>Ga0153916_10004516_pt1 | contig 10510 bp, 8 predicted proteins | sample Opewatmetagenome_FD_109642 | JGI IMG/M metagenome (GOLD analysis project Ga0153916, IMG submission 109642) | Freshwater wetland microbial communities from Ohio, USA - Open water 3 Core 3 Depth 4 metaG | ecosystem: Environmental > Aquatic > Freshwater > Wetlands | place: USA: Ohio, Lake Erie, Old...
CCGATTCGATCGAGCGCGTGACGAGCGTATGCTCGATCGGCTCGCCCTCCGGCATGCGCAGCTTGTCCATGATCATGCGCACCCGGTCGCCCGCGAAGATGCGCAGCAGCGGATCTTCCAGCGACATGTAAAAGCGCGAGGAGCCGGTATCGCCCTGCCTTCCGGAACGGCCGCGCAACTGGTTGTCGATGCGGCGCGATTCGTGGCGCTCGGTGCCGATGATGTGCAGCCCTCCGGCCGCGATGACCTGGTCGTGAAGAGACTGCCACTCCCCGCGCAACGTCGAAACGCGGGCTTCCTTTTCGGCCTCGGAAAGATTCTCCGTCGAGCCCACGAACTCGATCTGCTTCTCGACGTTGCCGCCCAGCACGATGTCCGTGCCGCGGCCCGCCATGTTGGTGGCGATGGTAACCATCTTGGGCCGCCCGGCCTGCGCGATGATCTCGGCCTCCCGCGCGTGCTGCTTGGCGTTCAATACCTGGTGCGGAAGCTTTTCTTTCTGAAGCATGCCGGACACGAGTTCCGAATTCTCGATCGAAGTGGTGCCGACCAGGACCGGCTGGCCGCGCGTGTAGCAGTCGCGTATATCGGCGGCGACTGCATCGTACTTCTCCTTGGCCGACCGGTATACCTGGTCCTGACGGTCGATCCGTATCATCGGCATATGGGTCGGAACCACGACCGTTTCCAGCGAGTAGATTTCCTGGAACTCGTACGCCTCGGTATCCGCCGTGCCCGTCATGCCGGCCAGCTTGTTGTACATGCGGAAGTAATTCTGGAACGTGATCGAGGCGAGCGTCTGGTTTTCGCTCTGGATGGACACATTCTCTTTCGCCTCGACTGCCTGGTGCAGGCCGTCGGACCAGCGCCGGCCCGGCATGAGCCGACCGGTGAACTCGTCGACGATGACGACTTCGCCATCCTGCACCACGTAATGGCGATCGCGGAAGAACAGGTGGTGCGCCCGCAACGCCGCATTCAGATGGTGCATTAGGTTCACGTAGGCCGGTTCGTACAGGCTGCGGCCCTCGGGCAGCAGCCCGGCCCGCCCGAGAAGCTGCTCGGCGTGCTCGTGGCCTTCCTCCGATAGCAGCACCGTGTGCGCTTTTTCATCGACCAGGAAGTCCCCGGGCGCGTCCTCCTTTTCCTGCCTGCGCAGCAGCGGCGCGACCTCGTTCATGCGGTAGTAGACCTCGGTGCGGTCCTCCGCCTGGCCCGAGATGATGAGCGGCGTGCGCGCTTCGTCGATGAGGATGGAGTCCACCTCGTCCACGATGGCGTAATACAGGCGGCGCTGAAACCGCTCGCCCACGTTCATCGCCATGTTGTCGCGCAGGTAATCGAAGCCGAACTCGTTGTTCGTGCCGTAGGTAATGTCGGCTGCGTAGGCTGCGTGCTTGTTCTCGTGCGGCATCTGCGACAGGATGACTCCCACCGTCAGACCCAGGAACAAGTAGACCTTTCCCATCCAGTCGGCATCGCGCTGCGCCAGGTAATCGTTGACCGTGACGATGTGCACGCCCTTGCCGGCAAGGGCGTTCAGGTAGGCGGGGAGCGTCGCCACCAGCGTCTTGCCCTCGCCGGTGCGCATTTCGGCGATCTTGCCGTTGTGCAGCACCATGCCGCCCAGCATCTGCACGTCGAAGTGGCGCATGTTGAGGACCCGCTTGGATGCCTCGCGCACGATGGCGAACGCCTCGGGAAGCAGTTCCTGCAGCGCCTCGCGTTCGGCTTCCAGGACGCTTTCCGCCGGCACTCCTTCGAGGCGCCTGGCGAGCTTTTGCCTGAGTTCCGGCGTCTTGGCCGCGAGTTCGGCATCGCTCAGCGCCGCAATCGCGGGCTCCAGCGCATTGATCTGCCGCACGGTGACGGAGTAGCGCTTGAGCAGACGATCGTTACGGCTGCCGAAGACCGCCTTGAGTAAGCGAGAAATCATTGAAAAAACAAATGAACGGGGGCGCGCCGAAGGTCACGCAAGGGCGAAATTTTAGCATGCGGACGCGAGCCTTCCGCCTGCCGCTTGCGATGCGGCCTCAGGACCCGGACGCGCGGGGTGTCAGCGCGACGCCCGCAGAAACTTCGCGGGATTCTGCGCGACGCCGCGATAGCGGACCTCGAAATGCAGATGCGGGCCGGTGGAACGCCCGGTGGTGCCGACCTCGGCTATCTTGGTGCCCCGCTGCACCACTTGTCCCAGCTTGACGAAAATATGCGAAGCATGCGCGTAGCGCGTGACAAAGTCGTTGCCGTGGTCGATCTCCACCAGGTTCCCGTACTGCGGGTGATATTTGGCGAAGACGACCACGCCCGTGGCCGCGGCGAATATCGGCGTGCCGACATCGGCAATGAAGTCGATTCCCTCATGCATCGCATTTTCGCCGGTGAACGGGTCGATGCGCCGGCCGAAGCTCGAAGCGCTCCAGGTTGAATCGACCGGCATGACCGTGGGCAGCAGCCTTTTCCTGGACCGGGCATCGAACAGCGCGGTTTCTAGAATGCCGAGGTCGTCCCCGCGGTTATCCATGAGATGCGAAAGCGCGTCCACCTGCCGGCTGATGTCGATCATCGACAGGTTCTGCGAACGCGCGCTGGTCGACACGGCCCCGCCCCGTCCCGGTGTTTCGCCGAAACGGAACTCCCCTGGCCGCAATCCGGCGAGCGCGGACACGCGTTCCCCCAATGCATCCAGGCGTACGAGCTGCGCCTGCATCTGACCGATCTTGATCGCCATGGCATTGAGATTCTCGCGCAGGAAACTTTCGGTATTGCGCGTTTGCTGCTCCTGGACCGAGGCCAGCGCCGACTCAAGCATTGGAAGCTTCAGCTGCGCGGCACGCGGGACGGCCAGGTACAGGAGACCCGCGGCAAGACCGATGACTGCCGCGGCAGTGGCGAAAGCGCCCGCCAGCAGGTGAGTGCCGGTCAGTGTCAATGACCGGGTATTGGCGAGACTGCTGGAAACGACAATAATGTGCATCTAATTCCCCATTGCACACCACCATGCATTCCCAGCACAATGCAGGCGAATTGCTCGATCGGGCCGAAGACATCGCTTCGCTGATGCCTAAAGCGCGGCATCTGCTCAAGCTCCGGCGCGCCGTACTGCAACTCTTGCCCGAGTCCCTTGCCCGGTCCTGCTCCGTTGCCAATGCCAGGCAGGGAAGGCTTGTTATATACGCTGACAGCAGCGCGATCGCGGCTAAGCTGAAACTGCTCGCGCCAACCTTGCGCAACCAATTATTGGAGATCGGGGAGCAGGTTACTTCAGTGGTCGTCGAAGTTCAATCTTCGGCCCCGCCACGATGTGCAGTTGTGCATGGAAAGGTCATGACGCCGGCCGCGGCGGCTGCCCTGGAAAGGCTGTCCGAACGCATTCCGGAATCCGAGCTGAAAAACGCGTTGCGCACCCTGGCGAGCCGCGCCAAGGCGCGCGCCTAAACGAGTACCGCCAGTCGTTCGAGCAAAAGCAGTGCGAAGATGCACAAGGCCGCGACGACCGCGTAGCGAGTGATTCTGAGCGCGAGGCTCAGGTACCTGCGGTCCCTGGTGAACAGGAACATTACCGAACTCGCGCCGATGGCGATCGCCGCCAGCAGCCCGAGGATACGAAGCAGGAGCAAGGCCGCTAGAGAAGCTCTGATTTATTCAAACCGCTGACGAAGTTCCGAGTTCCGGTACTCACAGGTCGTTGATTCTGCTTTCCCTCGCTCGTCCAGCTTCGCTGCCTCGCGACATAACTCATGGTTCTTCAGACCTTCACTAGGTCGCCAGCGCGAACAGCCGCGTGAGCGCGACCGGTGCTTCTTCCTCGCGCTCGTAGCTCACCCATTCCCAGGCGTCCCGTTCGGCAAGGACTCGCCTGGCCAGCTGGTTGTTGAGCGCGTGACCGGACTTGTGCGCGGAAAAAGCGCCGACGATCGGGTGCCCGATGAGATAGAGGTCGCCTAATGCGTCCAGCACCTTGTGTTTGACGAACTCGTCCGCATAACGCAACCCGTCGACATTGAGCACGCGGTACTCGTCCATCACGATGGCGTTCTCCAGGCTGCCCCCCAGGGCGAGCCCGTCCGAACGCAGCGTTTCGACGTCCTGCATGAATCCGAACGTCCGCGCGCGCGCCACTTCCTTGACGTACGAGGTTTCGGCGAAATCCACCGTCGCGGCCTGAGCCGAGCGCTCGAGCACCGGATGCTCGAAGTCGATCGAGAACGACAGACGGAATCCCTCGAAGGGCTCGAGTCGCGCCCACTTCCCGCCTTCATCGACCTGGACGGTCCGGAGCATGCGCATAAAACGCTTGGCGGCAGGCTGCTCCTCGATGCCGGCCGACTGGATCAGGAACACGAACGGGCCGGCCGAGCCATCCATGATCGGAACCTCGGGACCGGTGAGGTCCACGTAGGCATTGTCGATGCCAAGGCCTGCGAAGGCCGACATGAGGTGCTCCACCGTGGCGACCCTGACGCCGTCCTGTTCCAGCGTGCTGCAAAGGCGTGCGTCGCTTACGCGATGGGCTTCGGCGCGGATGTCGACCGGCTTCGCGAGATCGATGCGGCGGAACACTATACCGGTATTGGGATGAGCAGGCCGCAATGTCATCGCAACCTTCTCGCCGGTGTGCAGGCCGACGCCGGTAGTGCGCGTGGAGGATTTGAGGGTGCGCTGCTTAAGCATGCCGGTGAACACGCCAAACTGCTTCGATTGTAGCATTCACGCGATACCCGGCGGCGCAACGACCCGTGAATGCGTCGCCGGAGCGAGCGGAGGCGGCCCGCTCCGGGGATGTTCGAGCGAAACGCGAGGCTTGGTGGAAGGCCCGCGGCGCTTCGAGCGTCAATCGGCCTGCTTGCGAAGAAACGCCGGGATGTCGTACTTGTCCACGCCGCTGTTCGCGAGTGCTTCCACTGTCGAACTGCGGTTCTTTCGGATCACCGCCGGCAGCGCTTCGAGGTTCGAGTATTCCATGCCCCCCACCGGTAGATTGTCGGTCCCGGTTTTCTGGCTCACCACGAGCTGAGGCTTGCTCTGGCGGGTCACGCTCGGCAGGCCGAGGCCCGTGGCAACCACGGTGACGCGCAACTCGTCTCCCATCGATTCGTCGTACACCGCGCCATGGATGATGGTCGCGTCATCGGCGGCGAATCCGCGCACGGTATTCATGATCTCGCGCGTCTCGCGCATCTTCAGGCTGGATTTGTTCGCCGTGATATTCACCAGCACGCCGCGCGCACCCGAAAGATTCACGCCTTCCAGCAGCGGGCTCGCCACCGCCTGCTCGGCCGCGATGCGGGCACGGTCTATGCCCGAGGCGGCCGCCGAGCCCATCATGGCCATGCCCTGCTCGGCCATCACCGTGCGCACGTCCTGGAAGTCGACGTTGATCAATCCCGGCACGTTTATGATCTCGGAGATACCGGCCACCGCGTTCTTGAGCACGCTGTCGGCCGAAGCAAACGCTTCCTCCATAGTCACGTCCTCGCCCAGCACTTCCTCGAGCTTTTCGTTCAGGATAACGATCACCGAATCGACATGCTGCGCGAGTTCGTCGATGCCTGATTCCGCGGCTTGCAGGCGTCGCACGCCTTCGAACGAGAACGGCTTGGTCACCACGGCGACGGTGAGGATGCCCATTTCCTTCGCGATTTCGGCGATGACTGGCGCGGCGCCGGTGCCGGTGCCGCCACCCATTCCCGCGGTGATGAACGCCATATGCGCACCGCCCAGGCACTCGACGATCTCATCGCGCGCCTGGAGGGCTGCGGCGCGCCCGGCTTCGGGCTTGGCTCCCGCGCCCAAACCGGTCTCGCCCAGTTGTACCTGGACCTTGGCCTGGCCACGTTGCAAAGCCTGGGCGTCGGTGTTGGCGGCAATGAACTCTACACCGGAGACGCCGTTGCGGATCATGTGATCGACTGCATTGCCGCCGGCGCCGCCGACGCCGATAACCTTGATCACTGTACCGATTTGTTGTGGTTCGATGATTTCAAATGGCATGCTTGCCTCCTTCGCTACGTGGTTAAGAGCTACCGCCCCGAGAAAATTGCGTAACACAGCACGCGCCCGATGCCGCCGCCTCCGCCGCCACGCCGTAACGTCGGGTTTGGTCGACGCAAACCTCTGCGCGCGCCACCAAAATCAAAAATTGTGCTGAAACCATTCCCTCATCCTTGCTAAGACCTGCTTGAACGAGCTGCCTTGGCGTGCCAGGATCCCGCGCTCGGTCTGGGTCTTGCCCTCGAGCAGAAGTCCGACCGCGGTCGCGAAGCGCGGGCTGCGCGCAAAATCTGAGAGCCCGCCTGCGTAGCGGGGGATGCCCAGGCGTACCGGCACGTGGAAGATCTCCTCGCCCAGCTCGACCATGCCCTGCATCACCGAGGAGCCACCGGTGAGAACGATTCCGGAGGAGAGCAATTCTTCATAGCCGGATGCGCGCAGCACCTGCTGCACCAGCGAATACAGCTCCTCGACACGAGGCTCGATCACCTCGGCGAGCATGGAGCGCGAAAGCTGCCTCGGCGGACGGTCACCCACGCCAGGCACTTCAATCATTTCGCCGGTGTCGGCGAGCTGCCGCAACGCGCAGCCGTAGCCGATCTTCAGGTCTTCGGCCTCACCAGTCGGCGTGCGCAGCGCCATCGCGATGTCGTTTGTAATCTGGTCGCCGGCAATAGGGATCACAGCGGTGTGGCGAATCGCACCTTCGCGGAACACGGCGATGTCGGTAGTTCCGCCGCCAATGTCGACCAGGCATACGCCGAGTTCCTTCTCGTCCTCGGTGAGCACTGCAAGGCTCGAAGCCAGTGGTTGCAGAATCAGGTCGCTCACCTCGAGGCCGCAGCGGCGCACGCACTTGACGATGTTTTGCGCCGCCGAGACGGCACCGGTGACGATGTGCACCTTCACCTCCAGACGCACGCCGCTCATGCCAAGGGGCTCCCGCACGCCGTCCTGACCGTCGATGATGAATTCCTGGGTAAGGATGTGCAGCACCTGCTGGTCGGTCGGGATGGGCATGGCGCGAGCGGTCTCGATCACGCGGGCGACGTCGAGCCGCGTCACCTCGCTGCCCTTGATGGCGACCATGCCGGTAGAGTTGAAACTGCGGATATGGCTGCCTGCAATTCCGGTGAAAACACGCGCGATCTTGCAATCGGCCATCAGCTCGGCTTCCTCGAGCGCGCGCTGAATGGCGTTGACGGTCGCCTCGATGTTGACCACGACGCCTTTTTTCAGGCCGCGCGATGCATGAGTGCCCATGCCGATGATCTCGATGCGGCCCTCGGGCAAGAGTTCGCCCACTATCGCCACCACCTTGGAGGTGCCGATGTCCAGACCCACGATCAGGTTTTTGGTTTCTTTGCTCATACGTTGGGGCGACGGATCGGTTTCTGCTGTTCGCTGCGAGCGATTTCCGGCACTCGCAGCGCGAAGCCGTTTGGGTAGCGCAGATCGACGTACTCGAGACGACGCGATAGCCGCGCCAGAGTGTGCGGATAGACTTCGACGAATCGCACCAGCCGCTCGCGCACGGGGTCCTTTTCGCTGTCGCGGCCGAGTTGCACCGTGAGGCCATTGGAAAGCTGCAGCTGCCAGGCGCGACGCGCACTAAGCTGCACCTGGCGCGGCTCCAGGGCGAGCGGTGCGAACATCTCGCGGAATTGGGCGTAGCGCCGGACCACTTCCCGCTCGCTACCTTTGGGCCCGGCGAGCAGCGGCAGCTCAGACTCGCTCAGACCTGAAAACAGCTCCCCATGAACGCTGACCAGCCGCCCGCCTTCCAGCTGGCCCCAGTGCGCGAGCGCCAAGTGCTCCTCCAGTCTTACTTCGAGGCGGTCCGGCCACATGCGCCTCACCTCGGCGCGGCGCACCCAGGGGATAGCCTCGAACATGGCACGGATGTCGTCGATCTCGACGGTGAAGAACGTGCCGGCGACGCGCCCTTGCAAGGCGTTCACGATCTGCTGACGTTCGACGTGCCGAAGATCGCCCTGCACCTCGATGGCGCGCAGCGGAAAAACAGGCGAGTGCACCAGCGCACGGCCGCCCAGGTACAAAGCGGCTAGTAACGCGACCAAAAAAAGCGCGTTTGCAACCGAGTTCAGGATCGTTGGCTTATCCCACACGCTCGCCTCCGTTGCCGGCATTCCCGGCAAGCTCCAGAATCCGCACGCATAGGTCTTCGAACGAAAGTCCGGCATGGCGGGCCGCCATGGGCACGAGCGAATGGTCAGTCATCCCCGGAGACGTGTTGACTTCGAGGAACTGCGCTTGCCCGCGAGCGTCGAGAATCAGATCTACGCGTCCCCAGCCGCGGCAGCCAAGCGCGGCAAACGCACGCAGGGCTTGCTGCCCGATTGCGGCCTCCACCGCTGGCGGCAGGCCGCAGGGAATGATGTAGCGCGTGTCCTCGGCGACATACTTGGCGTCGTAGTCGTAGAAGTCGCGTGGGGTTTCGAGCCGTATGAGCGGCAGCGCCTCGGTGCCGAGAATGCCGGCGGTCAGCTCCTGCCCGTCGATGAACTGCTCGGCCAGAACCAAATTGTCGTAATTGGCTGCAAGGGCAAAGGCCTCATCGAGTTGCGCCGCCTTGCGCACCTTGCTCATGCCGATCGAGGAGCCCTCGTTCGCCGGTTTCACCATGAGCGGCAGTCCGAGACGCCGCGCCACCGCCTTCAGGTCACTCGAGCGATCGAGCAGCTCGCAGCGCGGCGTCGGCACGCCGGCCGCCTGCCAAAGGAGTTTCGTGCGCCACTTGTCCATCGCCAGGGCGCTGGCGAGCACCCCCGATCCGGTGTACGGAATGCCGAGCAACTCGAGCGCACCCTGAATGGTGCCGTCCTCGCCATAGCGGCCGTGCAAGGCAATGAATACCCGCTGGAAGCGCTCGGCGATGAGTGCTTCCAACCCGCGCTCCTTCGGGTCGAAGGCGTGCGCATTGATGCCCCGGCTATTCAACGCGGCAAGCACCATGCCCCCGCTCTTGAGGGATACCGCGCGCTCGGCGGACCGTCCGCCCATGAGCACCGCTACTTTGCCAAACACGGTCATGCCGCCGCCTCCAAACCGATGACGCGCACTTCCGGAACAAGCTCGATGCCGAATCGTTCTCGCACAGTCCTGCGCGCGTGATTGAGCAGCGCCTCGATATCGGCTGCGCTGGCGCGACCGTCTGGGTTGATGATGAAGTTGGCGTGTTTTTCCGAAATTCGCGCGCCACCGATGGCAAAGCCCTTGAGGCCGCAGGCCTCGAGCAGCCGAGCCGCATGATCGTTTTGCGGATTGCGGAACACAGAGCCCGCGTTTGGATAATTGAGCGGCTGGGTGGCTACGCGCTGCGATAGCAGCTCGCGAATACGCGTTTTCGCGCGCAGGGCATCGCCAGCGCGAAAGCGAAACCATGCTCCAGCGAACCATTCGTCTTGGCCCAGCCGCGCGTCCTTCAACTCCACGTGCCGGTAGCCGATGTCAAAGTCGGTGTGTGCGCGCGCGCGCAACTCGCCGCGGCGGACGATCATAAGAACGCGCTCGACAAACTCCCAGGTCTCCGAGCCGTAGCAGCCGGCATTCATCGCCAGGGCCCCGCCTACGGTTCCCGGCACCCCGGCGAGAAACTCCGCGCCCTCCATCGCATGGTTAGCAGCGAAGCGTGCCAATTTGGGGCTAGCCACTCCAGCATCGGCATAGACACACCGGGGTGTGTCGGCTTGCGGTTCGAGGCGAATCGCTGCACGTGTCTTGTGCATCAGAATCACCGTGCCGCGGAAGCCGCCGTCGCGGACCAGCAGATTGCTTCCGAGTCCAACGAAACAGATCGGCTCGTCTTCGGGAAGGCGGCGCATGAATTCGGCCAAATCTTCGCAATCGGCGGGGAGATAGACGCGCGCGGCGATGCCGCCGGCGCGCCACGACACGTGCTTTGACATCGGTTCGTCGCGACGCAATTCGCCTCGCAGTCCGCTTTTCTCCCCGTGTGTCAGTTCATTCATATTCATGCGTTTTTCGCAGGGGCGGCCCTTCAATCCAAACCTTTCACCAGCTTGGCCGGCACTCCACCGATGGAGCCCGCTCCCATGGTGATCACCACGTCGCCGGCGCGCACCGCACTCAGAATCGCGCCCGGCATCTCGGCAATGTTCTCGACGAAGACCGGCTCGACCTTTCCAGCCACACGGACGGCACGCATCAGCGACCTGCCGTCGGCGGCGACGATTGGCTGCTCGCCCGCCGGATAGACTTCGGCGAGCAGCAGCGCGTCGGCGCTGGAGAGTACGCGCACGAAGTCCTCGAACAGGTCGCGCGTGCGGGTGTAGCGGTGCGGCTGGAACGCAAGCAGGACGCGACGGCCGGGAAACGCGCCGCGCGCTGCTGCCAGGGTTGCCTGCATCTCGGCCGGGTGGTGGCCGTAATCGTCGATGAGCGTGAAGGTACCCGCCGATTCGTTGCCGCCCGGGAGGGGAATCTCGCCGCAGCGCTGGAACCGACGCCCCACGCCGCGAAACTCCGCCAGCGC
>Ga0153916_10004517_pt1 | contig 10509 bp, 8 predicted proteins | sample Opewatmetagenome_FD_109642 | JGI IMG/M metagenome (GOLD analysis project Ga0153916, IMG submission 109642) | Freshwater wetland microbial communities from Ohio, USA - Open water 3 Core 3 Depth 4 metaG | ecosystem: Environmental > Aquatic > Freshwater > Wetlands | place: USA: Ohio, Lake Erie, Old...
ATCGACGCTGGCGCGCTGCTGCCGCACATCCCGCACGGCGAGTTCCCTGGCCAGGCGTTGTGCGTCGAGTTGTACCGCCTGGGAGGTATTCGCGGCGTGGAGATCGGCTCAACGATGTTCGCGCGCCGCGACCCTCACACCGGCGAGACGCACTACCCGGACCTGGAACTCGTGCGGCTGGCTCTGCCGCGGCGGGTGTACACCCAAGCGCATCTGGACTACGTGGTGGATGTGGCCGCTCAGGTGCGCGAACGGCGCGAGTCGCTGCGCGGCTTGCGCCTCACCTACGCGCCGCCGCTCTTGCGCCACTTCACCTGCCGCTTCGAGCCTCTCTGAGTCTTGCTCATTCGAGCTATGAGGTGTGGGTCCCGCCTCCTTCGCGCGAGGGCGGCGAGGGCTTCAATTCGTCATTCCCGCGCGTTCGCAGCGGGAATCCAGGGCTCCGATCTTCCGCACGTCTGAGGTTGGCGCGCCCCGCCCCCTACCCACACCCTGCAGGTTATGCGATGAAGGAGACACCCCGATAGGAAGGCCTCGTCCCGGTCTCTCGACCGCGGGAACCGAGGGCAAGCATTCCCCAGGGACCGCAGGAGGCACGGCGTCGCCGTGCCTCCTGCATGTTTGGTGTGATGAAAGTCTTGCTGGTGTCTACCCCGTCCCGAACTGCCGGTCGCCGGCATCGCCCAGCCCGGGCAGAATGTAGCCGACCTCGTTGAGGCGGTCGTCGACCGCCGCCAAGTGGATGGGGATGTCGGGATGCGCCTGCTGCATGCGATTGATGCCTTCCGGCGCGCCGATCAAGCCTACAAATTTGATCTTCTTCACGCCCCAGTTCTTGAGAATGTCGGCTGTCGCCACCGCTGACCCGCCGGTGGCCAGCATCGGGTCGAGGATCAGGCACACTGAGACGCGCGGTTCGAGCGGCAGCTTGTTGTAGTATTGGACCGGCTTGAGCGTCGCTTCATCGCGGTAGATGCCGATGTGCCAGACTTCGGCGCCGGGCAGCATCTCCCATACGCCTTCCACCATGCCCAGGCCGGCGCGCAAGATCGGGATGAGGCCGATCTTCTCGACCACGTCGCGGCAGGGCGCCGTGCCCATGGGCGTCTCCACCTCACCCGGCGCGGTGGCCAGGTCCGCTGTGGCCTCGTAGATGAGCAGTAGCGAGATCTCGCGGATGAGTTCGCGGAACTTCTTGGGCTCGGTGCGCTTATCACGCAAGCGCGCCAGTTTTGCGGCGACCAGCGGATGAGGAGAAGGGAAGACCAGTGCCATTGAGGACTCCTGCCGGGAAGGAGTACGCACGCGCTGCCGCCACGCTCATGCGTGCATCGTTGCGCGTATTATACAGGCGGGGCGCACCGCGGGAGTATAATCGCCGCCATGAGCGAGACGGCGCGCGTCGTTTCTGCCAAGCCCTCCAACGATGAGATGCCCGACCCGGCGCTACGTCCGCGCACGCTGGCAGAGGTCATCGGGCAGGACCGTCTCAAAGAGAACCTGAGCATTCTCATCGGAGCCGCGCGCGAACGCAGCGAACCCCTCGATCACCTGATGTTCTACGGCCCGCCGGGGCTGGGCAAGACCACCCTGGCTCACGTGGTGGCGCGCGAGATGGGCGTGAACATCCGCATTACCTCCGGCCCAGCCATCGAACGGGCCGGCGATCTGGCCGCCATCCTCACCAATCTCAAGGCGTCCGACGTTCTCTTCATTGATGAGATCCACCGGCTGGGGCGCGCCATCGAGGAAGTGCTCTACCCGGCGATGGAGGATTTCGCGCTCGACATCGTCCTGGGCAAGGGGCCGAGTGCCCATACCCTCCGCCTGCGGCTGCCGCGATTCACGGTCGTCGGCGCCACCACCCGCCTGGCGCTGGTCAGCGCGCCGCTGCGGGCGCGCTTTGGTGCGGTGTTCCGCCTCGACTATTACGACCTAACCGCGCTGATCGAGATCTCGCGGCGCGGGGCCGAGCGCCTGGCGGTGCAGATCGATGACGGCGGAGTGCATGAGATCGCGCGCCGCTCGCGCGGCACACCGCGCGTCGCGCTGCGCCTGTTGCGACGCGTGCGCGATTATGCCCAGGTGCGCGCCGGCGGCGTGGTCACCGAGAAGGTCGCGGCCCAGGCGCTCGAGATTCTCAACGTCGATGGCCTCGGCCTGGACGACATCGACCGCCGCGTGTTACAGACGATCATCGAGAAGTACGCCGGCGGGCCGGTCGGGCTGGCCACCATTGCAGCCTCGATCAGTGAAGAGCCCGACACGATCATGGATGTATACGAGCCCTACCTCCTGCAACTCGGTTTCCTCGACCGCACACCGCAGGGCCGCGTGGCCACACGCCGCGCCTACGAACATCTGCGCATACCCTACCCCGAAGAGGGCCAGCCCAAGCTTCTGTAGCGGCTTCTTGCGGGTTGCGTTTCCGATCGAGCCCGCGGCCGCGGAACGGCTCATCGCGCGATAGCCATCCCATCTCGGGAGGTGACCGGAGAATGATCGATTTGACGACCCTCGGCAAGGGATTGCTTGCCATCGGCCTGAGCCTTTCGACAGTCGGCCTGGTGCTGTGGTTCTTCGGGCGTTCGGGCCTGCCGCTGGGACGGCTTCCGGGAGACCTGCGCTTTGAGGTCGGGGGTGTGACCCTCTTTATCCCGCTGGCGGCGTCGATTGTACTCTCGCTCGTGCTTACCGTTATCCTCAACATCATCCTGCGCGGGCGCCGGTAGCCCCGCGGGGCATCCCCGCGGATCATGCGTCTCCACGACTTCGACTACTCGCTCCCCCCCGAATTCATTGCCCAGCGGCCGATCGAGCCGCGCGATGCGGCACGGCTCTTGGTTCTCGACCGCAGACAAGGGCTGCTTGCGGACCACAAGGTCGGCGACCTGCCGCAGCTGCTTGAACCCGGTGACCTGCTCGTGTTCAACGACACGCGCGTGCTGCCGGCGCGCCTGTGGGCCCACAAACGCCGCACGGGCGGACGGGTGGAGATCCTCTTGTTGCGCCGCGAGGCGGCCCAATGCTGGGAGGTACTTGTCGGGGGACGAGGAGTGCGGCCAGGGGTCGAGCTGGAACTTGAAGACAAGGTTGACCCGGCCCGCTCTGCCGCGCTGAAGCCAATTCTGGCGAAGGTCGAGCGCGATCTGGGCGGCTCACGGCGGCTGATTCGATTCTCGGAGCCCATCACGCCTGAGCTCGAGCGCCTAGGGGAGATGCCGCTGCCTCCATATATACACGAGCGGCTCGCCGAACCCGGCCGCTACCAGACGGTCTATGCGCGCGAACCTGGTTCAGCCGCCGCGCCGACCGCGGGCCTGCACTTCACCCCGCAATTGCTGCAGGCGTTGGAGGCGCGAGGCGTCGGGCTGGCCTACGTCACGCTGCACGTCGGGCTCGATACCTTCGCGCCGATCACGGAGGCGCAGGTCGAGGATCACGCCATGCACAGCGAGTGGATGAGCCTCTCGCGCGAGGTGGCGGATCGAGTCAATCACGCGCGTGCCGGAGGCGGTCGCGTGATTGCCGTGGGTACGACGAGCGTGCGCGCGCTGGAAAGTGCGGCGCTACACGCTGGGGGCGTGAGCGAGAACAGACCCCTCACACCCTGGGAAGGCCCGACGCGGTTGTACATCCTGCCGGGCCATCCCTTCCGGGTTGTGCAGGGGATGATCACCAATTTCCATCTGCCGCGATCCACACTGCTCGTTATGGTGAGTGCTTTTGCCGGGCGCGAGCGAATTCTGAACGCGTACCGCGAGGCTCAGTCGCGCGGCTACCGCTTCTATTCGTTCGGCGATGCGATGTTGATTTTCTAGCGGGTTGCGAGAGGCGCCACACCTCATCCCCAAAACCCTCCCCGCCGCGAGCCGGCCTTCGGAAGGATGGCGATTGGCGGAGAGGGGATGAGAACGTCCAGGAGACGGGGGCCGCAGGCCCCCGTCTCCTTGAAAGAGACCTCGCCCCTCCCAAGGAAGGACTCCTTTGCGTTCAGACCTGTCGGACGGGCGAGGGGTCGGGGGTGGGTGCGACCACCGACCGCGAAAGGAGAGCATGGACCCGGCCAACGGGAAATCGCCAATGCCGACGCCGTGCTGCAGGTAAGGCGTACGCGGGAATCCGCCAATTGCTGTAAACTAGCCGGTACCTATCGCGATTCAATAGATTGAGATCGGACATGGGCGGATATTTCACCAAAGAAGACTACCTGCGCGCGGCCGAAGTGATCGGCAAGCGCAGCACCGTGCGGCCGAAGGTGGGCATGATCCTCGGGTCGGGGCTTGGCCACTTGGCGCAGGCGGTCGAGGCGCCGGTGCGCATCCCGTACGGCGACATCCCGGGGTGGGCCACCTCGACAGTGGAAGGGCACGCCGGCAGCCTGGTCGTGGGGACGTTCGAGGGCAAGACGGTTGCGGTGCTGCAGGGGCGCGTGCACTACTACGAAGGCTACTCCATGGCGCAGATCGGGATGCCCATTCGCACCCTGCAAATGGCCGGCGTGACGGCCTTCATCATCACCAACGCGGCGGGGGGAGTCAATCCGGAGTTCCACCCCGGCGAGGTCATGATGATCACCGATCATCTCAACCTGATTGGGATGGCAGGGCTCTCGCCGCTGCGCGGGCCCAACGACGACTCGCTGGGTCCGCGGTTTCCCGACATGAGTCGCGCCTATGATCGCGGGCTCATGGAGCTCGCACGCAACACGGCGCAGGCGGAGGCCATCCTGCTGCGCGAGGGCGTGTACGTGTGCCTGGCCGGGCCGGCCTTCGAGACGCCGGCCGATTTGCGCTTCTTGCGCATGGCTGGCGCCGATGCGGTGGGCATGTCGACCGTTCCCGAAGTGGTGGCGGCCCATCACGGCGGAAGCCGGGTGTTGGGATTCTCGGGCATCAGCAACAAGGCCAACCTGGACGGCACCACCGTGACCACCCACGAAGAAGTCCTGGCCGCTGGCAAAGAGATAGCCCCCAAGCTCGAGCGCCTGATCCGCGGCGTGCTGCGCGGACTGTAGCCGTTGTCATGTTGGCTCTGCTTCGGTTCCTGCGTCCTCTGGAGCTGGTCATCTATGCAATGTTGGCGCTCGGCGTGCTGGCCGCCGTGCGACGCATCGTGCATGTGCGGGGCGAACAGCGCAAGACGATCTTCGGACTCGAGCGCGAAGCGCTCCTGACGCGTCAGACGCAGGCTTACCTGGCCATCGTGCTCCTGGGCGCGTCGGGCGGGCTGGTCTTCGCGGCGGTCAACTGGGCGCTGCCGAGTCTGGAGCGCGCGGAGTTGGTACGCACTACGGGCTCGAGCGAGCCGCAACCGACACCCTCGCCCACGGCGTTCGTTCTTTTTGGGGTGGACCTGAGCGGATGCGCGAACCCGCGTGCCACGCTGACCTCGCCCACACCCGGGCAGGCTGTGCAGGGTGAGGTCCAACTGCGGGGGAGCGCGAACATCGACCAGTTCGCGTTCTACAAGTATGAGCTTTCGAATCCCGAGGCCGGCGATGTGTGGGTCACGCTGGCGGCCTCAAACACTCCGGTGACCGAGGATGTGCTGGGCGTGTGGGATAGCACCACCGTCCCGCCAGGCGTATATCACCTGCGCCTGGTGGTCACCGACTCGCAAGGGAACTCGCCGCGCGCCTGCATCGTCCCGATCCAGGTGTTGGCCGGCCCGGCGCAGTAGCGCGACAAGCGTGCAATCGGAATCGCGGGTGATACAATCCCTCACGGACTTGCCGTGAGAGGTTCAATGGCGCGGCGCGCGGTGTATCGTCGGTAAATGGTAGACTTTCTGCTGACCGTCCTCCCCACGCTCAATCGCATCCTGGTTGCGGGAATCGCCATTACGGCGTTCTCCCTGCTGCTCTTCTCCCTCACCTTCAACTTACGCGACCGGGTAGCACGCGCCTTTGCAGTCATCCTGGCGTGCGTCACGCTGATCGCCGTGGCGTCGGTCCTCGCCTCCACCTCGACGACTCTCGACGAAGCCGAGATGTGGCTGCGCATCCAGTGGATTGGAACGGCGCTTCTGCCCTCGGCCTACCTGCATTTCTCGGATGCGTTGCTTGCGACCACCGGGCGGCCATCACGCGGCCGGCGCCGCCTGGCCGTGCGCGCGATGTATATCGCCAGCGCGGTGCTCATCTACCTGGCCACGTTGACTGACTTGATCGTTGCCCAAGTCCGGGTGACAGCAGGTGAACCTCACCTGGTCGCGGGCCCGGCCTTTTGGATCGTGCCGGTGTTCTTCACCGGCCTGCTGGCGCTCACCGGTGTCAACTTGGTCCGTGCGTATCGCCGCTGTCAGACCTCCACTAGCCGCCGGCGCATGATCTACCTCATCAGCGGGTCGGCCGCGCCCGCGCTGGCGTCGTTCCCCTTCCTTCTTTTTGCCGGGCAGGCGGCCTCGGTCCACCCGCTGCTCTTCTGGTTGGTGGCGATCACCAGCAACGGGCTGGTGGCCGCGTTGCTCGTGGTCATGGCCTATGCTACGGCCTACTTTGGCGTGAGCCTGACCGACCGGGTGGTCAAGGGGCGCCTCTTCCAGTGGCTGCTGCGCGGCCCGTTCGTGGCAGCAACCACGCTGGCGGTCATGGTGATCTTCGGCGCGTTAGCGCGCGCGGTGGGGATGGCGAACACGCGCGCTGTACCCCTGACAGTCGTCGCGACCATCGTGATGCTGCAATTCCTGATCACCATGCTGCGCGTCCCACTCGAGCGGCGCCTGTTCTATGGTTCGACAGCCGACCGCGCCGACCTGCGCCGGCTCGAGATGCTTGAAGAACGCGTGCTGACACGCTCCGATCTGCGCCAGTTTCTCGAAGCGCTCCTGGCCGGTGTGTGCGACTTATTGCGCGTCCCGGCCGCTTTCATCGTGGAACGAACGCCGGAAGGCACCACGACCTTCGAGGCCGGTGTCGGGCCGCAGGATCTCCTGCCCCTGCGGGCCGACCTCTCGGGTGTGCCTCGGCCGCAATGGCAGAGCGACGGCGGCGAGTCGCAGGGCATCTTCCGCTGGGGCCAGTACTGGCTTCTTCCGCTCCACGCGACGGAGGGCGGGGAGGTGATCGGGCTTCTGGGAATCGCCTCACGCGAGGAGCGGCTGGAACTCGGAGCGGAAGCACTGGAAGGACTGAGCCGGCTCTCCGATCGGGCGGCGCAGGCACTGCAGGACCGGCGGCTGCAGCAGGAGGTGTTTGCCAGCGTCGATCGTCTGGTGCCCGAAGTGGAACGCATCCAACGCCTGAGTGCGGCCGCGCGCTACGGGAAGGCGCGCCTGCTGGCCTCGCCGAGCGACGGGCTCGCACCGGATGTCGATCTGGCCCAGTGGGTGCGCGAGGCACTGGGCCACTATTGGGGTGGGCCCAAACTCACCCAGAGCCCGCTGCTCAACTTGCACGTCGTCCAGCAGGAACTGGACGCGCACGACGGCAATGCGGTGAATGCGCTGCGCAGTGTGCTGCGGCGGGCGATCGAACGCGTCCGTCCGGAAGGCGAGCGCCGCTTCACCAGCGAATGGTTGCTGTACAACATTCTCGAGATGAAATTCGTCCAGGGCCGCCGCGTGCGCGATATTGCCGGGCATCTGGCGGTGTCGGAGGCCGATCTGTACCGCAAGCAACGCGTGGCTCTGGATGAAGTGACGCGCGTCATCATCGAAATGGAGCGGCGCTCGCACGACCGCGCCACCGACTACGAGGTGGTCGGGTAACACTCGCCGCTCCTGGCCCGCGAGCCGCACGCGCATGCTGCGCGGGACGGCTCGCACACGTCGAGCGAGGTCACTGCCATGTCGAGCGAAAAGCCAGACGTACGCCCCGAGGATGCGGTGTTGTGGGAGACCGGCGGAGCCGCCGCGCAGGACGAGGCCTGGTGGGCCTCGGTTATGCAGGAGGAGCATCGCGCCCATGCGCCGCGCACCCGTCAGAGTGCGCCCGCTGAACGCAGCGGAGGCGCACCGCTGGATTGGTCGCGGGCGCGCGAGCTTTACGAGCAAGACGGCATCGCCCAAGTCACCGCGGTCGGCTGCAACCGCGGCGGCTTGTTGGTCGAGGCGGAGGGACTGCGCGGATTCGTGCCTGCCTCGCACGTCATGGGCTTGCCTGCACTGACATCGGAAGAGGAACGACACGACCTGATGCTGCGGCGAGTCGGGGCGGCCATGTGCGTCAAGATCATCGAGTTCGACCCTGAGCGCGGGCGAATCGTGTTTTCGGAGCGGGCTGCCCAGGCTGGGCCGGGGTGCCGTGCGAGCCTGCTGGCTTCGCTGCACCCGGGCGAACGCCGGGTGGGCGAGGTCACCAACATCACCAATTTCGGCGTGTTCGTCGATTTGGGAGGCATGGAGGGGTTGGTGCACGTGTCGGAGATCTCGTGGGGACGCGTGCGTCATCCGTGCGACTTCGTTTCGTGCGGTCAGCGGGTGGAGGTGGAGGTGCTCAGCGTGGACCGCGAGCAAGGGCGCGTGGCGCTCAGCCTCAAGCGCATGCTGCCGGATCCGTGGGCCAGCGTCGCGGAGCGCTACAGGCCCGGCGAGCAGGTGCCGTGCTGCATTACGCGCGTCACCAGCTTCGGAGCCTTCGCCGCCCTCGAAGAGGGCATTGAGGGCCTGATCCACATCTCGGAGTTGTGCGTCGACCCGCTCTCGGACCCGCGTTCGGCCGCACAAGAGGGCGATCACGTAATGGCGCGCATTCTCTCGGTCGATTCCGGCGCGCGCCGAATCGCTCTCAGCCTGCGACCGGTGGGCGAGCCGGCGGGAATCGGTGAAGGATAGACGGATGCCCTCCAGTGGAGGATCGCAGCGCGGCAGCCATCTCCCCGGAGCGCTCGACGACCTGCCGGGCGTGGATGGCTTGAGGCGCGCAGCCGACTGGGCGGCGGGCGCCAGCGCACCTCTGCGTCCTCATCTCGGCGATCTGCTGACGATTGCGCTCGGCCTGGGCGCCGCTTTGAGCGCTGTGGCCTTGGTCGGTGCCGGCCGCGGCACACTGCTCACCCCGCTGGGTGAGTTTCTGGCGCACTGGCTGGGGTGGGGCGCATGGCTCGTTCCGCTGTGCGCCGCGATCGGCGTTGTCAAGCTTGTCCGATCGCGGCTTGGCCATGCGATCCAGGTCCGCTGGGGAAAGATCATTGCACTGGAGATTGCCGTACTGGCAATCCTCGGCCTGGCCGATGCGATCATAGGCAACAACCTGGCGCGTGCCGATGCCGGCGCCGGCGGCGGCCTGATCGGCTGGGGCATCGGCTACATGCTTGGCTTGGTGATGAGCAGCCTCGTGCGCGTGCTCGTTCTCTTGGCGGCGCTCATCGTCTTCGGCAGCTACGGCCTCGATCTAACGACCGAACGCATTCGGGCATGGATCGAACGGAGGCCGCGCACTATTCCGCCTGCGGCACGAACGGTTGCCGCCCGGCCGGTACCTTCCCCCGGCGCGCCGGCGCCGACGCCTGCACGTCGCGAACCCGAGGCACAACCCGAGGCCGCCAAACCTGCTGCCGCCGCGCGCACCAAAGAGCCGCAGGTCAAACTCAAACCGGCGGCCACAGCCGCTGTGCAGCGGCCGGTCAAGGCCAAACGGGATCGCCACCTGCCATCACTCGAAATCTTTGAAGACGCGGAACTCGGCGCGCCCAGCATCCGCGAAGTGAACCAGACTGCAGGGCTGATCGAGAAGACGCTGGGCGAATTCGGCATCCCGGCGCGGGTCGTGGGCTATCGCACCGGCCCGACGGTGACTCAATTTGCCGTCGAGCCCGGATTTGTCGAGAAGGCCGGAGCGGATGGCGAAACACGCCGGGCGAAGGTGCGCGTTTCGCAAATCTCGGCCCTCTCCGACGACCTCGCCCTGGCGCTGGCTGCGCCGACCCTGCGCATCGAGGCGCCTGTCCCGGGCCAGTCGTACGTCGGCATCGAGGTGCCACACAAGCGTTCATCGGTCGTCCGCCTGCGCATGGTGATGGAATCGCCGGGGTTCCATAAGATCCGCTCGCCGCTGGCCGTGGCGCTGGGTGTCGATGTGGCTGGGCAGTCGGTTTCCGCCGACCTAGCCTCCATGCCGCACCTGCTCATCGCGGGTACCACCGGCTCGGGCAAGTCGGTGTGCATCACCGCTCTCACCGCGTGCCTGGTGGCCAATAATCCGCCCGAGGCACTGCGCCTAGTGCTGATCGACCCGAAGATGGTTGAACTGGTGCGCTTCAACGGGCTGCCGCACCTGCTGGGCAAAGTGGAGACCGATCTCACGCGCATCGTCACCGTGCTGCGTTGGTGCACGCGCGAGATGGACCGGCGCTACAAGCTGCTCGAGGCGCTGCACGCCCGGCACATCGACGACTACAACCGCAAGGTGGCCGCGCGCGGCGAGGGTGAGCCGCTGCCGCGCATGGTGGTGATGCTCGATGAATTGGCGGATCTGATGATGATGGCGCCGGACGAGACCGAGCGCACGCTCATCCGCTTAGCGCAGATGGCGCGCGCCACGGGTATCCACCTGGTGGTGGCCACTCA
>Ga0153916_10004518_pt1 | contig 10509 bp, 6 predicted proteins | sample Opewatmetagenome_FD_109642 | JGI IMG/M metagenome (GOLD analysis project Ga0153916, IMG submission 109642) | Freshwater wetland microbial communities from Ohio, USA - Open water 3 Core 3 Depth 4 metaG | ecosystem: Environmental > Aquatic > Freshwater > Wetlands | place: USA: Ohio, Lake Erie, Old...
GCATTAACTTTTTCGGTTACCTGTAAAGTATTATCATTAATAAATTTCTGAACCAACTGATTGGTTACCAACTCTTTCAAACCGGGTTCACCAGAACCGCTTCTATCTTCAGCAATCGGTACAGCAATAGTTTTTAAGTGCTGTGGTACCGAAGCACCTGTAAAAGAATATACCCAGCACCCTCCAAAATTAATTAGGATAGTAAATATAAACAATAAATTTATAATAAATGATGTGTTTTTCACACTAAGGGAAACGTGATATTTTCTAAGAAACAGAGATTTAGAGATCATGTTGTTTTATTTTTCTATAGAGCGTTCTTTCGCTTATATTAAGCAATTTTGCGGCGTGTTTTTTATTGCCGCGGGTCTTTTCCAAAGCATTTTTCAGGGCTTCTTTTTCTACTTCTTCGAGGGGAAGAACCTCACCGGGGTTATTCTGAGTGTAGACTTCTTCCTGTTTCTGGTGAATAAGGTCCTTTAACTCGATCAGATCTTTTTTTATCTCAAAAAGAGCACGGTATAATAACTCCCTGTCAACTTCCTCTGGTGTTCTCCTCACATAGATAGGCAGATTTCTTGGAGAGGTTTCTTCTTCCAGGGGAGGATGCAGTAGTGAAACAAATGATGAGGAATCGAGCACGCCATTTCTGTTTAAAGCGATAGCGGTTTCTATAGTGTTTTTAAGTTCACGAACATTTCCCGGCCAGGGATAATTTTTCAATAATTCCATAGCTTCATCTGTTATAGGTCGAGGTCTGATTTTGTTCTGCTCGGCGTGCATCTTTACAAAATATTTAGCAAGATCTTCGATATCCTTTTTCCTTTTTCTCAATGGAGGAATATTTAAGTTTACAGCTTTCAACCTGAAGTATAAATCTTCCCTGAATCGTCTTGCATCGACTTCCCTTTGCAGATCTTTATTTGTTGCCGCTATTACTCTGATATCAACTTTCGTAACAGTCTCAGCCCCGATTTTCATAAATTCATTTGTCTCAATTGCACGGAGCAATTTTACCTGGGTATGAAGAGGCATCTCCCCGATTTCATCAAGAAAAAGTGTTCCACCGTCAGCAATTTCAAAATAACCTTTCCTGGTTTCAACTGCGCCGGTAAATGACCCCCTTTTATGACCGAATAATTCACTTTCAAGAATACCTTCGGGGATGGCGCCGCAATTTACACTGATCATTTGTTTATCTGCCCGGTTGCTATATCCATGGATTGCACGTGCAAAAACTTCTTTCCCTACACCGCTTTCACCCGACAATAGAACTGAAATGTCTGATTTAGCCACCTGCATTAAGATGCTGACCAGATCATTTATTTCTTTGGAGGAACCGATTATACCGAATTTATTTTTAAATTCTTCGAGGGTCATTTCAACAGAATTAATATTGAATCCTTAACCTGTAAATATATTATTTTTAAATACTTAATTAAAGATTTCAACGTTTTCTGTAATATTAAACACTCAAAATTAAGCCATCTTCTGCAGTAATTACGTGTTTATTTTTGAAACTTTTCACGGCTGTTTTTAATTCAGCTGCGACTTCTTTACTAAGATGAGTAACGACAATTCTTCCGGGATTAAGCTTACCTGCGATACCAGGTATATCCTCCGGGTTAACGTGTTCCCCTTCAGTAATGAACAGATCAATTTTATAATCAGAAAAGAGGAGCAGATCATCAGCTGAGCCGATATCGCCGGAGTAATAAATATTTTTATTCCCTGATATAAAAAGAAAACTGCCGCATGCGTAACTTAAAGTCGTATCGTAATCCTCATATTCCTTTAGATGAGTATTTTTACGGGAAATAAATGACAACTCTCCCGAGATATTTATTTCATTCCCGAACTTATATCCTATATAATTGACTGAAAATCCAATCCTTTCCATAAAAATATAAGAAGTTTGAAGAAAATTTTTTACTCTATTAATCAAAGAGTGATGAACGAAAACTGAAAGAGGTTCTTTCCTTTTATTCATTTTCATCTGAACAAGTAATGATGCAAACCCGGTGAAGTGATCCGGATGAAGATGTGTAAATAAAATTCCATTTATAGAATTATAATCTATACCCTGGACAAGAATTGCCCGTGAAACTGCATCACCGCAATCAATCAATAAATTATAATCCTTATCCGCAAACATCAGAGATGAGTGAAACCTGTTTAATGAGGTTTTCCCCGAGCCCGTCCCAATGAATCTGATCTTCAATTCTATTCTAAGTTTATTGGAACAACACGTCCTTTAAGTTCAAACTGTTTATTAACAACCAATAAAAAACTTTCAGCTTCATCACGGTCCTTAAACTCACCGACATACACTACATTAAAATCACTTCCTGCAACGGATTTTTTCTTTATGAACGAATGGTAACCCGAATTTTCAAATGATTTTTTCAATGCTGCAGCATTAGATTCATTAGTAAATGCACCTGCCTGGATAGTAAATTTATAACCACCTGATTTATCTTCCTGAGCAGTATTTTGTACGATTGTTGATATCTCATTATCAGAAGGAACTTCTCTTTGAGCTATTTTGATATATGGAGAAGCAGGATAATGTTTTTTTAATTTGTCAAGGAATACTGAAGCTGCGTTGTATAAACCTAAAGAGTAGTAATATGAAAAAAGTCGGTATACGGAGGCATCGGCGTATTTACTATTTGGAAAGTCACTAATAATTCTGTTGTAGATGGGTACAGCATCCTGCCCGTTTTCTGTTAACACTGCTTCCAGGAAAAGCACAGAAGGATCATCGGGGTAAGATTTTTTTAATTCAGGGAGCAGCGTTATGACCGAATCGCTTTGTCCTCCTTCAATCTGCTTAAGATACGGGACGATATCTTTTTCTTGTGAAAAAATAAGTGTCGAACAGGAGATTATCAGAATGGGAAAAAACAGGATATATCTGTGAGATATTCTCATTTTTAATGCAGAGTTATTAAATATAACTATCCCGTCATTCCCAGGTTTTCATCCAACGAATTGATGAAAGCTGTAAATTCCCCAAAAAGTGTTGCATGAGTTGCCCGGGTGACCTTTGCTTTAATATATTTTCCTTCCTTAATTGTTTTCTCAAAAGGAATGATCAGTACTTTATTATTATCGGTTCTGCCTGAAAGAAAACTCTTTGATTTCCGGCTATAGCCTTCTATCAATACAATCTCTTCTTTACTGATTAGCTGCTGGTTAATTTCAAAGCTAATTTGTTTCTGAAGTTCTATAATTTCCTGCAATCTTTCTGTTTTCACTTCATCCGGCACGTCGTCTTCCATCTTATAAGCTTTAGTCCCTTCACGCGCAGAATATTTAAACATATATGCACCATCATAACGAACCTGTTTCATTATCTCCAGGGTCATCAGATGATCTTCTCTTGTTTCAGTCGGAAATCCTGTTATAATATCCGTCGAAAAACTTACTCCGGGGATTATTTTCTTTGCTTTATCAATTAGTTTCAGATACTGTTCTATTGTATAAGTCCGGTTCATCAGTTCAAGTATTCTATTGGATCCGGACTGTACAGGCAGATGAATATAATTACAAAGGTTTGGGTGTTCAGCAATAGTATATAGAAGCTTATCAGATAAATCCTGCGGATGGGAAGTTGTAAATCTTATTCTCATATTTCCATCCACCACAGCTGATGCAGCAAGCAGGTCAGCAAAATCGTTGATCCCATCCCGGTAGGAATTCACATTCTGCCCCAGTAATGTAACTTCTTTAAACCCACGTTCTGATAATTTCCGAATTTCATTTGTTACAGAATCCAAAGGTTTGCTTCTTTCCCTGCCTCTCGTGAATGGCACCACACAAAACGTACAGAATTTATCGCAGCCACGCATTACGGAAATCCACGCTTGCAAACCGTCCCCACGGTATGGAATTATATCATCATAAGTTTCTGTTCTGGATAACCGAACGCCTATACCTTTCTCGCCCTGGAAAGCTACTTCTATTAAATCAGGTAGTCTGCGATATTCGTCAGGACCAACAACGAGATCAACTAACTTCTTGTCTTCTATAAGATCTTTTTTCAATCTTTCCGCCATGCATCCCAGAATACCCACTATGAGGTTGGGATTTGAATTTTTTATTGTCTTAAAATTTCCCAATCTTCCATAAATCCGCTGTTCTGCATTCTCCCTGATGCTGCAGGTATTTATTAAAACTACATCTGCTTCATCGACAGATTTAGTAATACCATATCCGCAATTCTGCAAAATACCCATTACGATCTCGGAATCAGCCACATTCATCTGGCAGCCATAGGTTTCAATATATACGTTATTTTTCTTCATTTCTAAAGGGAAAATTAAAATATAAATATAAGATTAAAGTGGCAGGAGTTCAATATACCTGCAGGTCAATAGATACCGGTTAAAACTTTGTGAAGTAATACAATACGAGATTCAATAGAAGAAATCCCCCCACTGCAAATATTATCAGGAAAATTCTTTTTTTAATCTGTTTTGCTCTGAATATATCACCGCCCAAGTTAGTATGATTAGTCTTTGATCTTTGAAATCCAAACATTTTTCAGTTATCCAATCTAAATTAAGTTATAAATATAAATTCAGATATATCAATTTCAAAATAAAAAAGTCACGAAAGTAATGACCGAATATCAGAATCAATCAGATAAAGAAATACCGTTGACATATTTTTTTAATATTTTCATATTTTGCCGGTTAAATTTTGATCCGAGGAATTCGGGAAGCAAGTTAAAACAGGGGAAAATTATTAAGAGGTTATACTTGATCATCGGTGTTGCAGATTTCAACAGAGCCCGGCAGAAGCCCAAAACCACATTTGTTGTCCTTTGATTGTCTATCTATAATTTTTCAATTATAACCAGCCAGTCTTTAATAAATTCAAACGGAAGTACTATGACAATGGTTCTTTCGGTACTTGACTCCGTCTAAGTCACAGGAGGATTTTTCTGAGGAAATCGGGCAGATAAATTTATTTCAAAGGGTGATTATGATCGATCCAGAATAAGAAGATATTTACTTTTAAGTACCTCGGGGGGAAGACCGGGTATCCGATTGGTATACACTTGAAGGAACGGCATATAAGCGGCACAAGAGTAAATTTGGGGGTTTTGCTGAATTATTAAAAAGGTTGGTTTATGAAATTTAAAATCATTTATTATTGATAATAAATAATTTTTTTCACACACATTATAAAAATATTTCAGGTTAATGACAATTGTCCAGAATAAAAAAAATGATGCCCGAATTAACCGGGCATCGGAGTAATTATCTTGATTTAAGACCAGGTGTTCGAATTATTTCAACAACATCATTTTTTTAACACTGGTAAAATTACCGGATTCAAGTTTATAGAAATAAAGACCACTATTTAAGTTTGAAGCGTTGAAATTGATTGTGTAAGTCCCTGCTTTAATAAATCCATTAATCAATGATGAGACTTTTTGTCCAAGTACATTGTATACTGATAATATTACATTACCATCTGACGGGATGGAATATTCGATTTTTGTTGAAGGATTAAATGGATTAGGATAATTCTGAGCTAATTCAAATTTATCCGCAGTAAAAACATTAGCAGTTACTATATTTGAGTATTCGAAAGATCCATTAAAATCAATTTGTTTCAACCTGTAAAAATAATTACCTGCCTCCAGATTCCTGTCGGTATAAGAGTATTGGTGACTTCTGGTTGTGGTTCCCTGCCCATTAATAAATGAAATGTTTGTCCAGTCGGAATTCAGGGTTTTTCTCTGAACTTCAAATCCTTTATTATTTGTTTCAGTAGCTGTTCTCCAGTTTAGGAAAACATTATTAGAATTTACAGATGCAGTAAAGGAGGTGAGTTCAACCGGAATTATGTCACTCCAATTAGTCCCAATCCTTATTCCATCAACAATGACATTTTCAGAAGCACTATATTGTCTGAGATTTATAGAACCGGGAATAATATCTGCTTGACCAGTTGCATTCGTAATGGGGCCTAATGTTGGTGTAGGTTCTGTAAACGGGAATGGATCCGATTCGCTGAAGACGAATAGACTGACGACATCATTATTATCTCCAGGTACCACCTCATATTTCACAACTATTAAATATGTTGAACCCAAAGAATAAACAGGTGCAGTATATATAGTATCAGCGGAGGAAAAACTAAAACCAAACGAAGTATTAGGTGCAGACCCTTTTATCCAGACGCGTGCTCTGAAATCAAACGTATTATGAGGATTAGGCGCGTAGTGAATAAAGTAACCCGTGGGATTATTCACTACATCAACCATAAATGATGTATAAGCTGTACCACTGGAAACATTCTCAAATAATCTATGAACATCTTCGCCATTATTATCAACCAGAGCTGCATTCCCAATGCCTGATGACAGATACCCCGGGAATGTTAGTCCACCATCATTAATAGTAATTGACTGAGTCCCAATACCACTGTGGGCTGTCCATCCATGAACACTCAACAAATCACCTGCTGGGAAATTAAAGTCTTCCACAAAAGGAAGAGGTACCTGGGTTTCGAAAGAAGCTTTCATAGTAGTATGAATTGAACAATGGTACTCATAGATCCCTTCAACAGTAACAATATAAGTAAAACTATCACCTATTCCGGTGAACTGATGATCCCAAGTTAGAGCACCTGTCGGCACTGAAGATGATGTGGTAGTATGGGTACCTGATGACAATGTCCAGATTATGGTATCACCAACCACGGCATCAAAAGAAGAAGGGGTAAATGCAAAATCAGCCACATCAACATTAATAGTTACAGCTGATGTCATTCGGATAAATGAGAAAACGAATAAAATTGGAAGTATAATTTTTTTCATTAGAGCTCCTCTAAAATTAATATTTGAATGTGATTTCCAATTATGGAAAACCTTTGTTTCAAAATTACGGTTTAAGGTAATTCCCTGCAAACAATTTTTTACATTGAACAAATAATTAACATAAGTGGCTATACGATCGAACGGCTTTTCCAGATAGTTTGGTTTTTTTCTTAAATTTCGGATGAGGCACTTTATCTATTAATCAGGATAAATTTCTATGAGCAAAAAAATTATAATAACCGGTGGGAAAGGGTTAATTGGTTCACATCTTTCAAAAGCTTTATCGAGGAAAGGATATGAGATAATTATATTTACACGTAATAAGCAGAAAAGCGAATCAAATGTCTCATACGCTGAAAATTATGTTGAATGGGATTATCGGAAACTGGAAGACTGGCAGGATTATCTTGAAAATACTTATGGGGTAATTCATCTTGCGGGAGCAAACCTGGCAGGCAGAAGATTTACCAAATCTTACAAGGAAAAAGTAATGAACAGCAGGAAATTAAGTACCAGGAATATTGTAAAAGCATTATCATCTGTTAAGAATAAACCTGTCGTATTTATCTGCGCCTCCGGTGTAAACTATTATGGAGATAAGGGGGATGTTTGCTTAACAGAAGATAGTCAACCGGGAGATGATTTTCTCGCTGAAGTATGCAAAGAATGGGAGAAGGAAGCTGTGAAAGCTGAATCGCTTGGTATCAGAAGAGTGAGCATAAGAACCAGTCCTGTGCTTAGCAGTGAGGGGGGAGTATTGGAACCTTTATATCCTTTGTTCAAAATTTATCTTGGGGCAGCTCTTGGAGACGGTAGACAATGGTTTCCATGGATTCATCTTGACGACATAATAAATATTTATATAAAAGCGCTGGAAGATGAAAAAATATCTGGAGCAGTTAACGCAGCCGCTCCTGATTTTGTCACTATGAATGATTTCGCAAAACAATTAGGAAACGCAATGCATCGCCCCGTCTTTTTTAAGGTGCCGAAAGTTCTATTAAAAGCTGCAGTAGGAGAAGCTGCGGATTTCATTACTGCCAGCATGAAAGTCATTCCACAAAAACTAGAAGATGTAGGATTTGAGTTTAAATTTCCTCTACTCAAAGATGCATTGTATGACGTAATAAAAAATAAATGAATATTATTACTTCAAAAAAACACTGTTTAGCTCAATGCATTCAGAACATCTTTTATAGGAACAACTGTAAAACTTGTAGCATAGTCTGACATCGCATAGGGTAGTATCATATTGTCATTAAATACCAATCCTCCGCGGTATAAATAACATTCGGGACATACCCCTCCCTCTCATTTTCATTAGCTGTTAATATAGGTTCGCGCGTACGGCCAATAACTTTCACAGGATTATTCTTATCCAATAAAAAAGCTCCGACGGCATATTTAGCATTGCTCCGACACGGGTACTGGGAGGCAAATGAATTCCTGAGGTCCGCTGTATATGTAGCGATCCCGCATTTCCGGGGAATATAACTTGATAAAAAGCAATTTTCTGAATATTATCTTTTCCAGTCATACGTTAAAATGCTATTATCCTTACAAATGTCTAAATCATCAAACATAAGTCTTCATAAATTTCCAATCAATTTAAAGGATATTTTATTATATTGATAGTGAGGTAGCTCAAACAATAAGCGGTTCATACTAAATTTGTAATATTCTTCAGGTTTGAATATTTAGAAATCACGAATTTTTTTAAATTATTTAATCATCAAATTTTAACATGGTCATTACTCATACAGGGGAATTCGATATTGCTTATCGATTTATAACCGAAACCAATCAAAATATATTTCTAACAGGAAAAGCAGGAACAGGAAAAACAACCTTCTTAAAATATCTAAGGGAACACTCTTTAAAGAAATGTGTTGTAGCCGCTCCAACTGGAGTAGCCGCAATAAATGCTCATGGGGTAACACTGCATTCTTTATTTCAACTCCCATTAGGTATAATACTTCCGGATTCCGGAAAAATTACCGGTGCTGAAGATTCAGATAAAAATCATCCTCTTCTTTCCCGGATTCACTACAGAAAAGAAAAGCTGGATCTTTTCCGCAGCATTGAACTATTAATAATTGATGAAGCAAGTATGGTTGCATCGTATACTGTGGATGCAATCGACACCATTTTACGCTATATAAGAAGGAGTCCAAATCAACCATTTGGAGGCGTGCAGATTTTATTTATTGGTGATCTTTATCAGCTTCCACCTGTGATAAAAAAAGAAGAATGGGAGATCTTACAAAACTTTTATTCATCGATATTCTTTTTTGACAGTATCGTACTTCGTAACAATACTCCGATTATAATTGAACTAAAAGAAATTTTCCGTCAAAAAGACGGTGAATTCATTGAAATACTTAACGGGATCAGAAATAATAATTTATCGGAGGAGAACCTCAGAAAACTAAACACAAGAATTAATCCGGATTTTTCTCCGAAGGAAGATGAAGGATACATCACACTCACAACACACAATTTTCAATCGGATGAAATTAATAAAAGAAAGTTAGATATCATCCCTTCATCGGTTCACGCATTCGAAGCAGAAATAACCGGAGATTTTCCAGAAAATATTTTCCCTTCAGACAAAATACTTAAATTAAAGACCGGTGCCCAGGTAATGCTCTTAAAAAACGATACCGAAGGAAAAAAATATTTTAATGGAAAAATTGGAGTTGTGACGAAACTGGATGAAGATTACATCAAGGTAAGATGCAAGGATGAATTTAATGATATTAAAGTAAAGAAAAGTGAATGGCAGAATATTAAGTATAAAATTAATCCCGATACGAAGGAGATAACCGAAGAAATAACAGGAAGTTTTACCCAATATCCGCTGCGTCTTGCCTGGGCAATAACGATTCATAAAAGTCAGGGCTTAACTTTTAACAAAGTAATAATTGATTCTGAAAGGGCATTTGCCACCGGTCAAGTTTATGTGGCTTTAAGCAGGTGTACTTCGCTGGAGGGATTAATACTCAGAACTCCCATAAACAGGAACCATCTGGGTGCGCATAAAGATTTTAACTTATGGCAGAGCGAGAATAGAAATGAAGATCTCTCCAGACTCTTCATTGAATCAAGGCAAACATATATTCTTGAAGAATTACAAAATATTTTTACCTGGAATGACTGGTACCAAGAACTTCTTAACTTAAATAATTTACTCGCCGAAAACGAAGAAAAACTTAATATTGAAGCGAAGTCGTGGATCTCACTTTTAATTACAAAACAAAAAGAGATCCATGAAGTTGCAGAGAAATTCAAGGAAACAATTAGCAATCTTGCAATTAAAAATCCATTAATCGAGAAAAATGATTATCTTCAGAAAAGGATAATTAACGGAGCGAATTATTTTTCCAACGAAATGAGCAAATGGGAGGAAAGTTTTTGGAATCATCCGTTATCCATAAATTCCAAAAGGATATCGGAAGATATAGATGCCGAACTTAGTGTGATAATCGGCTTATTAGAAGAAATTCTCCAGAGAATTAATTACTGCAGGAGAGGGTTCACATTTGAAGATTATATACGAAGAAGAAAATCATTTGTCCGGAGAAAGACACTAATTAAGAGTTCATATTCTAAAAATAAATCCATAAAGGGGCGCACGATGGAAGAGACAGTAGAATATTTCCGTGAGGGAA
>Ga0153916_10004519_pt1 | contig 10509 bp, 14 predicted proteins | sample Opewatmetagenome_FD_109642 | JGI IMG/M metagenome (GOLD analysis project Ga0153916, IMG submission 109642) | Freshwater wetland microbial communities from Ohio, USA - Open water 3 Core 3 Depth 4 metaG | ecosystem: Environmental > Aquatic > Freshwater > Wetlands | place: USA: Ohio, Lake Erie...
CCAGACACCTTCAACTCTTGAATCAAATCATCATCCAGCGGCGGGGCGTCACTAATTGACGGGTCAGTCTGAATCAATTGCCTGTCACTGATCAGGTATCCATCAAGCTGCAAACAGCGACTTAAATCGGCAAGTCGTTCATCGTATCGGTACTTTGGATTTACCCTTGCGCGAAGATCGCCACCAGTGCGAGTGATTTCATCAAGGGTGGACAACACCGTCTCGTCATCTTGTGAGCGAAGATTATCAACCAGTGCCGCAAGCAGTTTCCCATTTTCAACAGAAAAGCGCGCACCGTGCTTGTTCAGCAGGACGATAACGAAGCTGGCTTCCTGAAGTTCAAGAAACTGCGCGAGTGAATAGCGACTTCTGGTACCAATCATCAATCCACTCCGTTATTGAACCGGCCAATAGGCAAACACAAACGCAGAGACGCGTAAACGTCGACTGGCTGGAGTGCCATCGCTGCCTCAATGAGTTCTGAATGTATTAAGTTCACCTGTTCCAAGTTCCATGGCCGCATAAACTTCGAATAAGTGGAGTTCTACCGCATTGTCGATCTCAACCGTGGCAATAGAACACTGTTCTAGGCGCTTCTGTGAGTCCTCGAACAAAGCACGGAACGCAGCGTCCGTCATGTTTTGCTCTCTTGTGCCGCCGGGGTCGTTCTGTCGTTTGGCAATGTAATAAGCCAGACTCCCACTAAAATGGTTGTTCGAAGTGAGGTGCTGAAATAGCCGACCTACAACACCTCTAGATATCCCCACATACAATGGCTCACCGTGTTCTATGAAGACATAGCATCCGGAAAAATCGTTTTCTCTGCCTAAGCGCTGCAATAAAGTAGTTTGTCCCACACCACGTTCCGATATCCAAAGAGCCGGAAAAGGCGATTTCATGTTTTCCTTGAGACGCGCGAAATGTTCTGGCAATGCATTCATTGCCAGTTCACTAAAACTCTTTTCACAGTCGTCAATTGGTCTCGGCATCTTCATACTCTGTTTGAGTTTGTTGTGATTTAAGAAATCACATCTTGACGTATAACCTAGTTAGGTGTCATCTTGACCTGTTGGCGCCTACCGAGGATCGATCAAAATATCGGGCTTTATACTGGTTGGATGGATGACCAAGGCTGGGCCGATAGGAACTAAACAAGCTGTTATGACATGATCATCTGGTCAGTATTCCATTGGTACGGATAGTCAAATTTCACTCGGCGCCACGCCACTTGGAAGACATGGACCTAGTGTTCTCGCCACCTAGACAGACTGTGGTGGTGAACCCTGAAAGCCCGAATATTCCCTCTTCAATTATCAAGATGCTGGGTTGCTCCCAAGATTGCTCCAACGTGCCAAGTACGACCTGAGAGGCGTTTGCTTTTCCAGAAAGCGGACCATCAAACGACCGGGCAATGTCCGCTTCCCGGCGTTGTGAACTTCCGCAGTCGACCCGGAGCAGGCATACGGCATCAGTCTCCAGTTTTCTCCAAACTGGACATTGGCAATCGGATGAACGGTACTGTGTAGCAAACAAGGTTAACTATTTCTTTCAGGTTTACGCAAATGAAAACTGAGCTAATTTGAATCATCTATTAGCATGCCCTGATAGATGTTGCTTGGGATTGATGCCCAGCGTATCTTGGTACGGGCTAGGAGGAGGGTATTACCATCTCGCACTTTGCGCTCTAAATTATTAAAGGCGTGGTTGTATCCATCCACAAAAAAGTATATCAACAGATGACCACAGCGGCATCACAGTACCCCGCACCATGAACATGGTCTAGCTACTGTGTAGAAACGGGCGTCCGTTGTCTTGAATTACTTTGAATTTGAGGGTGCTTGTAGAGGTAGTGAAAAAGAAAAAAACAGGAGGAGGACTTACCATGCGTTTGATCATCACAGCATCGATGCTGCTCTGGATATCTCTGACTACATCTGCCCAGGCCCAAGGCCTCAACATTGTAAGCGAAGTGAGTTATCCAACCGCCGGTAAACCCTTCCAAGCCCTGGTTTCCAATTCTGGTAACGTATTTGTTTCAGTAACAGCAAATTACGACACAGGCTCGCCGGCGGGGGTACAAGTGTTTGTTCCCGCCAGCGGTGGGGGCCTTCAGTCCCCATCCAACTGTTTGAACGCCCTGCCTCTGAATATTACTCTCGGCGTTAAAAATCTGAGCTTCTTTCCAGACGCCACCAATCTTGCGGCAGGCATTGGTTCGGGAGCTATTTTCTATCATGTGACTGACCTGCTGGGATGCAACGGATCGGGTTATATAGTCGACCAAGGATCGATCCCCGCCTCCGATGCCGGAACATTAGCTGTGGTCGTCACGCCGGATGGGAATTTTGCCTTCGTATCGAATGAGTATGGTCTAGCACCGAATGCAACGTTAGCACAGGGTGTAACCTTGGAACAAAAAATACCAGGGACTAACCCACCTATTTTTGTGAGCATGGGGGTAGGAGACTTAACGGGCAACATCGGGGTAGTAGCAATCCAACACGACATCAGTGGGAACTTCACGACTGGAACCAGGTTGGTCGGGCAAATTTCGACAGGCGGTAAGGCGATTGCAGGTATGCTATTGTCGCCGGACGGTACTCGACTCTATGTGACCAGCGAGATTAGCAGGATTGCAGCAACCAGCACGACGCAGCCCGCAGGTGGTAACAGCGCGGTATTAACCAAATCCAACTGCGTTGGGGCGGTGGATAGTCCGCCTGACAATAACGGTCTACTTACGGTGATTGATGTTGCTAGAGCGGTGGCATCGCCACAGGACCCTAGGTCCATTTTGTCCACGGTTAACGCGGGTTGTTCGCCAGTGCGGATGTCAGAATCTAAGGACGGGAGAACTCTCTGGGTGGCCGCTCGTGGAGATAATAGGGTCCTGGCCTTTGATACCGCGAAGCTCGAGTCGGATCCAAATAATGCCTTACTCGGGTACGCTGATACTGGAGGAACCGCACCCGTCGGTATTAAGCTCTTTCACAATGATAAATGGCTTGCGGTAGCGAACTCGAACCGGTTTGCCAACCCGCCACAAGGCAATGCAACAATCCTAGATGTTGCAACAATCCTAGCCTCTCCCGGGGACGACAGTGTTATGCATAGGATCAATACTGGGTATTTCCCTCGCGAAATTACGGTTGGTGCCGACGACGCGACGTTGTACATAACGAATTTCGCTTCTAACCAGTTTCAAGTGATTAAGGTCCTTGCCGCCGATGGCGATCTAAACGGCGACGGCGTGGTTGACGTCGGGGATGTATTCCTGGCAGAACGCATTGCAATGGGACTACTTGTCCCGACCACTGAGCAGCTGATACGTGGCGACGTGTCTCCATTGGGTAATCCCGATGGGATGATCGATATAGCTGATGTGTCGCGCATTCAGATGAAAGCGCTGGGTCTGGCTTCCTTTTAGGAAGCTCAAACGAGAAATACAAACATCACGATGTTTTTTTTAGGAGATAGCCATGAAACAGACACGAACATCGGGAATCGCAATCTTTCTGATTGCTTTGGTGCTGAATGTTGTCGGTTGCGTTGGCACCATGCCTCTCAATACCGCTTATCGAGCTGGAGACACCATTGTGTTAGGTACAGGATGGAAACAACACTTTGATCGCAACAGCCTTACGGTGACCTTTACGGGGGAAAACAACTATTCAGCGGTATATCAACCTGGCGACCCAATTGTGCGTGCCGTCATCAATCTGTACCCTGACCCGCTATCCTACTTGATTGTCGGCACGCGTACCGGGTCGGATGTTGGGCTGGGAAATACTTATGGCTCAGTAATTAATGATAGCATTACCGGAAATGACCCGGACTGGTGGCAGACGTCGGTTTACATCGATCTCCCACGCGATTTACCTGTCGGCACCGCTAGGGTAAGAATTCAATCTGCGAATGGCGAGAGTTATACTGCACCCTCCATTAACATCATCTCCGGGCAAGGTTCCCCCTCAACGTTTACCGCGCAAACCATAGGGGCCCTGCAGCCAAATCAATTGCAATCAATGGAACGTGAGTCCGCCTACACGGTACAGTTTTCCGGTGGCAACACACTGCCCGTTGCTCTGCAGGTCGATCTAATTCACAACCCAGCGAGTTCCTTAGGTGGGAACGGTATACCCTTTGTGGTCAATCCAAGAGGGGAGATGAAAAATCTGAGCTGGACGGATAACGGGACCAGACTCCGCGTCTTGCTGTCGATCGCTGGCGATGGCTCATCGAAGGACCCATATTTTCCCAGCACATATATGTGGAATTACTTCAAATTCTACGTAACAGGAGGGATTACAGGTCTGCAAGTAGTTCCATCCAGCGTGAAAGCCTACGATGCTAACGGCATTCCGATCAGTGGCGTCATGGCGAGTATTAACTAAGGCACGCAATGCGAATGCATCCATATTTTCAAGAATTTGAACAGTGACGGCCTAAGATCGCCCGTCTGTTGGTATGCGTCTAATACTGATCCAATTCTCGGCCACTTTTGCATCTAACGGTGACCCACTTAGCCAATACAATATGGCATTATTAGAAGATCATGTACGCGGATTACTAGGTCAATGCTAATCGCGAAATTTTGGGCAGAATTAGCGCATATCAACAGGTCCGCGTGAGTGTCGGTTTTCCATAATTTGAACGGCAGCTATGGAAAAGAGTGTATGTCTTTTCCTGGCCGAACCTCGCCGATCAGTGTGTTGGTCTGGCGAATTCTGGTTCCAAGAAACTCCTCAGCAGCATGTCGACCACCTGGCGTGTTGCTGTGCGCGCAGAAATGACCCTGTAGCTCGACTTATTTGCATCTACCGCTGACCCACATAACCAGCTCGATACGTTAAATTGATTCAGGGCGTTAGAGTCGTATCTTCTGGATCAATAACCCGTTGATCCAGATTCTGGGCTTCACTCCAAAGCCGGGTCAAAATTAGATGAAACTCAACACTCCGGGACCAGGAAGACCGCACGAGACTGACGAAATCATGGGTCGGCTCGATTTATTTATAGGAAGTTTAGGAAGTTTATGAAAATTTTGTAAAGCGGGATTAACCCGATAATTTCGCTATAAATCCGCTTCTATGGATGGTCAAATTTCAGTCGGCGCCAACAGTGCAACCCATCAGCTTGATAACTGAGGAGGGAACATTCGGGCTTTCGGGGTTTACCAGCACAGTCTGCCTGGATGGCGAGACCACCAGATCCATGTCTTCCAGTGGTATGACGCCAAGGAGTACCTCGTCACCCAACACAAGGGCACCGACATAGCAGCGGCGGTTGTTAAAACGCACCTCGACAGGACCGACGTAAGGCACAAGCCTCTTATGGCCATCCGCAGCCACTACCTCACGCTCAGAGTTTTGCTCGAGACGAAGCTGCCGGGCGACATGCTCCGGGATACACAAATACATGATGCCCGTCTCCACGAGTGCGCGCACCTCGACAGGCCTGATTGCGTTGTCGCATGGATTGCTGATCTGTATTGATGTGTGAATAGATCCCATATCTGTTTGACTCATTGGCTATCAACGACTTGGTAACGCCGGAAAAGCCAGAGGCTATCACGTGGTTCAAAAATGGGGGTCACTTTGTCCATTGTCGCGCGCCATTAAATACGCTGGAAGATGAAACCGGACAGACCAGCCTGATCATTTGGCCGAGTCTTTCCGCACGCCAGCGGCGCGAACTGCTGAACGCGAGTCTTCTCGCGGTGGTCGGTGAAGTGCAGCGCGAGGGCGAGGTGCAGCATGTGATTGCCCGGCAGCTGGAAGATCACTCGGGACTGCTGGGCAATCTGGTGACCCGATCAAGGGATTATCGGTAGATTCATCGTCTCTAAAAGCGGTGTGACAACTCGTGCAGATGTGTCCTTCAGTGCGTAGCCGGTCAGACTGGCCACCGATTCCGGTTAAGGATGGCCGGCAGTGCCGGTTAAGGCCGACCGGTGCGCTTGTGTCGGCCATCTCTTTTCTCTCCAAATAGGGAGGACCGGACCTTTTGGCCCCTGGGCGGCTCGTGTTTTTTAATCGCCGCTAGCTGCTTCGCGGTCAAGGGACCGTCGTCCGCCGCGTACGCCGGGGTTTTCCTGGCCGCTTGGCGGGTTACTCGTGCACGCTTCGGTTTGGGTTGCTTGGGCATCGTTTGGTTTACTCCTTTTCCTCGCCTTCCAACTCCTTCCTCACCTGCTCCCAGGGGATGAGCCGCTCATTTCGCTCTTCCTCGGTCATGGCCTCCAGCTCGTCGATACGCCGCCTGAGTTCGTCCCGTTCCGTCTGGATTCGCGACGGCTCGAAGCCGTAAAAGGTCATCTCCCAGAGACAATGCGCCGCGATCTGCGATGCCGTATAGGTCGAAAGTGTCTCCGGATCGATGTCCATACCCAGCCATCGTTCCCAGGGTTCGAGCGCGAGGGAGAAGTCCGTCTCCGCCTTGGCGTATTCCGAATCGGCGGACTGGCCGAGGTGTGGGAAATCCTCCAGATCCCGGTTGCGCGTCCCGTCGCGCCCGGTGACCTCGATGAAGGGTTTTTCATCAAGCCCTTCGCGAAAAGTCTGGCGGAGAAGTAGCCGCATCTCCGTTGCCACGGCGTCCCGTTTTCGCAGGGAGGCGAACGCTCGCCGGTAATCCTCGATCGAGTCTTCGGCACCCGGGTAGTTCCAGAGCAGCGAGGCCTTCACATCGGCCCAGGTGACGGAGGCGAGCAAGTCTGAGAGTTTCATAGGGTGTGATAGTCAGCCTACCGGCTGCTGTATCGGGTTGACCGTGGTGATTTAAGACGAAGCACGAGGTTCACCTTGATTTCGGCGAACGGGCACACCAGTTTGCCGGCGCCGGTTTTCTTCAGTAACCCGATGGCGAGCAGCGCTTGCACGTCCCGATGCACCGCCTTCACCTCCCGGCTGACGCGGCGGGCCGCCGAGCGCAGACTCATTGCTCCCACCTCTTGCAGGGCCTGCAGCAGTTCCCAACGCCTTGGCGTGAGAAGCTTCCAGAGCCGTTCCGGCGTCTCGAAGCCAAAGACCTCGCCTTGGAATTTACCCGATTTCCAGGCAGCCAGACCACGCACTCGCGCGTGCGATTTGGCGGCCTCGAGCGGGCCGGTGAGTTCAACGATGGCGATGCGCCTGGTCATCCCGGCTCCTCTCCACGTGGGCAAGAAAATCGTGTCTGGCGGTCATACAATACTCTTGTGCCGATGATATGCATCGCTATCCCAGCTGCCCCAGCAGGTGCCGCAGCATCTCCGTCGTGCCGTTATGCTGCATGAAAACCACCGGATTCGGGAGGAAACGTTTGTGGGCGGACGTAAGCCATTTATCCGATACCTCCGGGTTACGTGGGTAGAGGACACGCAGAATCATGTAACAGCGCAATAAGTCCCCGATCACTTGAAGTTGCTCCAGCCGATGCGGGACGGAGTCGCCACGGCGGTAGCGTTCCAGGGTGGGGGCTCACCTTGAGCAGCTGGGCCTGGGTCTTTTTGTTGAGCTTCCACAGCGCCGCGAAGATACGCAGCAGGAGCTTAACCGCGGTCTCCACCGGCAGGCATACCTGGGAGTTCGGATCCCAGGCATCCTCCATGCCGGGGAGGGTCAGGCCGTACATCCTGAACTCACCGACGCTCCCGAGCGGGATCTGGGACAGGCCTTTATTCCGGGAGGCCATACAGAATCCCGTTGAGAACACGCGGTACGTCCTCGCGTTTGCCTTTGGCTAGGGCCTGTAGGGGTGTGATACCGCCCAGGGTTATGACGGATCTTGTGAGCCAGAGGGCGGCATCCGACTGGTCGTCGAAGACGTATTCTGCAAGCGCAGCTACCTCGGGGTCGATGTTCCGCAGATGGTCGAGCAGTTCCTGCCGTGAATGTTCTTCACTAAGCTGCTGGCGTTCGGCCAGTCTTGCCAGTTCTTTCACGTTCATCGCCTACCTCCGTGCCGGTCGATTAAGTTAAAACCGATGCCGATGCTTAGCGTCGCTGGCCTGACCGCTGCTTGCGGGTGGATTGCGCGCGGGTCTTTTTGGTTTTCCGCAATGCCTCATCGACCGCCTTCTTGGCGTTGGTCGTGGCCTCTTTGAGTTGATCCACCAACGCATTGAGCATCCGGATTTCCTCCTGACTCACGCCCAGGACATAGGCGTCGACGGCATTGTCGAGTTCCTGCGCCAGCGTGGTGCCGTGCTCTTTCGCCAGCCTTTTCAGATCCGCGATCTGGGAGGCGTCGAGGCGGACCTTGAGAATGGATTTTTTGAATTCGGTCTCATGGCCGGGGTAGCTCTGGCGGACAGATTTCCGTCTGTGACGCGTATGGCGTGTGGTCTTTGGATTTGGTTTACGCGACATGGTTATCCTCCGATGCTGAGCTGTGGCGGTAATGGATGGTGTGGGTCATCGATGTATTCATAATTTCGGCCTAGGTAAAAAATCCACTGTCGATCCGGACAAGTGCTTCCAGCACCTCCAGCCGCTTGCCATGGGCCAGCATCTCGTAGGCGCTCTGATCACCGAATTGGCGCAGGGCCTTGCCGAGCCAGTGCGCAGCTTTTGTGCGATTGCCGAAGGTTTCCAGCGCCTGCTGCGCCACCTCGGGATCAAGTTTTTCGAGACGTTGTAATAATTTCCCAAGCTTAGTTTTGTGCCCCTGTTCGATGGTCTTGGCGTTCTGGGCGAGTTGCTCAAGTTTGCGCACACTCATCTCATATCTCCCATGAACTCTCTTTTGATTGCTTTGAATTCTGGTTCTCGCGTATCACCAGGAGCAACAAGTTTGTGATGCTTAAGAGAACGCTCACTCGTGCTGATGCTTCTGGAGAGAGCGGTCTTAAATGCATTGCGAATTCGTTCTTCACGTTTGGTCGTTCGCTGCTGGTGCTCCATGTTTTTGTAAGCCTTGAAGCGCGACTGAATCTTCGCAATTTCATTCGGAAAGTGCTTGGCGAGGTAAGTCGGCGAACATCCCAGTTCCTTGGCAATTCGCTTCACTGATTTGGGGCGATCAGACTGACTCTCCGAGATGGTCTGGAGAAGTGCGCCGAGCAGTTTGATCTCGCGCTCACCGCGTGGTCTGCGATGCGCATAGACCTTTGACTTTTCTCTTATCCATAAATCCGGATGGGTAAGCTCGTCTGATTCGAAGAGAAAAGATGAAGGCGGGCAGTTCAGACGCCGACAAAGGTCCAGAAACAGAGGGAATCCGGGCTTGAAGCCTCTAATTAACCAGTTTCGAAGATGGTCCAGCGGTAGCCCAAGTTGCCGGGAAAGCACGCTATGTTTCCCGCCAGCGTGAGCCATCAAGATGCGTCCGAGTTTGCCAGTAAACATGTCTGGCGTGACTGTTTCTTGATAAAAGATCGTGGCTTTCACCAAGTCGGCAGCGGCAATGGTGAACCACACGTCAGCGCGTCGACGTGACTGTCGCTCCAGGTTATGGCAGTTTTCTGGCTCTCCCAGGAAATGACCACATTTGTGGCAATATTCCAGGAATGGCAGGCGTGACACGAATGGCTGGGCAGATCCACACTTTGGGCATTTGTCACGCAGCAGGGTCATGTGTTGCACGCACACGGAGGCCACACGAAAACTTGTATACAGCGGGTCGAAGAATGGCGAGCCGGTTTCACGTGCTTCCTTGAAACACAAAAGACACCAGGCGCGGGTTTTCTTGAGCAGGTAGTTGCCTTTGGGGTCCAACATGTCTGCCCATGGCAAGGCAGTCAGATACTGCAGGTTCCCGACGCCAGTCAGTCCCGATAGCCTGTTTACTACGTACCGCGAAACGCGGCCCATGCCGTTCATGGTGGCAATTCGGGTCGTGCTGTAACTAGCGGAGAAGTGCTGGCCATTGGGGGACAGCCTGACTGATTTCAGGAAATGAGTGGGCATGAGCCTGTGGGCCGCACATAGCCGCACGAAGTAACTCGAACATCCTTCGCTTCGTTCCGTACCGAACTCGAGAGGCACGATCGGGTAACATCTGATGCCTGTGTCCGCGGAATCCGTGTGCTCTGTAAGGAGCGCGGTTTCAAGGGGTTTGCGCGTTGTCATCGGTCGGCTCCTCAGTGAGTGGAAAACGCGTGGGTTTGATTTCTCCGGGTTTGGGGCGTTTGCGGAGACGGGGCTTGGTCCTCTCTTCAGGTGCTACCTTATTGCTTTCCGTCTCGGTGTTATTGCCACCGCCGTCACCCTTCCAGAACGCATCGACAATATCGCTGTCAGGGCATGAGTGAAAATAGCCCTCGAAAGCGTTAATTTCCTTTACCAGTTTTACAAGTTGTTTCTTATCGAGCACGGCTGCCTTGAAGTCCTCGATACTCACCATGTCCCTCTCGTTGAGCATCGCTTCGCAATTGGCCGCGCAATACCAGTCTTTGAGTGTGCCGCTGCAACCAGTGCTGGACAGGTAAAAATAATGCAAGTGCTGTAGCGGGTCGAAGTCAAGCTTGAGCGGCGATTCTTTTGTCAGCGCCGCGAGAAAGTCCACGAAATCCTCTATATCTTTTCC
>Ga0153916_10004521_pt1 | contig 10504 bp, 9 predicted proteins | sample Opewatmetagenome_FD_109642 | JGI IMG/M metagenome (GOLD analysis project Ga0153916, IMG submission 109642) | Freshwater wetland microbial communities from Ohio, USA - Open water 3 Core 3 Depth 4 metaG | ecosystem: Environmental > Aquatic > Freshwater > Wetlands | place: USA: Ohio, Lake Erie, Old...
TATTCTCGTCACCAAGACCCCTCCTGAATGCGCCTATTTCAGCTACACGGGTTTCATCTTCTATAAATACTATGAAAAAGAACAGCAGCGCAAATGGGTTTTCGTCAGCTACAACGACCCGCTGAATAACCTCACCATCAAGACTTCTGGTACGCCCAATGGGGCAAAAGGGAACCCCTTCAACCAGGATACCATCATCATCATTACCGCTGACAAAGGCATCGACCAGCGTGTACGCAGTGCCGCTGTGTCAGCGGGATATTCCGAAAGTATCATAAATACCTACGTCATCCCAGGCTCAATGGTCAAACTGGGCACCGGTCCTGAATTTGACACCGTCGTTTTTGGACACCGTGTAGCCCTCTTTGCCGATGAAAAAGCGGGACAGGAATATGTAGATTCCATATCGGTAGCCCTCCGGGTAACGCCCAAATCACAGATAAAACTCGACCCACTTCCGGCGCCCGAGCTGCGTGTCAGGGGCACCGGTAAAACAGAAGTGGACTTGCAACCTGCGCTCGACGAGCTTCGCCAGGCTATACTGACGAAGTACAGCAATCTTGCTGCTAACGAGCTTGTCACTTCTAACTGGCTTTCCGAATCTTATGACGCAGTCCAGACAGAAACGTGGGTAGCTGGTGAAAGCCGAGATACGGTTTACCTGCGCACCGATACCTTTACGCTAGGCAATGACCCCGATGAGTTCGCTATTGTCTACGGTGTCAATCATGCCGCCACCGGCAAGGCAACTTATGCAAACTGCTCCTTTTACGGCGAAGCCGCCTGGAACGGAGTAACCGGCATCAACAGCACCGCATACGCAGGTAGTGCCGAAGAATATCTACCCGGAAATCCGCTGGCCAAATATCTCTACGTCTGTAAATTTGCCCGCAGCTGCGGCTCTGAAAAGAACTGTGCGGAAGTACCCACCGGTCCCGGAGCATATGGAGTCGGACTCGATAAGCCTGCCTTTATCGGCTTCCGCGCATACCTGGAACCAGCCACAAAAGTTGGGCCGGCCTATAGCGAGCTACTTTACGACCGGGTTATCAAATTCAATAAGCCCTGAAGACTGCACATTTTCAGGTCCCGACGTGACATATTTCGGTACAAGAATTAAACGTGCACGAAAATACCGTTGCTGCTAAACCCGATACGTCCGTAAATACCTCGGGGCAGGGTTTTTTAAAAGGCGAAGTCCCGGAGGAAATTAAGGAATGGAACTGGGGCGCCTGCTTCCTTACCTGGGTTTGGGGCATAGGCAACAAGGTATGGTGGTCGCTTCTCTCACTAATACCACTTCCGCTGGTGGGAATAGCCGCCATGGTCATCCTGGGAATCAAAGGCAACGAATGGGCCTGGCAGTGTAAAAAATGGGACAGCATCGAGCAGTTCCGCCATCGGCAGCGTATCTGGATGTACTGGGGCATAGCCGCCTTTGTGGCGCCCTTTGTCTTTATACTCGGCTGGATTCTGATTATTGTGGGGCTGCTGGGCTACTACGGCTATATACAATTTTAACCTGATGCAAATGAAGATTGAAAACATAGTCCGAAAACGAATACCTGACGATGGGCAGCATATTTGGGGCTTCGCCAACTTAACCGGCCTGCTCCACCGGCGGTTCCGGGGATACGACTACGGCATCGTTATCGGTAAAAAGCTCGACGACGGCATCGTCGACTCGGTTATCAACGGGCCGACCATGAAATATTGTAACCATTATATTGACACTAACAACTATCTTGCCGGCCTGGTGAAAGAGCTAGCCGAAGACCTGAGGGCGGCGGGTATTAAAAGCCTGGCTCTAAATCCGACGCCCAACGAGGTCTACCGCGCCGACGACTACGACCGGACGCTAAGGCACAACTTCTCCCATAAAATGGTGGCTACCCGTGCCGGTCTGGGCTGGATAGGTAAGACAGACCTGTTCATATCCAAAAAGTTCGGGCCCAGGCTGAGGCTGGCTTCGGTGCTGGTTGACTATCCCTTGAAACCGTCAAATCCGCCGATTGATGAAAGTAAGTGCGGCAAGTGCAACCTGTGCGTGGAAGCCTGTCCGGCGCAGGCCGCCACCGGTAAGCTGTGGAACATACACGTCGACCGAGATGAATTTTATTCCGCCCGCAAGTGCAAGGAGACCGCCAGCCGGCTGACGCTGGAAAGAATCGACAGGGACATGCGCCTGTGCGGCATCTGCGTCTCAGTCTGCCCGGTGGGGAAGCCACGGACCAAATTTGGAAAGGAGCTGAATAGTGTCTGAAAAAGTGCGTTTCTACGACTGGTTCATTGGCAACTGGGCGAAGGCCAGCCTGCCTCTGGCCGTAATTCTGTTACTTATCAGCCCGTTCGTCTACAAGGGTATCGGTCTGGCGGCCTTCCTGGTTTTCCTCACCCTGCCGTTTTATATGCTCCATCAGTATGAGGAGCACGCCGGCGGCCAGTTCAAGGCTTTAGTAAATAAAACGCTGGGCAGGGAGGTCATGAATGATAGAGGCATCTTCAGGGTAAACGTGCTGTTCGTGTGGCTGGGCACTCTGGTCGTGCTCTACCTTTGCGTCTACGTTAATATAGTCTGGGGACTTTTTGCCGGATATCTGGTGGCATTTAACGGCATAGGGCATATCGCTACCAGCATCGGCTTGCGGAGATATAACCCGGGGTTGTGGAGCAGTGTATTCGTCTTTGTGCCGCTGGGCATCTGCATAATATACCTGATAAATAAAGAATCCGGCGCCGGTTGGCTCTATAACGTTATATTTCTGGTCGTCATCATCTTGCTGCACGCGATGATCTTAATCAACGCGCGGCGGCAGAACAGACACAGGTAATGCAGGACTGCAACTGGAACTGACAATTAAGAAAGGCTAAAATGATAACATGAGATGGTGGGGCTGTGCATTGACAATTCTGGGCATAATACTGGTTATTTTTATACTCACCCACCTGACAGAAATCTGGAATTTTCTGGAAAGCCTGCTAAACAGGTTTTCGACATAAAACTCCGGTTCTCGAGATCAACTTCACTCAGCAGCAGTCGGCTGTAATACTCCTACCCTTCATCCGTATATTATTTTATGAAACGGATAAAAGGAGGTTCGACATGAAAAGCACAGGCTCGCTAATAAATCGCATTATCCCCCTTTTCCTCATCATGGTTCTACTGGCTACGGCGATGGCTACGGCCTGCTCCAGCGCACCAAGTTCAGGTCATAAGGAATCGCCGCCGACACCATACACGCCACCTACACCATCCACCCAACCTCCACCATCTAATCTACCACCTCTTGGTGCACCTCCAGCTGCCACTGAATCGGCACCTTCATACGCGCCTCCGGCAGGCGGCTATCCGGCCACTTCACCAGCGCCATCATCTATCTTCCCCTGGTCCGGTAAGGACACCATCGGCTTTGCCGTGGGCGGCTCCAAGGACATAAACAACTTCCGTGAAAATATAAAGCACGGCTACCTGCCCCTGCCCACAGACATGACCGTCGAGGGCCTGTACTACGGCTACTACTTCGATACCGGCCAGACAAAAGCCTGCAACAAGCTCTACTGCCCGTCGTACAGCTACGCCGTCACCCGTGACCCGTTCTCCAACAAGACGGATTACTACCTTGCCGTCGGCCTTAACTCGGGTATGAAGGAAAGCGATTTCGAGCGCAAGAAGCTGAACCTGGTCATCGTTCTCGATATCTCCGGCTCCATGTCGCAGCCGTTCAATTCCTACTATTATGATGGTTTCGGGAACCAGGTTGAGCTCCCCTGGGAAGAACAGCACCTGGAGAAAATTGAGGTGGCCAAGGACGCCGTTATTTCCATACTTAAACAGCTCGATGACGACGACCGCTTCGGCATTGTTCTCTATAGCACCCAGGCCTACCTGCTGCAGGGAATGACATCTGTCCGTCACGCCGATATGGGAGAGGTATACGACAGGATCTCCGAAATAAGGGCAACTGACAGCACCAACCTCGCCGACGGTATGAGACTGGGCACCGACCTGATTGAGAAATATTCGGACTACGACCCTTATGATTACGAGAACCGAATCATCTTCCTCACCGATGCCATGCCCAACACCGGCGAAACCGGCGAATACAGCCTGCTCAACATGCTCAAGAACAACGCTGCCGATCATGTCTACACCACCTTCATCGGCATCGGCGTCGACTTCAACACCGAGCTTATCGAGTACATCACCAAGACACGCGGCGCCAACTACTACTCCGTGCATTCGCCCCACGAATTCAGAGAGCGGGTGGACGATGAATTCGATTATATGGTCACGCCGCTGGTGTTCAACCTGCGGCTGACGCTGGACTCCGATGACTGGGAAATCGAGCAGGTTTACGGCAGCCCCGAAGCCGATAAGGCCACCGGCGAGCTGATGAAGGTGAACACGCTGTTCCCCTCTAAAAAAGTCGATGGCGAGACCAAGGGCGGCCTGATACTGCTGAAGCTCAGGAATACCGGTGACGAGGGCGGCGCCATCCGGCTCAAGACCAGCTATGAAGACCGTGCCGGCGACATTGACGGCAGTGAAGCCAAGATCTACCTCGAGGATGAGCGGCCCGAGTACTTCGACAACAACGGCATACGCAAGGGCGTGCTTCTGGCCCTGTATGCGGATTTAGTTGAAAACTGGCTCATCGATGAGCGGGAACACGCCCACTGGAGCGCTCCCTGGGAACCGCGGGTAACTACCGAAGACGGCATCATCGTGCCACCGTCGCAGCTGGGCCAATGGGAACGCACTTCGCTGCCGCTGACGGTGTCGTCGCCGTACCGTTCGCTGTTCCATGACTTCAGCCAGTATTTCAGCGACGAGATAAATGAAATAGGAGATAACACGCTGCTGCAAGAGCTCCAAATACTCAGACAGCTTGGCGGGGTTATCAGCTACGGCGGCTACGAAGATTAAATCCCTCCTTTCTGAAGCTCCTGTCCGCTCCTTACTCCCGGCGGGCAGGAGCTGAGTTTTGAGATTTTATCAGTAAAATGGCAGTTGAAAATTGAAAAAGGGTTGAATGAAATACCGAACGTGTTACAATGTTACAGCGTAATCCTGATTCGAGAAGTGATCGTGGCAGACAGCAACATTGCCCAGCACACCGGTATCAGCCGCTTTACCGCGCTTTATGAGGAGCACATGGCTTACGTTTTTCGCTATATAAACTACCGGCTGGGCAACCGGAGCCAGGCCGAAGACCTGACCTCAGTGGTCTTCGAAAAGGCGCTGGCTGCCTTTGACAGATACGACCCGAAGAAGGCGGCGCCGCAGACCTGGCTGCTGACCATCGCCCGGAACACGGTCACCGACCATCTGAGAAAATCATCTAAGAGAAAAACCATGCCGCTGGACAACGCCATCGGTATTGAGTCAGCCGACCCGTCACCGCCGGAAGAGACCGAGAGGAGGGAGGAATATCAGCGGCTGCAGTTCTGCCTGGCAGCGCTGCCCCAGCGGGAGCAGGAGATTATATCGCTCAAGTTCGGCAGCGAGTTGAACAACCGGCAGATTGCCTCACTGGTCGGCCTATCGGAGAATAACGTGGGCACTATAATATTCCGCGCTATCGGCAAGCTGAGGAATTGCTTTGAGGGCTGGTCGAATGAAAAAAGATAAGGCTACCGAAAAACAGTTTTTGGAATACCTGGACAGGTTGCTGGCAGGCGAGCCGATAACCCTGGGCGACGACGTCAGCCACGAGGTACGCTCGGCCTTGGAGCATGCCCGCAGGATGCTTGTCTTCCGCGAAGAGCCCTCGGCTGAATTCAGAGCCGACCTCAGAAACAGGTTGCTCCAGCAGGTAGCCGAAAAACAAGCGCCGGCCTATCCTGAAAAGAGGCCGGGATTGGGCCAGCGGATAGCAGATATCTTCCCGCCGCGGCCGGTGCTGGTGGCCGTGGTCAGCAGCGCGGTGGTGGTGTTCCTGGCCTTCGTCGGTGTGGTGCTTTATTCCAGCCGGCAGGCCGCCGGGCCATCGACAGTCACGGCTCCGCCGGCGGCTGAATATTCGGTCAGGCTGCCGGCAAATATCGTCCCTGAAGGCACCACTTTCATCGCCCAAAAACCGCTGTCAGCCGGCGCCGGCCAGGCTCCGGTCTACGAGATACAGAGCCGCCAGGTAACGGTTGCCTCCGTAACCGAGCTCGGCAGAAGGCTCGACTTCACCGGCCAGGCCAGGCGTAATGATGACGGGTCGAAGATTGTCATGTCCCAGGGCAGCGGTGACCAGGCTAGACAGCTCACCGTCTGGACCGCCTCCGGCGCCGTCGAGTACGGCTACGTGGAACCCGCAAAATTGTATCCATCCAGTCCGCCGTCGCTGCCATCGCAATCGCAGGCAGAGCTGATTGCCTACAACTTCCTGCAGCAGGCAGATTTACTGCCGCCAGGGTATCAAAGCCTGGCAACGATAAAGGACGAGACCACCGTCGCCTCCGGCGGCGGCTACTCGGTCGGCAAGGCGTATACCGAGGCCGCGCCACCGGTAACAGCGGCAGCGCCGTCGGCACCGTCAGCACCATCGACATCACCCGAGCCATCGAAAGTTCCGCCACCATCGGCTCAAGCGCCACCAGCCACGCCTGCACCGACCACACCGCCACCGGCCGTGCCAACCGGCCCGACTGCCCCAACCTACTGGCTGGTTGACTTCCCCTACTTTATGGACGGTACGGAGGCTACCGGCCCCGGCTCCAAGATCGAGGTCAGCGTCGGCGATAACGGCCAGGTAGTCGGCATGCTCTGGTCGTGGCGGCAGATGTCACCGCTGGGCATCGACAACATTATTTCGGAACAGCAGGCATTTCAGGAGCTGACGCAGGGCAAAGGCAGCCTTGAAGTACCGCTCGACTGCAAACAGGTAATCATCGAGCAGGTGCAGCTTAAATACTGGCTCGACCCGCCCTCCGAAGAGCAGGACTACGCCGTGCCTGTATACGAGTTCACCGGCACCTGCCTGGACAAAAACGGCAGAACCCTCGAAGACTTCACCGGCTGGACGCCTGCCCTGGCCGATACCAACTAAATCGGGAGATGAAAATGATGGAGAAGACGCTCCGCTGGCTTAGCTTGTTTCTGCTTCTCGTTTTCGCGTCGCTTCTGGTCGGCCCTTTGCCGGCAAAAGCCGATGGTGGATTGGTCACGCCCTACGATTTGTGGGCACATCTCAGGGAGGGCCAGCAGATAGCAGTTATCACCTTAAAGACCCAGGAAACGGCAAAAGTAGACCTGTTCATATCGATTCTGGATGCTACCGGAGAATCCCACGAGGTGACCTTCTTTCTGCCCTTGGGCGCCGGCGCTGCCGATTTCAGCGTGGTTGAGCAAGGCATAAATGTATTCAATCAGCAAACCACTATTGAGTTGGACTCCCGCATTCAAAGTTACGCCTTGGATAAATACGTGGTATTAAACACGCTATTCGGCGGAACACTGCTAGCTAACGGTGCTTTGCTGGTACCACTCTGGGCACCCCTGCTGCTCAGCGGCTGCAACATGGTCGGTGGGCCGAAACCCATGTCAACATTTCAGACCACCAGCTCCCAAATAAGCATCTATGCTGTCGACAAAAATACCGATTTAGAAGCGCTGATAACAACCACCGGCCTGGACAGCTCGGTTCAGCAGGTGCTCTCACGATTGCGAGGGCAGCAAATCGCCGTGGTTAAATTACGGACACAGCCGAAGGTTGAAGAGCCTCCCACGCCCGCGGAGGGCCAGCCAGCCGGTGAGCCGGGCATACATCTCGCCTGGACGGCATCGCTGGTTTCCAGCGAATCCGGCAGCATATATTCATATCCACTGGGTACCGGCGCTTCGTGGTCTAAACCAATCGAGCTCACGCGAGTATATGTGGTGGCAACGCCGGGGATAGATTTCGATGTCAGCTATCCCAAGCTAGGGCTGGATGAATCTGGTTACAATAAGGACATACAGTCGCGTATCACCGACTACTACGACAAACCAGCCTATGCCGTGGACGAGGCCAGAGGTAACTTCGGCCGGGTATGGCGAGCCACCTATACCCAGAGCAATTCCGCTGAGGACATCGTCGTTACCACCCGAGCGCAGACTGCAATGAGCCGGATTTATGCTGGCATACAGGGGAACGCACTATACCTGGCCCTTATTATGGCGCTGGTATTGGGACTGATCTTCTGGGTACTTGCCTGGCAGTTACTTATGCCTCGGCTCATAGGTAGAGAACGCGACCCCAAAAAGCGGCTGCGCTGGTACTACAGCCTGATATATCCAGCCATTAATTTCGGCTTAATCATCATTCCAGGGGTAATACTGTTTGGACTTTTTAACCTGGGACTGGCCGTCGCTTCGCTCGTTATTTTATTCCTGCTTTTTGCCGGCATTAGCATCCTGGTCTTCAACTTTGTTCATGCCAGACATCTAGATATCAGCCGAGGCCGGGCACTGGTAACCTTCATCGATGTGACCCTGGCCAGCAATGCCTGCTACCTGGTCCTAGCCCTCGTCCTGGCCAAGGTTATCGGAATTATCTAGAGCCGTCTTTAGTGGGTACTGAATTAACATAAATGATGTGAAAGGAGGAGTGGATTATGGATTGTCTTGCTTGGGCAACTTTCGTTATGGCTGGCGCAACTTTAGTCTTGGCAATAGCGACCTGGGTTATGGCTTCCTACGTAAAGAAAGCAAGTAAAGAGGATACGGAAGCCCATAAGACAGATAGAGCAATAGATGAACGTATGCACCGCATCGGACACCTGATTGAATTAGCTCATCTAGAAGCAGAGTATTTGAAGGGCATAAAACAGGATACTAAAAACTTACTTGACCCAATTAAACAAGAAACAATTGCGAAACTCAAACCTTAGAAGTTGAAGTGGACTGGTGGATAAAAACGGCAAAACCCTCGAAGACTTCACCGGTTGGACGCCTGCGCTGTCCACCAATTAAAAGCCCTATTGTCTCATGCGTGATATACTTTTACCCTGATTAGGAATGGCGAATTGTCTAAAAAGTGAGATAAAATTGTGAAAAATCTGGCTAAGCCTAAAAAGACGTCCAGAGAAAAAAACTTGACGAACCAAAATGCTGTAATTCAAAGCGTTATCGATAGCTTTGATTTCCCCATTTTTTCAGTGGACCGAAATTACCTCTACACCAGCTTCAACCCGAGCCATGCTGCAGTGATGAAGTCGCTATTTGGAGTGGATATCCAGATTGGCAAGAGCCTGCTGGAATATCATAGTGTAAGGCAAGACCGCAGCAAAGCTAAAAGGAATATTGACCGTGCCCTGAATGGAGAGACGGTTATAGTAGAAGACTACTCCGGCGATAAAGCCTTAAACCGCCGTTATTTTGAAATCGCCCATGTCCCCATCAAGAACACCTCTGGAGAAATAATCGGTGTAACCGTACTGGCCAGAGATCTCACCGATATTAAGCGTGCAGCAGAGCAACAGAAGATGGCTGCCGACGAAATCCACGACCTGTATAACAACGCGCCGTGCGGATATCACTCACTTGACCAAAACGGTGTTTTCGTGCGCATTAACGACACCGAGCTTTCCTGGCTGTGTTACCCGCGGGACGAGATCATCGGCAAGAAGAAGTTCTCCGACGTCATCACGGCTGAGAGCCTGGAGGTCTTCAAAAGAGAATTTCCCGGCTTCAAGGAGCGTGGGTCGGTGCGAGACCTGGAGTTTGACATGGTCCGCAAGGATTGCACGACGTTTCCCGTGCTGCTGAGCGCAACGGCCATTACAGACGAGTCCGGTAATTACCTGATGAGCCGGTCCACTATATACGATATCACCGAACGTAAACGCTTAGAACAAGAGTTTACATCGATAGCCACTCACGATGGTTTGACCGGCTTGCCGAACCGAATTTTATTATACGACCGCTTTAAGGTGGCGGCAGCTCATGCAGAGCGAGAAAACAAGAAGCTAGCCATCATGATGGTCGACTTAGACAGATTTAAAAGAGTTAATGACAAACTGGGTCACGATTTAGGAGACAGATTGCTGGTGGCGGCCGCCGGGCGGTTAACGGACGCACTAAGGAAGAGTGATACCGTGGCCCGCATGGGTGGAGACGAGTTTGTATTACAGTTGCCCGAGATTGACGATAAAGAGCATGCCGTCACAGTGGCGCAGAAAATCATCCAGGATTTTAACAGGCCGTTTATCCTGCAGGGGCAAAAAATCACTATTACCGTCAGCATAGGCATTGTAATATATCCGGACGATGGCACGAATATCGATAGTTTAATCAAGAACGCCGACAAATTAATGTATCGCGCCAAGAAAGACGGGCGCAACAATTATAAACTCAATTAGAATCGAAGGGTATGCCCTCGAATAAACGGGTAATAACTCCCTCTCCCGCGGGATGAAGGGTGGGCGGGCATCCAATGAGGATTTATTCCCATTAGGATACGGGGAAAGGGATAGGGCTGGGGAGAAGGTGGAAAAACAAATTATTTCCCTCTCCCTCGACGGGAGAGGGTCA
>Ga0153916_10004522_pt1 | contig 10502 bp, 9 predicted proteins | sample Opewatmetagenome_FD_109642 | JGI IMG/M metagenome (GOLD analysis project Ga0153916, IMG submission 109642) | Freshwater wetland microbial communities from Ohio, USA - Open water 3 Core 3 Depth 4 metaG | ecosystem: Environmental > Aquatic > Freshwater > Wetlands | place: USA: Ohio, Lake Erie, Old...
GACCTGCTGATTGTCTTTTCGGAAATCGGCCCTGATGCAGGTGTCACTGGGGCATTTAATCTCGCCATTGATGATATGTTGAGCCTTGCAGCCAACCAGATTGATACAGTGGAATCATGAGGAGCGCTAGATGCAATTCGGAGTAAACTCTTTCGTTTGGGTTTCACCATGCACTACCAAGGCGGTGGAGGAGCTTGCACCCAAGGTAAACGCGATGGGATTTGACGTTTTTGAGATCGCCTGTGAAAACCCAGAACTGCTTGATGTTCAAGCCATAAGGAAAGAGCTGGTAAAAAATAAATTAGCAGGCATCATTTGCGGTGTCTTCGGTCCGGACCGAAATATCTGCAGTTTTGATCCTAAAATCCGCGCGAATGCCCGCAAGTACATAATCTGGTCGATTGATGCAGCGGCTGAACTTGGATCACCGGTGGTCGCCGGTCCAATGTATTCAGCTGTCGGAAAAGATCATCTTGATGATAACGAGGCAAGAAGTAAGGAATGGTCCTTAGCTGTTTCTGGAATCCGCGAGATGGCTGACTATGCGGATGGAAAGGGCGTCAAATTAGCTCTCGAAACCTTGAACCGGTTTGAGACCGATATGCTAAATACCGTCGCACAAGGACTGAAATTCATCCGCGATGTAGGTCGAGAAAACGTTGGTTTACATCTAGACACATTTCACATGCACCTGGAGGAAAAAAGTAGCCCGGGGGCTATCCACACAGCAGGGAATAAGATATTCCACTTCCATGCCTGCGAAAATGACCGGGGTATTCCCGGAACAGGTCAGGTGCACTGGCAGGAGATTGCCCCAGCATTAAAAAGTGTAAATTATCAGGGTCCAGTAGTGATAGAATCCTTCACCTCGCAGGTTAAAGAAATAGCCAGAGCAGTAAATATTTGGCGTGAGATTGCACCAAGCCAGGATGCAATCGCCAAGCAAGGCCTGCATTTTCTGCAAGCCCTGTTTGCATGAATGTGGAACAGATTGACGAGGATTAACTATGGTGAATGTAGCAGAAGAAACCATCATAAATACTGCAGAAGCAATTCAACCAACAGTTGAAGTACAGCACATCTCCAAGCGGTTCCCAGGTGTGGTGGCACTGGATGATGTTTCGCTGCAGTTCTACCCTGGTGAAATCCATGCCGTCGTTGGCGAAAATGGGGCCGGCAAGTCCACGTTGATGAAAATCATGTCGGGTGCCTATACACCGGACGCTGGTACGATATATCTTGGTGGAGAAAAGGTCTCTTTCTCACACCCCCGCGAAGCCCAGCTCAAGGGTGTCAGTATTATTTACCAGGAATTCAACCTCCTGCCTGAACGCACAGTGGCACATAACATTTTCCTTGGTCGTGAACCGTCCAATTTAGGAGCCCTCGACACCCGAAGGATGAACAAGCAGGCCATTGTGGTATTGAAAGAGCTTGGTGTGGAAAAAATGATTTCTCCAACCGCACAGGTGAGCAGCCTTTCGGTGGCTGAGCAACAACTGGTTGAAATTGCCAAAGCCATTTCGTTTAAGGCTAAAGTGTTGATCATGGACGAGCCTACCGCAGCCCTGACCTATACCGAGGTGAATCTGCTCAATGACCTGGTAGGCCGGCTGAAGCAAAGAGGCATGTCCGTCATCTTCATTTCCCACCGGCTGAAGGAGGTCTTTGATATCGCTGACAAGATCACGGTCATGAAGGATGGAAAGCTGATCAAGACGGTCAATAAAAAGGATGTTGCTCCTGCGGAGGTAGTATTTTGGATGGTTGGTCGCACACTAGACCATTATTTCCCACCACTAGGCACGCCAGAAGATTTTGGCGAGGTGGTTTTAAAAGTCAAAGATGCATCCAACCAAATCCTTAAAGGCATCAGTTTTGAATTACGAAAGGGGGAGGTATTGGGAGTTGCAGGGCTGCAAGGGTCAGGTCGCACCGAGCTGGCACAGGCACTATTTGGTGTTGTTCCGTTTAAATCAGGGACGATGGAGCTACACGGAAAAGCAATCGCCATTAAAAGCCCATCCAGGGCAATCAGGCATAAGATTGGGTTTGTGACCGAAGATCGCAAATCGGAAGGGATTGCTTCTCGCCAGCCAATTCGTGACAACATGCTGCTAACCGTTCGTGCTGTTCGATTCTTATTCGGCCTCATCCTCAAGGATGGAACACCAAGCTCCCGCAGACTGGTTCCCATGCTCGGTAAACAAGTGGATATCCGGACTGATTCATTTGATCGCGAAGTGCAGTATTTGAGCGGTGGAAATCAACAAAAAGTGGTGCTTGCCAAGTGGTTGGCGTCAGATGCGGATGTTTTCATTTTTGATGAGCCAACCCGCGGTATCGATGTTGAATCAAAGGCGAGCATCCACGATATGATCCGAGATTTAACCAAAAAAGGAATCGCAGTGTTAATGATTTCCTCTGAACTACCTGAAATTATTGGGATGAGCGACCGCATCCTGGTCATGGCAGACCGCCAGTTGGCTGGTGAGCTCCCAGCGCAGTCGAGAGAACAGGAAATCATGCTGATGGCAACCGGGCACTCCAAGGATGATGCCGCTGAAAGCCCAGCTGCAGCAGGAGTAAATTAATATGACGACCGCTACTGCTACTTCTCATAATGAGCTCTCTAAAGCTCTGGGGTATATCGGGGTTTGGATCAAGAAAATACCTCCTGTCTATTTTTTCCTCATCCTTGTCTTTTTGGCTGGCGGAATATTGGACCAGGTCCTTGCAGATGGTCAGATTTTTAAAAATCCATTGATCATGCAGAATATCGTGGTACGGTCTGTAGCACTTGGCATAGTAGCAGTCGGACAAAGCCTGGTGATCATTGGCGCATCGATTGATCTTTCTGTGGCCTATACGATCAGCATCACTGCCGTCATGTCTTCATACATCATGCAGGGAGACCCCGCCAAAGTGCCAACAGCAATCATCGCCGTGTTTATCATTGGCGCCGCAATCGGCATCGTAAATGGTGTTGCCATAACCAAGCTGAAAGTCAATCCCTTTATTGCCACATTGGGTACCAGCCTGATCATAAAAGGAATCATCAATGCCACCTTTTCCAATTACACCGGCAGCGTCCCGAAGAGTTTCGAGTACTTCGGTTATGGCACAATTGGTCCAATCCCTGTATCCATCATCATTTTATTCCTCACTGTTACCGTAGGCTGGGTCTTACTTGCCAGGACAAAATTTGGAGCCCATTTGTATGGCGTGGGTGGGAATGCTGAAGTGGCTCGCCTATCAGGGGTGAGGACTGACCGGGTTTTGATTGGTGCTCACATCATTTGCAGTATGACCGCAGTACTTGCAGGGCTTTTCCTGGTCAGTCAGATGCGCTCGGGTGCCCCTTGGGTCGGTCCTAATGGCGTATATGACCTAAACTCAATCGCTACTACTGTTATTGGAGGCACGGCGCTATCCGGTGGAAAAGGCGGAGTGTGGAGCACGCTTGGTGGTGTCCTGATTTTTGGAGTGTTGGAAACCCTCTTTAACCAACTGGGAGTGAATCCCTATCTCAAAACCGTCTTCCAGGGTGCCATCATCGTCATGGCGGTAGCCAGCTACACGATACGCTCCAAGAAAGAAGCGGCTTAAGGAGAGGATTGAATGACGACCACAACTGTAAGTCCGACCAACCAATTCTCCAAAGCCCTGGGTAAAATCTGGACATGGATTAAAAGAGTTCCGCCTGTCTATCCCGTCTTCCTGGTCATTTTTATCACCCTGGGAATTATCAACCCCACGAAATATCAGTCGATCACAGGCATCATGGCGTTCCTGCGAACAGCTTCACCATTGGCGGTTCTTGCGATCGGCGAGATGCTAGTCCTGGCATCTGGCGGCTTCGACCTTTCGATTGGTTCGATTGTCACCCTTGTGGTCTTGGTCAGCTCAAAACTACTGGCGAACGATCCTGCCAATGCCTACCCGGCCATCTTGATCATGTTGGGTATAGGCGTCATCATTGGCCTGTTGAATGGCCTGATAGTTAGCTATCTCAAAGTGCCCTCCTTTATTACCACCCTTGGAATGATGTTGCTGGTAAAAGGCAGCGCTTTATATTATGTTGGTGGCGCTCCACAAGGGTACCTGACAGACAATTGGCGGGCATTCGGACGCAATTACTTTGAAAACGTTCCAGTCTTGGGCAGAGTTCCATATGCGTTGATCATCTTGATTGTTCTTTCGATCATTACTTATATTGTTTTTAACCGTACGAATTACGGGAAACAGATCCTGATGATTGGCGATAACGTGCGTGCCAGCCAGCTTTCGGGTGTTAAAGTCAGGCTGGTTCGTATCATCACCTTCGTCATATGTGCCGTCTTTGCCATCATTGGCGGCGTGATGACCGGTGGATACGGTGGGGTGAATGTAACGATTGGTGAAGGCTATGAGATGCAAGCTATCGCTGCTGGAGTGGTGGGTGGGGTGATCTTGGGTGGAGGAAAGGGGTCTGTGCCCAATGCGATCTTTGGTGCATTCACCCTGCAGGCTATTGTTAACCTGCTCAACTTATTGGGATTACCCAAACCATACACTGATGCAGTACAAGGTTTGATTATTATTGGTGCCGTTGCTTATGTTGGTCTTACATCACAGAGGAAAAAGTAATTACGTGTGATCATCTCGCTATTTTATAGAATTCCATGCGAGAACAGGAATGATACAGGAGGTGCGCATATAAGAAATATCAATAATCTGGCAAGTCTACTTTATGTTTTTGAAAAATTCTAAATTTTTGGAGGAGAATTACAAATGAAAAAGTTGTCTTTAGTCGTTTCCCTTCTGGTTGCCTTCAGCATGCTCTTAGCTGCATGCAAGACAGCCACCGAAGCACCGGTAGTCACGGAAGCTCCTGTAACAACCGAAGCTCCCGCACCAGTAACACAAGCCCCTGCTGCCAATCCCGGCCTCGCATTGGATGCAGCCAAAGTAGCAGCCCAGTTCTTCGATGAAGCAGAATATCAGAAATCGATTGAATTGATGACCAAGGCACCGCTGAATCCGGATGCTCCCATCTATCTCCAATACCTCGAGGAAAGCCCGGTCACGATCGACGATTACCCGCAGTATGCCGATTTTGCCAAGAAGCAGCCACCCTATAACGTCTGTTTCTCCAATGCGGGCGTGAACAATCCATGGCGTGTGGTTGGCTACATCGACATCCGCGAGCAGGTTGAGCAGTTGCGTGCTGAGGGCTTGGTCAAGAACTTCTATCACCTCGATGCCCAAGGTAACGATGCCAAGCAAATCGCCGACATCCAGGACATTATCAACACCCCTGGTAAATGCGACATCTTGATCGTCGCTTCAAATACCTCCGAAGCTCTGACCCCTATGGTAGAGAAAGCCTGCGAGGTCATGCCAGTCGTCCAGTTCGATCGCTATGCGCAGACTGACTGCCCTGTCGTCTCCGAGCGCACCATCGGTGGTTATGCCTTCGGTATCTCGGGTGCTAAGTTCATCGTTGACAACCTGCCTCAAGGTGGTAATGTGCTTGCCTTCCGCATCCTCCCAGGTGTGGACGTGCTGGAGCAACGTTGGGGTGCAGCCCGCAAGATCTTTGAGGAGAATCCCCAGTTGAACATCATCGGTGTGGAATTTGTTGGATATGACTCCTTCAAGGCCAACACCGTGGTGAGTGATTACCTGGCCAAGTACGGCACTATCGATGCAGTGTGGATGGATGCTGGCGGTACCGCGGTGACCATCCTGGAAGCCTTCAAGGACGCTGGGGCTCCCTATCCGAAAGTCATGGTCGGTGAGGATCAGGAAGATTACCTGCGTTATTGGAAGGATAACAACCTGACAGCTATTGCACCTACCTTCCCGACCTTCCAGTGGCGTACAGCCGTTTTGTCTGCTGTTATGTTCCTGAAGGGTGAGACTGTCCAGCACCACTGGTACATGCCTCAGCCGGAAGTCACTTCTGCCAATCTGGATACGTACATCAACCCCGAAATGCCCCCATTGCATTATGCACTGTGTGGCTGCGAGGATATGACGAACTATCCAGCCTCATGGGCAACGCCTGATATTAACAAGTACGTGGACGTGAAACCTTAATCGCGGCATTTCCCATATCTAGATTTGAGCCCGCTCGATCTTCGGGCGGGCTCATTTCATGTATCATATAAAAGGAGTGTGATAGCCATGATAGAGATCGGATTTCATACGGACGCTTTTAACAGCAGCTATTGGAGCTTTGAGCAAGCGCTTCAGTGGGCACAGAAAAACGATGTTCACTGGATCGAATGCGGTATGATCGATGGGGTAAGCTGGATCCACGGGTTAGGTTACCAACCACATGTGGCCATGTGGGAGGACCCTAAGGAATGGCAGGAAAAAGCCGCCAGTTATGGGGTGAAGTTCTCACAGATCGACGCAGCCTACCCAATGTCACTGCCGAATGGCACCTCCCTGGGCGTGGAATACGTGCTACGAACCATCCGCTGGGCATACCTCGCAGGATGCGACCACATCGATACCACCGATGACCGGTTTGCCCCGAAAGGTCTTACCGATGAAAAAGCCCTTGAGATTATGAAACGGGCATACGGACAAATCATAAGTATTGCTGAGCGCTACAGCATGATCATCGATATCGAACCGCACGGCTATTACACCACCAAACCGCAGTTCATGGAGAAAATGCTGGCTTTCGTCGACAGCCCCTACCTGCGCATGAACATGGATACGGGCAATACATTCATTGCTGGGCAGGATCCGGTCGCATTTCTAAATAAATTCAAAGACAAGGTCAGCCATGTACATATTAAGGATGTGAGCGAATCATTAGCAGCTTCTTTGCGGGGTGAGCTCACCGGCATTGCAGTCAGCCAATGCGCAATTGGAGATGGCGTAAATAAAGAAAACATCAAGAAATGCTTTGATATCCTGGTTGATATTGGATATAACGGCGTTGTTAGTCTCGAATGCGAGGGACAGGGCGGACCGATGATTGAGAAAAGCCTGGCTTTTGTGCGCGAACTGGTGAATGACGCCAACAAACGGCTGGCAAGTAAGTAAGTTGCAATTATTTAAATATATTAGGAGGAAAAATGGGAAAACTATATCTTGGTGTTAACATGGAGTTCATCCGCTCGCATGATAAGCCCTTTGCGTGGGGCGTCCAGAAAGCGGCTGAAATTGGGTACCAGTATATCGAGCCGATGGTGCACTGGGGACGGGAATTATTGAGTGAAGCTGGTTATTTCCACAGCGTCTCCATGTATGATGACCCTTTATGGGTGCGGGAGCTCTGTGATAAGCATAACATCAAGCTTTCAGGGCTCTCCGCGCATACGCCCCTGTGCAAACCTGAAATTAGCGTCGAATATCTCAAGCTAGCCATCCGCTGGGCGGCTGACGCCGGGGCACCGGTGGTGAATACTGATGAAGGCCCCAAACCTACCTGGACATCCAAGGAGATGGATTACACCTTGATGACCTACACCCTGACCGAAGCGTCTATGGTAGCCGAACGCCATGGGATCAAAATTGGTCTCGAGCCACACCAGCAGTATTCAAAATCGATGGAAGGGCTTGATAGCATCTACGCTCTGGTCAAGTCACCAGCCATCGGGATCAATTACGACACCGGTAACAGCTACCTGGCTGGTACAACTGATACCTATGTTTGGCTTGAACATGTGGTAGATCATCTCGTGCACCTCCACGCCAAGGACATCAGCATTAAACAGAGCGAGGCGGAGCACGGAAAAGTAACTGGCACGCCTACCGGCTGCGCTTGCGGCGATGGTGTTGTAGACTGGAAGCGCATGATTGAGATTGCGAAAAAATGCCCAAATGATATCGTCTTCAGCGTGGAATGTGGCACCGTTGAGGATGCCATCCGCAGTTACAACCACCTGAGCAAGCTTATCTAGGAACATTCATGGGAATGGTAGAAATACCATTCCCATTTTTATTCTTATCAAGAAATTATTGCCCGATTGAGATCAACATTTTTAACGGAGGAGTAAATATGAGAATTGGCGTCTTTTCAGTGATCTTTCAACAGCTTCCCTTTGAACAGGCCCTCGATAAGATATTATCCTATGGTGCTACTGCAGTGGAGATCGGCACAGGAGGACTACCAGGTGCACATCACTGCCCAACCGATGAATTATTAGAGAGCAACGAAAAACGACGGGCCTATCTCAAAGCTGTGGAAGAACGTGGCATGATCATCAGCGCGTTCAGCTGCCACTGGGACCCAATCAGCCCCAATAAGGAGCTGGCGAAAGCATCTGACGCGCTCTTCCACAAAACCGTTCGCCTGGCAGAGATGTGTGGAGTGCCAGCGATCAACGTGATGTCAGGGGTACCGGCTGGATCACCCAATGATACGAGCCCAAACTGGGTGACCTGCCCATGGCCGCCTCATTTCCGTGAAATATTGGATTACCAGTGGAATGTTGTGGCGATTCCCTATTGGCGAGAGGCGTCAAAATTCGCCGAAGATCACCATGTAAAAATTGGCGTGGAAATGCACCCCGGTATGCTGATCTATAACGTCGAAACCATGCTGAGCATGCGAGAAGCCTGCGGGCAGGCGATGGGCTGCAATTTCGACCCAAGCCACCTGTTCTGGAATGGCGTGGATCCGATAGCAGCTATCCGCAAGCTAGGAGATGCCATCGTCCACGTGCACGCCAAGGATTGTTATGTTGATGCATTCAATGTGGCTGTGAACGGCTGTAACGACCACAAGGATTACACCGATATACCACATCGGTCATGGACATTCAGAACCATCGGGTATGGGCACGACCTTAAAGTGTGGAAGGATATCGTCTCTGCATTACGCATGGTTGGATATGACCACGCAATTTCTTTGGAACATGAAGATGGGATGATGTCTTTCGATGAAGGTGTCCAAAAGGGATTGGCTGCTCTGCGTGAGATTGTAACCGTGGAGAGTGCGGGAGAAATGTTTTGGGCGTAATGGTACCGGTCATCATTTTCCACATAAAACAAATAAGAACCTTTCCTCCTTATAAGAATTCGAGGTGAAATTGTGAGTGAACAGAGACGAAAGATCGAAATCATCCGGAGATGGATGGCTGACCGCCATATTGATGCTCTATACCTGCAAACTGCGGGTAGCTTTGCCTGGGCAACCTGCGGGGCATCTTCATACATTAACACTGCTTCAACCTATGGATTAGCATCACTTTTGGTCACTCTCGACCGGCAATATTTGCTCACTACCAACATCGAAGCGCCCAGGCTTGAAAATGAAGAAAAACTCGGTTCTCAAGGCTGGGAGTTCCAGACCAATTTTTGGTATGAGGGTACGACAGCTGTGGCAGATTTAGCACGCGGCTTAAAACTTGCCTCAGATAGTCCATTCCCAGGGTCGATTGATCTCTCCGCTGAGCTGGCGCGGCTGCGTGCAAACATGACACCTGAAGAAAGTTTACGCTTCCGGGAATTGGGCAAGGGCTGCGCAAAGGCTATGCACGCTGCAGCCTTATCAGTCAGGCCGGGACAGACTGAGTTTGAGATTGGGGCGCGTCTTATAGCTGAGGCTGAGCAGCAGGGTATACAAGCGATCGTCAACCTGATCGCCACCGATGAGCGCATATCTCTCTACCGCCATCCCCTGCCCACTTCAAAAAAGCTTGATAAGTACGCCATGCTGATCCTGTGTGGTCGAAAGAAAGGCCTGATCTGCTCACTAACCCGCCTGGTTCATTTTGGCCCACTCTCAGATGAGCTTAAGCGCAAAGCGGCAGCTTGTGCAAAAGTTGATGCCACATTTATTAACGCAACCCAGCCAGGACAGACCCTTGGTAATATTTTTGAGAAAGCAGTGTCGGCATACGCAGCCGCGGGCTATGCAGGAGAGTGGCAGAAGCACCACCAGGGCGGGGTAGCCGGCTATGAGCCGCGCGAATACCTGGCAATCCCTGGCTCAACCGATATGGTAAGAAATGGCCAGGTGTATGCCTGGAATCCCTCGATCACAGGTTACAAATCAGAAGACACAGTCTTGATCGGAGAAACCCAAAACGAGGTCCTGACTGAGATTCCGGATTGGCCAATGACCAATGTGGATGGCATCGATAGACCTGCCATCTTGGAACTTTAGAGCTCAAAGCGTGAACACATAAGGCCCCTATCCTTGTAGGAAAGCCCATAAGCTGAAGGATAGCCGCTGAAAGTTTATATGGCCGGGGAATGGCTCGATCAAATAACCAGCCTCCTGCCATTTTTGCCGTAATCCGTTGGACAAAAAACAAGTATAACGGACGTATTATTGAGGTCCAGGTAACACTTAGGTCTAATAGGCGTCCAGCGGATTTTCCCCACAAAACTAAAAAACATTGGATATAAATAGATAATTTATTGTACAACGTTGCCTATCCAGGACTCATCAATCGCAGCTAACAGGTAGGATAGTGTGTGTAATTTATAAATGTAGCGGTTCGCATGCTTCTCTTCCATTCTCACCTTGTGCAGCATTGTGTTATAGC
>Ga0153916_10004523_pt1 | contig 10501 bp, 10 predicted proteins | sample Opewatmetagenome_FD_109642 | JGI IMG/M metagenome (GOLD analysis project Ga0153916, IMG submission 109642) | Freshwater wetland microbial communities from Ohio, USA - Open water 3 Core 3 Depth 4 metaG | ecosystem: Environmental > Aquatic > Freshwater > Wetlands | place: USA: Ohio, Lake Erie...
GAGCGAACCGTGGCGCTTTCGCTAAACCATAGGTCTGTACCATCATACTCCACCCGCCCCGCCGTGATAGCGCCCAAAGTGGCGGAGGTGAACTCTATTAGCTTAGTAAAGATATTCAACCAGTACAACGCCGATGTGCCTAAGGAACGAACATTTGCCGTACTTGGATTGATATTGCCCATGCCTGAAAAATTGCGGCCGGCGAAATTATACTCAGCACCAAGTACTTTGGAAAAAATGGGAGCCCACGTCGGCACTGTTCCTGCCGCTGCACTTACATTATAATATTCATATTCAAGGCCTGCCTCAGTCGTTCCTAGTAGCCTCACGAAATTGGTTATATCACGTCCGGCGCATATACCAGTGGCAGGGTCTATGGCAACATTGAAGGTGTAGAAATTTTCAAAAAGGTTAAGAGGATAGCATAATGGTGTAGCGCCTGTAGCAGGGCTCACTGGTGCGCCTGCTGTCGTCACGCTAAATTGTGTAGCTGAGATATATGTATAAGTTGATTTGGTTACATTGTAATCAGCCTGGTCGAATCCTCGAACTGTCACCCTATCGGTAGTTGTGCCTGATGATAATCCGTGCCCTGCCCCTACAGTATAAGTCATAACACCGGCCGCATAAGTAGCTGTTACCGATTTTGAATTGAGCACATTCACATGTGTATCAAAATATTTACGCTCAGCAGCCTCAACAGCAGGGTCGCCACGCATCCAGACAAGACCGGCGTTAGGGAACCAGATATAAGTCAGGAACTTCCAAATACTAGATATACCAGCGACTGCTTTAGTGTTTATCCACGCCCATATATTTGCAGCGGTTATTTTGCCCAGCGTACTTGTCAGACTGTTCCATATACCGAACTCGTCAGCATTTTGTAATGTCGTAACAGCAGGTGCGGCGTGAAAATTCTGCGATACATCCTGAGATATGGTTGTATGCACATGGCTATAGTGATTGTTTTGAGAGCCATAGTACATATAGAGGGTGTGAGTACCTGTCGATACTGCGTGAAACCTAACGCATACCCTATCAGTAACATCACAAGTTATCGCAGGGGTTGCTGGTATTGTGGCGGTGAAAGTTTGCAGAGTTAAGGTGGTATCGTTTATTTCACCCGATGATGCCATTAATATATGGCGGTCAAGAGTGAAAGCCACCCCTGTCTCATTAGTATATCCGGCAGGAGTTTCTATAGTAACTACCGATGTAGATGTATATCCGATTATCTTATATTGCCCTAATGGAGTTTGTATGTATCCAGTTAAGGTTGTATCGGCATTGTAATCTGCCGCCACAAAGGGAGTACCACCAGTCACTGTAGCAGTACGGCTCGTACCTGTTCCGGTTACCGCTATCGTAGCACCCGTTTGCTGCTTATTGAGATATACACAGGCGGTTATAGAGGACACATTGCTACTTGAATCAACATAGCGATATAGTGGGTAATCCCACTCACCAGCAGGAACGGTCGTCAGTCCTATTGGACCGTCAAGAAATGTCCCCATTAAAGCAACCACGCTTGCAGTAGCATTGCCCGATATAATCGTCTCTGTAACTGTATTTGGCGTTCTTGATAAAGTATGGACTGCTACATCATTATTCACGCCAGCCGCCGTGATAACGGTCGCATCGGGATATAGCGTCAAAGCTCCGCCGCCACTAGACCCAATGAGAGACTGAACCTCTTGTGCTTGCATTACCTGAGTGCCAGTAGCGCCAGTAGGAACATTGAGATGTCCTGTCATAGTATCACCAGCGCGATTAATTTTACTCAAACTATCTGTCGCATCATAAGTATTCGTCCCGTCACTATATACCAACGTAGTCTTGCCGCCCTGTGTCGTGCTATCAAAAGTCACGCCGGTACCGCCGGAAGTACGGACAATCGCTACTGCCGAAGCGCCTGTCGAATTGTTTTTGATAATATGACCATTGCGGCTCAATATACCTGCTGGCAAAGTTATATATCGAGTTCCCGACCATGTGCCCGTTATGATTATCTCTGACGAAGTTATCTCTCCGAGCTGGTCAGCGCTGGTTAAGTCAAGTGTCTGCGATGCAGCACCGATGCCCTGAGATATTGGAGAATAACGGATAATAAGGAAACCGTTTTGCCCAGCCGTGCCAGCACCACCTGCGGGGATGCCACCGGCACCACCTGACATATCTCCACCAATACTACCGCCGCCAGTGCCCCCAGCTCCGGCGCTACCATTGCCGCCTTGCGAGGCAAAATTATTACCCGCCTGACCACCAGTTCCACCTGTACTACTACCATTACCGCCGCCGCCGCCTGGAGCAGTATGGGTTATACCATGTAATGTGAAAGTTGTAGCTCCCCCATTTCCTGCGCCTAGCCCTACTGCCCCAGCAACACCGCCAACACCAATAGAATATGATAGGACATCACCTGCGACAACTGTTCTCCCGGCATTATCCATAATACCGCCACCGCCGCCGCCGCCGCCGCCGCCCAATCCTCCGCTACCACCACCGCCGCCGCCGCAACCACCTTTTGCGAAGGGATAAATTTTCGTAACACTAGCAGGAATGGTTATCGTTCCCGTTCCGCTAGTGATAACTAATATATTAGCATTGCCGTCTGCGAGGTAATTAAGATTTCCCTGTATGATATTCGCCCATGCTGCTGTTACTGGTGCATTAACAGCAACCGCCGTCATTTGAACATAACTAGGCATCGGTCTTATCCTCCACTGCTTCTAATCGGGGTAAGCCTATATCAACAAGTCGTATCGCATGAGGAAAGCAGCAGCCACCTTCAAAATATTTCTCGCCCTGAACAGGTGATATTGGTGGGGTAGCAATATTTGAGCTGGCATAATGAGGGCACTTCATCCCACCCACCGCTGTACGACAATCATCTATTAGCCTTGTCTCAGGTTGCTTTGTTTCTAAATTTAGCCAATTGGCCGGGCACATTATCTTAAACATCTTTATCCCTATAATATTAATATTTTACCACATTTTTACAAGAAATTATAGCCAATCGTACCATCTTTCATAGTGCCATCCCAGCGCGAGAAAAAAGCATAAGTATTTTTGTTTGCTGTACTTTCCAGTTCATACGATAGCAAAGTAGTTGGCCCGAACAGGGCATATTTTGCATTGGAATTAGGAAAATAATCCAGGGAAGTCCATTTCACTCGCCCATTCTGCCAGTCAACATCTTTTGAAATAACCTCCATTGGCTCGTCAGTTATTCCCATACTATCTTGTTCAGATGGTATTTCTGGATGAGTTATCAGGAATATATCACCCTCTTCCATTAAATGTTTATCAAAAAATGTGGTAAAGTTTATTTCTTGCGGCGGATATGCCATACGCTGAAAAATTCGTGTAGCGCGATCCTCAACAAAAGCGTCTGCGCCTAAATCGCTAAACCCTGCAATGCCTGCGCTACGCGAGCCCCTGAGTCCCTTTGATTGAATAAGTAAAGGTTTCGCATCTGTATATTTTAACAAACTTGTCGAGTCAACAAATCTGCTCCGTTTCAAGAAGTCATTGGTATAAGGGTCGTAATCATATTGAAAGGTCACATCATTAATAACGCCTTCAATATTGCGGTTATACAATATATCACCAACAATGCTATCATTCGTAATAGTCGGCAGCCCCGCTGTAGAGCCGATTATCGGACGCATGGATTTGATAGATATTTGCCCGTTCCCTTTCATTATCAAATGGGCGCTAACGACTTTCAACAGCTCTTTTTCTAAAAACTCTTTAGCCATAACTCTATCGGTGATAGCGATAGATACTTCATTTGTACCATACCAGATACTGCGCTCATATTCAAATGTCGCTATATCTATCATCGATTGAGGTATAGCGAGCCCCCATGTCACAGGGAGCACATCATAAACGCCATTTGTACCGGCTCCGGTACTGGTGAGTATTTTTAATATCAGGTCATATGGGATGCCAGTCAGTAGGGTAGGCAGGGCGGGAGCCACCAGTGCCACAGCATCGGTGAACAGGTCTTTTGCAAATATTTGTTGAGCGTCCTGAATTTCGATATTATATGGCCCACGCACCTTCGGCAGATGAACCTTTTTTATCATCCCGGTATAAATTTGTAATGCGTCCCCGGTCGATACCATATCGCCAAAATTGACAGTATCGTAACCGGCAAATATCTTAATCTGACGAGGCGAGCCGTCAAGGTATGGAGTGAGTTTGGAGAGTTGTGAGGTTATTGTATGACTGTCCGTATCTAGTATCGTCAAGGTCATGCTTGAGGTCGTGCTAAAACCATGTTCTAGTGATACCTTACGGGATATACCGGATATGGTTTTGCCAGTTTTGCGCACCGTTCCGGCAGTATATGAATTGAGAAAAACCCCACTCGTGAATACGAAGCAGTCCGTGATGCCTTCGATAAGAACAGCATAAACAGGTGACTTATATGTCGCGTTATTCGCTGCCGTATATGGTGCCGATGGGATTATCACTTAATACACCGTAGGGCTTACATTAAGGATAGTAGTGGATGCCGATGCTGTAGGCTGCTTTGGTACTACCGAAGTAGAAGCGGGCTGAGACATAGTCGCTGCTGTAGGAGCGTTAGTGCCGCAACCAGCAAGTATCAGCATTGCTGTAACTGCTATAAATATCTTTTTCATATTTTCACCTCCTATATACATTATACCACTTCCTGAAAGGACATACTCACACTGTACCATCCAATGCCCGTCTCCCTATCCTCTTTATATGTTTTTGGCATCATAGTACAAACTGGATAATACCCATCCATACGACAAATATCGGCAAGAATATAGGTATTCTTCAATGCTGCCGTAAATGTCACCTGATGAGGACGTGTCGATGTATATATTTCACCGGTATTGCCTACGATAAGCAATAAATTGCTTGCTGATAATATCCCATTATGAGCGCCAGTCAATGTAGTCTGTGCCCATGTGATACCATCGGTCGAGGTTGCATACGTGCCAGCAGAACTAACTGCGATAAATTGGCGACCCGTCCAACATATACCAGTTAAGGCATTTACTGATGGGGCTGTTCTTGTCGTCCATATAATACCATCAGGAGATGTGAGTATTGTTCCGGCAAATCCAGTAATTACGAATAATCCATTACCATACATTATTGCATTTAAATTATTCGTTGTTCCTGACGTCCTTGATGTCCATGTGATACCATCAGGAGAGGTTAGAATTATACCAATTGCGGCAACTGTTATATATAATCCATTGCCATATGTCACAGCAGTTAAGTTCTGTCCCGTTCCCGATGTTCTGCTAGTCCATAAAATACCGTCAGTAGAAGTAAAAATTATGCCCGTGAATCCAACCGTTACATATAATCCAGCGCCATACGTTATAGCAAACAATTTTAATGCTGTTCCCGATGTCCTTGATGTCCATGTGATGCCATCAGGAGAAGTAAGGATTACACCAGTATCTCCGACCGCTACAAACTGAGTGCCCGACCATACTATACCATTAAGAGATTGTATCGTTCCCGATGTCCTTGATGTCCATGTGATACCATCAGGAGAGGTCAGTATCACGCCACCAGCGCCAACCGTTACATATAATCCAGCGCCATACGTTATAGCATATAAATTTTGTGCTGTTCCAGATGTGCGGGATGCCCATGCGAATGTGGTTCCGGTAGTAGACGCTACTATCGGTATCTCTTCCAGCCATCCCGCCGTACGCAAATATAGATTTTGCCCTGCTGTAATACCAGTAGCATCAGTAACTTCTAGCGTTGTTGAGTTTATTTGACTGTAAATAGTTGTATTTATTTTCGTTTTCGAGCTATCATCAAGGAATGCGAACTGCCTGCCCTGTTTTATCCATGAAAACATAGGGACGAGGTTGTTTCTATTTGCCGTATATATACGAGGGATGGTTATATCACCTCTATTGATATATCGCTGAGTACCCCAAATTTGCGTTCTGCCTGAATTTGATACCTCGATACTCAAATCGCCATCCGACAAGGCAAAACGGGAGGGCTTTGTCAGATATGACACCATTGTTTCGGTATTCCCATTGTATATAAATTGTGGCTGACTAACCATATATAGGTGCTCCTGATGGTGCTAAATAAACATGTTCGCCATTTGCGACAGCCTTATTTATTTCATTAGCCAAATTTAATACGAATTTCTTTGATACAAAATCATCGTTCGGCAGATATATTGTAGTGTTTTTGGTTTGCTCGACGGTTGCTGCCGAATTTATCCCACCCTGAGCAACTGATGAAGCACCGCCGCCAGCGGAAGCTCCACCGCCGCCGCCTGATACGGCAGTAGCAGCAACACCGGCGAGGGCAGCATTGGCAGCATGACCGGCAGCGGCAATAAAGTGATTACCAGCACTCGGTAAATCATATTTGGCAAGTGCTCCGAAACCATCCCATAATTCTTTACCTGCTAATATAGCTTCTTCCTGCCCAATAGCCTTTAGTTTTTCCGCTACCGCCGATTTAGTAGCTGCGACCATTGCATCACCGATATTTTTCGTTACGGCATATTCTTTAAGGGCGTTGTTATAAAATGCTATTGAATATTGCTCCTGCTGTTTCTGCGCCTGTGCTACCATCAGATTTTTAGTCATTAATGCGGCAGTTTCTTTATCATAAATTAACAATAAGCGCTGATTTATAGCTTCACGTTGTGCTGCCTGCTGCTCCTCTTTTGACATAGTGGCAGTAATTGCAGCATCATATTCTTTATTGATAGCAAGTATCTCAGATTGTATTCTTACCCCCTCCTGTTCTTGTGTATGGTCAACGGTGCCTCCTCCAGCCCCGCCTCCTTTTTTCTTATCTAAGGCAGTCTGCAGTTTCTTTCCTTTATCTTCATAGGTCGCATAAATTCGGTCAAGCTCCTCCCCTGCTATTTTATCTATTTCTGCAAATTTTTCTTTATAATCAGATACTTTCCCAAAAGGGTTTTGAAGGACTACACCAATTCTTAAACTGAATTGAGCTAATCTAGTGCCAGTCGCTTCCCATCCTGCTACAAATTGAGTAAAGCCATCTAGTGCATGGCTAGCTCCAATATTTAATTGCTCGAAAGCTGGAGCAAGAGCGATGCCCATCTCCTCCCTCAACGCTATAAATGATGTATGTAATTCATCTGAACTCTTTCGCATATCTTCTGATACTAGATTAGCATCTTTATATGCTTGTATTACCTCGCCAACCGATACAGCCATTACTCCCATTTTCACGGTACCCGCTATCATCTGTCGCTCTATCCGTGCTGTAGCATCATTCACCCCAAATTGAGTTGTCATTAATTTTTCTAGACTCAGCCTTAATACCGCTGCACTCTCTGCCGCTGTTAGTTCCGTAATCGCTAATTTTTCAGTGGTTGAGATAGTGAGTTTCATCGCCGCATTTAACTCATTCATATTGTCAGCTAATTTAATGCCAGCCATTTTAGCATTGACCGCCTGCAATTCCGATGCGGTCAATAACCCCGAAGTCCTGACCTTTTCAAACATATCGAGGTATTTAGCCTTCATTAACTCAGTCTCAATTTGTGTCTGTATGCCAAGCTCATGAGTATTCTTTATCATTTCGGCAGTAGATACTTTCTGCTGCTCAGTCATTGAGGCGAGGGCACTATCAAATCGACTGGCAGTAGCTGTTGAGCTGCCGCCGTCATCGACCTGTATTCTTATTTCTACCTGATTAGCCATGTTGTGCCCTCTCTGCCTCCTGCTTCATCTTATCTGCCCTGTATTTTTCGATTGTTTGTCTGAGGATAACCAATCTTTGCCACATTTTACGTGATAGTTTTGGGGCATAACCAGCCTGTACTAATTCATTGAGTTCAAAAAGCCTGTAAACTAATGATGGAATGTCTCCTAATTGAGTATTTACACATGATATACAAGCTTCTTTATCCATTTTTATCTCGATACAAATATTACAATCCCTTTCTTCTTCTCCTGATAGCTGCAGGGCATCAACTATCTTTATCCTAAAAAATTAGCCTCATCCTCATTCACTTTCGCTATAGATAGTATCGCATCGATGGCAGGACGCTTGTGTGTAAATGGTATTTTGCCCTTGATGGTATTGAAATCTCCCTCAAAATCATAGCCCTCTACACTAACGGCAAGCTGGTTCCATAGCCATACAGCGGCAGCCAGATAGTTGGGTTTGTACTGCTTAGCGATAGGATCATATTCCGATATTTTTTCAGCATATCCCTCCATCTCATCATCAGTCGGAGCACGGAGTACATGTATCACCTGAAATTCCTTACTGCCCTGATAAACTGTTATCGGTAGTCTATATTCCTCAACATTCAAATTAAAACCCATATCTATATCTCCTTAAAAATTAAACTAAATAAGTAGCAACATCGTTAACTACTGTTCTATCCCAGAACTTTGAGGTTACTGTATCATAAAGCACTTCAAGCTCAAGTACTATCTGCTCACGAGCTCCGATACCACCTGCCAGCTTCCATGACGATTTAACCTGACATTTCGGTATGCTCCATGTATTCGTGAAATGATATGTAGATGCGATAACGCCGCCTGTAGTAGTGACAACCAGTGCGAGTGCTGTCTGGTTCTCTATCCATCCCTTGATAGTGTTTAAGTCTGTCGCATCGGCAGGCGCGAGCGTTACTTTGAGTGTACGGGTTCGTTCCTTATGGCGTTCATGGCTTGTGCGATACAGCCCGCCACCTATCTTCCATGCTGTATCAGTTTCGAGCCCATTGTCAAGGGCAGTCTCTATATCAACTACTTTTGCAGTCCATGGGGTCGCATTGATAGTTAGGGTCGTATCGCCACCACGCCAGAATGTATCTTGCGTGATAGCTGGTGTAGCCGTCACATCATCAGATACTGTGCCGTCCGTGGATAAGTCCATAGTCGCTTCGAGGCGTTTATTACCCATACTGATTTTTTCGGTGAACTTGCCACATACAACGCCTTTATATTTACGCTGTGCGCCTGTAGCCTCCTTGACCGCCACATTGGTAGATGGGTTCTGATACCCCGCTATCTCAGTGAATACATGCTGATATACACCCGCAAATGGAGCTGTAGTAGCGACTGCGCCCATACCAAGGGCATACATCCAGCCTGCCATCGATGGGGTCAGGTCAAAGCCGATGGGTAGATTACCTTCCCACTTTTCTATGTCCTGCCTTGTTGGGCCATCAACACCATTAAAAGTTGCCTCATCATTAGCGAGTGTAGGCTTGCGCTCAGGGTCAAGTTTACGTACCGGAAATAGTTTATTTACCGTTGCGAGCCCGTCACCATACGCGGTCTCTTTGCCGTTCAGCGCCAGCAATAGCAACCGCTCCTTATCTGGTCTAATTGTCATCGTTCACTACCTCCTTATTTTGTTTTTTATTTATAATTTTTTCAGGTTCTATCGCAAAAATTCCATAATGAATGTATGGTGCATATTCAGGTAGTTGGTGCCCCTCAATCTCGAAGACATCGCCTTTTTTGTAGCTGGCATTATGCTTATCTATAGATACTGTTGTATCTTCTTTTACTATTAATCTAATTATTTTAGTCATCAAAAACTACCTCCAAAGTTATTAACGCATCGCGGTACGGTTCATTTATATCAAACGGGTTAGGTTGTACGCTCACAATAGATGAATGAGCCACGCCTGTAACCGCAAAACGCTCATCATATTGGTGCGCCGCTCGAATGTCTGCAATAAAGTTTTGCATAGCCTTACTGGGGCTCGTGGTGAGATTTGTTATTATCACAGCATATAAATGCACCGTTAAGGTCGTTACATAATCAAAATTATTGTATGAAGGGAATGTCTGCTGCCTCACCTTTGACTCATTGCCCTCCATCACTATCACAGCTGGCAACTTATTTGCTATAAAACTTTTCGCATCAACTATATTTTTAATATCACGATCAGCTTTTTTGAGTAAATAATTATACTGACCTGTTCCCGTTATTTTTGCTGTTAATTGCGCTACTATCGCATCAAGTACTGCATCAGTTCTAGTAGAATTAGCCATTTTTCACCTGCCATTCCGCTATTTTCTTTTCAAGGATAGTGACAAAGTTTTTCTCATCGTTAGGGGATACTTGGAAAAATGGGCGAGCAGCCATTTTGCGAGTACCAGTGTTTAGGAAGCCAGCCTTTTTAGCGCTTTCATCAGTCCTAAACGATATAAGTCCTAACTTGTCTTGTCCAAAATCAACCATATCACCCGTATTCTTTTCGTCATTAATAGCACCGAGCATGTTGCCAGTGTTAATCAAATTGACTAAAAATCCGGGCCCTTCAACCCTACTCCTTTTTTGTTTTTGCCTCAATGTAGATGGGCGGTAGAAGGCAAATTGACGATTGATATAATCAAGCCCCATACTAGTTCTTTTTTTTATCCTCGCCTTCTCGCTCTCCGCCAGTTGCTGCATTGTTTCGGCATTAGACAAATATCTATATAGCTCTATCGGCATACCAATTATCTTTGTGATAGCGGCA
>Ga0153916_10004524_pt1 | contig 10501 bp, 4 predicted proteins | sample Opewatmetagenome_FD_109642 | JGI IMG/M metagenome (GOLD analysis project Ga0153916, IMG submission 109642) | Freshwater wetland microbial communities from Ohio, USA - Open water 3 Core 3 Depth 4 metaG | ecosystem: Environmental > Aquatic > Freshwater > Wetlands | place: USA: Ohio, Lake Erie, Old...
AAGGATTTTGGCCAGCTGGCAAGCATCCAGTGGTTCTCCGGCGGCAAAGAAATTTTCGTGAATGCTAAACGGGAGAAAGACACGATTATTTTCAGCGCGCTGCCAGCCTCCGGCAATGTCCGGGTCATCTACCAAATCAATTGCGTGACTCGTCCCATTCCTGGATACCGGAAACGGCTGCTAGGATCGCGAGGTTTTATCCTAGCCCGAGAGGGCCTTTTCATAGGCTGCGAGGGCCGGGAGAACGATCTCGCCGACGTCCGCTGGTCTTTGCCGGCCGGCTGGCGGTTGGCCGTCGGGAACGAGGGGTTGCAGCGATTTGCCGATACGCAGAGGACGCTTTGGATAGCCGGAATAACAAAGCATCACTTCGAACAAAATATCGAGGGCAAAGCCCTCAAAATTGCCGTCCTTGACGGCACATCGGACCTCGCGACGCAACAGTCCGTCGAGGCCATCAAGGCGATTTTCCAGTATGCCTGGACATCGTTCGGCCCGCTCGAAGGCCAGGCTTTTGGAGTGGCTTTCCTCCCGAACGGGAGTATCGGCGGCGGCACGGCCCTCTTTCATTCCATGGCCTCAGAGGAGGATCTCTTTACAGCCGTCCATGAAATGCTTCACTGGTGGACGAACATCCCCGCCCCGGCCTGGTTCCGAGAAGGCGTTCACACGTATTTGGCCTGGAAGCTGCTGGTCAAGCTCGGCATTCTCGATCCTTCTCAATTGCAGGCCGCTTTGAAGTCATTCCTCGATGAGCATGAAAGGGTCGTCAGACGCGAAGGGGGGCGCTTCACGCTCGCCGAATCATCGCAAAACTATGACCGGCGGAGCGGCGGCGGAGGCGACATGTACGGCCTGATGCCGCTTCTTGCCTATAAGCTGGACCGGGAAATCCAAGCTTTCAATCCGAAGGCCGGCTTGGAGCTGGTCTTTGCCGCGGCCAGCCGAAAAAGGCTGCAAAGACTAAATCTTCTCGCCTTGGTCAAAGACGTCACCGGATATGATCCCGAACCCCTTTTCCAAAAATACTTTTATGCTAAGATTGAGAATCCTTCAGACCTGTTGAAATAGAAACCGCAGCCTCGGTTCGACAGGTGCTCCTTGACAACCTCTCTGCCGCCGCGATATAGATTCGTCTAAATCCCCATGCGCTACCTGGGTATCTGGGATTACGCCATTATCGCCGCCTACTTCCTCATTTTGATCGGCATCGGCACTTACTTCCGCAAAAAGGCTGCCGCCAGCCTCGAAGATTATTTCCTGGCCGGCCGCAAAATGCCCTGGTGGGCGCTGGGCCTATCGCAGATGACGTTCTGGTTCGATATGACCGGGACGATGATCATCACCTCGTTCCTGTTCATGCTCGGCCCGCGCGGCATATACATCGAGTTCCGCGGCGGCGCAGGCTTAGTGCTCATTTTCCTCATGCTCTGGGCCGGCAAATGGCACCGCCGATCGGGCGTTATCACAGGCGCCGAATGGATGATCTTCCGCTTTGGCCGCGATTTCTGGGGCCACTTCGCGCGCCTCATGTCGGTGGTTTCGACCGTCATCCTCAACCTGGCGCTCCTGGCCTACTCATTCAAGGGAGCAGGCCTCTTCCTTTCGATGTTCCTCCCCTTCTCACCATGGGTCTGTTCATTGATCATGCTGGCGGTAACCGCCCTGTACACTCTCGAATCGGGTTTTTACGGGGTCATTTTTTCCGATATCTTCCAGTCCTTTTGCATCTGGATCGGCGTAGCCTTTATCGTCGCCGTGGCCGTGACGAAAATATCCGGCGCCGGTGATCTTGGCGCCCTCGCCGCCAGCGTGACCGGCAATTCCGATTGGCTCAGCGCGCTTCCCCAATGGAAGACGACCTTCCCCGCCGGTTACGAAGGCTACAACTTCCTGTTTATGATGATGCTTTTTTACCTGGGCAAGACAATCATCCAGGGTTTGGGCGTCGGGGCCGACCCCCGCTTTTTCGGCGCCCGCAGCGACCGTGACTGCGGCCGGCTGAGCTTTATGGCCGGCTGGACCATGATGCTGCGCTGGCCGCTGATGATGAGCTTCGCCGTCCTCGGCCTCTTCTTGGTCAAGGATCTCTTTCCCGACCAGGCGGTTCTCGGCCAGGCGGCCGCGCTCATCAAATCCCATGCCGGCGCCGTGCCCGCTAACCAATGGCCGGAGCTCATCGCCCGGATCATGAATCATCCTGAGGCATTTCCGGCGGCGCTCATCGCGGGATTGGGCCAGTTGCTGGGGCCGGATTGGGGGTCGAAGCTAAGCCTGCTGAGTTATCACGGCACCGTCGACCCCGAGCGCATCTTGCCGGGCGTCCTGCTGCTCAATGTTCCCGTCGGGTTGCGCGGCCTGATCCTGGTGGCGCTGTTGGCCGCGGCCATGTCCACCTTCAACGCCATCATCAACGCTTCAACCGGTTTTTTAACGCGCGACCTATACCAGGGCTATATCCGGCCGCGCGCGAAAAACAAAGAGCTTATCTCCATGAGCTATCTCTTCGGCGGCCTCCTGATGGTGGCGGGATTCGTCATGGCCTATTCGACCAAGAATATCAACGACATCTGGGGCTGGCTGACTATGGGCTTGGTCGGAGGAATCATGATCCCCACAGTCCTCCGCCTCTACTGGTGGCGTTTCAACGGCGGAGGCTTCGCCCTGGGAACCCTCGCCGGGTTGGCTGCGGCGCTCATGCAACGGTTTTTTATTCCGCAAATGCCGGAATGGCAGCAATTCATCTACATGATGGTGGCCGGCTTGGCCGGCAGCATCGCCGCAACCTATCTCACTCCTCCGACGGAGCGGGGCGTTCTCGAACATTTTTATCGCACGACAAAGCCGTTCGGGCTGTGGGGGCCGCTGCGCCAAATTGTCTCTTCGGAAGAAGCCGCGGCCATGTCCCGGGAACACCGCTACGATCTCATCTCTGTGCCGTTCGCTCTGGCCTGGCAGATTACCATCTTGATGCTTCCCATGCTGCTGATAATAAGGCAATTCCGGTCAGCTGCGGTCGTCGGCGCAATCCTTGCCATCGCGCTCGTCGGGCTCTATTTCTTTTGGTACCGGAAGCTCCCGCCAGCCTAATGGGCAGAGAGTGAAAGCTTTTTATCATAAAGATCAAATTTTATGAGATCGCCACGTCGCTTCGCTCCTCGCGATGACATCGTATTTAATGTTTCTCCACGAGTGGATCTTTATTTCGGGAGTGTCGGATGATCGGCTTTATGACGAATCGTGCAGTGATCAATAGCATCTTGTTTTTAGAGTGAATTTTCTTTAAGGTTGGATTTATGAGAATAAAATCGGTACGCCTTTTTGTTCTAATCTCCATAACCGGATGGATTCTTTGCCAGACCTCCATGGCCAGCCCCACGCAGCAAGCGCCACAGGTTAGAGCGCGCGCCTATCCTGATGCCATCTCAAAGGATGTTTCATTTGAGACCGTCATTTCAAGCCAGCCTTATCCGGCGATTAGATATCCTGTTCCGATCATCGGTTGGAAAGAACATCCCGAAGAATTTCATGCCGCGCCGAACGGGGCTCTTATCGCGCCGGCTCCAAATCCTGAAACCCCCGGGGCGCGTCCGGCCAAAATGCCGGGCCTCTATATCGTTCCGCTGGTGAGTTTCGAATCTAAAAGCGAGCCGGCGCTGCTCGACCCAAATCCTGTAGACCAGGCGCTTGTCGATGGCTATATGCCAGGCGTCCGAAGCGCATGGAATAAAAACGGGCTCAAAATCGCCCAACTCGCTTTTTGCACTCTGCTGGAGGGAACGGAGGTAAAAACCGGCCGCGAACCGCTCTTGGCTTTTGTCCGCTACACGCTGACAAATCCTCTCAAGCAAACAAAAAAAGCTTTTTTATGGCTCAATTTTGGGCAGGCGGTCTATAGCCATAGCCTTTTCCAGGTCCCGCCCAAGTATCCGTTGCCTCTTGCTTTCAAATCTCCGCTCATCGTTGCGCCCGGGGGAAATGCGGTGGCAATTCTTCTGTCCCTGCCGAAAGGAGTCGGTGTTTCGTTCTTTCCCCTTCCTGCGGAATCTAAACCTGGATCTATCGCCGCGCCGGCAAAAGAAAAAAAGGAAGCCAAACCGGCTCCCGGCAATCCACGCGAAAACAGCCTTTGTTTCGAAATGGACATCGCCGCCGGCGAATCAAAGTCCTTCGACCTGGCCATCCCCTACTTCGGGCTTGAGACTTCACAACTCAACGCCCTCGCAAATCCGGGTCCCCTGCTCGATTCCCGGCTCGTCCTTTTCCGTAACTACTGGAAAAGCGAGCTCAACCGCAACGCCATCTTCAACATTCCCGAATCCCGCATCGACAATTCCTATCGCGCCTGCCTCGCCAACAACTTGATGCTCACCGACCGCAGCCCCGTCAATAATTTCCTCCTGATCCATCCTGACGCGACCCATTATGAATTCGTCTGGGCGGGAGATTCCGCCTGTATCCTTCATGCCTACGACCGTCTCGGCTACCACAGAGAGGCCGCCTCCTATCTCGACTATTTTCTGTCGCGCCAGGGAACGCGCAAGCCCGAAGGTGACGTGTCTTCCGCTGAGGGTTTTCTTCCGGGCGACCAGCCCGGCCTGCGCTGGATGGGCGAAAACGGCTTCATCCTCTGGGCTATGGCCGAGCATTATAAGCTCTCGGGCGATAAAGAATGGCTGAAGCGGGTGGCTCCGGCCATGATCAATTCGGCCGACTGGATCATCCGCGAGCGGGCCCGGACAAAGGCTCTCGTCAGCGGCGAGAAGCCGCGTCATTATGGCCTTCTTCCCAAAGGCCGGACATCGGACAACCCGGAGATCAATTATCTTTACTGGACCGACAATTATTCTTACGGGGGGCTGCGCGGGACGGCGGATGTGCTCGGCGAGATCGGCCTGAACGCTGAAGCCAGGCGCTTAGCGGCCGAGGCCGATGATTATCGGGCGTGTCTCCGCGATTCCATCGACCGCTCGATCGTCCGGGATGTCGATCCGCCGTTTGTTCCGCTTGGACCTTATAAAAATCAAAAGCCGACTGAGAAGGAGCTCGCCGACAATTGGTACAGCCTCTGCGGGCCGGTTTACATGGTAGAGACGGGGATCTTCGACGCCCTCGACCCAAAGACAAGCTGGATCAACGCGACGGTCGAAAAATACGTCATGTCGAGCGGGCTGCCCACGCTCGTCAAGCCCGGGTATATCGATCCTCACTATGTCTATAACCAATCGCTCTCGCAGCTCCTGCGCGGCGAGATCGAAAAATTCCTCTGGACATTCTACAGCATGTTCGCCTACGGCCAGACGCGCACCACGTACTCGACCGTCGAGTGCAATGACATTTTCACCGGCTCGAGCGGCGAGAATTGGGACGCCCTGCGTCAGCCGCATGAGCATTCCAACAGCCGGGTCTTGGCTATGGTCCGAATCGCCCTTGTTCTCGAGGAAAAAGACAATCTTCATTTGATGGCGGGAGCGCCGCGGGTATGGCTTGAGCCGGGAAAAGTAATCGATGTCAGGATGGCGCCGACCTATTTCGGAGCGATTGGCGTGAGGGCAGAATCGCGAAAGGGCGCCAGAGAAATTCGCTACGTCATTGATCCGCCGGCGCGGAAAAAGACATCAATCGTTCTCCATCTCCGCCCGCCGTCGAGCTTCGGCCAGGCCAAATCGGTTTCCGTAGACGGGAAGCCCACCGACATTAAGGCCGAACTCTTACACCTGGGCGTGCTGCCCGGCCGAACCGAAATCGTCTGTCGATTCTGAACACTATTTCAATTTTTCGTCCGGAATGACGGGCAGAAGAATGTGCGATGCGTAAGCCGCGTTGTGGTAGATTTTTTGGTCCGCTGCGACGAATTTCGTCTCTTTCTCGTTCTGCCCGCCCGTATTCAGGTTCCGCGAAAAGTATGGAAACGACGCCGATGCCACCTCAACCCGGAGCGAATCGCCGGCCGGGATGCTAATTCCCGTATGCCAGAGGTCGAGGGTGTATTCATAGATTTTTCCGGGCTCGAGGAGTTCTGGATTTTTCATGGATTTGCGGAATCTGGCCCGGATTTTTCCTTCAGCGAGCGGGAATGTCTTCCCGTTCTTCTGGATCCAAACCAGCCTCATGAACCAGTCCGTGTCCCTGGCCGAAGTCGAGGCGCAAAGCACGGCGGAGAGCGGTCCGGCAAAAGTCAACGGCTTTTCGAGAGGCTTGGTCTGATAGACAAGGATGTCCTGCCGCGCCTGCGTCACTTTCTCGTGGTTGGCCTCCTCTTCCTTCTTTATGTCCTCCTGGGCCCTCTCCTTCTTCTCATCTTCCTCCGACCGCTCGTAAAAATCGGGATTCGGGGTAGGATCGCCGGGGTTGTAAACATAGGCATCATGAGGCGCGTCCTTGGGCGGGACGTTCGGGCTTAAAAGACCATCGCCTTTAGACGTGTTGGCCCTGCCCCCGCTTGTCAGGTACCACTTCTGGAACTGAGTGTAGGAGAGCGGATAGACCGAATCCTCGAGCCACTTGTTCGATCCCATGGCGAAGACCTTGACCAGCGGCTCCTTGATGATCCCGTTGTCAATACCCTTCAGCCAGAAGTCGAACCAACGCAGATAATCGCGCTGTAAATCAAGGAGCGCTTGGGGCCCGAAATCCAGGTCGCCGATCCTGCGCGAGGCCGTGTCGGCATGGCCCCACGGGCCGACGACAAGCTTCTGGTTCGGATGGCCGAAAGACTTCATCTTCAAATAATTGAGCTTGGTGCCGATGCCGTCGGCGTCGAACCAGCCGGACTGATGAAAAACGGGAATCCGGACATCCTTCAGGGAATCCAGGAAATTGGCCTGCTCCCAGTAGGCGTCGTTTGACGGGTGGTCGATCCACTTCCGCCAATAGGGATTCTTCTTGCCGAGGATTTTCACGTCCAGGTCGATGACAGGCAGCGACTGGAGCAATTTCCCGTATTTCTTCTCGCCAATCTTGCTCATGGTCGCGCCTGATATATCTGCCGTGGCATTACTCTCGAGTACGTCTGCCCACCATATTGCGAGCCGAATAAAGAACACTCCGTATTCATAAGGAACGTTAAAGAATGGATCCGGAGGTGCGACATTGGGAATGATGGTCACAAGGTGTGGCGGGCGTTCTCTGGCTGCCCACCACTGGACCCAGCCTACGTAAGACCCGCCAATCATGCCGACCTTGCTGTTCGACCAAGGCTGAGCAGCGAGCCATTCGACCGCGTCATAGCCGTCTTTGGGCTCGTTAACGAACGGTTCCCAGACGCCTTCCGAGCCAAACCGGCCGCGGCAGTCCTGCACTGCGCAAACATAACCGCGTCGCGCATACGAGCGCGCCAGATGCTCGGCCATTTCCTTTTTATACGGTGTCCGGACTAGGATAACCGGAAATTTGCCTTCCGCCTTGGGGCGATAGATGTTTGTGGCCAGCTTCACCTTGTCCCGCGTGCGAACGCCGACGTTCGCTTGCTCAAGAATCTCATATTTCGGGACCGAGAGGAGCGGGTCCTCGACCGCCTTTTTCATGAGGCTCTCGTACCCCTGTCTTACATATGCGGCCTTCTGAACAGGAACCTCGGCCAGGTAAAGTTTGCTCGAATCGTCGACCCAGATCATAATGTCGGCGCCGCCAATGCCATAGATATACTTTTTTAGTTTTATATCTTTTCCGGCAATGCTCCGTTCTTCCGTTCCTATAAACTCAAGGGAAATATCCATCGCTAGACCGGGGATGATGAACGCAGGAAATGATTGTTTTCCACCCCTCTTCTCATCATAGGCGCGTGGGGCCATGCTCATGAACACGGGAGAATAGCCCTCGAACATCAGCGCGCCGCTTTTGACCTCGATTGTCTCGGTCTTCTCCTTGATTATCCGTCTAGCAATACTTCCTTCTCGGATAATATCCGCCGTCACCTGGGGGGACTTATACATAATCTTTGTCCACAGACCGTTCGCATCCGTTTCGATATCAACTGTCGTCGTAAAGGACTGGCCAGCCGTCCTGACTGTGTTCGTCCCGGAATACTTCCCACGACTGTCCCATTTAAATTTAATTTCTATAACCGGATCCTCATTGACATAATACACAAACAAACCCTCATCCGCGAAATTGCTTAGGGGGGCAGGTCGAACCTCGGGCTTTTTTCCCGGGGCTTTTTGGGATGCGGCCTGAGGCGCCCGGACGGCGCCAGCCATCGCCAAGAATCCAAAAAGGAAAAGCGTGGTGATGACACTGGCAAAGGTCCGTAATTTCAGACATTTATCGTGAATAATCATTGCCCCTCCTCGCAAAAAGCGCTGGATAATATTATAGACGATATTCCTTGAATCTTTTAACGAAATAATACTCAAGCTTGGTTGCGCAGTTTTCTAGCTATGAGTGCCTTAATAACCTTTGGCCAGACCTTGTCCCCGCGGGTCCGAGGCCCCAAAAAATCGGGCCGGCTTGCCGTCTTTTCCATATTCGATGGTCAGGCCGTGGGCATTCCCCAAGCCGCCCGGTCTTGGCACGACAATAAGGTCGTGACCGCGCGCCTTAAGTCCTTCGATGACTTTTACGCCGATATCTTCTTCGACCGCGATTTTATCCGGCTCGATGAAACTGGCCCGGGCAGCCGCTAGAGCCTCCTGGATGTCCATCCCAAAATCGATGAGGTTCATCACCATCTGGGGTACGGTCTGGCCGATCGTATGCCCGCCCGGCGTTCCCAGCGCCGCCCATGGCCTCCCCTCCCGGAAAATGATCGTCGGGCAGTCGCCAGAAAGCTTGTGTCTGCCCGCATGGGCGTCCATCGGGTTGCCCTTGGGCTCGAACGTGCTGAAGGACAAAGAATTATTCAGCCAGATCCCAGTCCCCGGCGGCATGATCCGGCTGCCGAGGACGCCGCCCAGGGTCTGCGTGGCGCTGACGATATTGCCCTGCTTATCCGCGACGACAAAATGCGTTGTATGGGAGAATTCCTTTTCGTCGCCCTTGGGGTACTCAAACGGCTTAGCCTTTTTCATATCGATCCGGCCCACCGCCTCTTTCCAGTATTCCGCCGATAGCAGCTTATCGAGCGGAGGCGGATTCACTCCCGGGTCACCGGCATAGCGGAGCCGGCACCAGAAAGCATGCTTGGTGACTTCGCAAAAGCGATGAAGCATTTCGAGGCTGTTGTGTCCTAAGGCCTTCACATCGAACACGCTCATCATGCCCAGCCTGATCAATGAGGGAAACGCCGTAGCCGGAGGGGAGGCCGTATGCACTTCGAATCCCCGATAGTTGACATGGATAGACGCCCACCATTCCGCCTTGTCATTGATAAGGTCGGACATGGCCAGAAATCCTCCTGCCTTCCGCATTTCTTCATCGATCGCTTTCCCCAGCTCGCCGATGTAGAAAACGCCAGCGCCTTTTTCGGCGATGAGCCGCAGAGAGTTGGCCAGCTCTTTCTGGACAAGACGGTCCGCGGCCCCCAAGGCCTGCCCGTTGGTACCATAGATAAGCTTGGCGTGGGGAGGGAAATCTTTGTATAAGTTCTGGATGGTCCTGGATGCCCGATCCCCGAGGATAAATCCCTCAGAGGCAGCCTTGATCGCCGGTCCGAAAAGCTCGGTCCATTTTAGGACGCCGTAGCTCTTCCACATGGCTTCCCAGGCATGAACATTCCCAGGCATGGAAACCGCCTTGGCTCCCACTCTGTTCTCGAGATAGTTCGGTGTGGGCTTGCGAAACACATCTGAGTCGGCGGCGGCGGGGATCCTCCCGCTGCTGTTGAGAAAGCGAACTTCGTTTTTCGTGGCATCATAAATGAGAATCGTCCCGTAGCCGCCCATCCCGGACATCATCGGCTCCACCACGTTTAGTGTAGCCGCCACGGCCACCGCCGCATCGAAAGCGTTCCCCCCCTTTTTCAGGATCTCCAGGCCCGCCTCGCTAGCGATGGGATGGCCCGAGCTGACCATGCCGCTCGCTCCGGTGGCGGGTTTCAGGACGGAAGGCCTTCCGCTTTTCTGCCGTGCCGAGGATGAGGATGAAATCAATCCCGCTATAAACATCCAAAAACCCAGCGCCATACAAAGTTGGATGCTGAACACTTTCATGCTAGACTCCTTTCGTATATTCTCTATACTAGCCCGTTGTTTTGATTTGTTCAATAAACCTCCGGCATTATTCTAGAAAGAGCGGCTTCATAGACATCTTCATCGCGCCGAAAACCGACAAGAATGACATAAACCAGAGCCGTGCGGAAATGTGCTAAAATACGCGCATGAAAAAAATCACAATTTTACTTTTATTTTCCCTGGGCGCCGCTGGATATAGCGGACAATCGGCGCCTGCGGCTGCGGGGCCGTCGGCCAGCGCCCATTCCCAAGCTCCCCAGCCTCCTCACCTTGCCCTTCCCACGCCCGAGCAAGCCGCCTGGCATGACCTCGAGCTCGGCATGTTCATCCATTTCGCCCCCAATACCTGGCAGGACCGGGAGTATGACGACCTATCCACTCCTGTCGCTAAA
>Ga0153916_10004525_pt1 | contig 10500 bp, 8 predicted proteins | sample Opewatmetagenome_FD_109642 | JGI IMG/M metagenome (GOLD analysis project Ga0153916, IMG submission 109642) | Freshwater wetland microbial communities from Ohio, USA - Open water 3 Core 3 Depth 4 metaG | ecosystem: Environmental > Aquatic > Freshwater > Wetlands | place: USA: Ohio, Lake Erie, Old...
GCTCAGGTTAGCTCAGCCTCATCCACAATGTTGGATCCTAATGAGTTATTACAATCTGTGGTTGACCTGGCAAAAAACAGCTTCGGTTTATACCATGCCCATGCTTACTTACTCGATGAATTGGAGACCAAATTAATCTTGAGCGCCGGCTCCGGAGAGATAGGACGCCAGATGGTTGAAGAAGGTTGGGTTATTTTCCTGGAGGATGAATCGATCGTGGCTCAAGCTGCAATGACCCGCGAAGGCATAATTGTAAACAACGTCAGAGAAGATCCCAACTTCCTCCCCAATCCTCTTTTGCCCAATACTTCATCGGAATTGGCCATCCCAATGGTAGTTGGCCAGAAGTTGGTTGGTGTATTCGATGTGCAATCTGATCGAAACAATGCCTTTACCGAGGAGGATTTACGGACATTCACCACACTGGCTTCACAGACCGCTGTTGCTTTGCAGAATGCTCGCTTATTTGCTGAACAAACCATCACGGTTGAACGGCTGCGTGAGCTTGACCACCTGAAAACATCCTTCCTGGCGAATATGAGCCATGAGCTACGTACCCCATTAAATTCCATCCTTGGCTTTACACAAGTCATTCTTGAAGGGATCGATGGTCCATTAACCGATTATATGGTTTCAGATCTACAACTTATCGAGAAAAATGGAAAGCATCTGCTGCACCTTATTAATGAAGTTCTGGATATGGCAAAGATCGAAGCTGGCAGGATGAGCCTGACTATTGAAACAGTAGATCTAAAGGAGTTAATGGAAGATGTATTTGAGACAACCTCTGCCCAGGCGCGCGATAAAGCGATCTACCTGAATTTAGAGACTCAAGAGGATGCCAGTTATGTAATCAACGGCGATCAGATGCGTTTAAGGCAAATTATGCTCAACCTGGTCGGTAACTCTGTCAAATTCACCGACACTGGTGGAATAACAGTTAGACTCAATAAAGAAGCCGACACAGTTGCGGTCCAGGTGACGGATACAGGGATAGGCATTCCTGAAGATAAACTCGAATCCATTTTTGAAGCTTTCAGCCAGGTTGACACATCAACCACAAGGAAAGCAGGCGGTACTGGTCTGGGATTACCAATCAGCCGTCGTCTTGTGGAAATGCACGGAGGCAAACTTTGGGCAGAAAGCCGTGGAAGCGGTGCTGGCACGACAATGCATCTGGTTCTACCTATTCACCCAAGAAGTAATTAGAAGTAGTGTTAAAATTTTATGTCTTAGGAAGCGAAAATGGCAAAACCGCAATTTCTAAAATGCCATGAATGTGGAAACGAACAAGCTTACGAACCGTTAAAGCCCACCGTGTGCACGCGCTGCCAATCCGGCTGGGTAGATGCAAATTATGACTACCCCAGATTTAAGCGTGAAATTCTCCGCGGTCTTCCTGGGCGCATATTCAACTTGTGGCGATATCACGAAGTATTACCCATAGAATCCCCCTCTAACCTGGATCTAGATATCACTGCGGGTGGCACACCCATGCGAATCCCACGCCGCTACTTGTCTGAGTATTACCAATATTCAACTCTGTTCATAAAGGATGAACGATACGGTCCGACAAGCTCCTTTAAGGATCGGCAAGCTGCTGTTTCGGTTGTAGCCATGAAAGAGGCAGGCGTACAAGAAGCAGTCATTGCATCAACGGGTAATGCAGCGGTGGCGTATGCTGCCGCTTGCGCTCGCGCAGGGATCAAATTATGGGTTTTTATGACCAGCCTTGTTCCGTCGGAAAAATTACGCGAGGTGGCTTTGTTTGGAGCTGAGGTAGTTAAGGTTAGTGGAACATACGATCAGGCAAAACAAATAGCTGCTGAGTTCGCAAAACGCAGAGATTTACTATTGGATAGAGGCGCGCGTAGTTTAGCTGCCAGGGAATCCATGAAGACAATTGCATATGAAATTGTTGAACAGCTAGGATGGCAAGCCCCTGATTGGTATATCCAATCCGTTAGTGGGGGGTTGGGACCATTAGGTGTTTACCATGGTTTTGAAGAGCTTTACCAGATGGGTTTAATCGACAAAATCCCCTCCCTGGCTGTGATACAGGCGGAAGGCTGCTCACCCATGGTGACCGCTTTCAAACAAGGCATGAGAACTGCAGAACCAATCACCCCAAAAACACGCATTGCCATTCTGTCTACTGGTGATCCGGGAACGGCATATTCTTATTTATGGGATTTAATTAAAAAATATGGCGGGACGATGGAGGCCGTCGAAGATAATGAAGCATTTTCCACCATGCGCAATCTGGCAAAAACAGAAGGATTAGCGGTTGAGCCCGCTGCTTCTGTTGCATTTGCGGGGTTGGAGAAAATGCTCTTTGCCAGAACGATCAAAGAGGGCGAGGTAGTGGTTATCAATTGCACAGGGCATACTTTCCCGGTGGAAAAACATGTTCTTGGCGACCAATGGGGAGTAGATATCCGGGTTGACGAAAGTGCAATGCCCATACAAGATGGCTTACACGCTGCTCTAGAAATACTTGACGAGAAAACGCGCACCGTTCTCATTATTGATGACAATCCTGACGATGCTCACTTAATCCGCAGGTTCCTGGAAGCGAGGAAATTATACCGGGTTTATCATGCTAATAATGCACGTAAAGGATTGGAACAGGCAAGAGAGTTATTGCCAGGCCTCATTGTTTTGGATCTCACTATGCCCGGGATGGATGGCTTTTCCGTTATAGAGGAATTAAAATCAGATCGAAGAACCGAGCAAATACCAGTGATCGTGGTCAGTGCAAAAGATATCACCATCGCAGATCGCGAACGCCTGAATGGAAATATCCAGGCCTTATACCAGAAAGGATCATTACCCCCGCGAGAATTTGTTGATAAAGTGGTTAAAGTAATCGAAAATAAACCATCTGAGAAATTAAAAGGAGATTCCTGATGCCTTTTACAGTCCTTTATATTGAGGATAATCCAGATAATAAAACTCTGGTCCAACGCGCCCTGGAAGCCAAAGGCTATCGTTTTTTATGGGCTGCAAATGGATTGACAGGCGTAGAAATGGCTAAGTCAGAGCAACCGAATGTAATCCTTCTCGATATTAACCTCCCAGATATCGACGGCTATGAAGTTGCCCGGCGGTTGCGCAATGAAAGCTCAAAGAATTTATTATATGTTCCGATCATTGCTGTGACTGCCAATGCTTTACGAGGAGATGCAGAAAAAGCTCTGGCTGCTGGATGTGACGTTTATATGTCTAAGCCTATAAATATTCGTGAATTATGGGCTCGAATTGAGGCCTATCTGCCATCGACAGACGCCGGATAGATAATTATGTCTTATCTATCTCACCTTGTTTGCTCATCCTGCAACAGTCGGTATGAAGCTAACATTATTCAAACTTATTGTCCAGATTGCCAGGCTCCCTTGTTGGCTGTCTACGATTTAGAAAAGGCGCGAAAGGATTTAGATCGCGACCAATTTCTAAGGAGACATGCTGGAATGTGGCGCTGGCATGAATTGCTTCCAGTCCATGATCCCCAGAATATTATCCACCTGGGTGAGGGAGATGCACCGCTATTGCCTTTAAAGCGTCTGGGAGAAGAGTTTGGTCTGACAAATTTATATATCAAGGATGAAAGCCTGAACCCTACAGGCTCATTCAAAGCACGTGGTTTAGCCGCTGCAGTATCAAAAGCTAAGGAATTGGGAATTAAGAAGATCATCATTCCAACCGCAGGCAATGCTGGCGGAGCAATGGCAGCTTATGCAGCGCGTGGAGGACTTGAAGCCTATATCTTCATGCCAAAAGACACCCCACTGGCGAATATTGAAGAAAGCAAGATAGCCGGTGCAACAGTTATCCTGATTAATGGGTTAATAAGCGAAGCCGCCGGTATGGCAGGTGAAAAAGCCCTATCTGAAGGCTGGTTCGATGTGTCGACCTTCAAGGAACCTTACCGCGCTGAGGGCAAGAAAATTATGGGGTACGAGCTGGCTGAAGCTTTTGGTTGGGAATTACCCGATGTCATTATTTATCCAACCGGAGGTGGCACCGGATTAGTAGGGATGTGGAAAGCATTCTCAGAATTAGAAGCGCTGGGCTGGTTAGAAAATAAAAAAAGGCCTCGCATGGTAGCAGTACAAGCGGAGGGATGCGCACCTGTGATCAAGGCATTCCAGTCCGGGTCAGCTTTTTGTGATTTTTGGATTGGCGCGCAAACCATTGCGTCAGGATTGCGAGTTCCCAAGAGTTTCGCTGACCAGATTGTATTGAGTAATTTACGAGAAAGCCAGGGTAATGCGGTCGCTGTCAGCGATAATGAGATCCTGGCTGCCCAAAAGAGACTTGCCTCACGGGAAGGAATTTTTGCTGCCCCAGAAGGCGCGGCAACACTGGCAGGCATGGCTCATTTAGTAAAAGATGGGTGGATCCGACCTGAAGAAAGGGTAATTTTGTTTAATACTGGCACTGGCCTAAAGTATTTAAAACAAGTGATTGCTTAAGTATAACCGGGGGATAAGAGTTCGACGGTCATTGAATTTAATTCAAAAAACGCCGATAAAAATCACATTGACGATGTTACATTGGCGGATATACACTCAATCACACAGACCTTACCGTGAGGAAACTCATTATTAAGAGAGGCGTTGTATGACGATCAGTAAACTTGCTCGTTCGATCGGTGAGTCGCCGACTTTTGCTTTAAATGAGCAAGCCAGAATATTACGCGAACGCGGCGAACCCGTGATTAATATGAGTATCGGTGAGCCACAGAACAAAGCACCCATTGCGGCGATTTTGAGCTCCGCGGCAAAAATATCTTCAGGAAGCATAAAATATACACCTCCTGATGGCTTGCCCTCGTTAAAAAAAGCCATTATCCACTATATGGAGGAAAATTATGACCGGATTGCCGCGCCAGAAAATATTCTCGTTTCTTCAGGAGCAAAACAATCCTTATTTAACATCTTATACAGCATCTTGAACCCAAATGATGAAGTGATAATTTTAGCTCCATATTGGGTCAGTTATCCTGAAATGGTAAAGATGGTTTATGGTATCCCGGTAATTGTTACTCCTGAGGATGGAACCTTTCATCCCCGGTTGGAGGATATAGAACGGGCTCTATCTGGTAATACCCGGGTTATCATCCTAAACAGCCCTAATAACCCTTCTGGAGAGGTTTTCAAGGATGAGTTTGTAGGGGCGTTGGTAGAATTATGCGAGCGCAAGAAAATATACCTGATCATGGATGATATTTACCATAAGTTAGTATTTGACAACCGCCGATGGACTCCGGCTTACCGTTATACCAACCAGGATTTGGAAAATACAATGATAATCACGGTTAACGGGGTTTCTAAGTTATACGGTATGACGGGTTTCCGTATCGGTTGGGTGGTGGCAAACCGCAAGCTGGTTAGCGTGATGAACAATGTCCAAACCCAAATCACCTCCTGCACATCTATCGTTTTGCAAGCTGCTGCTGAAGGCGCCCTAACTGGTTTACAAAGCATAGTCGAAAATTTACGCTTATTCTTCCAAAACAATCGAGATATTGTTGTCGAGGAATTGCAATCGTTTAACGGGGTGAATATCCGTAAGCCGGCGGGAACTTTTTATTGCCTGCCGGATTTCCGGGCGTATTCGAACAATTCGGTGGAACTCTCACAATTTATCCTTAAAAAAGCATTGGTTGTTACTGTGCCCGGAAAAGAATTTGGTATGGAGGGCCATTTACGTTTGAGTTATGCCGGCGCATCTAAGGATCTCAAGGAAGGAATTGATCGAATAAAGTGGGCGCTGGATCCTACCTCCCCTAATGAAATTTACATTGGCGATCGAAGATTGGTCAGGGATTGGTTATGAATAACTTGCTTGATATCAAAACTCCTGCTGAATGCCAGGCAGATGCCTTTAAGTGCGATTATGGACTTGAGAACCATGGATTAATGGGATTCCGCAAGGCTTATTGGAACCTTCCTGTAGAAGCACTATACGAAGAAATTATTTTCCGCGGGGAAGCAAAAATTGCTAAGGATGGCCCAATTATCGTGAATACGGGCAAGCATACTGCCAGGGCTGCAAATGATAAATATATCGTACGAGAATTTACCTCTGAAGACAAGGTTTGGTGGGGAAAATATAACCGTCCATACAGCAGGGATAAATTCGATGAGCTTTATGGGCGTTTACAAGGATTCTTACAAGGCCGAGATGTTTTCATCCAGGATTGTTATGGAGGCTCAGATCCAATACATCGTATTCCTGTCCGCATCATCACTGAAACCGCCTGGCATAGCTTGTTTGCGCGCAATATGTTTCTGAAACCTGCCACAAGAGAAGATTACCGAAGGCATGTCCCAGAATTCACTGTTCTGGCAATTCCATCTTTTCATGCCTTTTCCCCTATAGATCAAACCAACACAGATACTTTTATAGTCATTAACTTCGAACAACGTCTATGCATCATTGGTAATACATCATATGGCGGCGAAATAAAGAAATCAGTTTTCACCTTGCTCAATTACCTGTTGCCGTTGGATGGCATTATGACGATGCATTGTTCAGCCAATATAGGGAAACAAGGCGATTCGGCTTTATTTTTTGGGCTTTCTGGCACTGGAAAAACGACCCTCTCTGCAGATCCCGAACGTAGCCTGGTAGGCGACGATGAACACGGATGGAGTGATGATGGGATATTTAATTTTGAGGATGGATGTTATGCCAAAGTGATTGGATTATCCCCTACCGCAGAGCCACAAATTTATGCTTGCACCAGGATTTACGGTACCATCCTTGAAAATGTGGTCTTTGACCCCATTACACGTCGGATTGACCTGGATGATGATGGGCTTACTGAAAATACACGCGCTTCGTATCCATTAAATTTTATTGAAAATGCACAACCTTCGCGGATGGGTGATCACCCTAAAAACATCATCTTTCTAACCTGCGATGCCTCAGGTGTTATGCCGCCAATCGCCCGTTTATCAACCGATCAGGCGTTGTATCATTTCATCTCTGGCTATACCGCCAAAGTAGGCGGAACTGAGATTGGATTGGGTAAGGAACCTGAAATTACGTTTAGTGCATGTTTTGGCGCACCTTTCATGGTCCTTCCGCCTGCTTTTTATGCTGACCTGCTCCGTCGAAAAATCGAGCGATATCAAGTAAGGTGTTGGTTGGTAAATACAGGTTGGGTAGGTGGCTCCTATAATATTGGTAAGCGGATCAGTATTCGCCATACGCGAACGCTATTAAATGCTGCTCTAGATGGCAAATTGGATCAGATTTCTTACTATATTGATCCTGTTTTTAATTTTGAGGTTCCAAAAACCTGCCCCGGAATCCCAGATCAGGTTCTATATCCGGCATCTTCCTGGGCAAACCAGGATGAATATATGGATAAATATAAAGGACTGGCGTCCAGGTTCATTGATAATTTCAAAATTTTTGCCCCAGACTGCACACCTGAAGTCATCGCAGCAGGGCCCAAAATATAATTTACCTGAGTGCGGGATTGGTGATTGGCCGAAGGTAATTTTATAAACAAGTCCCGAAAAATCGGCCAATCACTTAAGCAATTCGCCGTTTCCGAGCCCTTTTTTGTAAAGATACTTTCGGCGAATTGCAATTTATTTCGAACTGACGTTAATTTACAAAGCCCAGGCAAGCATAAAGCCTAAAATGGCTAATATTATGCCTATGTGAAGCAACAGGTTGCTCTCAGCCAGTAAGCCCACTCCAGGAATAAATTGGAGGATGCCGTTTACCACAATGATCCCTATGGCAATTAATGGAATCAATCCTTTACGATGGGCGAGATAGTCTGATATGACGTCCAGGAGCTGATTCAAGCGATTTAGCATAAAGGATTTTTATAATTCCTTTTTTTTGAGTTTAGCTTCCCAGGGCATATATCGTGCTAAGAGTCTGCCAGGCACCCGGCCATGAATAAGTACCCCGCCTTGAACATACTCTTCCCGTTCCACCTGGCCATGTTCGTGTAGCAAGGCAATTAATGCTCCCTGTGAATAAGGGAGCATCACTTTAATTGGAGTTAATGTCTCAAACAAATTCTGGCTGATAAGATCTAATAAGGCACTCATTCCATAACCCGTGAGAGCTGAAATAGCGACCGAATTCTCGAACTTGCTTAAATTCAAGCTGGCATTTTCAGGGGCGGTTAATTGATCCACTTTATTAATTGCCGTAATTACCGGGATATCGCCTGCACCGATCTCTTGAAGTGTCTGGTAAACCGCACGCGCTTGCTCCTGAGCATTGGGATGGGTAATATCTACTACATGCAATAACAGGTCTGCTTCCGCGATTTCCTCTAATGTAGCCCGAAATGCTGCTACCAGAGTTGTGGGTAATTTTTGGATGAAACCCACCGTATCCGTAAATAACGCTTGGTGACCACCTGGTAACTCAACCCGGCGAGTCGTGGGATCCAAAGTTGCAAATAATTCATTAGCTACATAAACGTCTGAATCAGCCAGTTGGTTAAGCAAGGTTGATTTACCGGCATTAGTATACCCAACCAGGGCAATAACCGGGATGCGTGAGCGTTTCCTTCGAGTACGGTATTGCTGGCGGTGAACGCGCACCTTCTCTAATTCATCTTTCAAATGTTTGATGCGCCGCCGAATCTCGCGGCGATCCACCTCAAGCTGGGTCTCGCCTGGGCCACGTAAACCTACGCCACCAACACTTCCTGTTCTACCGCCTCCGCCGCCGGCCTGCCTGGCCAAATGCGTCCAATAGCGTGTTAAGCGAGGTAAGCGATATTCATATTGTGCCAACTCAACCTGGAGGGCTCCTTCATTCGTGCTGGCATGTTGAGCGAAAATATCCAGGATCAAAGCAGTGCGATCCAGTATTTTCACTCCCTCACCAAATATATTTTCCAGCTCACGTTGGTGGCGTGGTGAAAGCTCCTCATCAAAAAGGACAATCTCCGCCTGTAATTCCTCTACTAAAGCCTGGATTTCCTCAACTTTACCGGGGCCGATATAGGTTTGGACATTAGGCATATCTAAGCGCTGACTGGTCTCACCCACCACGTCCAAACCAGCGGTCTCTGCCAACATGGTTAATTCAACCATCGAATCCTTAAGCGATAAGCCGCCTTGGGGTTGCTTTCGTAACTCAACCCCGACTATAAAAGTACGCTCCTTAGGAAGCATGGTATTTTCGGGTATTTTTTTGGACATAAACCTGTCTTTTTAACCGGGGATGACTCTTTCTGTAATACCTCTAAATAATTTAGCAGATTTATCATCAGGAGGTGATTTTCTCAACGGCAGCATGATGTGGAATGTTGCTCCAGGACAGCGAATTTCATCGTATCCCTCCGACTCAACCCAAACAGTACCACCATGCGCATCGACAATGCCTTTTGCGATAGGTAAACCCAGGCCTGGACCGCCTCCTTTGAATTTGGTTTTTCCGCTTGAATGAAGTGATACATCACCCAAACGGCCAAATTTTTCGAAAATCCGGCTATGATCCTCAGGATCAATGCCAATACCAGTATCTTTGACAATCAGCTCAATAAAACCAGGGAGTAACCGCCCGTCAATGTCAATTTTCCCACCATCTGGCGTGTACTTAATTGCATTCGTAACCACATTCCGAATTGCCTGGTATAACCGCTCCCCATCAGCAAAGAACATTTCGTTTAGACCCGGAAAATCCTGTAGGGTGTAATTGATCTTTCTTTGTTTTACAGTATCTTCAAATTCGTGCTCAATCGCATGGATGATATGACTGAGCCAAACCGGTTGAAATGCCAGCGCTAACAGATTGTTATCGATCATAGAGACATCGATCATATCGTCAACGATTTCTCGTAAACGGGTTGTTCCAGCATCCACACCTTTCAAACACAAAATTGCCTGTGTTTTCTTGGTATCTTCGCTTGGTAGAGTATCCTTCAACATTGATGAATACCCTTCGATTAGGGTTAAAGGAGTCTTTAACTCATGTGCAGCCACCGAAATAAAGTCGGACTTACTCTTTTCCAATTTTTCTACAACACTGTTAGCTTGATTTAATTCATTTGTGATATGCTGGATGCGAATGTTGGTTTCCTGGACTGAAATGAACTCCATAGCATGTGTGAAAACAGGTAATAATGCTGATTGCAGCTCAAATGCAGCCTCTGGGGTTAATAATTCACCCGCCAATTCTGAAGTTGCGATGAGGATATTGCTCAGCACTTCTATCAAATTATCTTGGACCGCTTCCAATTGGGTTTCCGTGGGTGTGGTGACCCATTCAGCCAACAAGCTATCCAGCCAGACAGGCTCATTTGTCTCAACGGCGCGTTTAATTAGTTCGTAAAATGGAACTAACACTTCGTGAAAACCTGCTCTTACGCCTTCACGATCAGCCAGTTTGCGCGTAATCCGGTCCAACCAGGGGGTCTGGATAAGTACTAAACTTTCGCTAAGGCTCATAAGCTCCATCTGTTTATGACGATTTTTCTCATATGCCATTTGATTATATCAAGGTAAA
>Ga0153916_10004526_pt1 | contig 10499 bp, 11 predicted proteins | sample Opewatmetagenome_FD_109642 | JGI IMG/M metagenome (GOLD analysis project Ga0153916, IMG submission 109642) | Freshwater wetland microbial communities from Ohio, USA - Open water 3 Core 3 Depth 4 metaG | ecosystem: Environmental > Aquatic > Freshwater > Wetlands | place: USA: Ohio, Lake Erie...
CTTGGGCAGGTTGGGACATAATCCGCCTTAGCCAATTCTTTAAATCAAGCGCACGGCTCAATATACCAGAACCAGAATACACTCTTGATTCAAAACCTAAAAAAGGTGACCAGTCTCCTAAGAAGAAGGAAACTCAAGATTCATTGGAAAAAAATGTGGAAGTATCCAGCCACATGCTAAAAGGTATCCCAATCGTACGTGAAACGCAGTTATTCTCCAACCATGGAGAACGCTTGAACAATTTTGTTGAAGACGATGAACCTTTTAGAGTACATCTATTTCTGGATTTGAGTGAAATAGATAATCCCTCCGGTGAAAAACTTAATTATCAGGTAACCTTGTTTACCAAGCCGTTCGGAAGCCGTTCGCGCACGCTGGCTGGACAATTTGAAGGCACTTACGCTGCAGATGAAACCCCTGAAATCAAGCTGCAGGCCAAACCGTTGTCACCTGGTGAATACCTGCTGGAAGCACTGGTTGCTCTGCGTCCAGTCAGCCTGCCCGATCACCCCACCAACCGCATTCTGGGCTTTATGGAGGGCTTGCGCTTACATGTAGGTTAATTGGCTGGTCCGGTCAAACCGCTGAAATCTAGATTATCCAACCATGCAGTCCACTGTGACAGGCGTCGGTCATCGTCCGCGGATAATTCCGGCTCCTGGGAAATATGTGCGGTTCCCATTTGGAGTCCGCCCTTGCCCGCACTGTGCATGGCATACTCATCGCCGGGTTCAAGCACGGTTTTCTTATAATTAGGCGGCCACTGAAGCAACAACCTGCGCCCACAGGTGGGGCAGTAAAATTGGTCTTCACCGCTTGCCAGCTTTCCTTCGTGAAGCATTACATGAGTTTCTTGCTGCGGTTGCCTGGTTTCCATCCGAATGACTCCATACTCAAAAAATTTCACTGAATATATCGCCAAGCAATCGCTTTGTCAATATTTCCTATTAGAATTGTCAGGATTTTTAAAATAAACCCCGATAATTTTCCACTGTTCTTTCTCAATTTATTATTCGGCTTTTATCAGCGTAATCGCGGGTAATACCTCCTTGATCCTGTTCACGACGATCTCCACCTCCCCATCCTGCAGCGTTTGGGGATTGATGTAAACGCCATGCTCCCCGGCAGCCGCCAGTGAGATAGCGGGCTCTCCTTGCAGCAGCTTTTTCAGGATTTCGTCCCGGCTGAGGCCTGCCCCGGCTTCAAAGGTGATCTCCGCCCGCGGCATGGGCTGCCCGGCTTCGCTGGGGAAGCTGCGCCGGGCACTCACATGGGGTGTTTTTTCAAAGGCTGCAATGACCCAGGCTACCTGGTTCTCGTAAGATTTCAGCAGCGCGGGGTGGTCCTGGTCCAGATACCAGCGCACGGCTGCCAGTAGGCCAGCAATCTCTTCTTTGCCCGCTTTCATGGGTCGCCCGATATACGGCCTGGGGCAGGCGTGGAAAGCACAGGCCTGGATCAAATCCTTATGTCCCAGGATCAGGCCGCTGCTCTGCGGACCGCATAGGCCTTTGCCGCCGCTGAAAAGCACCAGGTCTGCTCCCATGTGCGTGAAGCGCCAAAGGTTCTCCACTGGCGGAAGCTGCGCGGCGGCATCTACAACCAGCGGGATGCCGTGCTGGTGGGCAATAGCAATCTGCTCTTCCAGTGGCACCTGTCCGGGCATCCACAAGTCGTTATAGAACACAAAGATGGCCGCAGTGTTTTCGTTGATGGCGGCCTCCAAATCAGCGCGGCTGGCGCCCTGCTCGCTGCCAATCTCTACCAGGACCCCGCCCGCCTGGCGGATGGCAAAGGCATAGCCCACACGGCCGCGGCGGTGGATGATGATCTCGTTTTTCATGCCCTCCGTGAAAGGCAGGCGCTCGCGTAATCTTTCGTCCATCCCGGCGATGCAGGCGGCCGCGCTCAACACCATCCCGGCTGCCGCCCCGCAGGAAACATAGGCGGCTTCATTGTGCGTCCATTGGGCAATTTGCTGCCCGGCTTTCTCCTGCAGCTCATCGATGCTTACAAAGTGCCGGGCGGCTTGCGCCATAGCTTCCAGCACCACCGGAGGCATTAAGGAACCACCCAGCGTGGTCAGTGTGGCGCTGCCATTGATGATCTTGCGCACACCCAGTTTGTCATAGATGTCCATATGTCAGGCCTGCAGCGTCGGGTTGACCCAGTACGGGGCGGGCGCCTGCTCCCAGGCAGGCATGCTCAACCCTCCTGGGTCGAACACCACCTGCCCGGCGCGCAAGGTTAGCTGGCATTCCAGCCTGTACGGCCCGGTCATGCGCGCTTTACCACAGTCGGCAAAGCTGAAGCTGCCCTCCATCAGGCGGAAGGCAGCCACATCCGCCTCTGCGCCAGGGCTGAGGGTGCCCAGTTCAGGCCGGTGGATTTCGCGAGCCGGATTGGTGGTAGATCGCTGGATCACCTCCGCCAGCGGCATACCCATGCTGAGGAACTTGGACATGGTGAGCTGCATGCTCTGCACTGGACCGTTGATATTGCCCATGTGCAAGTCGGTGGAGATGCTGTCGGGCGGGAAACCATCTTTGAAGGCCGGGACGGCGTTGCGGAACCAAAAGCTGCCTGCGCCATGTCCCAGGTCAAAGATCACGCCGCGCTTCCGGGCAGCGATCATAAAATCATTGACTTTCCCTGCTACGTTGACGATGGGAAACTGTTGGGCGAAGACATGCGTGTGGATGTCGCCCGGGCGCAGTTTGTTCAGGATCAGCTCAGGGTAAGATCGCTCAGGCAGCCGCGGCCAGAAATCCACCATCACCGGCAGCCCGCACAATTCGCCAGCTTCCACTGCCCGTTCCACCGATGCCCAGGGAGGGTGCAGTGCGTCAAACGGGTCTTTGGTCCAGTAATGCGCCGTTTTGATGCCTAATATTATCTCCGGATAGGCCTGCGCCAGGCTGGCGGCGACTTTGGGCTGCATATCCACGATATTTTGTTCCGAGCTGGCGTCCACCATCCCGCCACGGGCAATATTGATCAAAGATAGGATGCGCACCTTAGCCCTGTCGATAACGTTTTCCTTGAAATCCAGAAAATGCTGCCAGCCAGCCGTGCCAACATCCATCGTGGTCGTGACGCCGGAAGCCAGCAGGTGTGCGTCGGCATTAACGCCCTCTACATAGTTCTTGGACGATGTACGGAAAGTGTAGACGTGGGTGTGGATATCTACAATACCGGGTGTGACAACCAACCCACTCACGTCAACGCTTTGGGCGGCTTTACTTTTAGAAATGCCAGGCGTTACCTGAACTATTTTGCCATCTTTGATGGCTACATCCCGCAGGCTATCTATAGCGTTGGCGGGGTCAATCACACGCCCGCCGTGCAGGAGAAAATCGAAAGCTAATGGCTCGTTCATAAATCCCTTTGCGCCCTTCGTGGTGAATATTATTCTTGCTGCAGCGCCTTCTGATACAGGGCTGTGCCGTAGAATTCATACGCGGCGGCCTTATCTGGCACATCCACCAGGTGCACGGTAAAGCGCGCCGGGACGCCGTTCTCGGGCAGGTTATCGCGGAAATAACCCCTGTAAGCCTCGGCGTACGCCTGGCGCAGCCGGTCCTGCTCAGCAGCATATCCCAGCGGGTCAACCAGCGGGTTGGGAGATTTGGGCTGGCAGCCAAAGGCATGGATCTCGATGAAATCCACATCTTTGAGCGAGTGGCATATGCCGGCATCCTGTAGCCATTTCTCCCAGCAGCGGAAGACAAGCGGGATCTCTTTAAGCGGGTCCATGGTCACCAGCTCATCCAGGCCCAGCACGCCTTTAGCGGAATATCCCCCGGTGAGGCCGGCGAAATGGATTTTGAGGTCGCCATCTGGCTGCTCCTCGGTCACCAGGGCTGAGAGCACCGGGTGTTCACCTTCATAATAGTACGTCAGTTTGCCGCGCTTCTTTATCTGGAATGCCATTTTCCTCCTCCTTAGTTAGAATAATCCACAGATTGCGCCTAAAGTACAGGCGATGCCGATTTTCGCTGATTTTAATTGTTTTTTTCCGCATATCGTACGAGCAGCTTATTTTTATACGAGCTGGAGTTAATGCAGGTCGAGGATGCGCCCCGGCAAAGGTTCTGCCAGCTGGTTGAAAGGATCCTGGTCGTCGCCTGCCACGCTGGAAATGACGCGCAGCGGTGGAGCAGCACGCAACGCCGACACATCCTGGCAGCGCAGCATCTCCCCGCCTGCTTCGACATACACGCACAATTTAGTTACGTCAATCTCCCCCAGCCCTGCCCTCGCAGCGATCTGCAAGTAGATCAGGTGCTGAGGATTGAAGCCCATCAGATAGCTGGTCAGGCTGTCTACGGCTGCCATATTGATCCCGGCGACCACCATACCCAGCGGTCGGTTGCGACCGCGCTGGAAGCCCGTCCCCTCCCGAGCAACCACGCCCTCCACCACATTCAACGCAGGCTGGATTACCTGGGCGGTATCCACCAGGCGGCGCGCCAGGCCGGTCTGCCAGTCTTCGTGCTGGCTGCGCTGCATCCATTCGGCCCGCGGGCGGGGGTTATCACGCACTGACGCGGGCAACTCCTGCCAGGCCTGGGCGCAGTAATGCCGGTCGAATACGTTTACCAGTCCCATCAGGTTTTTCAGGCACAATGTGGTGATAGCCAGGTTGTGCGTTTTCATCTTGGGCACGTTAAACAGCGCTGTGTTGGGCGCCATCGCCAGGCGGCTGATATTCAGGCTGGCGTGCGCCAGCGGGTAGGGCACAACCTTTTTGACGCAGGTGTAATCCGAGGGGCAGTGCAGGCGGATTCCAGGTTCTTGGGCAATCGCATCGTAACCAGTGCCGCGCCAGTGCCGCGAGGTGTTGTCATCGGAGTTGCGTGGGTCTTCGATGACGGTGATGCGCTCCCGCTGTGCACCGTGAGTTTGGAGGTACACTGCCATACCGCGCACGAAAGCCGGGTGTGTGCCGATGCCGGTTTCGGGATTGGCAAAGTGCTCGCCCGAAGTCACGTTGGGCTTGATCACCGCCTTATCGCCTTCCAGCGACACTTGCATGATTTCCAATGCCTGGAAAGCGGCAGAATGGAAGTGCTCCCACCCCGTCGCCTCGGGCACCTGGGTATGGAACACAAATACAGCTTTTGGGTCTTGCAGTAAAGGATGGATTTTCATTTGGGCACCTATAAGAATTAACCTGTAAAGTTGATCAGCCAGCAAAAGAAAACCCGGGCACACCTCGTACGCCAGGCTTGATCTTGAATAAACCTCCGGCATGGGGCTGGCGTTCGCGCTCGGCATCGGGATCCTTCATCTGCGCGGTGGTGATATACAGCGTGTCTAAGTCTGGCCCGCTGAAAGCCATCGAGGTGACCCGTGCCACAGGCACCGGGATGGAAGCTAATTTTTGGCCGGTAAGCGGGTTGTAGCGATTCACCTGCCAGCCCTCCCACATGGCAACCCAAAGCATGCCCTCAGCATCGATGGTCATGCCGTCTGGACCACCTTCTTCTTTGGGGATGGTTATTGCGGCGCGGCGGCGGCTCAGTGCGCCGGTGGCGTTGTCATAATCAAAAGCCCATACCGTGCGTGTAGGAGTATCGATGTAATACATCGTGCGGGCATCCAGGCTCCAGATCATTCCGTTGGAGGTGGTGATGTGGTCCACCATTTTATGCACGCTTAAATCCGCGTCCAGGCGGTATAACGCGCCTGCGCCGCTCTCGCTCTTATCGCTCATCGTTCCTGCCCAAAAACGCCCGGCTGGGTCGCATTTACCATCATTGAAGCGGTTGTTGGGCAGGTGGCTTTCCGGTGCGCACACCTGTTCCAGGCCGCCGCTGGTTTCATCCATAAAATAAATGCCGGCCTTCAATGCCAGCACCAGCCCGCCTTTCTGACGCGGCGCAAGCGTGCCAATGGCTTGCCCCACCGGGATAGCCCGATCTGAGCCATCGACAGGATTGTACACATGCACCATCCGTCCGAAGATATCCACCCAGTACAGCCGCTGGCGTTCTACCGACCAGGCTGCTCCTTCACCCAGCACTGCATGGGCATCTAAAACCAGTTCTACTTCCGCCATAATTGACCTCCAGATAAGCTTCCGTTGAAATTCAAGGAATGATCTTTGTATACATGGGGCGGTCGCCGTGCGCGGCCTGCTGCGGGATGGGAGGCTGACCTGCCCGCAAGCGCTCTAAAGCCGCCCGGTGATACCCGGTGTACTCCTCAACGCTGAGAAAACCCAGCTCCTGCTTTATGCGTTCCATGGTCAGGCTGTCATCCAACAACTCGACGAGAAAGTGACCTTCGTCCGCATAAGTGCGCACTGCAGCCTGACCTGGATAACACTGCAAGATCCTTTCAGGTATATTGTAATTGAAATCGTAATGGCAGACAGCATAATCCAGGTTGATCTCCCGGCAAATCAGATTCATCAGCGCATCCGTCTCTGCCAGTACACTCCCGCATGGGTCTATGATACGCGCTTTGTTTTCGTGTACGGCTGAAACAACGTAATAGTGATACTGCCAGGCGTAAGCCTGGAGCGGGAAACCGCCATTATACGCCGATGGCCAGAACACCATGCGCGCGCCTTGCTCTGCCAGGCTCTTCCAGCCGAAAGCAAACTGGATATCGAAGCAGATCTGGATGCCAACCCGGCCAAAATCCAGATCGAAGACTGGGGCGGTGCTTCCCGGCTGGGTGCCTTCTTCGAAAGTGGTATAGTCGCTGCTGGAGGTCACCGGGTGCAGCTTATCGTAAATCCCCAGGATCGCTCCTTGCCGGTCAATTACCACTGCCGAGTTCCAGTACAGCCCATCCCGTTGGGTGACCAGGGGGCAGATCACGTAACACCCATTTTTACGGGCGCGGGACGCTGCCGCATCTGTGGTAGGCCCGGGCAGGCTTTCCGCCACCTGAGCTATGTGCTCCCGCGGCACACCGGCGCTGCTGAAGGCCTCTGGCAGGCACACCAGGTCGGGCTTTTGGCGCAGCGCCAGGTCCAGCACATCCATCATATGACCTAGGTTTTTCTCAAGTCTGGGTGATGCGAAACCAGCCTGGCAAATGGTAGCGATGCGAGCGCGAGAACTCATTTAGGCCTCCTATGCTAGAATTGGTAGTTAGCTGACCAACTCTATTCTAGCCGCGCTGGAAGAAAAATAAAAGCATGGTTGAAATTAATCCTGACCAATATGACTCGGTCCGTCCATTATTTTCTACCCTCTCCCATAACCGTTCAATTGTCTTTGCAGTGCTGGAAGGCAACAATGCCGGTCGCGTGTTTGTGGATGATCCCCTTCAACCACAAACTGCCTTTTTAGCTTCAATAACTGAGTTTAACTTCCTGGCAGGCGACCCATCCAACGAATCCTTCAATTCCCAGGTAAAAGCACGCCTGGATACTGACATGCACCCGACCAGCCCATACCTGCTACTTTTCCCGGCGAGTGCACCATGGAAAGCCGCCATCGACGCCCTGTGGGGCAGCCTGCCCGGCGAGTGGACCAGCCGCTGTGAGTACGACTTTCGTCCGCAGCGACTGGAAGCGAGGGATAGCCTGCAGGAAGTGGTTCCAGCTGGTTATACAGTGCGACGCTATGACGCCTCACTGGCTGCCTCGGCACCCGGTCTGGCGGAATTCTGGTTCAACCTGGATAACTTCCTGGCTAATGGGTTTGGTTTTGCCGTGTTGCATGGGGATAAGCCTGTATCCCGCTGCCACAGCGTGGCGGTCGGCGATGACCTGGCTGAGATCAGCATTGAGACAGACGAGGCTTACCGGCGTAAAGGCCTTGCGCAGCTTGCTTGCCGCGCCTTCATCGAACACTGCCAGAGGGTTAGCATAATTCCACACTGGTCGTGCTGGATAAATAACCTGCCTTCGCAGGAATTGGCGCAAAAAATGGGTTTTGTGCTGGTGGAGCAGGCGCCAGCGCGGGTGGTTTTTTATAGAAAAGGAGGCTAAAGGTGACTCTGCCTGATTTGTTTATCACCCTTAATGATCAACGGGTGGAGAATACCGCCCAATGGACTGCCCGCCGACAGGAGCTGCTGCAAACGATTGTGGAAATCGAATACGGTTTGCTGCCACCCCCCGTGTCTCTAACCCCAACTCTAAAAACGAAGGATGCTAACCAGCGCGTCTACCGCCTGGCGTTGAACACCAATCCAACATTGGAGTTTAACCTGCGGCTGTGTCTCCCGGAGGGGACTCTCCCACACCCGGTAGTGCTGAACGGCGACGCCTGCTGGGATTACATTGGCGCGGATATCATTTCCATGCTGCTGGGGCGCGGCTACATCCTGGCGACGTTCGACCGCACCGAGATTGTCCCTGATGCGCCCAACCCGCAGCGAAATACTGGACTGTATGCTGCCTTCCCGCAGATGGACTTTGGCGCAATTTCTGCGTGGGCGTGGGGCTACCAGCGTGCTGTCGATTTCCTGCTCAGCCTGCCTGAGGTGGATGGCGGTAAGATTGCCATCAGCGGGCATTCGCGCGGCGGTAAAGCAGTGCTGCTGGCGGGCGCCACCGACGAGCGCATCGCTCTCACCAATCCAAACGACTCCGGTTGCGCTGGAGCGGGATGTTTCCGCATCCAGGGGCAGGGTTCGGAAACCCTGGCGGATATTGTAAGCCGCTTTCCCTTCTGGTTCAGCCCCAGGCTACCCGCCTATGTGGGCCGTGAAAATGAGCTGCCTTTCGACCAACATTTTCTCAAAGCAGCTTTGGCGCCGCGTTTGCTGTTGAGCACGGAGGCGCTGGGTGACCTGTGGGCTAATCCCAGCGGCACCTGGCACACTCACACCGCCGCGCAACAGGCTTACCGCCTGTTGGGAGTCCCGGATAATATTGCTATCTGGTACCGGCAGGGCGGTCACCAGCACAGCCTGCCAGATTTTACCGCCTTGCTGGATTTTGCTGATTCCCGTTTCTTCGGTCGGGCGCTGCCCGAGGGTTACAACGTATCACCGTTCAGTTGATCCAATAGTGTGCTTTTGCTGCATTTAGATTAAGTCGTGCCGGATTGGCCCTGCCACTCCCGGTGCAGCAGACCATACCACCACGTGTCTGAAATTTCGCCGTTCACGATCCAGCGTTCTCGCAGATGACCTTCTCTCTGAAACCCAAGACGTTCGAGGGTCTTGGCAGAAGCCCGGTTGCGTGGATCAATGTCAGCTTCCAGGCGGTTAAGGTCCAGTGTTATAAAAGCGTAATGCAGGAGCGCCTGCAGCGCCTCGTGCATGTATCCTGATCCCCAATAAGACCGGCCCAACGCATAACCAATCTCAGCCCGGCGGCTGGCGGTATGGAAGTGAAAAATGGTGCACGTCCCCACAAGTGCCTGGTCGGCGTTTCGCTCAATCCCCAGCTGGAACGCATTTTGGGCGCGATAGCCTTCGTGTGTATCTATCAAGAACTGTTGGGCCTGGGATTTATCAGTCCAGGGCGGGTAACTCCAATAGCGCATCACTTCCAAATTGGAGAAAATATCGTAAAGCGCGGGTAAATCCGCCTCGCTCAGGTAACGCAGAAAAAGGCGTTTTGTTGGTATAAAGATGGGCGCAGTCTGTGTCATGAATGGACGATTATAGCGCAGGCGGTCTGATAATAGGATAAATTTCAATAGGGATTGTTGCTATTCTCCCTATCGCTTAAATTTCCATCACGGCGCTACAGCCCGCCACAATAACCGCCCGTGCAGAATGGAGAGCCCTTCGGAATTCCCATAACGGGTAAAAATGCTCTCCAATACCGGACGCGTCTCTTCCCAGCTCGGCACTTCGTCTGAGGTGTGACCCCAGGCCAGGAAGACATAGAATTGGTATGGATCATCGAATACTTCCGGCACTTCAAAAGTCCAGCAGGCTTGCATGTGCAGCCCGCCTTTTTCAAGGCTCCGCTCCACCGACTGACGTATGGTAAACTCGGGCTGTGGGGGAAAAGAGCGCAGTGGCTCTGGCAGCTCAGCATTCCAGGACGGTGCGGGTACCCACATCGGGTTAAGTTCCAGCAGCACCGCCCCCGGGCGAGCCACCCGCCGGGCATCTACGAGCCAGTTGATTGGTCCGCGGCGGGAAATTAACAGGTCAAAACGGTTTTCCTCTGCCGGGATGGTTGGCTTGCCGTGTACGTCTTCTGATGAATCCCACAAGATGAAGCGGGCGTTGTCCACGTTTTTAGCCTGCTGCGCCTGTTGGGCCAGCTCGATGAAAGCTGGGACGCGGTCGTAACCCAGGACGCTGCGACAGCGGGAAGCCAGCGATAGGGTTAACTCGCCGTGCCCACAACCTGAGTCCAGCACATCCTTATCCGAGGCCAACAATTCATTTAACATTTCCAGGTATACATCCTCGCCGTTCATGGACGGTAAGCTGGATTTCCAGGGATAATAATAACCACGCTGTATCGTCGACAGGCGCAGGTACCATTCTTTGCTGTGAGGTTTCAGGAACATTTCAGCCTTCAATAAAAGCTGTCGCTTCGATCTCTACCAGCAACCCCGGGC
>Ga0153916_10004527_pt1 | contig 10497 bp, 8 predicted proteins | sample Opewatmetagenome_FD_109642 | JGI IMG/M metagenome (GOLD analysis project Ga0153916, IMG submission 109642) | Freshwater wetland microbial communities from Ohio, USA - Open water 3 Core 3 Depth 4 metaG | ecosystem: Environmental > Aquatic > Freshwater > Wetlands | place: USA: Ohio, Lake Erie, Old...
AACTCCGCACCAGCGGCCCCGACTCCACGTGCCGGAAACCCATCGCAAGACCCTTCCCCTTCAGGTCGCCGAACTCGTCCGGGTGAACATACCGCTCAACAGGTAAATGTGCCTTCGTCGGCTGCAAATACTGGCCCAGCGTCACAATCTCGCAGCCGGACCGCCGAAGATCCCCCAGCACCTCCAGCACCTCCTCCAGACTCTCCCCCAACCCAAGCATCAGCCCGCTCTTGGTCAACATCCCGCCATCCCTCGACCGGCGCAGCAGCTCCAGACTCCGCTCGTACTTGGCCTGCGGACGCACCACGGAGTAGAGACGCGGCACAGTCTCAATATTGTGGTTCAGAATGTCCGGCGCCGCATGCATAACGAGCTCCAACGCCCACCAGACACCCCGGAAATCCGGAATCAACACCTCTACCGTCACCCCCGGACTGGCCAGCCTCGTCTGACGGATTGTCTCGGCGAAAATCTCCGCCCCGCCGTCGGGAAGCTCGTCCCGGTTCACCGACGTGATCACCGCGTGCCGCACCCCCATCGCCCGGATCGCCTCCGCCACGCGCGCCGGCTCGTCCAGGTCAAGCCCCGTGGGCCTCCCCGTCTTCACCGCACAGAAGCCGCACGAACGCGTGCAGATGTCACCGAGTATCATGAACGTCGCCGTCCCCGCATTCCAACACTCCCCCACGTTCGGGCAGCGCGCCTCCTCACACACCGTGTGCAGATGCTGCCCCTCAACAAGACCCTTCAAGCGCGAGAAACGCTCGCCCAGAGGAACTCTCACCTTCAGCCACTCAGGACGCGGCTGCCTGGTCTCACCCTCCATCGCCTCTCCTTCCCTATCAAAGTTTCGTCCCGCTGTCGAAGCGCTCGAGATTCTGCACAATCTCCTCCAGGAACATCCCCCCCAACGCCCCGTCAATGATCCGGTGGTCGAACGAGAGCGTGAAATACGCGATCGAGCGGATCGCAATGGCATCGTCCTCCGTCACCACAGGCCGCCGGGTGATCGCCCCTGTCCCCAGAATCGCCACCTGAGGCTGATTGATGATCGGCACGCCGATCATCGTCCCGAAAACTCCGAAATTGGTGATCGTGAATGTCCCCCCCTGGATGTCGTCCGGCGTCAGCTTCCGCGCCCGCGTCCGCACCGCCAGATCGTTCACCGCGCGGGCAAGACCGACGAGACTCTTCTCCTCCGCATGCTTGATCACCGGCACGATCAAACCGCTCTCCGACGCCACCGCCAGACCAAGGTTGATGAAGTTCTTCTGAATGATCCTCTCCCCCTCCACCGAACTGTTCACCAGAGGGTACTTCTTGATGGCCTTCACGACCGCACCGGCAATGTAGGACGTGTAGGTCAGCTTGAACCCCTCCCTCCTCTCGAACTCCGCCGCATGCTCCCCACGGTGCTTCACGACCGCCGTCATGTCCACCTCATGCACCGCGGCGACGTGAGGAGAGGTCTGGACGCTCAGCACCATGTGCTGCGCCATCCTCTGCACCACCGGACTCATCTGCAACACCTCGTACGCCGGCGAGGGGTACTTCTTCCGAAGCGCCGGATCGTCCACCGGCGTCCCCGCACCTGCCACCGCCCCTGCGCCCGGCCTCGCCCCCGGCGAGGGCCCCGCCACGGACACCTTCACTCCCCCGGAGGCCGCACGCCTCCGCTCGACATACGCCAGAAGATCCTTCTTCGTGACCCTCCCCCCCTCTCCAGAGCCCGGTATCTGCTCCAGCTCGGAAAGCCCCACCCCCTCCTCCTTCGCAATTGTGAGCACCAGGGGAGAATAGAACCGGCCGCCGGACGGCCCTCCTGCACCCAGCACCCCGGCACCTGCTCCCGCCCCCGCCGGCTCAACCCCGGCCTCCAACACCCCGCGTCCCCCTCCGGCAACCCCGCCACCGACGCCAGCAGAGACCCCGGTCACATCCGGCGCCGCCGACTCACCTCCACGAGCCGCCACACCCCCCGCCCCCTCGGTTTCAATAATGGCGATCACCGTCTGGACCGGCACCGTCTTCTGCTCGGGAACCTCGATCGAGAGAAGGACACCGGAAGCCGGGGATGGGATTTCGGAATCAACCTTGTCTGTGCTGATCTCCAGAAGGGTTTCATCCTTCGCGACCCGGTCGCCAACCTTCTTGAGCCACCTGAGAATTGTCCCCTCGGCGATAGACTCGCCCATCTGGGGCATGATCACGTCAACTCTTGCCATGGCGATCCCTCTTCAGTATCTCCGTAATTCTTGCAGGGCGTGAAAGATCTTGTCCTGACTCGGAAGCACGAACTCCTCCAGCGGCGGAGAGAACGGCACCGGCGTGTCGAGCGCTGCCAGGCGCCTGACCGGCGCATCAAGATACGTGAATGCCCCCTCGGCAATCAGGGCCGCAACTTCTCCGCCTATTCCGCCGGTCAGATTGTCTTCATGAACAATGAGCACCCTCCCCGTCGCGCGAACCGCGTCGAGGATCAATCCCGTGTCAAGCGGCTTGAGCGTGCGCAAATCCACAACTCTCGTCTCCACTCCCTCTTCGCGGGCAAGCCGATCCGCGGCGTCCAGGGACTGCTGGACCGTCGAGCCGTAGGTAATGATCACCATGTCGTCCCCCGGGCGTCGGACCATCCCCTTGCCGATCTCCACCACTTCTCCGGAGACATCCCCCTTCACACGCCGGTAGAGATACTTCGATTCCAGGTAGAGAACTGGATTGTTGTCGCGGACCGCTCCCTTCATCAACCCGCAGGCATCTTCGGTGGTGGAGGGGGCGACGATCTTCAGCCCTGGCACGTGGAAGAACCACCCCTCGGGATTGACCGAGTGGAACGGACCACCGTGAATGTACCCGCCGCTCGGCAGGCGGACTACCATCGGCACCGGCAGATGCCACCGGTAATGCATGGTGGCGGCGTTCGTCACAAGCTGGTTGAAGCCGCAACTGACAAAGTCGGCGAACTGCATTTCAACAATCGGCCGCATCCCCACCAGCGCGGCGCCGACCGCAGCACCCAGGATCGCCGTCTCCGACAGCGGCGTGTCGATGACCCGGGCGGGGCCGAACTTCTCGAGAAAACCCCGCGTCGCTTTGAACGCCCCGCCGTAGGCCCCGATGTCCTCACCCATGAGAAATACCGAGGAATCACGCTCCATCTCCTCCCGCATCCCTCTCCCGATCGCCTCAATGTACGTCGTCGCGGCCATCAGGGGGCGAACACCCCTTCCGCTGCCTCCGGACCCTCGGGGGAGGGAGAGGCTTCCGCTCCGCGGACGGCCTCAGCGATCTCCCGCCGTATCTTCTCCTCCAACGCGCGGCGCCCCTCCTCGTCCAGGATGCGTTCGGCGAGAAGCGCGCGCTCGAAGCCTGGGAGGGGATCCTTCTGCTTCCACCGGTCCATCAACTCCTTCGGAACGTACGACGCGTCATCCGAAGCGGAATGACCGTGCAAGCGCATCGTCACCGATTCAATCAGGGTCGGTCCTCCACCGCCCCGCGCCCGGTCAACCGCCTCCTTGCATGCGTCGTACACCGCAATGACGTCCGTGCCGTCGATCGTCAGCCCGGGGATGCCGTAGCCGGACGCCCTGTCGGAAAAACGAGCCGCCGCAGACTGCTTCGCGACAGGGGTCGAATACGCATACTGGTTGTTCTCGATGATCAGAAGTAGCGGGAGCTTCATGACCGCGGCCATGTTCAGGCCTTCATGAAAATCTCCCATGTTGCTCCCCCCGTCGCCGATGTACGTCATCACCACCGCCCGCTCGTCGCGCAGCGAGGAGGCGAGCGCAATGCCGACCGCCACTGGAATCATGGCACCCAGGTGGCTGACATTCCCGTAGATCTTCAGGGCGGGATCGGCATAGTGGCCCGTGCCGTCACGCCCCCCCGTCAGACTCGCCGCCCGGCCCAGCTGCTGCAGAAAGATGTTGCGAAGCGTCTGGCCCTTGACCAGGTGCGCTCCGAGATCCCTGTGCATCGGCAGGAGATAATCGTGCGCCTCAAGCGCGTACGCGCTCCCCACCGCCGTCGCCTCGTTCCCGCTCCCGGTGTAGGCCCCTCCGACGCTCTTCCCCTGCCTGTAGAGACGGAGTATGGCCTCGTCGCACTCCCGCGTCAGCCGGAGATAGTAGTAGAGGTCCAGCCTATCTTTCGATGTGAGCCCGCCCGAAGCGGGGCGTGACAAAGAAGGTCCGTCCATGGCTGTCAATAGCGCGCGAGCCTCTCCAATGCCGCCAGAAGATCCGCTTCCTGCGGGAGGATCGCATTCTCGAGGGCGGGAGCGTACGGAACAGGAGCGTCCTGTGCGGCGACACGGAGGATGGGAGCATCTAGCCGCTCAAAAGCCTCCGCAGCAATGATCGCCGCAATCTCCCCCCCGAACCCCCCCGTCAGCGTGTCCTCATGCGCGATCAGCACCTTCCCCGTCTTCCGCACGGAGCTGAGGATCGTCCCCACGTCCAGAGGATTCAGCGTGCGCAGATCAATGACCTCGACGGAGACGCCGAGGCTCTCCCCGGCCCTCCGCGCCGCCTCCAGGGAGCGCTGCACAAGCATCCCCCAGGCGATGACCGTGATGTCGCTCCCCTCCCGCCGTACCCTCGCGAGCCCGAACGGAAGAAGATACTCCGGACCGGGCTCCGGCGAGGAAGCGAACGCCTGCCGGTACAGACCCTTGTGCTCCAGGAAGAGGACCGGGTCATCGCTCCGGCACGCCGTCTTCAGCAACCCCTTGGCGTCGGCCGCGTTGGAGGGAAAGGCAACGCGCAGCCCGGGAACGTGTGTGAAGAAGGCGTCGATCGACTGGCTGTGGTAGAGCCCCCCGTGGATGTATCCCCCGACCGCTACCCTGATCACCATCGGCGCTGCCCACCCGTTTGCAGATCGGTACCGTATCATCGCCACCTCGTCCCGGATCTGCATGAACGCGGGCCAGATGTAATCCCCGAACTGGATCTCCACCACCGGCCTGTAATCTCCGCGCACTGCCAGACCGAATGCCGTGCCGACAATACTCGCCTCCGCCAGAGGGGAGTTGAACACCCGGTCGGAGCCGAACCTCGCGGTCAGCCCCTTAGTTGCGGTGAAAACACCCCCTTTACTCCCTGCGACGTCTTCGCCGTAGACCAGCATCTTCGGGTTCCGCTCGAGCTCCTCGGCCAGCGCGTGATTGATCGCATCGACCATCACGATCGTCGGGCCGCTGTGCACGGGCTCGTGAAATCCCTTCCGGGTGTCGCTGCTCTGCGGGGCATACACGTACCGCGTCACATCGCGCGCGTCAGGCGTGGGAGCAGCCTCAGCTTCCTCTGCCGCGCGGTTGATCCGCTCCTGCATCTCGTTCTTGAGCCGGACCCCCTCCTCCGGCGTCAGCAGGCCCAGATCGATCAACCACTTCTCCATCCGGGGAAGAGGATCCCTGCGGAGATCCGCCTCGAGCTCCGCCGGATCGCGATACTTCCGCTGGTCGTCCGAGGAAGAATGCGGCAACAGCCGCACGGTGTCGGCTTCGATCAGGCTCGGACCTTCGCCCTGCCTCGCCGTCCCCACAGCCTCCCGTGCGACCCGGAGCATCGCCGCAAAATCGCAGCCGTCAACCCTGTGACGGTGCAAACCTTTGTACCCCTTTGCCAGCTCACACACAGACTCGCCGGCTACCTGGTCCTGCACCGGAACGGAGATGGCAAACCGGTTATTCTGGACGACGAAGACGACGGGGTACTTCCCCCGGGCCGCCCAGTTGAGCGCCTCGTGGAATTCCCCCTCACTCGTCGCCCCCTCTCCCGAGGACACATACACCACTTCGTCCGCCCCGCTGCGAACAGCTCCCATCGCCGTTCCGACCGCCTGGAGATACTGCGTCCCCGTGGGGCTCGACTGCGCCACGATCCGCGCCCGCACCAGGCCGTAATGGAACGGCATCGAAAATCCTTTGCTCCCGGGCCCTCCCGCACGGTGCAGCGCCTCCAGGAAGATCTCCTCAATCGTGTAGCCATACTGCAGCGCGAATGCAAGGTCGCGGTAATACGGATACGCCCAGTCGTATCCCGGCTTCATCGCCAGAGCCATCGCGGTCTGGGCAATCTCGTGACCGGAGCCGCCGATGTGGAAGAACGCCTTCCCCTGCTTCAGAAGAACGAGGATCTTGCTGTCGATGAGCCGCGCGGCAAGCGCGCTCCTGTACGCCCCGAGTATCTGCTCGCGAGTGAAACCCTCGGGAAAACTCCCCTTCCCCGTCCGTGCCGCGCCGGCTGCTGTCATTGCGTCCACAGTCATCACCTCTTGGTTCCTTCAACACTCACGCCGGTTCCGCCCACCACGGCATCCTCCCCACACACTCTCAACCCTCCCTCTTCTACGGCGCACCCGAAGACTTCTCCAAAGCACCCCACCAGACGCCTCCCCACATCCTCCCATGGAACCCGCACCCGGAGAACCTCCTCCATCGAGGTGACGCCGCGCTCGAAAATCCCGCACGGAATGATCCTGTCAAACGCGCGCAAATCGGTCGTCACGTTCAGCGCGAAGCCGTGCATCGTCACCCGGTGGCAGGTCCTGATCCCAATGGCGCAGATCTTCTCTCCGCCAACCCAGACACCCGTGTAGCCCGGCACGCGCCCCCCCTCCACTCCGTACTCCGCGAGCGTCCGGATCACGACCTCCTCCAGGTTCCGGAGATACCGGTGAAGATCCAGCCCGTACCCGTCAAGGTCGAGAATCGGGTATCCCACCAGCTGGCCAGGGCCATGATAGGTGATGTCGCCGCCGCGGTCGGTCTGGACCAGCTCGATGTTCCGCCGCCGGAGCTCTTCCTCCCCGGCCAGGAGATGGAGAGGATTGCCCGATTTGCCGATCGTGTACACGGGGTCATGTTCTGTCAGAAGGAGGGTATCGCCGATCCGCCCCGCACGCCGCTCTTCGCACAATCGCTGCTGAAGAGCCCAGCAGGGACGGTATGCCGTCCGACCGAGAAAAGTCCAGCGCACCATTGCGTCAGATGTTGACCGCCTCTCCATATGCCGCACCAGCCGCCTCCATCACCGCTTCGCTCAGCGTGGGATGGGCATGAACGGTGCGGAAGAGATCCTTCCCCGTCGTTCCCAGACGCTTCGCGATGACGAGCTCGGCAATCAGCTCCGTCGCCTCGGACCCGAGTATGTGAGCCCCCAGCAGTTCGCCGTACTTGGCGTCGAAGATGAGCTTGACCATCCCTTCGGATTCCCCGATGGCCATCGCCTTCCCGAGCGGCCGGAACGGACACTTGCCGATGGCCAGATCGTGCCCGTTCGCGCGCGCCTTCTCCTCCGTCAGCCCGACACTCGCCACCTGCGGCTGACAGTACGTGCACCCAGGGATTGAACTGTAGTCGATCGGATCCGGATTCAGCCCTGCGATCGCCTCAACACAGTGAACGCCTTCAGCCGACGCCACATGCGCCAGCCACGGGGGGCCAATGACGTCCCCGACCGCATACAGCCCCGACACGGTTGTCCTGTACGACGCGTCCACCGGAATGCGGCCGCCCGAGGCCGTCACACCGAGCTGTTCGAGGCCCAGGTTCTCAACATTCCCCTGCACGCCGATCGCCATCAGCGCCACCTCCCCGGCAAGCTCCTCCTTCGCTCCCCCGGCACTGACTGCAACCTTGACGTCCTTGGGGCCGGGCGTCACCCGCTCAACGGTCGCCCCGGTCATGATCGTGATCCCCTGTTTCCGGAGACTCGACTCAAGCTGCCTGGTGAGCTCCCGGTCCTCCACCGGAAGGATGCCGGGGAGCATCTCCACAACCGTGACCTTCGTCCCGAGAGCGTTGTAGAAGTATGCGAATTCGACACCGATCGCGCCGGCGCCGATGATGATCATGGAGGCTGGTTGCGATGAAAGGGTCATCGCTTCCGTCGACGTGATGACGCGCTTCCTGTCGATCGCAACTCCTGGGATGGTCCGGGGCCGGGCGCCGGTCGCGAGAACGATATGGCGGGCGCGCACCTGTTCCGTGCTCTCTCCCGCAATCTCCACGGTGCCGGGAGCGACGATCCGTGCACTCCCGCGCATGTGCGTGATCCCGTTCTTCTTCATCAGAAACTCGACCCCCTTCGACACCCGGTCCGCGACACCCCGGCTCCGCCTGATAACCGCGCCGAAATCAACACGGAGATTGTCGAACGAAATCCCCCACTCCCCTCCCTTCCGGAACGCCTGCAGAAGCTCCGCATTGCGGAGCAGGGCCTTGGTGGGGATGCACCCCCAGTTCAGGCAGACGCCGCCGAGCCGGTCCCGCTCGACGATCCCCGTCTTCATCTTCAGCTGGGCCGCACGGATTGCGGCGGTGTAGCCGCCGGGGCCACCGCCAATTACGAGCACGTCGAATTCCTGTGCCGCCATGAGTGCCTCATCAATAAACATGAAAGAGGGGAGTTTTGCTCCCCTCATCGCTCAAAGCAAGAGAATATACCCAGCCGGGCTTTGAAAGTCAACGCGCCCCTGGCGCATTGATTTTCCCTGCCAATTTCGGTATACTCCACCGCACCAAAAAGGGCTGGATGCTGCGATGGCGGTGGAGAAAGAGGACGGTGGCCGGCTCGTCGCCACCAACCGTAAAGCACGCCACGACTACACCGTGCTCGAAACCGTCGAAGCCGGCATCGTGCTGACAGGGACAGAGGTGAAATCCCTGCGCCTCGGGAACGTCAATCTGACCGACAGCTACGCCGCGGTCAGAAACGGCGAGGTCTGGTTGCTGGGAGCACATGTCAGCCCGTACGAGAGGGGAAGCTACAGCAACGTCGATCCCCGCCGCGACCGAAAACTCCTGCTGCACAGGAACGAGATACGGAAACTCTCGGCACGCGCGTCCGAAACGGGAATAACATTGATCCCGCTCAAACTCTACTTCACATCCACCAATATCGCCAAGGTCCTGCTGGGCGTCTGCCGGGGCAAGCGTGAGTACGACAGGCGTCAGGATATCGCCGAGCGCGAGGCCCGGCGGGATATCAGGCGCAAGTACGCGAGGTAAATTCCGGAAGTGTTCCCCCCGCTCAACGAGCAGATGGACGCCATTCGGCGTGGCGTCGCTGAGATCATACGCGAGGACGATCTCACCCGCAAGATCGAAAACTCACTGAAGACCGGCAAACCCCTCACCGTCAAGCTCGGCTGCGATCCGAGCCGTCCCGACCTTCATCTGGGGCACTCCGTCGTCCTCCGCAAACTCCGCCGATTCCAGGACCTCGGCCATCACGCCGTGCTCATCGTGGGCGATTTCACGGGGATGATCGGCGACCCCTCGGGCCGCAGCAAAACACGCCCCGCCCTCTCGCTCGAGGAAACCCGCCGCAACGGCCAGAGCTACTTCGAACAGGCAACCAAGATCCTCTCCACAAAAAAGATCAAAATGCTGTACAACTCCGAATGGCTCAGCACCATGACCTTTTCCGACGTCATCGGACTTGCCAGCAAATACACGGTCGCCCGCATGCTCGAACGGGACGACTTCGAGAAACGCTACCGGGCGGGCGAGCCGATCAGCATCCACGAGTTCCTCTATCCCCTGGCCCAGGCGATGGATTCCGTCGCCATCCGCGCGGATATCGAGCTGGGAGGCACAGACCAGAAATTCAACCTCCTGGTCGGACGGGAAATCCAGCGCGAGAACGGGATCGAACCGCAGGTCGCCATCACCCTCCCCATCCTGATCGGGACCGACGGCGTCGAGAAAATGAGCAAATCGCTCGACAACTATATCGCCATCAGCGAATCCCCCCGGGAAATCTACGGGAAAACGCTCTCTATCCCCGACACGCTCATCGCCGACTACTTCCTGCTGACCACCGATCTCCCGCCGGTTGAGCTCGAGGGGATCACGCGCCAGCTGAACGACAAGTCGGTCAACCCGCGCGACCTGAAACGGCGGCTGGCCCGCGAACTGGTGCGCCTCTACCACTCGGAGAAGGACGCGCGCGCGGCGGAAGAGGAGTTCGACCGGATCTTCGTCAAGAAAGACCTCCCCGACGAAATCCCCGAATGCGCCATCAAGGCAGAAGAAGGAGGCGTGAGCATCCTCCGCCTCCTCACCGAAACACGCCTCGCCTCATCCAACGGCGAGGCCCGCCGGCTGATCGAACAGGGAGGCGTCAGCATCGACGGCGTCCGGATCACCGACTCCAACACCACCATCCCCCTGAGCACCGGCGTGATCGTCAAGGTCGGAAAACGGAAGTTCTTGAAGGTTCATAAAGCCTAATCCACACACCACTCACAACACTCTCCGGAGACAACGTCGTGTACGTACCAACGAAGGTCTTCTTCACGAAGGGGGTCGGACGACACAAAGACTACCTTCAATCCTTCGAGCTTGCACTGCGGGACGCAAAGATCGAAAAATGTAACCTGGTCACCGTGTCAAGCATCTATCCACCCGGCTGCCGGCGCCTCCCCCTGGAAGAGGGCCTCAGGCTCCTTCAACCAGGCCAGATTACATTCGCCGTCATT
>Ga0153916_10004528_pt1 | contig 10497 bp, 8 predicted proteins | sample Opewatmetagenome_FD_109642 | JGI IMG/M metagenome (GOLD analysis project Ga0153916, IMG submission 109642) | Freshwater wetland microbial communities from Ohio, USA - Open water 3 Core 3 Depth 4 metaG | ecosystem: Environmental > Aquatic > Freshwater > Wetlands | place: USA: Ohio, Lake Erie, Old...
CATGCCCTGCTTATCTATGCTGTTCTTGATCGCCTTCGTGAGATGCTCGACGGTCAAGGTGGCAGCCTGCTTGTCAGGGTCGGACTTCTTCAGCTTAGTAATAACATTTAATGACTCCCCGCTCCTCTTCACAACGACCTACCCCTCTATCAAACAAACGACAATTATACTCGGGACTTCGCAACGTTAATCTAGCAAGTCATCGTATAAATACATTCGTTCTTGGAATATGTGGACACGAAGCCGATACCATCGTTTCCATTGAAGCCGAGTCAGTGCTTGAGAATGCACAATATTGTACGGAGGGATTCGGATGCTAGCAGAATTCAGCGTCGTGCCCTTGGGAAAGGGAGAGAGCGTGAGCCAGTATGTTGCAGAGTGCCTGAGAATAGTCGAAGCATCAGGCGTGGACTATCGTATCAATCCAATGGGGACAGTCCTAGAGGGCGACTATGACGAGGTGATGAGCGTTGTCAGGAAGTGCCATATGCGGGTCATGGAAATCTGCTCCAGGGTCATCACCACGGTCAAGATCGATGACCGTAAAGGCAGGAAGGGCATGCTCGACAGCAAGATACGGTCAGTAGAGAAGAATCTGGGAAAGAAACTTAGAAAATGAAAGGGTTTGAGACCATCCGTCTTTGGGTCCTGCCGCTTAGAACCACCCACTCCACAATCCGGTCCAGTATCCTACGAATATTATGAGCAAGGTTCCGCTTATCAGCAGAGCCGCCCTGACCGTCTTGTCCATTTCGTGTCTGAGCATTCCGCCGAGGAACAGCGCTAGCGTCAGCAGCAACATCCCAAACGAATGGAATGCCGCTCCAATGTCAAACCCAGTCTGCGAGTCTGCCACGCCTGCTATCAGCGATCCCAGCCAAAGCAGGAAGAGTCCAAGAGCTACTGCAATCGCCAGGAAAAGATCGCCGACGATTGTCTGAACATAGTCACTAACCTTCCTGTGTGGAGGCTGGTAAACCGGCTGCTGCCATCCCGGATACTGTCCTTGAGGCCCTGGTTGTCCCGAAGCCATTTTTATCCCATCCAATTCGATATTGACTTCAATATAAATAGCCTTTTCGGAGGGGTATTTGCAGTGGAAGCGAAGGTTCTGAGGAGGACTGGTCCTACAACCTGCCGGCAGAAGACGATATCTAGAGCGAAAAACGGGTGGAAAATCTTGACAAGGACGGTTACTGATGTGAGGTCTCGTTTGCCTCTTCGTTAGAGCGCTTCTTCTTGACGACAACGAGCCTGCACTTTCTTACTCGCGCGACAACTGGTTTCCCGAAATGCACTTCCAATGTCACACCTTTGCGTTAGCCTGGCGACCGCTTCCGGTCTGAACCCTAATGCTCCTCAGGGTCCTTTAAATGAACTCGTCCGTATTTAAAGCAGATGTTCTGTTTCCTGACTTTGATAACGTACATCTGTGCAACATCTCCGGGGTTTCCTCCTAGTGTTCGCCCCGGTAGACCTTGACCTTCCTTGAGATGTTCTTCAGGTCGTTCCTCAGGCGATCGATGTCCGCCGCAGATGTCTGCCTAGTCACCTTTCCAGGAGACCCCACGACCACAGAATCGGACGGTATTCTGGTTCCAGGGGCGATAAGACTACCCGCGGCCACGATGGATCGCCCACCGATGATCGCGCCATCCAGAATGATGGTTCCTATGCCAACCATGGTCTCGTCCTCGAGTCTACAGCCATGAAGTCTCGCAGAATGGGAGACCAGGCAACTATTGCCGACTACCACAGGCATTCCCCTGGGAGCCTCGACGAACGCGACATCCATGACCGCGCTGTTCCTGCCTATCTCGACATAGTCTTCGTCACCCCTCAAGACCGCGCCTGGCCATACGCTGGCCCCGTCCTTCATCCGGACGTCACCGATGACCTGAGCCGAGATGTCGACATATACCCCTTCTGCCAACTGTGGTTCTTTGTTGCCGAATTTGCGGAGCGCCATCGGAAGTGGATGGTTCGGTCTCCCGATATAACTATCATGGCAGTTCTGGGAGAACCTTGTCGAACAGCTTATCTACAGTGAATACCGATGCACGAGAGCTGTAGCTGCGCGCTGCGGACATCATCTTCCTCGGAGGAAGCTCGTTTGGCCGAAGTTCCCCCCTTGACGGTAGACGGCCTCGAGACGATCATGAGGCTCAATTCATTGCTCAGAGACATCGCGGCTCCGGAGCATGCGTTCGAGGTGATCGCCGAGGAGCTGAAGAAGATAGCCAAGTCAGATTATGCTGCGCTATTGATGGTCGAGGAAGGAAGCGACGCCATTAAGCTGGCTGGGACCGCGGGCGTGGATTCGGCCGAGAAACCGAGCCTCCCCACGGTATCCGTCGACGAGCAGTTTCGGGAACGAGCTCTAAAAGGGGACTTTTCGGTAGCGATGAGGTTCGATTCTGCCGAAGATCTCCCGAAGGTTGCTCAGCCAATCGCGAAGGCTCTCGGCTTTCATACCGCGCTCATCAGTCCCCTGATCACGCGCGGGGAGTTCACCGGTTATCTGGTCGTCGCCAACAAGGTAACAAGTCCTCCATTTCCTCCCGACGCAGACAGAACTCTCGCCATCCTCGCGAACTACTTCGCCGTCGTCGTGGATAATGTAAAATCCACGACCGAGTTCAGGAGGGCGAAGTCGGAGACTGACAAGATGCTTTCACTTGCTCCGATTGCTATGCTCACGTGTGATTCCAAAGGTATCTTCATCTCGCTCAACAGGCAGATGCTAAGGATTCTCGGGAGGGACTACGAGGAGGAGCTGATCGGAACCAGCGTGTTCGAGCAGCCTATCTTCATCAAGTCCGGGCTGGAATCACTGATATCGCAGGGCATGGAGGGACACAACGGAGAACGCGCAGACGTCCATGTGGTAACCTCGTCGGAGAGCGCCTACTACCTGCACGCAAAGGTCACTCCAATCAAGTCCGACAAGGGCGAAGTCGAACGCGTGCTCCTCGTCGCGATGGACGTCACTTCCAAGGTCAGACTTCAGAACCAGCTCGAGCGGTCATACGAGAAGATGACCCAGACCTACCAAGAGCTGGAGCGTGTCACCAAAATGAAGACACAGTTCATAGACATCGTCTCGCACGAGCTCAGGACACCACTGACTGTCATGAGGGGATACATCGATCTTATCGAGTCGGAGTACTCGGCCAAACTCGAACCGAAATTCGCGACAAGACTGGCGATCATCAAGGCGAACACGGACAAGCTCTATTCGCTGGTTGAGAGCATGCTGGATGTCAGCAGGCTTGAGAAAGGGTCGTTGCAGATACACCCCGAACCGGTGAAGATCGACACGATACTCGATGAGACCGTGAATGCCAGGGCAAAGGACGCCGAGGAAAAGAAGCAGGTCCTCACGCTGGAGATCGAGGGAACGCTGCCGTTGATACTAGCTGACAGACGCAGGATCAAGGACGTCTTCAACAACATAGTTGACAACGCGATCAAGTACACGCAAGAAGGTGGCAGAATACAGGTAGGCGCCAGGGACGAGGGGAAGGTCATACACGCTTGGGTCAAGGACAACGGTGTCGGCATCCCGCTTGAGAACTTGGGCAAACTATTCGACAGGTTCCTGATAGTTACGAGCAACGATCTCTCCCACCAGGTAGACCGGCTGGGTCTTGGCCTGCCGATATCTAAGGGCATAATCGAAGCGCACGGGGGCAGGCTCTGGGTCGAAAGTCAGGTGGGGAAGGGCAGCGTCTTCCACGTGGACCTCCCGAAGGAATCGCCTAAGTAGAATTCTAATACTCCAGTACAATCTCCGCCGTGATGGCCTCTAGAGACATTAGGAGCGGGGTCCTCCTGACCGTGCTCGCGAGCTTGATCTGGGGTACTTCGTTTCCTGGAATCAAGTGGGGTCTCGGCTATGTCGGGAACGACATATTCTTTCTCTGGCTCAGGTTCCTGATTGCGTCTGCCGTGACGATGAGCGTCGTGCTCTATCTCAGGAAGTTCAGCCTTTCGGTCATGAGGGAGCCAATCATATGGCTGATTGGAGGACTCAACACCGCCGGTTTCATACTGCAATATGTCGGGCAGACCTACACCAGCGCCTCGAAAACTTCTCTCCTCGTGGACATAAACATCGTAGCAGTGGCAATCATATCTTACTTCGCGTTCAGCGAGCGCCTCGGCAGAAAGCAGCTGGGGGGCATCGTGCTCGGCACATTTGGAGTCCTCCTTGTGGCATCCTCCTCTGCGACAACTGACGGGGGGATTTCATTCAATACCGGCCAGCTCCTAGGAGATATCCTTGTCTATATCGCCGGGTGGAGCTGGGCGGTCTTCATAGTTGTGAGCAAGAAGACACTAGCTAAGCATGGTGCGGTCGAGATCAGCTCCGGCGCCATCTTGGTTTGTATGTTGCTGCTTATCCCCGCCGTTGCGTACCTATATTTCACGGGCGCGGATTTCGCCATTGAGCCGACTGGTTGGCTGGCGGCTGCTTACCTCGGCGTGTTCTGCACGTCCGCCGCGATACTGCTCTGGGCTATGGGTCTCGAGGCAGTCTCAGCGACTGCCTCGGCGACGATAATGCTAATAGAAGTCGTTACCGCGCTGGCAATTTCCTTTTCGTTCCTAGGTGAGACGCTCAGCGATGCGGCGATAGTCGGTGCGGTTTGCGTGCTCGCTGCGATATACCTTGTCGCTTCGACGCCCGAGGAGAAGACGGCTGTCAAGTCTACTTGACTATTCGATGCTCCAGCCTCGGATCGTTCTCCTCACAGACTCGGATAGCCGTTAGATTCGTGTCTCGGACGGATGTCCGACACAAACTTCTATCATTGAGTTCATCATCCGCCCCCAGAGAACATGACCACTTTCGACCTTGACCAAGTTAATGCAAAGATAGACAAGGATTTCGAGAGGCATCTCGCGACGATCCGAAAGCTTCTCATGCAGCCAAGTTCCAGCCAAGAGCACATCGGAATAGAGGATTGCGCCGAGCTTGTGGCAAAGATGTACAAGGACGCAGGATGCGAGAAGATCGAGGTCGTGAAGACGAAGGGAAATCCGATCGTCTATGGCGAGTGCAAGGGCGAATCGGACGAGACGCTTCTGGCGTACTTCATGTATGATACTATGCCCTACAATGAACCGGGCTGGGACACCCCTCCCCTTGGCGCTAAGATCGTGGACAAGCTTCTTCCAGCGGGCAAGGTCAAGGCAATGGTGAACAGAGGCGCCGCCAACACGAAGGGTCCTTTGGCTGCATTCCTCAATTCGGTCGAGGCCTGCAACAAGTCAGTGGGCCGGCCGCCCGTGAACCTGATTCTTCTCGCCGAGGGAGAGGAGGAACTTGGCAGCCCTAGTCTGCCAGCGTTCGTGAAGAAAGAGAAGAAGAGGTTGTCGAGAGCAAGCGCGCTGTACTTCCCGTTCTTCGCTCAGGACACCGATGGATCGATCACCCTGCTTCTCGGCAACAAAGGGTGCGTCTACTTCGAGTTGGAGTGCTCCGGAAAGGCCTGGGGAAAAGGCCCGCAGGAGTTCGCCATTCACAGCGCGAACAAGGCCTGGGTGGACAGCCCTGTGTGGCGGCTCGTGCAGGCGCTCGGCACGATGGCCACGGGTAACGGCAACAAGGTGTTGATCGACGGATTCTACTTTGACATCGTCGCTCCCACCGAGGATGAGAAGAGACTGATCAAGAACTCAGCCGACCGCCTTAACCTTGAAGCCGCCAAGAGTGAAATCAAGGTGTCCAAATTCATGTTTCCGGACAGCAACAAAGTCGAACTGCTAATGAGCTTGAATTTCACAAGCACCCTGAACATAGATGGAATCTGGTCAGGGTGGATTGAGAAAGGTTCAAAGACCGTGTTGCCGCACAAGGCGACCTGCAAGATAGACGTCAGGCTCGTGCCGAAACAGGACAAGGAGAAGATGCTCGGGCTCGTCAGGCGGCATCTCGACAAGCACGGGTATGAGGACATCAAGATCACTGAGATAGACAATTACATCGATTGGTCCAAGTGCGACGTCAACGAGCACGTGGTGCAGTCGATGCTTCGTTCGTTGAAGGAGTACGGCTGCGACCCTTGCGTGTGGCCCCTAGATCCGAGCTCAGTCCCCTACTACATATTCAACAGAACGCTAAACATCCCGTTCACGAACGGAGGAATTGGCCACAGCGCGCTGTCTCACAGCCCGAACGAATACATCGTGATTGAAGGAAACGATAAGATAGCTGGCTTCGCCGAAGCGGAGAAGTTCATGGTTCATTTCATGGATGAGTTCAGTCAACGGGAGTGAAGGGCCGCTTCGTATTCCTTGAGGACAACCTTTGCGGTTTCGTCCCAGGAGAACTCTCGAACCCTTCTCATGCCTTCCTTCCCCATCTCTGTCCTAAGGTCTGGGTCGCTGAGCAGCTTGATGATCGAATCCGCGAGTCCCCTGACGTCGCCGGGCCTGACGAGAATCCCGTCCGTTCCGTCTCTGACGAGTTCGGGGATGCCTCCTGCTTTGCTGGCTACGACTGGCTTGCCGCATGCCATCGCCTCCATGAGCGAGAGTCCCCAGCCTTCGGTCTTCGAGGGCAAGACGAGCACATCGCATTCCGAGTAGAACCGTAGCAGAGTTTCTTGGTCCACGGATTCGGTGAATTCCATGCGCCCGCTTATGCCGAGACGGTCGGCCAACTTGGAGAACCAGCTCCATTCGTCCGTTCCTCTGAATCCTGTCTTGCCCACAGCTATCAACCTGGCTGATGGGAGCGCGTCTATGACATATTCCATCGCGTGCAGCAAGTATTCGAGACCTTTCCTTGGCTCCAGGCCTCCAACGAAAAGGACGGTCGGATCTCTACCCTTTCTCACTGGCAATTGAGAGAAGTCCCCGATGTCTAGCCCGTTGTAGGATATGATTGAATCATATCCGTATTCGTCCTTCAGCATCTTTTGCCAGTGCTTTGAAACTACGAACCTGTGGTCTGCGTGTGCGATCGCTTTCTCCTCGAACTCGAATAGTCTCGACTCTGCGAAATCATCTACGTGATGGATCGTCCGAAAGACCGGAGCTTTGATGAGTTCCTGTGACTTCATTCGTGCAAGTGCCGTTCCACCAACGCAGTCCTGCGAATGATAGATGTCGGCATCGCGAGGAAGACCACCAGAGTATGCGGAGATCATCCTCTCAAGTCGCGTTATGAGATCGGAGGTCCATTCATAGGTGAATATGCGATACGGCACAGCGACTTCCCGGAAGAATCCGCCCGCCCCTTTTGGATCGTCCGAGCGCGAAAGCGAATAGAGAGTGACATCAACTCCGGTCTTGCGAAGCCGCTCCGCGAGCTTAAGCGCGTGCACGACTCCTCCGCGAGGACGCGTGCTGTAGGTCAACATCGCAACTCGCAAATCGACATCTCCGCGCGCGTGAATGCATTGCGTGCATAATTCACTTCTTCGTGTTACGGGAAGACATTGTTTCTCCGATAGTGCTCATACTTGGACGTGCGATTCGGCGCTCCTCTCCGATTATGAATTCTGTCTGTCCAACGCAGCGCAAAGGGTATCGTGGAAATGTTATTAAGGCCGGGACATTTATCCCGATACGTCGCGTGCGGCTCGTTGTGACTGGCACAGTCCGGGAAGCGCCTGGAATGCCGGTTGCGGTCGCTGCTGCTATAGACCTCTCGCAGCAGACCCGAGAGAGTCCTCAGGGTTCGGCGTTCGTGAGGAGCAATCGCGCAGCGTCAACGGATTCGGTCTTTCAAGGACGGGGCGAATAATGCTCAAGGGGGCGGACTCCGCACAGAAAAAGAATAGCGAGCATGTGCTATGGTTCGACTCCATAGGTATCAAAGACATCGCAAAGGTCGGTGGCAAGAACGCATCCCTAGGGGAGATGATCAGAAACCTGACCAGCAAAGGGATCAGGGTCCCTGAGGGTTTTGCTATAACTACGACTGCATTCCGCCGGTTCGTCGATGGGGCAGGCCTGACCCAGAAGGTGAAGGCCGCCCTCGAGGATGTGGATCCCGATAATCCCTCGGATCTTGCCGAGCGCGGCAAGAAGATCCGGGCCGCATTTCTGGAGACCGACTTCCCGGATGAGCTGAAACGTGAGATTGCCTACAGCTATTGGGAGCTCGGACGAAAGCTCAAGATGCAGAATCCAAGCGTGGCCATCAGATCGAGCGCGACGGCAGAGGATCTCGCAGGAGCGTCCTTCGCAGGCCAGCACGAGACCATATTGAATGTCAGGGGCGAGGCCGCGATCATGAAAGCCATAAGGCAATGCTTTGCCAGCCTGTTCACCGACCGCGCAATCGCCTACAGGGAGCACAAGGGCTTCGACCAGATAGAGAACGCATTGTCCGTTGGCGTTCAGAGGATGGTCAGGAGCGACCTCGCGTGCTCGGGAGTGATATTCACCCTCGACACGGAGAGCGGATTCGACAAGGTCGTCTATATCACAGGCTCGTGGGGGCTTGGGGAGATGATCGTCCAGGGTGCCGTGAACCCCGATCAGTTCTACGTTTTCAAACCGTCTATCGGCAAGTACAAGGATCCGATAATCGAGAAGAAACTGGGGAGCAAACACATCAAGCTCGTTTACGCGTCCAAAGGACCAGGAATGGAGGACGCCGAAGTGCCTGAGCGCGACAGGAAGAGGTTCGTGCTTGAAGATGATGAAATCGTGATACTTGCGAAATGGGCATGCATGATTGAGGATCATTACGGCAAGCAGATGGACATCGAGTGGGCGAAAGATGGCATCACAGGAGAACTCTACATCGTCCAGGCGCGTCCGGAGACCGTTCATGCTAGCAAGAGCCAGCAGTACCTGGAGAAGTATGTACTCGAGGAACACGGAGAGATGGTCGCCCGCGGCGAAGCTGTCGGAAGCAAGATCGGCCAGGGAATCGTCAGGGTGCTCGAGAGCGCGTACGAGATATCGGATTTCAAGAAAGGCGAGGTGCTGGTCACTGACAAGACAGACCCCGATTGGGAGCCTATCATGAGGATCGCATCGGCCATAGTCACTGACCGAGGAGGAAGGACTTGCCACGCGGCGATTGTCTCGAGGGAGCTTGGCATACCGTGCATAATCGGCACTGGCAATGGCACGAGGGTCATCAAGACCGGCCAGCGAGTCACCGTTGACACCTCTGAAGGCGAGGGCCGTGTGTATGATGGCATGTTGAAATTCAAGATCGAAAGGACCAACCTCAAGGAGTTGCCCAAAACTCGCACGAAGATCATGATGAACGTTGGCGTACCCGAGCATGTGTTCACTCAGGGACAGATACCATGCGACGGCGTAGGCCTGGCCAGGCTCGAATTCATAATAGCCTCTCACATCGGCATACATCCACTGGTCCTCGTCGATTTCGACGACCTCCAGAACAAGGCCGACTTCGACAAAGGATTGCACGCGCTCGTCGAGAAGATCGAGGACAAGACACCCGAGTACGAGAACAAGGAGGACTACTTCGTCGAGAAGCTCGCATGGGGCGTTGGAAAGATTGCAGCTACGTTCTACCCGAACGATGTGATTGTCCGTCTGTCAGATTTCAAGACGAACGAGTACGCGAGCCTTTTGGGAGGCAATCTATACGAGCCGTCAGAGGAGAACCCGATGATCGGCTGGCGGGGGGCGTCGAGGTACTACGACGCCAAGTTCAAGGAAGCCTTCAAACTCGAGTGCATAGCGATCAAGCATGTCAGGGACAAGAAAGGCCTCACGAACGTGAAGGTGATGGTCCCGTTCTGCCGCACGCCTGACGAGGGCAAGAGGGTCATCGAGACGATGGCGGAGTACGGCCTCAAACAGGGAGAGAACGGGCTTGAGGTATACGTGATGGCGGAGATACCGAGCAACGTCATACTGGCTGAGGATTTTGCGGACGTATTCGACGGCTTTTCAATCGGCTCCAACGACCTGACGCAGCTCACCCTCGGCCTGGACCGTGACTCAGAGCTAGTGTCACATCTATACAACGAGCGCAACCCGGCCGTCAAGCAGATGATAGCCAGTGTCATTCAGAGGGTCAAGAAGAAGGGGAGGAAGATCGGGATATGCGGTCAGGCACCATCCGACTTCCCTGACTTCGCCGAGTTCCTCGTGGAATGCGGCATAGACAGTATGTCCCTGAACCCAGATAGCGTCATCAAGACCAGGTTATTAGTCGCCGCCAAGGAGAAAGCCCTCGGAATATCCCCTCCTTGACTTTACTGGCGGAAACATCCGTTATCAACAATGATAACGTTTATTAGACCATCAGCATATCTAGTCGCCGTTAATCCTCCCCCCTTTTTCTATTAACTCGTGGCGGAGGCTATCGACGAAACATCTCGAACCTGTCTCAGAATTGCTTTAGCGTCCTGATCCTCTTCTCGATTTTCTCCTTGTCTACTTCTTTGTTCCATACCGAGAGCAGATAGAAACCGACGGGTGCGCAAGCGACGGCTAGTATCAACATTGTGTTTCGGGTACCGAATTCCGTTGCTAGCCAGCCGGACG
>Ga0153916_10004529_pt1 | contig 10496 bp, 8 predicted proteins | sample Opewatmetagenome_FD_109642 | JGI IMG/M metagenome (GOLD analysis project Ga0153916, IMG submission 109642) | Freshwater wetland microbial communities from Ohio, USA - Open water 3 Core 3 Depth 4 metaG | ecosystem: Environmental > Aquatic > Freshwater > Wetlands | place: USA: Ohio, Lake Erie, Old...
CTACCAATTTCACCACTTCGGCAAGTGCAATACGCTGACACCGCCGTGCGGCGGCCGCGTGTGATTCTACTACGTTTACTTGGGAACTTCCGGCGTCTTGGGTGCCGGCGCCTGCGCCGGCGGCGCGGGCACCTCGACCTTGGCCGGCTGTTCGGTGGTCACGCTTTGCGTGATGCTCGCCGGTCCCGCCTGGCGCGCGTATAACCAGGCGAGCCCGAGGTTGGAGAGAAAGAAAACCGTTGCCAGAATCGCCGTGGTGCGCGTCAGGAAATTCGCCGTGCCGCGACTGCCGAACAGCGTCTGCGATGCGCCGCTGCCGAACGCCGCGCCCATGTCGGCGCCCTTGCCCTGCTGCAGCAGGATCAGGCCAATCAGCCCTACGGCCGAGATTACATCAATCACCAGTATCAGATCTTTCATAAATGTGGCCCTACTTCGCTTCGCTTCGTTCGTCCTGTCATATATATATCTCCGTCAGTCGGCGGCGCGACAGATGGTCAGAAATTCCTCCGCCTGCAGGGACGCCCCGCCGATCAACCCGCCGTCGATGTCGGGTTGGGCGAGAAGCTCCTTGGCGTTGCTGCCCTTCATGCTGCCGCCATAAAGAATGCGTACTCCATCCGCCACGGCTTTGTCCCTGGCGGCAAGTTTTCCGCGAATGAAACGATGTACGTCCTGCGCCTGCTGCGGGGTCGCGGTCTTGCCGGTGCCGATGGCCCATACCGGCTCGTAGGCGATCACGGCGTTCCGCAGACTGCCGATGCCGTGCTGCGCCAGCACCGCGTCCAGCTGGCGCGCGACCACCGCCTCGGTCTGGTTGGCCTCGCGCTCCTGCAGGGTTTCGCCCACGCACAGGATCGGGATCAGGCCCGCGGCCTGGGCCGCGCCGTACTTCTCCGCCACCAGCGCGTCGCTTTCGCCATAGAGCGAGCGCCGTTCGGAGTGTCCCACGATAACATAGGTGCAACCGTAATCCTTGAGCATCGGGCCGGAGATTTCGCCGGTGTAGGCGCCGGATTTGTGCACCGAGAGATTCTGCCCGCCCCAGGCGACGGCGCTGCCGGCGAGCTTTTCCGCGGCCAGCGGGATCAATATGAAGGGAGGACAAACCGCCGCTTCCACCTTGGAGGCGGTGCCGACCCCTTGCCGGAGAGCGCCCACCAGCGCCGCGGAATCAGCGCGGCTGCCGTTCATTTTCCAGTTACCCGCCACCAGCGGCCGGCGCTTTCCCATCGGGACCTCCCCGTCTTTGTATTAAATCGGCTGAAAAACGGGCGCGATGTTACCGATGCCGGCGCGGGAATGCAATTTCAATATGATATCGAACCGCCAGGACGCCAGGGTCGCCAGGAAAAACAACGGGCGAGAGAATGAGTTCTTTCGTTAATCTCCAGATGTATTCTTGGCGGTTAGGTATGGCTACTTAAGTACGCTTCACAAAATGAATATGGTTTTGAACCGAGGACCCGGATGAGCTGGATTCTCCCGGTATTCTTATTCCCTGGCGTTCCTGGCGTCCTGGCGGTCCTTTTTTTGTAAAGACCCTTAAGCCGCCTCTTCGGCGGCGTGGCGGACGGTATCGGCGAGACGGTGGCACAGACCGTCGACCTGCTTGGCGTCGCGGCCTTCGACCATGACGCGGATCACGGGCTCGGTGCCCGAGGCGCGCAGCACCACGCGGCCCCGGCCGGCGAGTTCGCGCTCCGCGTCCTGGACCGCCTGCTGCACGCGCGCCGACGCCTTCACGTCGAAGCGCCGGTTCATGCGCACGTTGACCATGGTCTGCGGGTAGATCTCCAGCTCGTCCCGGAGCTCGGCCAGGGTCTTGCCGGAGCCGCGCATCGCCGCCAGCACCTGCAGCGCCGCGATGATGCCGTCGCCGGTGGTGCTGCGGTCGAGGCAGATGACGTGCCCGGAGGTTTCGCCGCCCAGATCCCACCCCGCTTCGATGAGCTTCGCCAGCACGTAACGGTCGCCGACCGCGGCGCGTTCGAATGGAATGCCCTGCGTCGCGAACGCCTGCTCCAGCCCGAAGTTGCTCATGAGCGTGCCGACCACGCCGCCGTGCAGCCGTCCCGAGCGCTTGCGGTCGAGGGCGATGATGTGCAGCAGATGATCGCCGTCGACGATTTCGCCGCGATGGTCCACCATGATCACCCGGTCGCCGTCGCCGTCGAGCGCCAGACCGAGATCGGCCCGGTGCGCCAGCACGGTCTTCTTGAGGAAGATCGGATAGGTCGCGCCGCATTCGCGGTTGATGTTGAAGCCGTCCGGTTCGTTGGCGACCGCCACCACCTCGGCGCCGAGCTCGGTGAACACCAGCGGCGCGATGTGATAGGCCGCGCCGTTGGCGCAATCGACGACGATCTTGAGCCCCTCGAGGCTGAGGCGGTGCGGAAAAGTGCTCTTGCAGAATTCGATGTAGCGGCCGCCGGCGTCGTCATAGCGCTTGGCCTTGCCGAGCGCGGCCGGACCGGCGGTGGTCAACGGCTGCTGCATCAGCTCCTCGATCTGGAGCTCGACTTCGTCCGGCAGCTTGGTGCCGTCGGAAGAAAAGAACTTGATGCCGTTGTCGTCGTACGGGTTGTGCGAGGCCGAGATCACGACGCCGGCGCGGGCGCGCGCGGTGCGAGTGAGGTAGGCGATCGCCGGCGTCGGCATGGGGCCAAGCAGGCGGATGTCCACGCCCGCCGCCGACAATCCGGCTTCGAGCAGCGACTCGAGCAGATAACCCGAGACGCGCGTGTCCTTGCCGATGAGAATCTTGGCGTGATCGGCCGAACCCTTGCCGAGCACGCAGCCGGCGGCCCAGCCGAGCTTGAGCACCGTTTCCGGGGTGATCGGCTCGTCGCCGACCTTGCCGCGCACGCCGTCGGTGCCGAAGAAGCGACGTTGTTTACTCATGGTTATGATCTCTCCCGACATTTTCCGGATACACGGCCGCCCACATGCGCAATGCCTCGACCGTGGGGCCCACGTCGTGCACCCGGACGATACGGGCGCCATTTTGCACCGCCATGACGGCCAATGCCACACTCGCGTGCAGGCGCCGTTCGACCGGCAAACCCAGTGCCTTGCCGATCATGGATTTGCGCGACAACCCCGCGAGGATCGGCGCGCCCAGGCTTTGCAGTTTTTTCAGGCCGCGCAGTAATTCTAGATTATGCTCCAGCGTCTTGCCGAAGCCGAAGCCGGGGTCGACCACGATCCGCGCGGCCGGGATGCCCGCGTTCATGCAGGCGTCCCGCCTTTCCTTCAAAAAATCCCGGACCTCGCCCACGACATCGGCGTACCGGGGGTCGTCCTGCATCGTGCGCGGCTCGCCCTGCATGTGCATCAGGCACACCGGCACATTCAATTCCGCGGCGGCCTCGAGCGTCCCTTCTGTCCGCAGCGCCCGAACATCATTAATGAATCCGGCGCCGGCGGCGACCGCGGCGCGCATCACTCCGGGCTTGGAGGTGTCGATCGAAATCGGGAGGCGGGTTTTTTCGCGCACGGCCGCAATCACCGGCACCACGCGATCGATCTCTTCCTGCGCCGAAACCGGCCGCGCGCCGGGGCGGGTGGATTCGCCGCCGATATCGATGATGTCGGCGCCTTCCTCTGCCATCCGCAGCGCCTGGGCGACCGCCTTTTGCGGGGACAAAAAAACACCCCCGTCCGAGAAGGAGTCGGGGGTGACGTTCAGAATTCCCATCACGGCGGGACGGGACAGATCGAGCTTCCGTCCGCCGCAATCGAGGAAAGTCATCTTGGGATTTCTGAAACCGCGGATGAACGCAGACAGATTCGAATGAAGGCAAATGCAGAAATTCTGATTTGCCTACATCTGCGTTTATCTGCGTTCCAAATTATTATTAATGTTCCCCAGCTGGCGCGTCGAGACGCGGCTTGATCGCCTTGTCGTCCGGCTTCTTGGGGCTGCCGGCGTCGCCGCGGGGCGTTCCGCTGGTGCCCGCGGGCGGACGCGGATCGCGTCCGGCCATGATGTCGTCGATCTGCTCGGAGTCGAGCGTCTCCCACTCGAGCAGCGCCTTGGCCATCTTCTCCACTTTCTCGCGGTTCTCCTCGATGATGGTGCGCGCGCGCGAGTACTCCTCGTCGACGATGCGGCGGATTTCCTTGTCCACGGCCTCGGCCACGGCATCCGACATGTTCTTGTGCGTCATCACATCGCGCCCGAGGAACACCTCGCTCTGGTTGTCGCCGTAGACGCGCGTGCCCATCACGTCGGACATGCCCCAGCGCATGACCATGTTGCGCGCCAGGTCGGTGGCGCGCTCGAAGTCATTGGCGGCGCCGGTCGTCATCTGGCTCATGAACACTTCTTCCGCGATGCGGCCGCCCATGAGCACGGCGATGGTCGAGAGCAGCGATTCGCGCGAATGGCTGTAGCGATCCTCGGTCGGCAACTGCATGGTGACGCCGAGCGCGCGTCCGCGCGGGATGATGGTCACCTTGTGCACCGGATCGGTGTTGGGCAGCGACTTCGCCACCACCGTGTGGCCGGACTCGTGGTACGCGGTGTTCATGCGCTCCTTCTCCGGCATCACGATGGAGCGGCGTTCCGCGCCCATCACCACCTTGTCCTTGGCCTTCTCGAAATCGTCCATGGTCACCAGGCGCTTGTTGGCGCGCGCGGCGAACAGCGCCGCCTCGTTCACGAGGTTGGCGAGATCGGCGCCGGAGAAGCCCGGCGTGCCGCGCGCCAGCACGTTGGTATCGACGTCGTCCGCCACCGGCACCTTGCGCATGTGCACCTTGAGAATCTTTTCGCGCCCGCGGATATCGGGCAGCGGCACGTACACCTGGCGGTCGAAACGGCCGGGGCGCAGCAGCGCCGGGTCGAGCACGTCCGGGCGGTTGGTCGCGGCGATCACGATCACGCCCTCGGTGCCCTCGAAGCCGTCCATTTCCACGAGCAACTGGTTCAGCGTCTGCTCGCGCTCGTCGTGGCCGCCGCCCAGTCCGGCGCCGCGCTGGCGCCCGACGGCGTCGATCTCGTCGATGAAGATGATGCAGGGCGCGTGCTTCTTGGCCTGCTCGAACATGTCGCGCACGCGCGAAGCACCGACGCCGACGAACATCTCGACGAAGTCGGAACCGGAGATCGAGAAGAACGGCACTTTCGCCTCGCCGGCGATGGCCTTGGCCAGCAGGGTCTTGCCGGTGCCGGGGTTGCCGGTCATGAGCACGCCCTTGGGGATGCGGCCGCCGAGCTTCTGGAACTTGCTCGGGTCCTTGAGGAATTCGACCAGCTCGCCCACTTCTTCCTTGGCCTCTTCCACGCCGGCCACATCGTCGAAGGTGACCTTGTTCTGCTCCTCGGACAGCATGCGCGCCTTGCTCTTGCCGAAGCTCATGGCGCCGCGGCCGCCCATGCCGCCCTGCATCTGGCGCATGAAGAAGATCCACACGCCCACCAGCAACAGCAGCGGGAACCAGTTGATAAAGATGGTGAGCAGCAGCGACTGCTCCTCCTGCGGCTTGGCGTCGATGGCCACGCCGTGATCGATCAGGTCGCCGATCAGACCCGGATCGCCGGGGGAGTAAGTCGTGAAAGATTCGTTGTTCTTGAGGCGGCCGTTGATCTCACGGCCCTGGATGGTCACCTTGTCGACCTCATTGCCGCGGATCTTCTGGATGAAGGTCGAGTATTCCATCGGGCGCGCCGCCGGCTGGCGGTTGCCGAAATTGTTGAACACCGACATCAGCACGATGGCGATGACCAGCCACAGCAGGAGATTCTTCGTGAGATTGTTCAAATGCTACCTCGCTTCTGCTCGCTTGCGCGGAAATCCTTGCGCGTCCGTTATTGACGCATTTTGCTATGTTGCGCCCGAAGGCACAACGACAGCCTTCAAGCGCCTTTAAACCCTTTACCCAACAGGTAAATTTCCCGGCTTTCCGACCGCGACGCCTTGGGCTTGCGCGTCACGAGCTTGTCGAAGCGCCGCTGCATCTCGCGGTGGAACACCTGAAAACCCTCGCCCTGAAAGGTCTTGACCAGCAGGGCGCCGCCGGGTGTCAACGTTTTGTCGGCGAAATCCAGCGCAAGTTCAGCCACATTCATAATCCTCGCCTGATCGACGGACGCCACTCCGGTTATATTGGGGGCCATGTCCGAGATTACAAGATCGACCGGTTTTCCCGCCAATCGCTGCATCAACAAGTCTAGCACCGCCGGTTCCGTGAAATCCCCCTGAACGAACTCGGCGCCGGCGATCGGTTCCATCGGCAGCACGTCCAGGGCGAACAGCCTGCCAGTATCGCCGATCCGGCTCCGGACGTACTGCGACCAGCCGCCGGGCGCGGCGCCCAGATCGACGACCGTCATGCCCGGGCGCAGCAGGTGATCGCGCCGGTCGATTTCTTCGAGCTTGTAGGCAGCGCGCGAACGCGCGCCTTCCTTGCGGGCGCGTTTGACGAACTCGTCCCTGGCGTGGCGCGCCAGCCAGCGCTGGCTGCTCTTAGTACGGGGCATATGGGTCGCGCAAAATGCGGAAGGCGGCGTCCGGAATGCTGATGAAAACAAACGGGCTGACGGCTATCATATTAAGGAATCCGCGCCCCGCATTCCAATATTCCGTATTAATCATGACCCCCAAGCAACGCCAACATCTCAAGGCCCTCGCCCACAAACGCAAGCCCGTGGTGCTGGTGGGCAACGCCGGCGTCACCGCGCCGCTGCTCAAGGAACTCGAGATCGCGCTCGAACGCCACGAACTGCTGAAGATCCGGCTACCGGGCGTGGAACGCGCGGAACGCACGAAACTGGTGCAGAAAATCTGCGACGCCACCGGCGCCGAGGCGGTGCAGGAAATCGGGCGGGTGGCGGTCATTTACCGTCCAGCTCAGAAACCGCGGTTGGTTATTCCAAAAGAATAAAGAATATTTCAAGGATATGAACCGCCAGGACGCCAGGATCGCCAGGGAAACAAAGAAACAATAATCGAAGAAATTTCTGACTTATTTAATTTTTAATTGTATTTCCTGGCGCCCCTGGCGCCCTGGCGGTTTAAAATTAATTAATTCAGATGTAACGGATGTCGAGGATTTCGTAGGAGCGCAAGCCGTCCGGCACCTGTACCTCGACCACGTCGCCCAGCTCCTTGCCGATGAGTGCGCGGGCGATGGGGGAACTGATGGAAATCTTGCCGCTGGCGATGTCGGCCTCGTGGTCGCCGACGATCTGATAGGTCACTTCCTGTCCGGAGCGCTCGTCCATGAGATTCAGCGTGGCCCCGAACACCACCCGGCCGTTGGCATTGACGGTTTTCGGATCGATCACCTGCGCGGTCGCGAGCTTGTGTTCGAGTTCGGTGATGCGCCCTTCGGTGAAGCCCTGCTGTTCCTTGGCGGCATGGTATTCGGCGTTCTCCGACAGATCGCCGTGCGAGCGCGCCTCCGCGATCGCCTGGATGATGCGCGGGCGCTCGACGGTTTTCAGGCGCTGCAGCTCGGTTTTGAGCTTCTCGGCGCCGACCACGGTCATGGGCGTTTTCTTCATGCTAATTCCCTACCAATTCCTTGTGCAGGTCCTGCAAGCGGCTGACGCGCATCGCGCCGGCCGCGCGATGCGCTTCGCAGGCAGCCCGCGCCGCCGCCAGGGTCGTGTAGATGGTGACCTTGTGTTGCAGCGCCTCGCGCCGGATCTCGTAGGAATCGGCCAGGCTCTGCTTGTCGGATACGGTATTGACGATTATATCAACCTCGTCGTTCATGATCATGTCGATGATGTTCGGGCGCCCCTCGGAGAGCTTGTTGACGGCGCGCACCGTGACGCCGCCCTGCTCCAGCACCGCCGCCGTGCCGCGCGTGGCCAGGATCTCGAACCCCTGCTGGCTGAAGTAGCGCGCGACCTCGATCGCGCCCTTCTGGTCGGCGTCGCGCACGCTGATGAAGATGCGCCCGCTCTTCGGAATCGGGCTGCCGGCGGCGATCTGCGATTTGGTAAACGCCTCGCCGAAGCTGCGCCCCACGCCCATGACCTCGCCGGTGGACTTCATCTCGGGGCCGAGCACCGTGTCCACGCCGGGGAACTTGATGAACGGGAACACCGCTTCCTTAACCGAATAATAGGAAGGCACGATCTCGCCGGTAATGCCCTGGCTTTTCAGCGACTGCCCCGCCATGCAGCGCGCCGCGATCTTGGCCAGCGGCCGGCCGGTGGCCTTGGACACGTACGGCACGGTGCGTGACGCGCGCGGATTCACTTCGAGCACGTAAACCTTGCCGTTCTGGATCGCGAATTGGACGTTCATCAGGCCGACGACCTTGAGTGCCTTGGCCATCTTCACGGTCTGTTCGCGCAACTCGTCCTGGGTTTTCTTGGACAGCGAGAACGGCGGCAGCGAACAGGCCGAGTCGCCGGAGTGCACGCCGGCCTCCTCGATGTGCTCCATGATGCCGCCGATCACGACCTGTTTGCCGTCGCAGATGGCGTCGACGTCCACTTCGGTCGCGTCATTGAGAAAACGATCCAACAGCACCGGCGAATCCTCGGACACGCGAACCGCGACGCGCATGTAGGTTTCCAGGTCCTCGCGCGCGTGCACGATTTCCATGGCGCGCCCGCCGAGCACGTACGACGGCCGCACCACCAGCGGGTAACCGATCTTGTCCGCCAGTTTCACCGCCTCCTGCGTGGCGCGGGCGGTGGCGTTCGGCGGCTGCGCCAGCTTCAGCTTGTGGATCAGTTTCTGGAAGCGCTCGCGGTCTTCGGCGACGTCGATCGAATCCGGGCTGGTGCCGATGATGGGGGCACCGGCGGCCTCGAGGCCGCGCGCGAGCTTCAAAGGCGTCTGGCCGCCGTACTGCACGATCACGCCCGCGGGTTTTTCCAGGTGAATGATCTCGAGCACGTCCTCGAGCGTGAGCGGCTCGAAGTACAACCGGTCGGAGGTGTCGTAGTCGGTCGACACCGTCTCCGGGTTGCAGTTGATCATGATGGTCTGGTAGCCGTCCTCGCGCAGCGCGAATGAGGCGTGCACGCAGCAATAATCGAACTCGATGCCCTGGCCGATGCGGTTCGGCCCGCCGCCCAGCACGATGATCTTTTTCTTCTTCTCGGGCGCGGCCTCGCACTCCTCTTCATAGGTCGAGTACATGTAGGCCGTGGCCGAGGCGAACTCGGCGGCGCAGGAGTCGACGCGCTTGTACACCGGCCGCACCTTGGCCGCGTGGCGCCATTTACGCAGCTGCAGCTCGGTCGTGCCGAGCAGGGTCGCCAGGCGCCGGTCGGAGAAACCCTTGCGCTTCCACGCGCGCAGTGCATCGGCCGAGGGTTTTTTCTTGCCGTGCCTGGCGATTGCCTTCTCGGTCTCGACGAGATCGGCGATCTGCGCCAGGAACCACGGATCGATGCGGCACAGCGCATGGATTTCCTCCGCGCTCATGCCGAGGCGGAACGCGTCGGCCAGGTGCCAGATGCGTTCCGCGCCCGGCACCCGCAGCGCCTGGGCCGCGCGCTTGCGCGCCTCGTCCTTGTCCTGCGCCGGATCGAGCTTCGATTCCAGGCCGTAACTGCCGATCTCGAGCGAGCGCAACGCCTTTTGCAGCGATTCCTGGAAGGTTCTTCCAATCGCCATGGCCTCACCCACCGATTTCATCTGGGTCGTGAGCGTGGGGTCGGCCTTGGGGAATTTTTCGAAGGTGAAGCGCGGGATCTTGGTCACCACGTAGTCGATTGTCGGTTCGAACGAAGCCGGCGTGACGCCTCCGGTGATGTCGTTTTTCAGCTCATCCAGGGTGTAGCCGACCGCCAGCTTGGCCGCGACCTTGGCGATCGGAAAGCCGGTGGCCTTGGAGGCGAGCGCCGAAGAACGCGACACGCGCGGGTTCATCTCGACGATGATCGAGCGCCCGTCCTGCGGGTTGATCGCGAACTGCACGTTCGAGCCGCCGGTGTCGACGCCGATCTCGCGCAGGCACGCGATCGAGGCGTCGCGCATCAGCTGGTATTCCTTGTCGGTGAGCGTCTGTGCCGGCGCCACCGTGATCGAATCGCCGGTGTGCACGCCCATGGGGTCGAAGTTTTCGATCGAGCAGATGATGATGCAGTTGTCCTGGTGGTCGCGCACCACCTCCATCTCGTACTCCTTCCAGCCGATGATGGATTCCTCGATCAGCAGCTCGCCCGTGGGCGAGGCGTCGAGGCCGCGCTCGCAGATGGCGACGAACTCGTCCTTGTTGTAGGCGATGCCGCCGCCGGTGCCGCCGAGCGTGAACGAGGGGCGGATGATGACGGGGAAACCGATCGGCGCCTGCACCTGCAGCGCCTCTTCCATGCTGTGGGCCATCGCGCCACGCGCGCACTTGAGCCCGATGGACTCCATCGCCTTCTTGAAACGCTCGCGGTCCTCGGCCTTGTCGATGGCCTCGCGCTTGGCGCCGATCATCTCGACGCCGAATTGCGTGAGCACGCCCTCGCGGTCGAGGTCGAGCGCGCAGTTGAGCGCGGTCTGCCCGCCCATGGTCGGCAGCAGCGCGTC
>Ga0153916_10004530_pt1 | contig 10496 bp, 10 predicted proteins | sample Opewatmetagenome_FD_109642 | JGI IMG/M metagenome (GOLD analysis project Ga0153916, IMG submission 109642) | Freshwater wetland microbial communities from Ohio, USA - Open water 3 Core 3 Depth 4 metaG | ecosystem: Environmental > Aquatic > Freshwater > Wetlands | place: USA: Ohio, Lake Erie...
AAGTGTTCTAATTACATACACAGGACCGATGAATATTGTTTATTTTAATATGAATGGAGATAAGACACTAAGGTTGGAAGGAGATTCCCATGGGGCGGGTATCCTCCTTGTGGAAGGAAATCTTGAAATTAATGGAGGATTTACCTGGTATGGGGTCATTTTAGTCACAGGAGCAATAGACTATAAAGGGGGTGGTGAAAAGAATATTACAGGAGGTATCATGTCTGGGGCAAACGCCACGATTGAGGTAGATTTTGGCGGAAATTCAGGGATTATATATTGCAGTGTTGTATCAAACAAATTAAAAGATATTGTCCCTCCTTTAAAAATAACCCGATGGAGAGAAATTTTTTAACAATCCTTTCCATTGGAAATTTAAAGGTGTTTCTTTTAAGGGGTTTGAAGCTTTTTAATCTTTTCTTTAGCTTCGGCAAAGGAGTGATCGAATTTTAAAACAAGGTTGAAGGTGTCAATCGCCTCTGAGACCATCCCGTTTGCCTCATAGGCCAAGCCCAAATTGAAGTGAAGCCGAGCCAGTCTTTCATTTGATAATCCTTGTATCTCAGAGGACATTTTATAATACTCAATTGATTTATTATAATCCCCTTTCTCCATATAGCAATTCCCAAGCATAATATAACAATCAAATTGCATGGCGGGGCTTGAAGAAGCCAGCTCAAATTCTGTGATGGCATAATCGAAGAGTTCCATCTCTTTATAAGCAATGCCTAAGTGATAATGCATCTCTGAATCCTTATCAAGAATAGAGATTCCAGGTTCAGAGGATAGAATGGAAGGATCCTTACCGGGAGAGGGGAGAATTCTAGAATTTTCATCAAAAGACTTTTTCACGGGAGATGGAGGGGGTTTAGGCAGCAAAGATCCGGGTGAGGATGAGGGGATCCCTCCCCCTCTGGCTTGCTGAGTGCCCTCCATATGTTCCATAGCCTTTAATGCTTCTGAGTTATGAGGATCAATTTCTAAGATACTTTTGTAGTAATTCTTTGCGCTTCCTGCCAGTCCCTCCTTCAAATATAATTCTGCTATCTTATGAAATGCTTCAACAAACTTAGGGTTAATTGAAAGAATCTTCTTATAAATGGAGATGGCTCGAAAATTCAAATCCTCTTCCCAATAAAGGCCTGCCACCTTTAGATAGGATTGGATCGCTTTATCTTCCTCCCCATTTTTAAGGTAAAGATCTCCTAATTTGAGGTGCAATTTTTTATCTTGAGAATTCGCCTCAATTAATTTTAAATATTCTTTGATCGCCTTTTTGGATTGTCCTTTAAGGATATACTTCTGTGCGATATCTAATATTTTTTCTTTATCGATAGCCAAATTTTACCTCAGAGAGGAAACGCTAATTAAAATTAGCCAATGAACTTAAAAAAGTCAAGTTTTAAAAATTAATTAGAAATTCTTTGGCCTCACAGATAAGAAAATCGTAAATTGACTGATCGATAATCTGCTTATCATAAGAAAATTTTTTTATTGAGGCCATCTATCCAATCAGGTTTGGGATTCACTTTCACCCTATCTCATCCTTTCTTTTCCGATATATCAAAGACCGAAATGTCAATCATCCCTTTTTTAGAGAAATGAAATTCCTTTTAGGACATCCCGTCCACCCTTTTTAGTTGATTGAAAAAAGAATTGACAGATATAGTTTTACCAATGGTTAAATATTGACCATCATGGCTATTTTTGTTATAATACCAAAAACTTAGGAATTTTTATAATTAATTGAAATCATTATTTATTTTACAGATAACATAATATACAAAAATTGGCACTTATTTTGCTTATATTTACGATAAATATTAACAAAATATAACCAAAACCAGAATAAAAATTTCAATTATATGATAAAGAGTCTAAAAAAGGTGTTGATTGTGGATGATGAAGAGACTTTAACATGGAGTATGGCAAGAAGTCTTTCGAAAGATAAGGATAAATATGAGGTGATCATTGCAAATAATGGAAAAGAGGCTTTAAATCTTCTAAAAAAGAATCCGATTGATTTAGTCATTTCCGATATAAGAATGCCAGATATCAATGGGTTAGACCTTCTTGTAAAAATAAAAAAGGAATACCCTCAAACAAGAGTCATTATTATGACCGCTTATGGATCCTTCGATGTTCAGAAGGAAGCTAATCGAAGGGGGTCCCTCTATTATATTGAAAAGCCTTTTGAGATTTCTGACATAAGAAAAATTATTATCGATTTGATCGGTAAGAAGAGGGGATTTCGAGGGAAAGTATTTGGACTCCAACTCACCGATATTATTCAAATGAATTGCCTGAGTCGGTTAACCACGGCGCTGATTGTTACCCGAGATGGGGAAAAAGGAATCATTTATTTAAATGAAGGGGAGATCATCCACGCTGAATGTGGAGAACAGAAGGGAACAGATGCCTTTTATAAAATTTTAGGTTGGCAAGAGGGAGAATTTGTTTCAAATATCGGTGCCACCCCCCCACTTCAGACGATCTATCAAAATTGGGAGCACCTCCTGGTCGAGGCAATGCGCAGAAATGATGATAAATCATAAGCGATCGTAGTATGTGAATGAATTCAGAAAAAAACAATTCATATGAACATCGTGATTACAGACAAAGATATGAAGAAAATAAATTATTGTTTAAATAAAATGGTGTCTTCGTCGATGGCACATTCTGTCTTGTTGATCGATCGCTCGGGACAACTGATCGCACATCATGGGAATACACCCGAGTTCGATATTCTATCCCTTTCTGCCTTGACGGCTGCCAACTTTGGAGCCACTGCGGAAATCGCTCGAATATTAGGAGAGGAAGAATTCACCCTTTTATTTCACAAAGGAAGAAATGAAAATGTTTATTTTTCAGCTGTGGGCGAGCATGTCATCATGGTCACCCTCTTTGATGATAGCACCTCTCTCGGGTTGATTCGATTACAAATTAACAAGATTATTGACGAGCTTTCAATTATTCTTTTATCGATATTTGAAAAAGGAAGGGTGAAATCTAGTGACCCCCTTCAACCTTCTTAATGAGGGGAAAAAACTTTAATGCCTTTCATTAATTTCAGTAAAGATGAGATTCAGTGCAAAATCGTATATTATGGGGCAGGATTTTGTGGAAAAACCACGAACCTTCAATATATTTACAATCAGACGATGGAAGACATAAAAGGTAAAATGGTGTCGATCGATACGAAAGGGGACCGGACTTTATTCTTTGATTTTTTGTCTTTGAGCTTGGGGAAAATAAGGGGGTTTGATATACGGGTTCAACTCTATACGGTTCCTGGCCAGGTGCATTATGATGCAACCAGAAAATTAGTTTTAAAGGGAGTCGATGGAGTGGTTTTCGTTGCCGACTCCTTAAAGGTTCAGAGAAAAAAGAATATTGAAAGCCTTATTAATCTAGCTAAGAATTTAGCAGAGAAAGGGATTAGCATTCGGAGTATCCCTCTTGTCATTCAGTATAATAAACGCGATTTAGACGGGACAGATTCTGAAATTCTGGCTCTTGATATCCTAGAAAAGGATCTTAATTCGATGTTAAAAGTGCCATCCTTCTCCGGGAGCGCTTTGAAAGGAAGTGGGGTTTTTGAAACCCTGAGAGAAATAAGCAAATTAGTCGTAAAAGAAGTCAGCAGAAAGATTATGTTGTTGGATAAGCAATTAAGGTGATGTAAAGGGGAAATGGGAATGGAAAAAATGATGGAAGAAGAAGAACTGAAAGGGTTGGAAGAAGAGATTGACGATGCCGTGAACCGACTCTTTGTGGAGAAAAAAAGAGGGGCGGTGGAAAGTATTTTAATGGAATCTCCGGTCTCGGAAATTCCCTTGAAAACTTCTGTTTTAGAACAAACAATGAAACCCCCAACTTTAGAACCTTCCATAAAAGTTCCTGTTATAGAACCTTTCATAGAATCCCCGATAGAAACATCTATGGAACCTTCTTTAGAACCTTCTTTAGAACCTTTTTTAGAATCTTCTTTAGAACCTTCTTTAGAACCTTTTATCGAACCCTCTATGGAACCTTCCTTCGTAGAACCTTCCTTTATAGAACCCCCGGTCAAATCTTCTCCTTTGGAACCCTCTTATGAGGTCGAGAAAAACCTTGATTTCGAAAGTCCTCTCCGCCCTGCTCCTGTCCCTACTCCATTCTTAAAATCCATCGAAAAAATGGAAGCACAACTTCTCTCGATAGAATGGGAGATTACAGAGGAGAAACTCAAAAAGACAAGAGAAGAGGTCCTCGCGTTACGAGATTTAATGAAACAGAAGGCCGATATCGCATCCACCTTAAATTGGATGGATGAAGTCTTGATCCATATGATTAAAAATGAAGAGAACATCCAAGCCTCCTGGATTAAATTCTTATTGGATTCAAAAGAAACCATAAAACTGCTGATGAGAAAAGATACAGAAGGTGAAATCAATATTTATAAACAACTAGCTTATCACGGAATCGAAGCAAGATTCTCCTGCCTGGAAGAGGTGAAAGAACCGTCCACCCTTTCCCCTCCTATTCCCTCAGGTGAGGAGAGGGTAAATGAGGAGATTTTCCTCCAGGTAAAGAAGGAGATTGAGGAAGCATTGAATAAAATGAATTTATTTTCGGGAAAAATGGACGAAATTTTAGGAAAGATGGGATCTTATTTGTCCGAGGTGGGACCAATCGCTTCAAAATTTTCAGAACTGCTCGATGATAGATCCTTGCATGTGAATGTTATGATTTTCAAAGTGGACGAAAAATTATTTGGTGTAGAAAGCCAAAAGGTTTTTAAATTGTTTAAAGTCCCAAATACTTTTCAAGAGAAATATTCAAACCAGCAAAAAGTTCGATTGAGAGATGTTGAAGTAGAAATGATCAATCTAAAGAAACTTCTCTCGATTCATGGAGAGACTCCAAAGGATGAAATAAGAATACTGACAGTAAAGGACAATGGAAAGGTTAAGGGATTCATGATCGATCAAGTCCTTAACAAGCTATCAACGATATCTGATCAGAGGGGAGGGAGGAGTGAATATTTCTCTGGGGTCATCCATTATACATACCAAGAGCAACCGGTGGAGATTCCTATCTTAGATTTAAAAAAGTTTTAAGGATAAGATTTTTTTATGAATCAAAATATTTTAACGAATGAAATAGAAGAACAATTTGCTCAAAAAGAAGAAATGATCGAACACTTGGAGCGGGAATTAGAGGATGTAAAGAACTTTACCGAAAGTATTATTCAGAGCATTGGAAGTGGAATTATTATCGCAGAGATGAACGATACGATCACCTACATTAATAAAGCAGGGGAAAGAATGCTGGGGTTCTCCAAAGAGGAGTTGACCGGAAAACCCTTTAACATTTTCGGTTTGAAAGAAAAACAAAGTGCGATCCCCTCTTTTCTAAATAATCCAGATGACCTGGATACGAGGAAAGAGGGATGGATGAAAAAGAAAGACCATACCGAATTTCCGGTTGGGTTTACCATTAATAATCATTTAAGCATACGGGGTGAAAGAATAGGGAAGATCGTTGTGTTTCGTGATTTAACAAATGTTTATAAAATTCAAGAAGAAATATTGAGGATGGATCGGCTCGTCTCATTAGGAAAACTTGCTTCTGGCATTGCCCATGAGCTGCGTAATCCACTCGCTGGTATTAAAACGACTGCACAAGCACTTAGCGAGGAAATGTCTGGAGATGATTCAAGAAGAGAATATTTAAATCGTATCACGAAAGAAATAGACCGACTGAATGACCTTTTGAAAACATTTTTTTCATTTGCGAAACCACAAAAATTGAATTTGGTCCATTGCCAAATCAAAGATGTTATCAATGAGATCATTCCGTTTCTTATTAAAGAAATCGCTGATAAAGGAATACGCTTTATTGAAACTTATCATCCACAACTTCCTAAGATCAAAGTGGATAAAACCCAAATGCATCAAGTTTTTCTTAATTTATTCTTAAATGCCATCCAAGCGATGCCCAGTGGGGGGGAACTCAAGATTGAGGCCACCCCCATTCATTCAATTTCATCGGATGGATTTAAACAAAATTTTATGAAGGTCGTCATTTCAGATTCCGGACGAGGAATTCCACCTCATATTGTTCATAAAATTTTTGACCCATTTTTTACAACGAAATCGAAGGGGATAGGATTGGGGCTTTCCATCACCTATCAGATTATTAAGAAACATGGAGGAACGATTAAGGTGGAAAGCCAGTGGGAGCAAGGGACCTCCTTTATCATTAATTTACCTGAAATATTGGAAAATTCATGAAACCGTCTATTCTTATTGTGGATGATGATGAAGTGATGCAGGCGACACTCTCTGATGTATTAAAGAAGAGAGGGTACGAAATTTTCTCGGTAGGTTCGGGGAATGGAGCTCTTTCCACAATCAAAAAGAATGTCATCGACCTCATCCTCCTGGACATGAGACTACCCGATATAGATGGCTTAGAGGTTCTAAAAAAAATTAAAGAATTTGATACCGAAATTTTAGTGATTATGATGACCGCTTATTCTGATGTCCAAACTGCCGTTTCATCTATGAAATCAGGGGCTTACGATTATATCAATAAACCTTTTGAATTAGAAGAGTTAAAATTACTGATTGAAAAAGGATTAGAGACGAAAAGCTTAATCAATGAGGTGAGAAGACTTCATCGACAGCAAAAAGAGAAATATCAAAATAATCATATTTATGGAGTGAGTCCACAAATTCATTATGTTAAAGAATTGATTGGCATGATTAGTAAAACTCTTAAAACCTCTGTGTTGATTCAAGGGGAAAGTGGTACGGGGAAAGAATTAGCCGCAAATGCCATTCATTACAACAGCAAACGAGGCGATAAACCTCTGATGAAAATTAATTGTAGTGCCATACCTGATTCTTTATTAGAATCAGAACTTTTTGGATATGAAAAGGGTGCGTTCACCGATGCAAAAAATACAAAAAAAGGCCTCTTTGAATTAGCAGATGGCGGAACACTCTTTTTAGATGAGATCGGAGATATGAATCTTTTTTTACAATCAAAGATCTTGAGGGTACTTGAGGGCCAAACCTTTATGAGGGTAGGGGGGGAAAGAGAGATAAAGGTTGATGTCCGTTTCATCGCCGCTACCAATAAAGATTTAGAAACCATGGTAAGAGAAGGACTTTTTCGAAAAGACTTATATTACCGACTAAAAGTAATGGTTGTAGAGATGCCCCCTCTTCGTGATAGGTTGGAAGATATCCTATTGCTCTCAAATTTATTTATCGAGGAAAATAATAAAGAATATAATAAAAATATCAAAGGTTTTTCAGAAGAATCGAAAAAACTGTTGATTCAATATTCTTGGCCAGGAAACGTGAGGGAATTAAGAAATGTTATTGAAAGAGCAATGATTTTATCAGATCAAGAGGTAATCATTCCAAAACACCTTCCCTTTGAATTGAAACAGACGGAAAAGCTTCACCATGGAAATTCAGAAAATCAATTATTGGAAATTAGAGATGATATGTCTTTAGAAAATATGGAGAAGATGCATCTCTCTAACGTATTGAAAAGATTGGAGTGGAATAAATCAAAGGCATCAAAAACCTTAGGTGTTTCAAGAGCTACGCTAAGAGCAAAGATTAAAAAATATAATTTAGAAAACAATTAGTGTGGAGTATTAATGACTTATTGATAAATACTAAAATAATTTATTAAATTTGAGTGAATAGTTACAAGAGAATTTAATAAATTACTAAAATATTTTTCTTGACTTTTAGGAGAATTTGTTAATAAATTGTTTCCAACATTTAACACGATTTTACAGAAACGAGGGGTAAAATATGCTTTGGGGAAAAAAGAAAGATGTCGTCGGCTTGGATATTGGGTGTAGCTCAATTAAATTGGTGGAGTTAAAAGAGGATAAAAATGGATTCAAATTACAGAATTTAGCAATCTCTCCTCTTCCATCAGAAGCAATCGTTGACGGAGCCTTAATGGACTCGGTCACGATTATCGATACGATACGAGACCTCATCACCACTTCGAGGACGAAAACGAAAGATGTCGTGACTTCTGTTTCTGGCCATTCTGTGATTGTTAAAAAAATTTCCTTGCCTTTCATGACAGAAGCCGAACTGGAAGAATCTATTCAGTGGGAAGCAGAAAGGTATATTCCGTTTGATATCAATGATGTCAATATTGATTTTCAAATATTCGGGTCGACACCAGAAAATCCGGAAGTGATGGATGTCGTATTGGTCGCAGCGAAGAAGGATATTATCAATGACTATGTCTCCGTCATTATGGAATCTGGATTAAATCCTGTCATTATTGATATTGATTCATTTGCGTTAGAAAATATGCTAGCCATCAATTACGATATTGACAAAGAGGAGGCCATCGCGATTGCAAATGTGGGAGCGAGTATAACGAACATGAATATCATTAAGAACAACCTCTCCGCGTTTACAAGGGATATTTTCAAAGGAGGAAACCAAGTCACAGAAGAAATTCAAAGGCAACTTCATGTGGACCATGACGAGGCAGAAAAAATTAAAGTGGGAACGAAGGTTGATATCACTTCTCAACCCATTATTCAAAATGTTTTGAAAACAGCCTCTGAATCGTTAGCCGTCGAAATCGGAAACTCTCTCGATTTCTTTCAATCCACCACCACCTATGAAAAAATTGCAAAGATTTATTTAAGCGGTGGGGGATCGAAGATAAAAGATTTCGATATCATTTTACAGCAACAGATCGGAATTCCTGTTGAAGTGGTGAACCCATTTAAAAAAATCGATTATAGTGGAAAAAATTTTGACATGGAGTATTTAAGAGAAATTGGTCCGATCATGGCGGTGGGAGTAGGTCTTGCTTCCAGAAAGGTAGGAGATCGATGATCAAGATTAATTTGCTTCTCGCGAGGAAAGAAAAAAAGAAGATTGGGTTGAAGAAAGAATATATTGTTTTCATTCTTTCTGTCGTCCTTTTGCTCATCGTCCTCGTCCTAGTTCAATGGAGATTAGATAAGGAAAAAGAGGATACCTTGACCCAGATCTCTAACACAAAAAATGAAATTGCCCGATACAAATCTCTAACCACAGAAGTCAATAAAGCAAAAGAGGCACAAAAAACATTGCAGGATAAGTTGAACATTATCAACTCATTAAGGAAAGAGAAGGCAAGCGCTGCGAAAGTTTTAGATGAGTTAAGTATCGATAAACCAGAAAAAATGCATCTCGAATCCCTTCGAAAAGATGGATCGAAGTTGGGAATCGAAGGGATTGCTTTGGATGATGAAACGATCGCCAATTTCATGACCAACCTTCGAAAATCGAACCTTTTTAAAAATGTTGACCTCATTGTGAGCGAGCAAGTGGAGCAAAGCAAAATTAAGTTGAAGAAATTCATTCTATCGTGTGACATCATTTTGATGTAGACGAGAGGGGATAAAAATGGCAATCTCAATGGATTCTATCTTTAAACTCCCGACACCCAAAAAGGTGATCATATTGGCGGCAATTTTAATTGTCATCACTGGTCTCTATCTCTATGTCTTTTTCCTCCCAGGACGGGAGGAGCTCAATATGTCGAGGGCAGAACTGGGCCGATTGACTAAAGAATTGAATGAAAGCAAGGCCATTGTCCGAGAACTTCAAAATTTCAAAGAGCAGATTGCGAAGTTGAATGAGGAATTGAAGACGGCGTTAACGCAACTTCCTAATGAGAAAGAGATCCCTGAAATATTGAAAAATATATCCAGCCTTGGAAAAGAATCGAATCTGGAATTCACTCTCTTTCGACCCAAGCCTGAAGAACCACAACAATTTTATGCTAAGGTTCCCATCGAACTGGTTGTTTTAGGAAGCTACCATAATATAGGGCTTTTCTTTGATAGGGTGGGCAAACTGCCAAGAATTATCAACGTTGTTGATTTTAATATGACGAGGGCAAAAGATGTGAGAGGTAAAATTGGCGAAACCGAAAATTTGATCAAGACCTCTTGTTTCATTAATACTTATCGATTTATTGAAAAGAAAAGTGAGGAAAAGAAAAGTGAAGAAAAGAAAACCGCTCCAAGGTAAACAGTGGATGAGAGGATTTCTGAAGCCAGAAAGAAATAAGGTTTGCGGTTGGGGGATAACGGTATTGACCGCCTTCCTCTTTCTGATAGGGGGTTGTGGAGGAGGTAGTTCTCCACCCTCTCTCCCTGCAAAAACCAAGTCTCCTTCAGTGGAGAAGAAAAAGGAAGAACCCGCAAAAGTGGCTGAAAAAAAGGAGCCAGATAAAAAGGAAGAAAAAGAATTTACCTATAATCCGCAGGGGAAACCGGATCCCTTTAAACCCTTTATTCAATTAACCCCTGTCAGGGGGGCTTCGAGGAGTTCACCCCTCACTCCTTTGCAGAAATACGATATCAGCCAACTCAAACTCGTAGCGATTATTTCAGCACCGGAAGGAAATATTGCACTCGTCGAAGACGGAACGGGGAAAGGTTACTTTTTAAAGAAAGG
>Ga0153916_10004531_pt1 | contig 10493 bp, 7 predicted proteins | sample Opewatmetagenome_FD_109642 | JGI IMG/M metagenome (GOLD analysis project Ga0153916, IMG submission 109642) | Freshwater wetland microbial communities from Ohio, USA - Open water 3 Core 3 Depth 4 metaG | ecosystem: Environmental > Aquatic > Freshwater > Wetlands | place: USA: Ohio, Lake Erie, Old...
CATCGACCAATCACTCTCCACCGAAAGACTGGACCGGTACCTCAGGTATTTCACCTCCGTTCCCCATGTCGCGTCTTCTCCCAGGAATAACGATCTGGCCCAATTTGTCTTCGACGAGTGGCGGGCATTCGGACTGGAGGACGTCCGCAAGGCCGAATACGACGTCCTGCTTTCATTCCCCGAGCGGATTCTGGTCGAGGTCGTGGCACCCGAAAAGCTCGCGCTCGCGCTCAAGGAGGACGGCTACCCTCAGGACCCGGACACGCAGCGGGCCGACGTCGGCCTCCCCTACAACGCTTATTCCGCCTCTGGAGAGGTCACCGCGCCCGTCGTCTACGCCAACAGCGGCAATCCGCAGGATTATGATCTCCTCGAGAAACGCGGTATCGGCCTCAAGGGCAAGATCGCTCTCGTCCGCTATTCGGAGCCGTACTCGTATCGCGGGTTTAAGGCCCAAACCGCGCAGCGGAGAGGGCTGGCCGCGCTTCTGATCTATTCCGACCCGAAAGAGGACGGCGCCGCCCGGGGCCAGGTCTTCCCCGACGGACCTTGGGGCCCGCTGAGTCACATCCAGAGAGGCGGCATTCCCTTCGATTTCATCTATCCCGGCGACCCTCTGACCCCCGGCTGGGCCTCGCTTCCCGGAGCAAAGAGGCTTTCGGCCGAGGAAGCCGAGACCCTCCCGAAGATCATCAGCGTCCCCATTTCCGCCAGGGACGCCCTGCCTCTCCTCCGGATGATGGGGGGACCGAAGGCGCCCAGAGAATGGCGGGGAGCGCTACCGGTCACCTATCGCCTGGGAGGCGAAAGCCCCCGCGTCCATATCGACATCAAAATGGATAATTCCGTGCGGAGGATCGTCAACGTCGTCGGCTGCATCAAAGGAAGCGAATCCCCCGGGCAGGCCGTGCTCGTCGGCAACCACCGCGACGCCTGGATTTTCGGGGGACTCGACCCGTCGAGCGGTACCGCCTGCTTGATGGAGCTGGCCCGGGCTTTCGGCGAGGCTAAACAGGCCGGTTTGCGGCCGCGGCGGTCGGTTTATTTCGCAAGCTGGGATGCCGAGGAATTCACGCTGACCGGCTCGACCGAATGGGGCGAGGAAAACGGCGAATGGCTGGGGAAGAATCTCGTTGCCTACCTCAACGTCGATAGCTCAGCCGCTGGGCAAGACTTCAACGTTTCGGCCGTGCCGGCCCTCTCTCGTGTCATCCTAAGAGCCCTCCGTGACGTGCCCGACCCCGCGACGGGCAAGACGGTGTACGGACGCTGGGTATCGGGGCCGACAAGCAGGGGGGGAATCGCCACCGCCTCGGGGAGCGGCCGGATTAACGCCATCGGCAGCGGCTCAGACCACACTGTCTTCCTCAATCACCTCTGCGCGCCAGCCCTGGACATGAGTTTTTCGGGGGACTACGGCGTTTATCACTCCGTGTATGATGATTATTTCTGGATGACGCGCTTCGGCGACGCGGGGATGCGCTACACCCGGGCGCTGGGTCAGATCTGGGCCCGAATCGCCATCGACCTGGCTTCAGATCCTCTCATCTCCCTGGACTATGAAACCTATGCTGCAGAGCTCAAGGGGTACATCGCGGACTGGGCCAAGCGTTTCGACCCCAGGAAAAAGAAACTGGGGAAGCTCTTCGGCCTCGTCGAGGAGATGAGAAAAGCGGCGGCCGTGATCAGCCCGGTTCTTTTTGAGACAGACGCTGCTCGGATGACGTCGGAGAAAAAGGATGGGGCGAAGCCAAGTGCCGTGACGTCAACGAAAGCCGCCCACAGGGCGGAGATCCCGATTGAAAAAAGGCAGGAGGCCAACCGCCTCCTTATTGAGATCGAAAGGGAATTTGCACTTCCCGACGGCATTCCGAACAGGAGCTGGTTCAAGCACCTCGTTTTCGGGACGCGCTCGACCTACGCGGCGCTGCTTCTCCCCGAACTTACGGAAACCGCCGAGGCGAAAGACTCAAAGGGAGTGGAGCGCGCCATCGCCCACCTCGAGGACGCGATTACGAAAGTGATTCTGAAACTGAAGGATATTGCTGGCGTTCTCGTGCAGCCGGGAAACTGATCATCGTCCGCCGGCCAGCCCAGGCCGAGGGCCGGGTTCGCAAATGTCATGGAATTCGCCGGCCCTGTCATGTTATGATGCCCGCGAGGGGGATATGAGAAAGTCCCCGGTTCTCGTCATCTCCGCCGGCGTCGCCGCGGCTTGCCTGCTCATGCCCTTGGTCGCCGTCGCCGATTATCACGTTCTAGCGACGCTGAGCGTTCTGCCCGCCCCGGAGTGGGGGCGCAAGGCCACCGACCTCACGCTCGCCCGGGAATGGTGGTTCGGCCGGAACCAGATGGCGTTCATCATCCCGGATTGGTGTTACGTTTTCGACAAGGCGCGCGGTCGCATCCTGGTCATCAACACCAAGGACCGGTACTTCGTCGAGGCAAGCATGAATGCAGATACACGGGACCTGGTCGACCCCGGGTACGTTGCTGCGCTGAGCCGCGTCCAGGCCAATGGCACGGTCGCAAAGTCCCCGTACAAACGAACGGTCCTCGGCCTGGGATGTCCGGGGACCGTCGTCTCAGAATGGCTCGTCGTCGACGGGCAACACAGCTTCGACAGGGACCGCACGATATATGCCACCGTCGAAGTCCCCTTCGATTGGCGCCTGAACCGGGACCTGACCGCGTGGATGCTCACCTTTTTCAATCCCGAAATGGCCTATTTCGGGGGGCTGCGGTCGATCGAGGGATTTCCGCTGGCCGAGGTGGACGTCTCGGTCCGGAACACCCAGAGGATTGAGTACGGCACCGAGGTGACGATGATGCAGGAGGAGCCCACGCCGCAGCGTTTTTACGACATCCCCCAGGGGTTCAGCCGGAGGGAGAAATTGTCCCGGCGGGACCTCTTCGCCATGCGCCAAGTCGTCTACCTGATCTATTACTTCTGAGGGACACCCTACTCATTTCCGAATTTCCGATCCTAGGCGAATTTCGGTAACTCGTCATGTGTCACCAAGTTAGAAAAGGCGGGAGCCCCAGCCGACTTCGACGGCATAGTTCATGCAACGGGCGAAAATTTCATAATCAAACTCGGGGCAGGCGAGGCCCCGGGCTTTGAGAAGAGGCCTGGATTTCACCGTCTCGAACTCGCGAGTATCCCTCATATAGGGGGCGTACGGCTCTATATAGCGATCGTAGAGAGTTTCGAAGGGGTTCCTGGGCCTCTCGGTGAATTCTTCCGGGCCGCAAGCCCGGATTCCCGTCATATGGAAAAGGCGACAGCTGTAGTCGATAATATCCTCGATCCGTTTTGGCCGGCCGTTGACGATATGGAAGACGCCTCCGCCGGGCGCCTTTTCCATGAGGGCTAAGAACGCGGCCGTGAAAAAATCCACCGGGATAAGGTCAAGGCCTCCCTCCCTCGCTACCTGGATCCTCAGGGGAAGATGGATCGAGCCGTCGGCCTCGATCCGCACGCCCATTTCGGCGGCCTTCTTGCCGCCTCTCTCGCGGATGTCTTTCTCGTAGGTGTCCTTGATGAACAGGGCCGTCCGCACCGGAAAGTAGACGGCATTGAACAGGCGGGACCGTCCCGTCCGGGAATCTCCATAAACGATGGACGGCCGATAGATCGCCAGATCGATGCCCGCCTCCGCGCACGCCCCCGCGGCCGCGTGTTCTGCCCGGCACTTCGTCTCCTCGTAGGCGTTCCAGAACTCGCCAGGCTCAACAGGCTCTTCAGGGCAGAGGCCCGTTGTCCTACCGGCGACGAAGGCCGTGCTCAGGAGGTGAAAAAAATAAGCCCCGCTCTCATGGGCAAAGTCCAGGACGTTCATGAGGCCGCCGTTGTTGACCGCCTCGACTTCAGCTCGTTTTCTCTCCGAAAAGGACGTGTTCGAGGCGCAGTGAATGATCTCGTCCGTCTCCCGGAGCGTGTCCTTGAGAGCCTCCCGAGCGATCCCCAGGCCCGAGCGAGTGATGTCGCCCGCGACGACCTTGAGCCCGCGGCGCTCGCCCTCAGGCAAGCCGAACCAATCGAGGATCTTTCGTACCCGCTCTTCCGCGGGCCGGTCCTTGTCCGACCGGGCGAGGAGCGCGACGCGATAACCTTTCCTGAGAAGCGCGACGGCGATGTGACTTCCCAGAAATCCGGTCCCGCCCGTCAAGAAAAAGCGAGCGGACAAGTCCGTCCGCTTCGACTCGATCTTTTCCGGAGAAATCCGCGCGGCGTCCATCATCTCCTCGTCCTTCTCACGCTCCTTGTCCCTTCCTCCGCGGCGGTCCCGGCCTGACACCAAGATAAACGACCGCGATCCCGTTCGAAAGCCTCCGGAACCGGACGTCGATAAAACCCGCGCTCCGCATCCGGCCGGCCAATTCTTCAGGCTTCGGGAAAACACGGATGGACTCCGCCAGATAACGGAACGATGTCCCCGTGCCGCAGATGAGCCTCCCGGCGAAGGGCATCCAATAAAATGAGTACAGGTGATAGAGAGCGCGGAGGATGGCGTTCACGGGGAGTGAGAACTCGAGGACCATCAGCTTTCCCCCGGTTTTGAGAACGCGAAGAAACTCCGCCAGGCCCTTCTCCGGGCGGGCGAGGTTGCGGAGTCCGAAGCCGATCGTCACGGCGTCGAAGGTCCCGGCGGGGAAGCTCAGGTCCTCGGCGTCGCCCTGGACGAAGGAGATCGTGGACCTCTCGCTCGTCGACAGCGGCGATGCCGCTTGGAGTCGCTCTCTTCCGGCGTCCATCATCGGACGGTTGAAATCATAGACCATCACCCGGCCGGAGGGCCGAACCCGCCTGGCGGAGACGAGCGCCAAGCCCGCCGTCCCGCCGCAGGCGTCGAGGACGAGGTTTCCCGGTTCGAGGCCAAGGAGGCGGATCGCTTTTTTTCTCCAGCGGGAGTCAAGACCGAAACTCAGGATTGTATCGGCCAGGTCGTAGGTGCGGGCAATGGGGCTGAACTGTTCCTGGACGAGCCGCTTCTTCTCGGTCGAGCTGACCTGCCGGAAGCCGAAGGTCACTTTGTCAGCTGTCAAGCCATTTCCTGCCCAGGACTCGCTCATTTTTGCCATCCATTATACAGGATAAAAAAATTTAGAAAAATTGGGGGGCCGAATTATTGACAGGGAACCGAAGGGCGTGCTACTTTGGCCCGCGGATTCCAATCCATGTCACCCGCCGGACGTCCGCGAATCGGCTATCGGGACCGTCCTCTCCACCGGCGGAGACTATCCACAAGGAGACCCCGCATGAAAAATCACCATCTTCCATTTTACGCCATCGGACTCATTCTGATCATCGGATTCATGGGCCCGTTCCTGAGCGCCCAGCAAGCCCCACAGCCCCAGCAGCCGCCGGAAAAGAAAACGCCTGCGCAAGTCCAGGCGCCGTCTCCCTCATCCCCGGCTCAGTTCGCTCAGGCCATTCCCCCCGCACCTCCGGACAAGTCCTACTCCGTCACGCACCACATGATCACGATCGGCGGGAAGCCCGTAGCTTACACTGCGACAGCCGGAACGCTGACCGTCAGCAAGCCCGACGAGAAGCCGGGCGCCCGGATGTACTTTACGGCCTACACGGTGGATGGCGTCAGGGACTTGACCGTCCGTCCCATCACCTTCGTCTTCAACGGCGGGCCCGGGTCGTCCTCGGTCTGGCTCCACCTCGGCGGCCTCGGCCCGCGCCGCGTCCTCATGACGGATGAAGGATTTGCCGTCAAGCTGCCGTTCGGCCTGGTCGACAGCGAGAACTCGCTCCTCGACGTGACCGACATGGTCTTCATCGATCCCGTCATGACGGGCTATAGCCGGCCGCTCACGGGCGAAAACAAGACTCAGTTCACGGGCGTCGGCGAGGACGTCGCCTCGGTCGGCGAGTTCATCCGCCTGTTCGTCACTCGCTTCGAGCGTTGGGCCTCGCCCAAGTTCATCCTCGGCGAAAGCTATGGCACGACGCGTGCGGCCGCTCTCTCCGGTTTCCTCCAGGGGCGAACGATCGGGATGTACCTCAACGGAATTGTTCTCGTTTCGTCCGTCCTCGATTTCCAAACCCTGGATTTCGTCCCCGGGTCGAACCTTTCGTTTGTCCTCTTCCTCCCCCACTACTCGGCCACGGCTTGGTACCATAAGAAACTCGCCCCGGCCCTCCAAGCCCAGTCCCTGAAGGAGGTCGTTGCGGCGGCGCGGGAATTCGCGTCCGGCGAGTATTCCGCGGCCTTGTTCCAGGGCAACCGACTGTCTAAAGAGGAAACGGTCAAAGTCGCGGACAAGCTCGCGGCCTTCACCGGGCTCAGCCGGCAGTACGTTCTCGAATCAAACCTCCGGGTCCGCCACGAGCGGTTCGTCAAAGAGCTGTTGCGGACAGACTTCGAGACCGTCGGGCGCCTGGACAGCCGATTCAGGGGACGGGACGCCGATGCGGCTGGTGAGACCTACGAATCCGACCCCGCCAGCGCCGCCATCATGGGGGCTTTCTCGACCATGCTCAACAATTACCTCAGGACCGAGCTTCAGTACAAAGAGGACCTTCCGTACGCGGTTTACGGCAACGTCTATCCCTGGAACTTCCTGTCGAGCCCGGATGGAGCCGCCGGGCCGGGTCAAGGGATGAGGCGCGGAAGGTCTTCGAGCATGAACCTTAACGTCGCGGAGACCCTGCAGCGGGCCATGCGCGACAATCCGAACCTCCAAGTGTTCGTCGCCAACGGCTATTACGATGGGGCTACACCCTTCTACGCGACAGAATACACCTTCTCCCAAATCGGGCTCAACCGGGAGTTCGAAGGCCGGGTCCGCTTCGGCTACTACGAGGCCGGCCACATGATGTACATCCACAAGCCGTCGCTCGCAAGGCTCAAGGCGGACCTGGCGGAGTTCATCAAGAAAGCCGCCGTAAAGTAAAAAATCCTCCGAATTAAGAGACGACCTGGCCGTCGAAGAGCCGGACGATCCGCTTGGAGCGCGAGGCGATGTGGTCGTTGTGAGTGACCATGATGATCGTCCTCCCCTCTTTCCAGAGCTCCGTCAGGATGTCCATGATCTCGTCGCCGCTTTTCGAGTCCAGGTTTCCGGTCGGCTCGTCGGCCAGCAGGATCGGCGGGTCGTTGGCCAGCGCCCGCGCCAGGGCAACCCGCTGCTGCTGCCCGCCCGAAAGCTCGGAGGGCCGGTGGTCGCGCCACTCGTAGAGCCCGACGGCGTTCAGAAGCTCCGTGACCCTTTCCCTCCGCTTCCTCCCCCCTTTCCCGTCGAAGAGCAACGGAAGCTCGATATTCTCCCAGGCCGTCGCGTAGGGCAGCAAATTGAAATTCTGGAACACGAACCCGATCTTTCTGTTCCGCACGGCCGCCAACTCGTCGAACGTCAGCCCCGCCACCTTGTCGCTGTCGAGGACGTATTCCCCCGCCGTCGGCGTGTCCAGGCAGCCGATGATGTTCATGAGAGTCGATTTCCCCGATCCCGAGGGCCCCATGATGGAAATGAACTCGGCCTTGCCGATCTTAAGAGAAATGCCCCGGAGCGCCTCCAAAGACTGGCTCCCCGTCCGGTAGACTTTGGTGATGCCTTGGAGTTCGATCATGATGACCCTCGGTTCATATTTCTTTTCAGACTCTCTATTCATAGCGGAGTGACTCGATGGGATTCGACCGCGACGCCCTGAGCGCCGGGAAGATCCCCGAAAAGAAAACGAGCAGGCCCAGGATGGCCATGTAGGCCGCGAAGACCTGCAGAGAAAACTCCGGCCGCAGCAGGTAGGCCTCGATTCCGAACGAGTCGTAGTTGATCGGCGCGAGCCGGACGAGGTGGACGATGTTGAAGGCGATGATGAATCCCCAGAACGTCCCCTTGGCAAAGACAAACATCGTCTCCAGGAAAAACTGCTGGACGATGACCCGCCGCCGGGCCCCGATGGCCAGCTTGATGCCGATCTCCTTGGTCCGCTCCTTGGCCACGGCATACATGAGGTTTGTGACCCCCACCGCCCCGATGAGCAGGGTCAGGCCGCCGATGATGCCGAGGAAGATCTCGATTCCCTTGAAGATGGCCTGGCCTTCCTTGTTGTTCTCGATGGTGTTCCAGAAGCTCGTGGCGTAGCGGTCGTTCGGGTCAAACCTGTCCTTCCGTCCGAGCAGCATCCGGACCCGGGCCTCGATGAGCTTGGACTGGCCCACGTTCCAGGGCTGGATGTGGATCTGGTCGATGTAGCGCTGGTTGTCGATCTGCCGGAACGATCGGAACGGCAGGTAGATCTGGTCGGCATCCGGCCCGTTGTACATCGAGTCCTGGATTTTTTTCTGCAGGACCCCGATGACGGTGAAGGGGACGCGGTTGACGATGATCGTCCGGCCGACGGCGCCCTTCGTCCCGAACAGGTCCTGCGCGACCTTCCAGCCGATGAAGGCGACCTTCCGTCCCTCTCGGTCGTCATCGGGATTGATGAATCGGCCGCCGAGCTGCGGGATCTGCGTCCGCATCACGGCGAACTCGGCCGTCGTGCCGTGCACGGTCCGGTTTATCTCCTTGCCTTCGGCCGACACCTGCCAGAAGTTGTACGACTCCGGGGCGATGCGCATGATCTCGGGGATGCGTTCCTTGAGATAGTCGATGTCCTCCGAATAGAGCCAGATCCGCCGGCCTTTGGGCAGGCCCTCGAATTCGAGCGAGGTCTGGCCGCCGTAGACCATGATCAGGGTCTCGCCCAAGCCGCTGAAAGCGACCTGCGACTGGGTGCTCATCCCCTGACCGAAGGCCATGAGGAGGAGGGTTGAGAGCGTTCCCCAGAAGAGGGCGAAGGTGATGAGCGAGGCTTTCTTCCGACGCTTCCGGTATTCGCTCCAGAAAAAGTGAGGCAGGGTCAGGTTCATGCGGTCTCCCTATTTCCTCAGGGCCTCGATGGGGTCGGTGGAGGCGGCCGTTCGGGCCGGGATCGTCCCGGCAATGACGCCGATGACGAGCAGGATCAGGACCGTGGACACGATAACGAGCGGGTTGAGGACCGGCCGGCCGACGAAGTCTGTGAAACCGCCCGCCGGGAAGGCCTTGGTGGCCTGGAGGACGCCGGCCGAGAGCCCGAAGCCGACGAAGCCGCCGAGGAGCATGATCACGAGGGATTCGCTGAAGAACTGCCAGAGAATGGTTCGGCGCCGGGCTCCCACGGCCAGCTTAACGCCGATCTCCCGCGTCCTCTCGTCGACGACGACGCGCATGATAGAGGCGACGCCGACCCCGCCGACGAGGAGTGTGAACGAGCCGATGATTCCCAGGAAGACCGTGAAGGCCAGGAAGAAGGTCGTGAACTGCTTCTCGAATTCCAGAGTGTCCCAGATGCCGAGGGCGTCCGGGTCGGCCGGGTCGAAGCCGTTAAGCTTAGCCAGGTGTTTCTTCACGTCCTCCATGACGGCCTTGCTCCGGCCGAGGTCTCGCGGGCGGAAGATGATGTTCGAAACGTACTTGAAGCCGTAGAGGGACGAATAGGTCGGCCAGGGGATAAAGGCGCAGCGCTCGTCGCGCTGGCCGTTGTAGTTCGAGCTCTGGAGCTTGGTCCGCATGACGCCGATGACCGTGAACGGGACGCTGTCGATGAAGACGGCTTTGCCCACGGGCTCTTCGCGACCGAAGAGGTCGGTGGCGAGGACGTCCCCGATGAAGCAGACCCTTTTCCGGGCGGCCATGTCTTCGGCGTCGACGAAGCGGCCCTTCTCGGCGATGGTGTTGCGCATGAGCTCAAACTGGGGATTGACGCCGCGGACGGTGTTCCGGAACTCCTTGCGGCCGTAGCTGATGAGGCGGCTGCCGACAAATTCGGGGCTCATGAGCTCGATGCCTGGCACCTTTTCGGGGATCGCCTCGACCGTCTCCGGCGTGATCCGCACGGCCTTGCCCCGGAGGAACCCCTGCCACGGAAGGGTTGTCCGCGAAGGGAACACGAGAACGATCCCCGTGCCCATGCCGTGGAACCGCTTGATCTGGGCCTTGGAGACGGAATCGCCAAAGGCCAGGAGCAGGACGACGGAGAATGTGCCCCAAACGACGCCGGACAGGGTCAGGGCGGTCCGCAGCGGCTGGCGGACGAGATCCCTGAAGAGGTTCCGGAAGAAGATGCCGATCATGGGCCCACCAGTTCAAACGGTCATTTGATTTCGCGGGGCGGCCTCTCGACGACCTTATCGCCTTCTTTGAGGCCGGAGACGATCTCGATGTTCAGGCCGTCGGACAGCCCGGTCTGGACCTCGACCTTGCGGGTCTTCGGCTCGCTCTTCGGCTCGCCCTCAGGGACTTCGACGTAGCGCTTCCCGTTGTCGAAGATGACCAGCCGCTCCGGAAGCATGAGAACTTGCTTGCGCTCCCGGATTTGGATGCTGGCCGTCGACGAAAAGCCGGCCCGGAGGACCATGCCCGGGTCCTTGACAATCGAGATCTCAATGTCAAAGAGGGTAGCGTTCCCTTCCTTCTTGGCTTTCGGATAAATCCGGGTGACGGTGCCG
>Ga0153916_10004532_pt1 | contig 10492 bp, 12 predicted proteins | sample Opewatmetagenome_FD_109642 | JGI IMG/M metagenome (GOLD analysis project Ga0153916, IMG submission 109642) | Freshwater wetland microbial communities from Ohio, USA - Open water 3 Core 3 Depth 4 metaG | ecosystem: Environmental > Aquatic > Freshwater > Wetlands | place: USA: Ohio, Lake Erie...
CCGGCCGAGGCGGTCCATGAACGAATCGCCGGCGAACGCGTGATAGGCCTCGTCCAGCACCACCAGGCCCGGCGCCTTGTCCAGGATGCGCTCGACATCGGCGCGGGAAAATAAATTGCCCGTCGGATTATTCGGATAAGCCAGAAAGATCACCGCCGGCCGGTGCGTCCCGATCGCCTTGAGCATGGCCGGCAGATCGAGCGCGAAATCCGCGGCGAGCGGCACGCCGACGAATTTCATGCGCACGAAGCCGGAGATCATTTCGTACATGACGAAAGTCGGCGTCGGTGCGAGTGCCACGGCGTCCGGGTTCGACACCGCCATGAGGATGATCTGAATGAGCTCGTCCGACCCGTTGCCGAGAATGAGTTCCATGCCCGCGGGCACGCCGAACGCCGCGCGCAGGCGTTCGCGCAACCGGCGCGCGTCCGGGTCCGGATAGCGGTTGATCGCGACGTCGTGCAGCGTCTTCAGCCAGGCCTGTTTCACGTCCTCGGGCCAGGCGTAGGGATTCTCCATGGCGTCGAGCTTGATGAGCCCCGCGGCGTCGGGCACATGATAGGCCTTGAGCGCCCGGATCTCCGGCCGGATCAAGCTTTCAATTTTTCGATTTATTGAATCAGGCATTTTATGAATAGACCGCCAGGACGCCGGGGCGAGCCGGAAACAGACGAAGACACTTAACGTGTCTTCGTCCCGGCGAGCGCCCGCACACGGATGTGCGGGCTGGGGCATATCGGAGTCGCGACGTCGCGCCATGGATGGCTGGGACTGTGGCGCCCTGGCGGTTCATGACTATTTCTTGATCCGGTACTCCGCCGAGCGCGCGTGCGCGGTCAGGCCCTCGCCGCGCGCCAGCACCGAGGCGGTTTCGCCGAGCCGCGAGGCGCCGTCGGCCGAGCACTGGATCAGGCTGGTGCGCTTCTGGAAATCGTACACGCCCAGCGGCGAGGAAAACCGCGCGGTGCCGGAAGTCGGCAGCACGTGGTTCGGGCCGGCGCAGTAGTCGCCGAGCGCCTCCGCGGTGTAACGCCCGAGAAAGATCGCGCCGGCGTGCCGCACGCGTTTGGCCGCCGTGGCGGCGTCCTCCACCGACAGCTCGAGATGTTCCGGCGCGATGCGGTTCACCAACGCAATACCTTCGTCGAGACTGCCCGCGGTAATCAGCGCGCCGCGGCTCTCCAGCGAGGCGCGGATGATGTCGCGCCGTTCCATGCCGGGAAGAAGTTTTTCGATCGCCGCGCGCACGCGTTGCGTGAACGCTTCATCGAGGCTGATGAGGATCGCCTGCGCATCCTCATCGTGCTCCGCCTGCGAGAACAGGTCCATTGCGACCCACTCGGGATCGGTGCGGCCGTCGCACAGCACCACGATCTCGGAGGGCCCGGCGATCATGTCGATGTCGACGGCGCCGAACACCAGGCGCTTGGCGGTCGCGACATAGATGTTGCCGGGGCCGACGATCTTGTCGACTTTAGGAATCGTCGGCGTGCCGTAGGCGAGCGCCGCCACCGCCTGCGCGCCGCCGACGGTGAACACCCGGTCGACACCGGCGAGGTAGGCCGCGGCCAGCACCATGTCGTTCAGTACGCCCTCCGGCGCCGGCACCACCATGATGAGCTCGTGCACGTCCGCGACCTTGGCCGGGATCGCGTTCATGATCACGGACGAGGGATAGGCGGCCTTGCCGCCTGGCACGTACAGGCCGACGCGCTCGAGCGGCGTGACCTGCTGCCCCAGCACCGTGCCGTCGGGCTCGGCGTAACTCCAGGACTCGACGCGCTGACGCTCGTGGTAGGCGCGCACGCGCTCGGCGGCGTTGGCGAGCGCCTCGTATTGTTCTTTGGAGAGCGCGCGCGCCACTTCGCGCAGGCGCGCGCGGGGGATTTCGAGCTCGGCCCCGTTCGCGACCTCGCGCCGGTCGAAACGGCGCGTGTAATCGAGGAGCGCGGCGTCGCCGCGCGCGCGCACGTCCGCGACGATGTCGCGCACCGTCGCCTCGATCTTCGGGTCGAGCGACTGGGCGCGGTCGAGCAGGCGCTCGAACTCGGCGGCGAAACCGGCGTCGCGGGTGGACAACAGGCGCAGAGCGAGTGCACTCATGACCGGTTCAGGCGACCGCCCGCTCCAGCCGGTCGACCAGCTGTTTCACGGCCTGATGCTTCATTTTCATGGACGCCTTGTTGGCCACGAGCCAGGCGCTGATGTCGGCGATGTGCTCGACCTCGACCAAGCCGTTGGCCTTGAGCGTGTTGCCGGTGTCGACCAGATCCACGATGCGGTCGGACAGACCCACGAGCGGCGCCAGCTCCATCGAGCCGTAGAGCTTGATGATATCGGTCTGGATGCCCTTGGCGGCGAAGTGCCGCTGCGTGGTTTTCACGTACTTGGTGGCGATGCGCAGGCGCGTCCAGCTTTGCGGGTCGTCGCGCGAGGCCAGGCTGGCGGGCTCGGCCACCATCATTCGGCAGCGCGCGATGCGGAGATCGAGCAGTTCGTACAGGCCGTCGCCGTCGTACTCCATCAGCACGTCCCGGCCGGCGATGCCAAGATCGGCGGCGCCGAAGCGCACGTAGGTGGGCACGTCCGCGGCGCGGATGATCGTGACCTTCACGTCCGGGAGGTTGGTGTCGAGGATGAGCTTGCGGCTCTTGAGCGGGTTTTCCGCGGGGCGGATGCCGGCGCGTTCAAGCAGCGGCAGACCCTCTTCCAGGATCCGCCCCTTGGACAGCGCGATATTTAGCGCCGTGGTCATGGCTCACGCCGTCTGCTTCCGCGCCGTCCGGGAGGCGAGCGTGCCGGGCACGCGCCGGATGCGCGCGCCGAGCTGCGCGAGTTTCTCCTCGATGCATTCGTAGCCGCGGTCGATGTGATAGATGCGGTCGACGACGGTTTCGCCTTCCGCCATCAGCGCCGCGAGCGCGAGGCTCGCGGAGGCGCGCAGGTCGGTCGCCATCACCGGCGCGCCCTTCAGGCGTTCCACGCCGCGCACGATCGCGGTGTTGCCCTCCATCTCGATGTCGGCGCCCATGCGCTGCAATTCGTACACGTGCATGAAACGGTTCTCGAAGATCGTTTCGGTCACCGTGCCGCTGCCTTCGGCGACCGCATTCATCGCGATGAACTGCGCCTGCATGTCGGTCGGGAACGCCGGATACGGTGCGGTGCGGATGCTCACGGCCTTCGGTCGCCGCCCCTGCATGTCGAGGCTGACCCAGTTCGGCCCGGTTTCGATCACCGCGCCGGCCTCGCGCAGCTTGTCGAGCACCGACTGCAGCAGCTCGGGGCGCGCGTTGCGCAGCCGCACGGTGCCGCCGGTCATGGCGCCGGCGACCAGATAGGTTCCGGTCTCGATGCGGTCGGGAATCACCTCGTGCACCGCGCCGTGCAGGCGCTCGACGCCTTCGACCGTGATTTCGTCCGTGCCCGCGCCGGTGATTTTCGCGCCCATGGAGTTGAGGCACTTCGCGAGATCCGCCACTTCGGGTTCGCGCGCGGCGTTTTCGATGATCGTCGTGCCTTCCGCCAGCGTCGCCGCCATCATGATGTTCTCGGTGCCGGTGACCGAAACCAGATCCATGAAGATGCGCGCGCCCTTAAGGCGTTTCGCCTTGGCGCGGATATAACCGCCATCGAGATTGATCTCCGCGCCCATGGCCTGCAAACCCTTGATGTGCAGGTTGACCGGGCGCGAGCCGATGGCGCAGCCGCCCGGCAGGGACACTTCGGCCTCGCCGAAACGCGCGAGCAGCGGGCCGAGCACCAGGATCGAGGCGCGCATGGTTTTTACAAGTTCGTACGGGGCGTGCACGGAAGTGTTCTGGCTCGAGTCGGCCTCGATCACCATCTTGTCGCCGACCACCAGGCGCACTCCCATGCGACCGAGGAGTTCCATGGTCGTGGTGATGTCCTGCAGGTGCGGCACGTTGGCGATGCTGACCGTCTCGTTGGTCAACAGCGAGGCCACCAGCACCGGCAGCGCGGCGTTCTTCGCGCCCGAGATCTTGATCTCGCCGCGCAGCGGGTTACCGCCCGTGACTATCAGTTTGTCCATAATGTAAGAATTAAATAAATCGCCAGGACGCCAGGAGCGCCAGGAAAAACGATTGCTCAATAAAAACGAACCAGAACAGAATCAGATTCTTTGTCTTTCCTGGCGACCCTGGCGTCCTGGCGTTATCAATCATATAAAAAACAAAAGCCGCCAGAAGGCGGCTTTGTCCGGTCGATGACGCCGAGGCTCAACTCATGGCCTTGGCGACCAGCTTCTGCAGTTCGCCCTTCTGGTACAGCTCGGTCATGATATCACAGCCCCCGACCAGTTCGCCGTTGATGTACAGCTGCGGGAAAGTCGGCCAGTTGGAATACTCCTTGAGGCCCTGGCGGATATCCGGGTCCGACAGCACGTCGTAACTCGCATATTTGGCCCCGCAGGCGCCCAGCAGTTGCGATGCCTTGGCGGAAAACCCGCACTGGGGAAACTGGGGCGTGCCCTTCATGTAGAGGACGATCTTGTCCGTGGTCAACTGCTGGCGGATGCGATCCTGTATGCTCATGTCAAACCTCTCGATGTTTTCGACAACCGGAACCGGTATTCCCGCCGCGGTCATTCGCCCGGGGCCAGGGTACGCAGCGACAGGGCGTGGATCTCGTTGCCCATCTTGCCGCCGAGCGTGCGGTACACCATCTGGTGCCGCTGGATCATGTTCTTGCCGGCGAATTCGCGGGTGACCACCTGCGCCTCGAAATGATGGCCATCGCCGGTGACCGCGACTTGCGCGCCCGGCAATCCCCGCTCGATCATCTGCTTAATGTCTTCCGGCTGCATCATTTTGCACCTGCGTCAATTATGAGGACATCGGCGCCCATTTCAAGAGATATGCCCATTGGAGATACGCAACCCCGTGATCAATCGCGCAGCTTGTAGCCGGTCTTCAGCATCAGCAGGGTCACGCCGGTCAGTGCGGCCAGGGCCGCGAGCACGACCAGCAGGCTGTACGACGGGGCGATGTCGGAGACGCCGAAGAAGCCGTAACGGAAACCATCGATCATGTAAAAAAACGGATTGTACCGGGACAGGTGCTGCCAGAAGGCCGGCAGCGAGTGTATCGAATAAAACACCCCGGACAGGAACGACAGCGGCAGGATGACGAAATTCTGGAAACCGGCGAGCTGGTCGAATTTCTCGGCCCAGATGCCGGCGATCATGCCCAGCGCCCCGAGCACGGCGCTGCCCAGCAACACGAACGTGAGAACGAAAATCGGGTGCTGCACCGGGACCGCGACGAAGAACACGGAGACGAGATAAACCCCCGCGCCCACCAGCATCCCGCGCACCGCCGCGGCCAGGATGAAGGCCAGGAAAAACTCCAGGTGCGACAGCGGCGTGAGCAGGATGAAAACCAGATTGCCCGTCACCTTCGACTGGATCAGGCTGGAGGAACTGTTGGCGAAGGCGTTCTGGATGACCGACATCATCACCAGGCCCGGCACCAGGAACGCGGTGTAGACCACGCCGGGAAACACCTCGACGCGCCCCGCGAGCACGTGGCTGAACACCAGCAGGTACAGCAGCGCCGTGATGATGGGCGCGATCAGCGTCTGCAGCAGCACCTTGCCGAAGCGCAGCACCTCCTTGTAGAACAGCGTGTAGAAGCCCATCGGATTCATCGCGGATTCCCGTGCGTGAGCTCCACGAACACGTCCTCCAGGTCGGCGCTTTCGGTGCTGAGATCGGTGATCACGGCGCCGTGCGCGCGCAGCGCGTCGACCGCCGCGATGATGGAGTCGGTTTCCCTGTCGAGCTGCAGTTCCAGCTGATTTCCCTCCAGCCGGCGCAACTTGGGTGCCAGCGCCTCGGGCACGGTGTGCAGCGGCTCCGCGGTCGTGAGGCACAACCGGCGCATGCGTCCGATGCCGCGTGCCATCAACGCGCGCTTCGAATCGAGCGCCGCCAGCTCTCCGCGATTAAGGATGGCGATGCGCTCGCACAGCGCCTGGGCTTCCTCGAGGTAATGCGTGGTCAGCACGATGGTGTGCCCCTCGCGGTGCAGCCGCCGGATGAAAAGCCACAGCTGCTTGCGCAGCTCGACGTCCACGCCGGCGGTGGGCTCGTCCAGCACCACCACCTCGGGCTTGTGCACCAGGGCCTGGGCGATCATGACGCGCCGCTTCATGCCGCCCGAGAGCGCGCGCATATTGGCGCCGGCCTTGTCCGTCAGCATCAGGGCGTCCAGCAGCTCGTCGATCCAGGTCTCGTTTTTCCGCCCCAGGCCGAAATAGCCCGACTGGATGCGCAACACTTCGCGCACGTTGAAAAACGGATCGTAGGTGAGCTCCTGCGGCACCACGCCGATCAGTCGCCGCGCGCGGCGGTAATCCGTCGCCACGTCGTGGCCGAGAACGGACACGCGGCCCTCGCTGAAGCGGGTCAGCCCGGCGACGATGTTGATGAGGGTGGACTTGCCGGCGCCGTTCGGGCCCAGCAGCCCGAAGAACTCGCCGCGCTCGACGGTAAAGTCGATGCCCTTGAGGGCATGCACCCGGGGATAACGCTTGTGCAGTCCGGCGATCGCGATCGCGGCGCTCACGATGTGGAACCTTGTTCAGCGCAGCGGGAAGACCTGCTGCAGGCCACTGACGTGGATGAGCTGGCGCACCTGTTCCGGAAGATTGGTGAAAACCAGCTCACGGCCGGCGGCACGCGCGTGTTGCAGCCATTCGAGCATCAGCGCCAGCCCGGCGCTGTCGGCCAGCGTCACCCCCTGCATGTCGATGGTGACGGTCTTGTTTCCGCTTTGCAGCCATTCATCGGTGTGCACCAGAAATTGCGGCACCGTCTGAAACGTCATCCGACCGGACAGCGCGAACACGCCGTTGTCACGCGCCGCAAAACCGTTCGCGGTCACTTCGGGCCGCTCGCCTTGGTGCCGTCCGACGCGTTCTTGCCGGTCGCGGCCGCCTTGTTGTCCTGTGCCAGGCTCGCGATGAGCGCGTCGAGCCCATCCTTGCGCACGCGGTTGGCGTAGGTGGACTGATAGGTCGTCACCAGGCTCGCGCCCTCGACCGACAGGTCATAGACCTTCCAGCCTTTGTCGGTGTGGTAAAAACTGTAGGTGATGGAGACCGGCGGACCGCCGTCGGTGCGCCTGACCTCGGAGCGCACCATCGCGATCCGGCTGCTCGGGTCCATCCGGAACGGCAGATAGACGATGGTTTCGTTGTTGTACTTGAGCAGCGCCGTGGCGTAGGTGCGCACGAGCAGATCGCGGAATTCCTGCGTGAAACGCTGGCGCTGATCGGCGCTGGCCTGGCGCCAATAGCGTCCGAGCACGGTACGCGACATTGCCTGGAAATCGAAATGCGGCAGCACCTGCTCGTCCACCATGGCGTAGAGTTTCTGGTGATCGCGGTTGTACTCGGCCTTGTTGGCCTTGAGCAGCGGGATGATTTTATCGGTGACGTCGCGCGCCACCTGGTCCGGCGGCGGATCGGCCGCGTACACGGGGATCGTCAGGAACAGAAACAGGATGGCGTAAACAATTCGCTTCATGGGCATTCCTTAGTGATGCGTCATTTCGCGGGCGGCTGGCTTTCCGTGGACTTGTTGAACAGCACCTGACCGATCAGCTGCTCCAGCACCAGCGCCGACTGCGTACGGATAATGGTGTCTCCATCCTTTAGATAGGTTTCCTCGCCACCGGGTTCAATGCCGATATACTGGTCGCCCAGCAGGCCGGAGGTGAGGATATTGGCACTGCTGTCCTTGGGGATATTCTTGTATCGCCCGTCGATATCCATGGTGACCTGGGCCTGATACGTCTTGTCGTCGAAGCTGATGCCGGTCACGCGCCCGATGCGCACCCCGGCCATGGTGACCGCCGCCTTGACCTTGAGACCGCCGACGTTGTCGAAGCGCGCCGTGACCCGGTAGCCGTCTACCACGTCGACCGTGGTGAGGTTGCCAACCTTGAAGGCGAGCATGGCCAGCGCCAGGATGCCCGCTGCCACGAACAGGCCGACCCATAACTCCATCGTTTTTCTGCCTACCATGATTAGACCTCTCCCAGGGTCAACGCGGTCAGGATGAAATCGAGTCCCAGCACCGCGAGCGAAGAATATACCACCGTGCGGTTGGTGGCGCTCGCCACCCCTTCGGACGTCGGCACGGCGTCATAGCCCTCGAACACCGCAATCCCAGTACATACCACGCCGAAGACCACGCTCTTGATGACGCCGTTCATGATGTCGTCGCGGAAATCCACGCCGTTCTGCATCTGCGACCAGAACGCGCCGGCGTCCACCCCGAGCAGGCCGACGCCGACCAGATGCCCGCCGAGCACGCCGATCGCCGAGAACAGCGCCGCCAGCAGCGGCATCGCGATCACGCCGCCGAGAAAACGCGGCGCGACGATGCGCTGAATCGGATTGACCGCCATCATCTCCATGCCGGCGATCTGCTCGGTCGCCTTCATCAGGCCGATCTCGGCGGTCAGCGCCGACCCGGCACGGCCGGCGAACAGCAGCGCCGTCACCACCGGACCGAGCTCGCGCACCAGCGACAATGCCACCAGCAGGCCGAGCGAGTTGGCCGAGCCGAACTTGACCAGCGTGTTGTAGCCCTGCAGTCCGAGCACCATGCCGACGAACAGGCCCGAGACCAGGATGATCAGGAGCGTGAGCACGCCGACGGCGTACACCTGCTGCACCACGAGGGTGAAACGGCGGATGAGCCCCCAGGAACCGAGCAGCACCTCGTACAGGAACAGCGAAGCGCGGCCGAGGCGCTCGACGCTGTTGATGACAATGCCGCCCAGCACGCGCAGCGTGTTCATGCGGCGCTGCTCATCAGGTCTTCGATGTAATCGCCCGCGGGATGCTGGTACGGCACCGGTCCTTCCGGCAATCCATCCATGAACTGGCGCACATATTCCGACTTGGATTGCTGAACCTCCGCCGGCGTTCCCTGGCCGATGATGCGTCCGTCGCCGATCAAGTAGGCATAGTCGGAGATGGAGCAGGTTTCCGGCACATCATGGGAAACCACGATCGAGGTGATGCCGAGACTCTGATTCAGCTCGCGGATGAGCTTGGCGATCACGCCCTTGGAGATCGGATCGAGGCCGGTGAACGGCTCGTCATACATGATCATCATGGGCTCCATGACAATCGCGCGCGCGAGCGCCACGCGCCGCGCCATACCGCCCGAGAGCTCCGAGGGCATGAGCTGGCGCGCGCCGCGCAGCCCCACGGTCTCGAGTTTCATCAGGACCACCTTACGCAGGATCGACTCGGACAGCCTGGTGTGCTCGCGGATGGGGAAAGCGACGTTTTCAAAAACGCTCAGGTCGGTAAATAGCGCGCCGGTCTGGAACAGTAGCGCCATGCGCTTGCGCAACTCGTAAAGGTCCTTCGTCTTGAGATCCGGCACCGACTGGCCGTCCACGATCACCTGACCGGAATTGGGCTTCAGGCGCCCGCCGATAAGATTGAGCAGCGTGGTCTTGCCGCTGCCGCTGCCGCCCATGATGGCGGTGACCTTACCGCGCGGAATGGAAAACGTGATTCCCTTCAGGATTTGCCGGCCACCCAGGGTGAGGTTCACGTCCCGGATATCCACCAGGATGTCGCCGTCCTGCGCGCCGCTGCGGGGCTGATTCAAGCTGCTTCCTTAAATTGTGCGTTGCGTGCTCACGCGATGGGCGCTCATTCTAACGCATTGCCCCGCCATTGCCACGCGGCGGACGATCACTTCACGGCGCGGTTGTGAACCAGATCGTCAACCACCGACGGATCGGCCAGGGTCGTGGTGTCGCCCAGGTTCGACAGGTCGTTGGCGGCGATCTTGCGCAGGATGCGGCGCATGATCTTGCCCGAGCGCGTCTTGGGCAGGCCCGGCGCCCATTGAATCACGTCGGGTGTCGCGATCGCGCCGATTTCCTTGCGCACCTGTTGCATCAGTTCCTGGCGCAGCTGATCGGTCGGATCGACGCCGACCTTAAGCGTGACATAACAATAGATGCCCTGCCCCTTGATGTCGTGCGGGAACCCGACCACCGCGGCTTCGGCCACCGCGTGGTGCAGCACCAGCGCGCTTTCCACCTCGGCGGTGCCGAGCCGGTGGCCGGAGACGTTGAGCACGTCGTCGACGCGCCCGGTGATCCAGTAGTAGCCGTCCTTGTCGCGGCGCGTGCCGTCGCCGGTGAAGTACTTGCCGGGATAGGTCTTGAAGTAGGTATCGACGAAACGCTGGTGGTCGCCGTACACCGTGCGCATCAGCGCGGGCCAGGGGCGCAGGATCACGAGATTGCCGCTCGCCTCGCCCTCGAGCAGCTTGCCGTGGCTGTCCACGATCGCCGGCACCACGCCGAAGAACGGACGCGTGGCGGAACCGGGTTTGAGCCGGGTCGCGCCCGGCAGCGGCGTGATGAGGATGCCGCCGGTCTCGGTCTGCCACCAGGTGTCGACGATCGGCACGCGCGCGTCGCCCACG
>Ga0153916_10004533_pt1 | contig 10490 bp, 9 predicted proteins | sample Opewatmetagenome_FD_109642 | JGI IMG/M metagenome (GOLD analysis project Ga0153916, IMG submission 109642) | Freshwater wetland microbial communities from Ohio, USA - Open water 3 Core 3 Depth 4 metaG | ecosystem: Environmental > Aquatic > Freshwater > Wetlands | place: USA: Ohio, Lake Erie, Old...
AACCTCAAAAAAATCAGGGTCATTGAACCTGACAAAAGATCGCATAATCTCTATGCGGCAGCATATCAAATCTGGCTCTACCAGCTGAAATTGCACCTTGGGTAACAACCAGTAACCGTGCAATCATGTGACCTTGTGACTTTGTGACCTTGCAACACTTGTAACTTGTAACACAAAATTGAAAATTTAATCTGCTCAGAATTATTTGACAATAGTATTGATCAATAAACTTCTAATTATGAATTATTTAATTGGCAATAAAGAATTTTTTCCGGGAATCAAAAATATTCTTTTTGAAGGGGTTGAATCGAAAAATCCGCTTGCATTCCGGTTTTATGATGAAAACCGGAAAATTGGTACAAAAACCATGAAAGAGCATTTTCGTTTTGCAGTTGCGTACTGGCATACCCTGACAGGAACAGGGGGAGATCCTTTCGGTCCAGGGACTAAAATATTTCCATGGTCACATGCAAAAGATCCCATAGATTTTGGAAAAGAAAAAATGGATGCAGCCTTTGAGTTTATCACCAAAATAGGTATACCATTCTATTGTTTTCATGATTTTGATATTGTCGCAGAAGCGGGATCAATAACTGAATCTGAAAAAAGACTTCAGATAATGGTTGATTATGCCAGGGAAAAACAAAAAGCATCAGGAGTGAAACTTTTATGGGGGACAGCAAATCTTTTCTCTCATCCAAGATATATGAATGGAGCAGCAACAAATCCGGATTTTAATGTCATTGCATATGCAGGAACCCAGGTTAAAAATGCTCTTGACGCCACAATAGCTCTGGGTGGAGAAAATTACGTTTTCTGGGGAGGGCGTGAAGGTTATAATACCCTGCTTAATACAAACATGAAAAGAGAACTGGATCATATGGCAAAATTTCTCGAAATGGCACGAGATTATGCACGAAAACAAGGATTTAAAGGCACATTCCTTGTTGAACCCAAGCCTATGGAACCAACTAAACACCAATATGATTATGATTCTGCTACAGTGATTGGTTTTTTGAAGGCACATGGACTTGCGGGTGATTTTAAATTAAATATTGAGGTAAATCACGCAACACTGGCCGGTCATTCTTTCCAGCATGACCTCCAGGTAGCAGCAGATGCCGGATTACTTGGCAGTATTGATGCAAACCGCGGGGATTATCAAAATGGCTGGGATACAGACCAGTTCCCGATAAATATCTACGAACTTGTTGAAGCAATGCTTATTATAGAGGAAGCAGGAGGTTTCACGACCGGTGGAATCAATTTCGACGCAAAGACCCGCAGGAATTCAACTGACCTTGAGGACTTATTTATTGCACACATTTCAGCTATGGATGTATTTGCACGGGCTTTTCTAGTTGCCCATGATATTCTGAATCACTCTGATTATAATAAAATGAGAAATGAAAGATACGCATCCTTCAACAGTGGAAATGGAGCAAAATTTGAAAAAGGAGAACTAACACTTGAAGATTTACGGGATCTGGCTATAAAGTCCGGAGAACCAAAACAGATAAGTGGCAAGCAAGAGCTCTACGAAGCTATAATTAATCATTATATTTAGGCATGAGCTCGTTGTTGTGAAATGATTGCACGGATTGGGGAAATAATTCGTTCAAGAAGCCGTCTTTCATCAGTTAATATTTCAGCCGTCCCCTGCATTTCCTGTTTAAAAGGTATCTCAATTTTATAATAGGTTGTCAAACCTTCGGGAAGATCAACTTCAACGGTATATTCCTGGTTATTCGGAATAAGGCTTATATTTCTTACCACACCCTTAATCATTCCATATTCGAGGTAAGGGAAATTATCTACTTTAATATTAACCTGCTGTCCCAGTGACACCTTTCCTGCACCCTGTATAGGCAGGTTTATCTTACCAATAATCTTGCCCTCGTTCGATGGAATTATCGTCATCACCCGGTCTCCCTCCCTTACATTCTGGTTTTTACTCCAGTAGGTTGTGAACGAGACCACTCCGTCTATCGGAGATTCAAGCAGGTATTTCTGTTTCCAAAGAGCTATTTGGGCTGCAAGATTCTCGAACGACTGCTGCCATGCATTCTGCTGTTTTCTCGTTTCTTCTACTGCCGCAAGTTCCAGGTCGAGTATACCCTGGTTTAATTTAGCAATCTGAATATCTGTCTCAGATTCATCAATTTTTACCTGTTCATACTCATATTGCTTACCTAACAAATTCGATTTCGATTTATCAAAGTCTGCGGGTGCAGTAACTTTCTTGACAAACAACATTGAATCCCTGATAAATTGATTATAAATCAGATCGAGTTCACGTTTATGCAAGGACCTTATCTGCCTCAGGTTTTTCAAATGTTGTTCGAGCTTGCCCACCTCCGAGCGCAGTGCATTAATTTTCTGTGCATGATAATTAAGTTCAATAAAATTCTGATAGTCTTTATGGGTTTTCAGGAAACTTGCGTATGATTGTTGTACTTCACCCAGTTTATAATCTCCCGTGAGGTCAAGATTAATGAGCATATTAAAATCGGGAATAATTTCCCTTACTTCACTGGTAATCTCATCAAGCAACAGAACAGCCCTATAATCCGATGCATTCTCAATAATAGCAAGTCGTGTCCCGGCAGTAACATACTGATTATCCTCGATAAATAATTCCTGAATTTTACCATTTGATCTGGCAACCAGGGTGGCAGGAGGATTCTCTGTAGTAATTATAATATTTGCCCGTTTAATATCAGGATATCTGAAAAACCAGCTCCCAACAATAATCAATATTACAGTGATAAAAACAACAAGTATCCCCCATCTGACAATCCAGGCTGGAACATGGCCGAGGATATCCTTAACTTCTTCGCTTCTTAACTCGATTTTTTGTTCTTCCTTCTCTGACATATTAAGTATCTTTTCGCAATTTCGTTTTTCGTTTTTCCCCCTTACGTCCCCAGTTCCAGCTGGTTCCTGACAAGATTGTAATAATTCCCCTTATTATTGATAAGTTCATCATGTCTTCCTTTTTCCACTATTTTGCCATTATCAAGAACAACAATCTGTCCGGCGTTTTTAACTGTGCTTAACCGGTGTGCGACAACAACCACTGTCTTATCCCTGAAAAAATCCTGAAGATTATCAATGATCATTTTTTCATTTTCTGCATCCAGGGAGCTTGTTCCCTCATCAATAAAAAGAAACTCCGGATCCCTGTAAACTGCCCTGGCTATGAGAATTCGTTGTTTTTCACCACCACTGAGTATATGCCCGTGTGCTCCAACAAGGGTGTTATAGCCATTTGGCAGGGATTCAATAAAATCCCTGACATTAGCCACATTTACAGATTTCATGAGTTTTACCTTATCAATTTTTTCATCCCCCAGGGCAATATTATTGGCAATTGTATCGGAAAAAATAAATCCATCCTGCATAACCACCCCGCATTTCCGTCTCCAGGTGTGTATACTAAAGCTGCCTAATAATGTATCACCCACCTTTATTTCACCTTCGATCGGATTATAAAAACCAAGAATAAGTTTGATCAGTGTAGTTTTTCCACTTCCACTGATTCCCACAATTGCTGTAACAGCATTTTCAGGAATCACAAGGTTCAAGTTATTCAAAACTTTTCTTGATTGAGGGCCTTCATACTGAAAGGTAAGATCCTTAATTTCAATTGTTCGCTTTTCAGGAATTAAAATAATACCGCCCTTTTCATCAGATTCCTCATTCTTTATTTCATGAATCTCACCCAACCTTTCCAGGCTTATCTTCGCATCCTGAGCAATATGTAGGAAGTTAATCATTTGTTCAACAGGTCCGTTCAATTGACCGATAATATAACTGACTGCCAGCATCATACCAAGAGTCATCTCACCATTTATTACTGCAGTTGCAGCAAGAATAGTTATAAGGATATTTTTTGATTCGTTGATAAATACTCCCCCGGCCTCCTGATATTGCCTTAATGACAAGCTTTTTATGTTTACCCTGAACAAACCTGACTGGATGTTTTCCCACTCCCACCTTTTTTGTTTTTCAGCATTAAATAGTTTGATTTCCTGAATTCCGGCAATTAGTTGAATCAGCTTACTCTGATTTTCAGAAAGTTTGGTAAATCTCCTGAAATCAAGTTCTCTTCTCCTTTTCATGAAAAAACTCAACCACAGGAAATAGAGTGTGCTTCCAACTAAAAACAGGGCAAGAATTTTAAGACTGTATATGGCCAGTACAATTCCAAAAATGAGAAAGTTTACCAGTGAAAAGAGAATGTTCAGGGAAGAAACTGTAAGAAAATTTTCAATCCTCCTTTGGTCCCCGATTCTTTGAAGAATGTCACCTATGAGTTTAATGTCAAAAAAACTCATAGGTAGTTTCATTAGTTTAATCAGGAAATCAGAGATCAGGAAAATATTAATCCGTGTGCTCAGGTGAAGAAGTATCCAGCCTCTAATAAATTCAACTGTCATCCGGCTTATAAATAAAACGAACTGGGCAATCAGTACCAGTAATATAAATCCGATATCCCGATTATTGATACCCACATCAACAATTGATTGGGTTAGAAATGGAAACAACAGCTGAAGTATGCTACCCAGGAGCACTCCAAGTAACAGCTGGAACAGAAACTTTTTATATGGTTTCAGGTAAGAAAATAAAAACCTGAAGCTGGATCTCCTGACTTTTTCACCTTCCTGAGTATAGAATTCAGGTGTCGGTTCAATCAAAAGTGCATGCCCCTTTTTCTCCTGATCTTTAACAGAACTGACCCAGTTTTTAAGAAATTCTTCGTGAGTATAGGAAACAAGTCCAAAAGCCGGATCCGCAACAAATACTTTTTTCCTGGTTACCTTATAAACAACCACAAAATGATTTTGTTGCCAATGGGCAATCAATGGTAAAGGTGCCTGAGTAAACAACTTCTCAGGTGAAAGGGAAACTCCCATGGTACGGAATCCGATTGCTTCTGCTGCATCACTGACACCCAGCATGGAAACACCTTCTCTTGATAAATAGGATTTATCACGAAGGGTTTGCAGGCTGAAAGATCGGCCATAATGCCTGGCAATCATTCGCAGGCATGATGGTCCGCAATCCATTGCATCCAGTTGCTTAAAAAAGGGGAACGAGGGCATTCGTTTGGGAGCTTTGAATCTTAAAAATAAGAAAATCCTATGAATTAATGCATTAATCTTAAAATTCGCTTCGACCTTGAAGTAAATTCATTCTTTTCTGACGCCAACTTCTCAAACTGCAAACGTGCTGATTCTGAGTCGTCAATTCTTAAAAAACAAAGACCAAGGTACCATCGTGCAACGTTATTTATCTTAGTCTCGCCAGATGTAACAACTTCCTGCAACTTTGTCACAGCATCTTCCCATTTCCCCATTTGAATACAGTTTAATCCAGCATAAAAAGTTGCATACACCTTCAGTTCAGATGAATCAGAAAGCTGCATAAATAACAAAGCCGCTCTTGCATAATCACCTGCTTCAAAAACCTTAACAGCATAATAAAAATTATCACTTGACCTGGTTATTTCAAATACCTCTTCAGATTTAACATAGGGTTCATAATATTTTGTAAACAAATCCGGATGGGTGAGTTTATTTTGTCTTAAAAAAATTAATGCTGTTATTAACAATGCAACAACGACTGTTGCAGCAATTGCCAGTTGAAGAGGCAGATTCTTTTTGACTACTCTTATTTTGCCTTTTAAAAAATCTTTCTCAGCTAAGTCAACAGCTTCCTTATACGCCGACATTTTTTTATCGGCGATACCTCTTTTCTCTCTACCCCAATTTGCAATATCCTTCTGACTTAACTTATCTGTTTCCTTATCAATCCCTATCTCCATTTCTTCCCCTTCCCTCTCTCCTATAGAATCTATTGCGGCATTATGCAAGCTGATGTATTTCTCAAGGTTTTTCTTAAATTCCATGTCACTATAAAGCTTCCGCTTAAAATCCTCAAGTTCCTTACCTTCCAGCAGTCCATCAATATACCGATCAAATAATTCAGTATAGTCCATCTGTAATTCTTTTATATTTAGGGTCGTTTGTTATCCGTTTAAACAGGTTTTGTTTACATCTGTACTTCCTGTCGGCAGCATATTTCACATCCTTGTATCCCATAATCTCACAAATTTCAGCCAGTGATCTGTGGCTAAAATGTAATTCAAGGACTTTTTTGCAGTCTTCACTCAGTTTGCTGAAATGATATTCCACAAGTTTTTTCAGTTCCGGAACGATTTCTGAAATTGGTTCAGGATCCTCAACCAGGTTTTCTGACGGGATAATCTCATTTGTTATCTTCCTTCTCAGCCTTAACTCATGAAACCATAGGTTCTTACATATAGCAAAAAAATATGTGGAAAAGGAGCATGTAAGATGAAGATCCTCATTCCTTATTTTTGTAAAAATAATCAGTAATGCTTCCTGAAAAATATCTTTAATAATTCCTGGATCACCCCCCCTACGTAAAATATACTTTTGGATCTTTCCAAATTGGGTATGATAAAGGTATTTCAGTACTGATTGGTCGCTGTTAACAATTCCCTTAATAATCTGTTCGTCTGAGAATTGAACCATTATTATTTAAGTAAGAATCTGGCTTTTGATAAATAGATCAATTAACCTTCAATTCTAAATTGATGATTCCTCCTGTAATAACCCAGCAATCAAATTCACATGTCTCAGTCACAAATTTGGTTTTTATTTTATCACCATCTACTGCATAAATTATCCGATCTCCTGAATTATATTTGGCTTTAACTGAGTAATACTCATTCAGTTTTACATAAAGATAATAAGGGCTTGAAAAGGCCGTATCAATGTATTCAATCCATTCATCATCAACCTTTTCTTTGAAAACAGTCAGTGGTATCCGGGGATTTTCATTATCAATAGTAAGATAAATTATCAAATCTCCACTATCAGGCTCAACCGAGTAACATTCAGAACAATCTACTGTCAGTCCTCTGTACTCATCACAGGATAGGGAAAATCCAATAATAAAAATTAAAATCAGCCAAAATATTTTAACACTTACAGTTTTCATCTATTTATTGAACATTAAAACCAACTAATCTCTTTAAACATTAATTTTTTACTAGTATTATTAAAATAGTATATAAATCCAAGCGATATGCGATGTGGTGAAAAATCAGGTATGTGTAAATTCTTGTAAGAATATTTTAAATCCAGTTCCAGATTATTGATTTTCCAGAATAATCCACCCACAGGGGAAAGAACAGTAGCCGGATATGGCTGTCTGTCAGCACCCCGGTAGCTCCCCCATGTATATGTTATATCCAAACCCAGAAAAGGGCCTAATACATTTCCGGAAGCTATTTCAAAATTGAATTTCTTATGAATCCCGGCTGTTGCCATCCATCTTCTTTCCCAGAACTGGAAACCAACCTCATTGGTTTCCTTAACCAGCACCCTGATTGGAGCCGGCCTGTAATGTAGCTGCCCACGTATATCAACGCCATATTTTGATTCATGAATGCCCGAATACAGTCCGACCATAAAATCATTCTTACTAAAATCAATTCCGCACCCGACTGAAAATAATTTGAAATATGGAAGTGGATTATCTCTGGCACCATTTGTTTTCAACAAATTGATCATTTCGTCATCTTTTTTTTCTTTGGCTATATCCAATAGATTATATCCCTGATGAACAGGATTGTTTACTTTGGCACCATTTTCAATAAGTAATTCTGTTATATCTCTATAACCTTTAATGACTGACATCGCAAGTGCATCGTATCCCCCATTGCTTTTCCTGGAAATATCTGCACCATTCTCAATGAAAAGCCAGACGAGATCATAGTGTCCGGTCTGACTTGCAATGATCAGTGGAGTAAATCCAAAGTTATCAGTAGTATTAACATCGTATTCATATTCAAGCAATATCCTGGCAGATTCATAAGAACCATAATAAGAAGCTATGATCAGAGCGTCTGAGCCAAATCCATCCCTGATTGATGGATCCGCACCATAACTTAAATACAGATCGGTAATTTCAGCAAAATTATAAGCTGAAGCATACATCAGGGCTGTTAAACCATTTTCATCTTTTTCATTTATCAAAGCCCCATAATCCAGCAGAGGTTTGGATACATCAATTGAGCCATTCTTTGAAGAGCTTACCAGGGCGGTAGGGCCATAATCAGGTTTTAAATTGGGATCCGCTCCATGGTCCAGCAACAATAATACAGTCTCGGAATTGCCTTGCTCAGATGCATACATAAGCGGCGTAATCCCATCAAAGGTTTTGGAATCCGGATTAACTCCCCTTCGAAGTAATACCTCCATTGCCAGAAGATCACCTTTCTCTGTTGCTAGTATAAGATTAAAGCCTTCATCACCCTTCTCAAAATAAGATGTATCAACTATAAATAATTCGGATTCGGTTTCTAATGAGAGGGAATCTTCAGCCTGACTATATATTATTGCCGGGAAACATATAATAAATACTGCCAGATATATCCGTAATGAATTCATTCTAATTCATACTGATTAATGATCGATTTATCAAATATATAAAATCTTATGCAACCTCATTCCTCCTTCAAGGGCTTAAAACCTTCCACCAGAACTTCCCGTGCATCAAAAACGGTCATGAAAGCGTGGACCAAGAATTTTAATACCGATAATGGTCAACGGTATATTAAAAATAAAACCCATAAGTCCCACAGGTAATCCGTTCGGGGCAAATCTAAATATTCCCTGGGTCAGTTAATGGATGACAATACTTATACCAAAAAAACCTTCCGGAACAATCTTATATGGTGTAATAAAAAACACGTAACCTGCAGCAAGGATTAAAGATCCGAGTATAATTAGGGAATAATTCTTAAACCATTCTTTTGAAAACAGTTTTTCTTTAGTTATGTATGTCATAGGATTAAAAATTAAGATGACAAAATTATATAATTAATATACCTGAATACTTATTTTTATTGATTATTAAGAAAACGATTATATATGCATACTGTTAATCCCGGGCGGATCAGGATGCTCAACAAGGGTAATCCCGGTAAAGGTCCAGTGGTTTACTGGATGAGCAGGGATCAAAGAATAAGGGATAACTGGGCCTTGCTTTTTGCTAATTATCTGGCTGAAGAAAATAGTAAAGACATCCTGGTTGTTTTTACTCTCAGCCCATCTTTTCCGGAAGCCAATTTGCGCCATTATTCCTTTATGCTGAAAGGTCTGCATAAGGCCGGAGAGCATTTTTCAGAATATAATATTCCATTCCAGGTAATTCCGGGTAATCCTCCTGATACCATAAAAAAACTTATAACAGAGATGAAGGTTTCATACCTGATAACTGATCTTGATCCTTTGAAAATTAAGCGGTTATGGAAAAAGAATATATGTGATGTTGCTGATATTCCGGTATTTGAGGTGGATGCACATAATATTGTTCCCTGTTTCCAGACCAGCATTAAACAGGAATTTGGGGCATATACGATCCGGCCTAAAATTCATCGCCTGTTGAATGAATACCTTGTTGAATTCCCCGAAATTACCACCCGACGGGCAACTTCATTTTGTCGACTGAAAACCGACTGGGAAGTGCTCGAAAATACACTTCAATATGATCAATCAGTTCCAGAAGTTGACTGGATTTTGCCCGGAGAAATTAAAGCCCAGGAACAACTGGAAAATTTTTTATCAGATGGCTTATCCAGATACAATTCTGAACGCAATGATCCGAATATTAATGCCCTTTCAGATTTATCTCCGTACCTTCACTTTGGACATATATCAGCCCAGAGGATTGCACTTGAAATACTAAAAAGATTTACCCGTAATGAAAATACAGATGCTTTTCTTGAAGAACTTATAGTCAGAAGGGAATTATCTGATAATTATTGTTTTTTCAATTTGGATTATGATAATTTGAGCAGGATTCCAGACTGGGCGTCTAAAACCCTGAATGAACACCGGAATGATGAAAGAGAATATCTGTATAGAGAGACGGAATTTGAACTTGCAAAAACTCATGATCCCCTTTGGAATGCAGCACAAAAGCAGATGGTAATCACTGGAAAAATGCACGGGTATATGAGAATGTACTGGGCAAAAAAGATTCTGGAATGGAGTTCATCGCCTGAGGAAGCTTTCCGGATTGCTATCCATCTTAATGATAAATTCGAACTCGATGGCAGGGATCCCAATGGTTATACCGGTTGTGCCTGGTCTGTCGGTGGCGTGCATGACAGGGCATGGAATGAAAGGAACATTTTTGGCAAAATACGATATATGAGTTACAACGGATGCAGAAGGAAATTCGACGTGGATGAATATATCAGAAGATGGACCGGAAAATAAGGTGCTAAGTTAAAAACGCGTTTCGTATTATTTAAATTCTTTTGGAAAAACGTCTTTATGTGTCTTAGGATAGAAAGAATCATCAATTATTAATTGCCTTATCTCTAAGTCTTTACCGTATTCTATCATAATTGAAAACTGATTCATATACCCTCCGTTTTCTCCTGC
>Ga0153916_10004534_pt1 | contig 10489 bp, 7 predicted proteins | sample Opewatmetagenome_FD_109642 | JGI IMG/M metagenome (GOLD analysis project Ga0153916, IMG submission 109642) | Freshwater wetland microbial communities from Ohio, USA - Open water 3 Core 3 Depth 4 metaG | ecosystem: Environmental > Aquatic > Freshwater > Wetlands | place: USA: Ohio, Lake Erie, Old...
CGCGAAAAGCGCTCGGCATCTATGGTGGCCGAGGTGATGACCAGCTTCATGTCCGGCCGTCTTGGCAGCAATTCCTTCAGATAGCCGAGCAGGAAGTCGATGTTGAGGCTGCGTTCGTGGGCCTCGTCGATGATCAGGGTGTCGTACTGCACGAGCATCGGATCGCCTTGCGTCTCGGCGAGCAGGATGCCGTCGGTCATCAGTTTCACGTAGGAGCGCGGACTGACGCGATCGGTGAAACGGATCTTGTAGCCGACCGCGCCGCCCAGCTCGGTCTTGAGCTCCTGCGCGATGCGCGAGGCGGTTGCGCGCGCGGCGATGCGCCGCGGCTGCGTATGGCCGATGAGCCCGGCGACGCCGCGGCCCAACTCAAGAAGAATCTTCGGCAGTTGTGTGGTCTTGCCGGAACCGGTCTCGCCGCACACGACCACCACTTGGTGCGAAGCGATCGCCGCGGCGATCTCGTCCCTTCTCGCGCAAATCGGCAGCTCGGGCGGGAAATCGGGCCGCGGCAGCAAACGGCGCCGCGCTTCGATCTCAGCAGGTGAAAAGCGTCTTGGCGTCTGGCTCGAGGACATTGGCGGCGCGAATGCTATCACCGACTGAAACTGCTTACTTGTCGTTGGACGAGCGCCTCCTACTGATGATGTAAGCGTGTCTGAGCCTCCTGAACAGCCGCGTTGGCGGATGCCCCACCCTCACCCCGACGCTCTCCGGCCCAGACCGGCGAGGGAGTGTTCCCTCGCCCCGCTTGCGGGAGCGGGCTGCGGCCGCGCTCTCCGCTCCATCGCTTCGCGCTCCGAGATCGCGCGGCCACGGTGCGGGGAAAGCTCAGGATGCACTTTCACGATCCTCAATAGTCGGGACGAGTGGCGAGATATACGCCGATCAGGATAGTTGCAATTCCGACGATATGGAACAAATGCAGATCTTCACCCAGAAAAATTATCGCCAGGACAGTGCCGAAAACGGGCAGAAGGTGCATCGAAAATCCGGCCGCATTCGCGCCGACGCGGACCACCGCCTTGTTCCAGCAGATGAACGCGCCGGCGGAACCAAACAGCCCGGTGTAGACGACCCCTGCGACCTCGCCCAGCGTCGGCATCTGCGGATGCGAGTACAGCGCATTCAGCGCAAAAACCGGAGCCATCAGCAGAACGCCGATAGCCACGACCACGAACAGGAGCTCGTTGCCGTTGAATTCCGGCGGCCGCCGTTTGAGCAGCACCGAATAAATCCCCCAGCAAGGCATTGCCAGGAGAATCCAGGCGTCGCCCAGGTGGAAGTCGAATCGCAGGATACTGGCCAACTCACCGCGGCCCATAATCATCATGATTCCGGCCAGCGATACCAGCATGCCCAAGAGCTGCTTGGCCTTCGCCGTCTCCCGCTCCATCGTCCAGGAGCAAAGCAGAATGAACAGCGGTGCCGACGAATTGAAAAGCAGCGCATTGACCGCGGTCGTGGTCCGAAGCCCCAGGTATATCAGGACCTGGAACAGAACGACGCCGGTCAGCGCCAGGAGCGCCAGTAACCCCTTGCGAGCCCTGATGACACGCCACTTTCCGATAAGCGATGGAATGGCAAACGGCGCGAGGATCAGCGCGGCGATCAGCCAGCGCCAAAAACTGAGTTCGATAGGCGCGAACGCGGTGCGCAACGCGCGCCCGGTAATCCAGTTGCCGGCCCACAACAGGTTAGTGAGACAAAGCAGAACATAGGCGACCCATCTCGGCGCCTTGGCACTACTCGTCGCCGAGACCGTCCTTACCCGATCCACGCGGGTGATCGCTGCGTTACTGAGATTTTCCGCGAGCCTCGATTGTCCAAAAGCCCTCCAGGCGCCCGCTTCGGTGCACGGCGAAGCGGTCGTAGAGGTTGACGGTGGTGTCGCAGTGGCTGGGTATCAACTCGATCCGGTCACCGAGTGCCAGATTCAGCTCGCCGGCAGTTGATCTTATGCTGCCGTGCTCATCTCCGGCGAACTCGAATATCAATCCGGATTGATCCTTTACGGACGGCAGTCCACCGTCGCTGCTTGCGGATTTCCAGCCCACGTCGACGATGGCCTTACCCGCGGCAGGCCTGCTGATGACACTGGCGAGGATGGTGAGCGGTTGCCCGAGCGGATGCGCGTCGCCGTCGCTCGCGAGGGCGACTTTGGCATACGCGGTATCCATGGTCACATAGCTGCCGGGCTGAAGCTCGGTCAGCGTGCCAAGGCCGATGTCGATCGGGAAGCTTCCGGTCCCGCCTCCGGTTGCGACCGGACAATCCAGGCCCGCTGCGCGAACGCCGTCCAGGCTCACGCGCAGCTTGGCCATCGCCTCGCGCACCAGTGCGGCGCGATCGCCGAGCGAGGCAACGGCCTGCAGTTTGCCCTGATAGCCCTGCAGGCCGCGGAACCGAAGGCGTCGCGATCGTGCGACAAGGCTTGCGAGTTCGCCGGCGCGCGGACCCGGCGCGACGCCCGCTCTTGCCTGCCCCACGTCCACTTCGACCAGGACATCGATCTGCACGTCGGCCGCGCCGGCTGCTTCGGAAAGCGCCGCGATGTTGGATTCGTCATCGACTACCACGGCCATTCTGGCCGATTTGGCCAGTTCGACCAGCCGGCGAATCTTGAGTACGCCGATGACCGGCGTGGTGACCAGCAGATCCCGCACACCGCCTGCCGCCATCGCCTCGGCCTCGCCCAGCTTGGCGCAGCAGAGCCCGACGGCGCCGCGCTCGATTTGAATTCGCCCGACGGCGCTGCATTTGTGCGCCTTCGCGTGAGGCCGCAGTTTGAGTCCTGCCGATGCGGCGCCCCTTTGGTAGCGATCAATGTTGTGCTCGACCTGGTCCAGATCGAGCAGCAGCGCCGGGGTATCAACGTCGGTAAATCTATCCAGTCTAGCGTTCACCGCATTATCCTTTGATAAACGTTCTTTCCGCCGACAAAAGTCATTTCCGCGGCAATATCCTTCAGCGCGTCTTCGTCTACGCTCAACGGATCGGCGTCCAGCACGACCAAATCGGCCAGCTTGCCGGGCTCTATCGATCCCTTCTTGCGTTCATCGAAGGTAAGCCATGCGCCATTGGCAGTGGCGCAGCGCAGCGCCTGCTCGCGCGTGAGCCGTTGCGCCGGAGCGATCAAATCCTCGGTGTAGCGATTACGTCGCGATACGACCTGCCACACCGGGTAGAACATGCTTACGGGCACATTGTCGGTGGCGAGCGCAAGCTTCAGGCCGCGTTCCACCAACGAGCGAAACGGCGCGATTTCGTTCTCCCGCTCGGCCCCCAGGCGCTGCTTAAGCAAGTGACCCTCCTTGTATATGTAGCGATTCGTATGCGACGTCAGCACAAGGCCCATCTCTTCGATGCGGTCTATGTCCCGTTCCGAAAGCGTGGAAATATGGCCATAGACCCAGCGCCTGCCCGTAAGGGGGACAATCTGATGCACTTCGTAGAAAAGATCGATCATCGGCGGTGTGCCGCCGACCGCCCGAATGTCGTTGCGTGCACACTCGATCAAGAGATCCTTGGCGCGCTCACGCGGCAGCGCAGTAGCGTAATTGAAACCCGCCCAACCCGTATAGGGCAAGGCCGCCGCCCGCGCAAGATTATCGGGGGAGTGAGTGATGGTAACGTACACGCCGGTCATTTTTAGAAAGTCATCGCCGAGCGCCGGTTCCCCGAGCCAGCCGCACCAGCCTTCGACAAAAGGCTTGAAGTCGATGTTGCCGGCCGCATGCCAGTTGGGGCTGAGCACCAGGCCCACGCGCATCGTCATCTCCTGGTTCATTCTCAGGTCTTTGTATGCCCGAATCAGTTCCGTCGCGGCGCCATGCTCCTCGAACACGCTAGTAGTGCCATAGGCGTGATAAGCGCGAAACGATGCGGGAAGCGTTCGCGCGCGGTCGGCGCGTGTAAAACCTGGCATGCCGCGCAGCAGCGTCAACTCCACTATCGGCATGAATGTGTCTTCGTAGAACACGCCCGTTGGCTCGCCGCCGGCGTCCTTTTCGACGGTGACCGACGCTGCGGGCGGGGCGGTGTCGCGGTCGATCCCGGCAAATTTCAGCGCGCGGGTATTGGCAATCGAAACCAGCGGCAGGGTGTGGCGCCAGAACCCCCAGATCGGCCGGATATAGACGGGGTTGTCGGGTGCGGCTTGGTCAAGCTCGTGACGATTGGGAAATCGACGCTCCTTGAGGATGTCCGGGACGTCGAAATAGGTCGGTGGATCGCCGATCGGCATGGTCACTATCCACTCGCCGGGCTTTGCGGCGCGGGCGAGTTCGGAGATTCGGGCCTGGATGTCCGCGATCGAGCGAACGCGCCCGAGGGAAGGGAAAACCGACTTCAGACCCTCGCGGTCCACATGCGCATGGCCGTCGATCAACCCCGGCAGGACTGACTTGCCTGCCAGGTCGATCACCTGCGTTCTCGGCCCGATTAGCGGTTCGATATCGGCCGATGATCCAACCGCGGCAATGCGCTCGCCGGTGATCGCCACCGCGCGTGCTATGGTGAAGGAATCGTCCACCGTGATGATCTTGCCGTTGGCAAGGACGATGTCGGCCTGGGAATTCAGGATCTTCCCCTCGCTACTATAAGATAGTGCACGCCTGCCGGCCTGCGAATGCAGCACGATACGCTGCGACGCCGAGGGCGGCAATCCGCCACCGATCGCTTCGCGGCGTACGCTGCGCGAACATCCCTGCCCTGAGATCTGCTCGCGGTTGGTTCGCCCCTGACCGCGAGATAGGCTATTATCAGCAAAAGTTTGGCGGTTTTCCGCATGCGGCGGAGTTTTCGGGACTCCAATCGCGCAAATAGGCGTGGTGTTCCCGTTATGATCCTGCGGCGCGCTGAATCCCCGGGCGGGAATAATGGCGAGTCCCGCCCCTTTGACCGAGAATGATGCGAAATGGCGGGAATAGTCTGGACTCCCGCAGGGATCCAAAATGACCATCACTGACCAGGTACCAGGCATCATCGACATTCCAAGCAGCGTCAGGGCACAGGCGAAGCTTCGCGCGCTGGTTGGCCTTCCCGTCATATCGGCATTGCTGCTCACCCTGATGTTTCGAAACGGGCCAAGTTTTCACGGCCTGGGATGGGCCGGACTGGTCGCGCCCGCTCACATAGCCTACATCCTGCTGATGCTCTTCCTGGCCGCCCGCCTGCGGCCGTTTTCCGCCGAACGGCTAGCCTTTGCCACCGCGATCCTGGACCCATGGTTGCTGTCGGCCTGGCTGCCGATGATGGGCGAGGTCGGAGGTCTGATCGTCGGGTTCTATTTATTCACGATACTCGGCTTCGGCTTTCGCATCGGCCATCGCCTTATGCTGGTGTGCCAGGCAGCATCGATCATCGGCTTTGTCACGGTGGTGCTGCTGGAACCGTTTTGGCGGCAGCATCACTTGGTATGGTTATCCTTCCTCGCCACTCTGGTCGTGGTGCCGCTATATGCCACGATACTGGTCAGGAAGCTGCACGAAGCGCGCGGGCACGCCGAACGCGAAAGCCAGGCAAAGTCGCAACTGCTGGCCAAAGTCAGCCACGAACTGCGCACGCCATTGTCGGGCATCGTCGCCGCTGCTCAACTGCTTTCGGCCGAGACCGAAGATCAGCGCGTCACCAACCGGGCCGAGACCATCATGGGTCTCTCGCGGGATTTGCTGCGCGAGATCAACGACCTTCTGGATCAGGCGAAGTACGAGGCGCGGGCGCTGGTACTGGAATCGACGTTGTTCGATCTGCACGAGCAGATGGACCGGCTATGCATGAGTCTGGAGCCGACTGCCGTCAACAAAGGATTGGCTTTTGCGGTCAACCTCGACCCGCGTCTCAAGGGCCGGGTCCAGGGCGACTCCCATTATCTGAGCAAGGTGCTGATAAACCTGGCAGGCAATGCGGTCAAATTTACCGACAAGGGCAAAGTCGAGATCGGCATGACGCTGCTGGAAGAACACGACGATCGCTACCGAGTGCGGTTCAGCGTCCAGGATACCGGGATTGGAATACCCGAGGCATTGCATGAAAAGATCTTCGAGCCCTTCTACCAGGCTGACCGTTCGACCGCGCGCAAATACGGCGGCACCGGCTTGGGAATGACCATTGCGAAGGAAATCGTCACCTTGATGGGGGGCCATATTCAACTGGAGAGCGAGCCGGGATTGGGTAGTCTTTTCTACTTCGATCTCAACTTTCCAAGAGTCAAGACGCAGCAGCGAAGCGCGCAACAGACGACCACAGCGGCTGTCCATGGCAAGCGCATACTGGTGGTGGACGACAACGCGACGAATCTATCGCTTATTTCGGAGTTGTTGGCGGGGGACGATCATGAAGTCGTGGCCGCCAACAGCGGAGCCGAGGCGCTGGAGGTGCTGACGCGGCGGGAGTTCGACGTGATTTTCCTCGACTTCAACATGGGCGGCATGGACGGCGTCAAGGTCCTGCAAGTCTATCGGTTCGGGAGATTGAAGCCGGCGCCGGTATTTTTCCTGACTGCGGATGTGACCGCTGCGACAGCCGCGAGGCTAAGCAGCGCGGGAGCTGTCGGCATTCTGCACAAACCCATCACCATGGAGGGCTTGCGCCGGGCAATCGCCCAAGTCTGCGGCCCGGTCGCGGGAGCCACTGCCGAGTTCCCCAGCGCCCCGACGCGAACGGCAGCCCCGGCGCCGCCACAAGTGACGCTTGCGCCCGTGCCGACGCAGTATATCGACTACAGAGTGATAGATGGTCTGGCGTCGATGAGCGAACGGCCCCAATTCCTGGCCGAGGTGCTAAACAGCGCCGTTACGGACATCGGACGCAACTGTGATGCACTGATGCAAGCATTGGCGGCACGTGATTCCGCGCGCGTGCGCGATACCGCGCACGCGCTCAAAGGGGTATGCACGACCGTGGGCGCGACTCGGCTCGAGTGGTTGGCGAACAGGCTGGTGCAGAGCACCGGCGAGGAATTGACCCAGGCCGGTGCGCGTTTGAGGGCCGACGTCGCCGAGACGATGCGTCAAAGCGTTGCCGCTATTCGCAACGTCCTTCTGGACCGGGCGGTCAACGGCTAGCCAGGGGCTGAAAGTCCCGCTGCAGGCGAATCAACATGTCCATGACGTTCAGGTCCGCCTCCGCCAAGCCCATCGCCGCTTCTGCCCACTCGCCCACCACGGTCAGTAATTCACGATAGTCGAGCGGCGCCAGGCGGTGCCGACCCCGCTGCAGCATAAGGCGCGCGTTGCGATGCTTGCTGTGGGTCGCGATGAACCGCTCCACGGCGAGGGTGCCTTCCCCTCGGGGGCATATTTCATCGACTATTCCCTTTTCCTTCAGTTCGGCCGCCGAATAGATGCGCGCATCGGTCATCATGCGTTCGGCCTCGTAGGCGCCGACCCGGCGGGCGAGCAGGCTCATACCGCCGGTGCAGGGAAACAGGCCGAACAGTATCTCCGGGAACCCAAACTCGCTCTGTTCCTCCGCAATCAGATAGTCGGCGCTCAATGCCGCTTCGAACCCACCGCCCAAAGCCCTTCCTTGGACCAGAGCAATGGTCGTCGCATCGTTGTTCAGTCTGGTCGCCCATTCGTACATGATGTCCAGACACAGCCGTGAATACTGATACAGAGCGTCCTTGTCCTTGCGCTCGATGCAGGCGTGGAAGTGCCTAAGATCCCCACCCAAACTGAAGTAGTCGGGGTGACCGGACTTGAGCACCGCGTACTGGACCGGCAGCAACTGCCCATCGGCAAGCCAATGCCCGGCGTTGTTCTTTATGGTGTGAATCACGTCGCGCAGGCCATGCAACAGGGGCATCGTAAAATTCTGGCATCCCCCGTCGGATGGCCTTTTCATCGTGATCCAAAGCGCGTTGGATGCCCCCCGATCGAATTCCACCGCGATACGGTCGGAGATGCTCGGCTTTAACAACGGAATTTGAAAATCTAAGGCTCCCATGGTTTCTCCCCTTTAACTCAACTGCACAACACCGAAACGGATGCGCGTTTTGCGGGCATTTCGCGGTGTTTCGAAACGACCAACGCCACATTAGTACCACCGAAACCGGATGAAAACGACATTGCCCGTTCGATCCGGCGATCGAAGACCGGGCTATTGGCCACGTGATTCAGCTCACACTGGGGGTCGATCTCATCCAGGTGCGCCGTGGCCGGAAGAAACGACTCCGTCATGGCGAGGATGGTGATCACCAGTTCCAGCGCACTGGTCGCACCCAGGAGGTGCCCGTGAACGGATTTGGTCGAACTCACCGGAACGGTCTTGGCCGCATCGCCGAACGCCAGGCGAATGGCATTCGCTTCGACCACATCGCCGCCCCGCGTTGCCGTTGCGTGAGCATTCAAGTAGTCGATATCCGCAGGCGCTAAACCGGCGTCCTCGATCGCCAAGCGCATCGCTATGGCCTCCCCTTCAGCCTTGGGCGATGCGATGTGATATCCGTCGGAGGCGACGCCATAGCCGGCCAGGGATCCATAACAAGGGGCGCCGCGCCGCGTTGCATGTTCGGCCGATTCGAGGAGTATGAAGGCAGCGCCCTCGCCAAGGACCAGGCCCGCCCGATCCTTGGCAAAAGGTCTGCAGCTACGGCCTACATCCGAGGCATCCGGTACGGCCATGGCCCTGGTTCCGTCAAAGCCGCCGAACACGCAGGCGGTCAGCGGCGCCTCGGAGCCGCCGGCCAGGGCGACGTCAATGTATCCGTCGCGAACAGCGCGCAGGGCCTCGCCGATCGCGGTGCCCGAGGAGGCGCAGGCGGTGCTAAGAGTCATGACCGGCCCCAGAATCTGATGCCGTATAGAAATCTGCGCGGCAGAACTGTTGTGCATCATCGCCATGGCGGTAAAGGGTCTGGAGGTCCCCTTATGCTCGATCAGGAGCTGTTCGTACCATGCCTGCTCGGTCTGCGCACCGCCCCGGACCGTTCCGAAATAAAGTCCTGCGCGCTGGCCATGGTTCGAGAACTCGCTCAAACCGGCGTCGGCCATAGCCTGGCGTGCAGCAATTATAGCCATTTGCTGGCAGCGATCCAGGAATGGCAATTCGAGTTTGGTGAAATCTTCCGCAAAGCTTCGGGGAACCACGCCGGCAGGAAAAGACTTCTGCAAAAAGGGCGCTTCGCATAAGCGAATGCCAGACTGTGCAGTCGACAGATGGGAAATCAGATCACCGATGCCACAGCCGACCGGCGATACGACGCCAAGGCCGGTGATCACGACGTCACGTTTCTTCGACATCGATGCACGCCCCGGTGAGATTTTCGCGGAACTATGCATTTCCGGCCAGGTTTCTGGATATCACGGCTGCCACTTCGCCCAGAGACGGATTGGGCGGGAAAGACAAGTCAACGAGCTTTGTCCCGAGTTCCGCTTCCAGATCGAGCATGATTTCCAGGACGTGGAGCGAATCGACTCCCAGATCACCGAGTCGGGCGTTCTCCCCCAACTGAACGACTTCCAGTCCGAATCGATCATGCAAGCTGGCTTGGATCTTGGTGAGAATAACGGCATTGTCCATAGTGACCGCACCTCCTGCGGTTAATGTATATCTTTCGCGTTGGACCCCCGGGTCAGGAATCGGTGTGGCGAACACTCCACCCACGCCGGGGAAGCAGGAGTTTAACGGAGTTTGGCTCTGACGGGGGAGGCCCCGATCGAAGCGCCCGCCTGCGCCGAACCCGCGTGTACCCTGGCAAAAGACGCAGGAATACGTCCAATCATGCGGCTATTGCCGCCGCGGGCCGGGAGGGTTATGAGCAGCCTGCTTTTTGCGGCGGCGCGGTAGTGTTATGCTTCTTATTCGAATGTCATAACAACTTAACGCCGCCCAATGGCGGACCAGGGATGTACCAGATACTCGTCGACAAGAAAATCCTCGTGGTAGATGACCAAGCGACGATCCGCAAAATTGTCCACGGTGTGCTGGTAAACAACGGTGCGCAGGTACTTGAGGCCGATAGTGCCGAGGAAGCGATTCGGATTGCGGGTGAACAATGCGTCAATGCATTTCTGCTCGATATTCAGCTGCACGAGACCAACGGCATCGAACTATGCCGCGAACTCAGGCGAATGGATCAGTACCGGAACACTCCGATCATGTTCGTCACCTCCCTGGACGAAAGGCACACCCTGCAGCAGGCTTTGGAAGCGGGCGGCGACGACTTCATTCATAAGCCGATCGACCCTGTCATCCTCAGGGCACGGCTGAGCAACCTGTTTCAGAAAACGGAATATCTTCGCCAGACCGAGCTGATGAGCCTTTCGCTGCACCGTTATGTCTCACCGCGAACCGAGGAAATGGCTCGGATCTACGCCAGGACCGGTGTTCTGCCGCCCCCAAGGAATCGCGAGGTTTCGGTTCTTTTTACCGACGTGCGGGACTTTACCGAACTGAGCCAGCAACTGGAGCCGGATGCCCTGTTCCATGCGCTAAGCGAGCAGCTCGCGACTCAGGTAGGGCTGGTCTATACCCACGGAGGATA
>Ga0153916_10004535_pt1 | contig 10487 bp, 5 predicted proteins | sample Opewatmetagenome_FD_109642 | JGI IMG/M metagenome (GOLD analysis project Ga0153916, IMG submission 109642) | Freshwater wetland microbial communities from Ohio, USA - Open water 3 Core 3 Depth 4 metaG | ecosystem: Environmental > Aquatic > Freshwater > Wetlands | place: USA: Ohio, Lake Erie, Old...
GCACGAGGAACTGGGGCAGGATCCTCGCGTATCGGAACCGACGCCCCAGCAGAGCCGAGAGCTCCACAGTGACCGCCCGGGCTGGGCCGGGCGAGTCGAGGTCGCCGAAGCCCGAGCGGTTCCGCGTGGAGGCGACGAGCAGTCCATCAGCACGAAGCACGCGGTGAAGCTCGGCCACGAAGGTGCCGTTGTCGCGGACGCGGTCGATGGTCTCGAAGGAGACGGCAAGGTCGAAATAGCCCGAGGGGAAGGGAAGCCTTTCCGCACTCGCGCAGACAGGATGCAGCCGTGGACTCGGTGGGTGCTCGAGGGTTGGCGCCTTGCCCTCGCACGAAAGGTCCACGGCAACCACCAGTCGCGCACCGGCGTCGAGGAGCATGCGAAGGCCTTGCCCGTCGCCGAACGAGACCACGAGAACCCGGCGGTCCTTGGCCCAACGTTCGGCAAGGCGAAAGCGCACCAGGTGCTCGAAGTGGCGGAGGTGATCCGCGTGCTCGGCGCGCGTCGGATGCTCGACAGAGTCCATCACGGTTTCGTTCTTTGGCGGCCACCGGGCCGCGGCGGCCCGCCCGTGCCGGAGGCGAGATCGCTCCATAAGCACCAGGGCGGCGATTGGGTCAAGGGGTCCGGCGGGCGGAGCCAGGCCAGTGGTGTCGTGGCGGGGATAGGCGAGAATGTCCGGCGAACCGGCGCGCTGCACTTGACAAGCCACGGAAGCTGGAAGAAGAACCGATGGTCGCGTGCCGGCTCGCATCGAGCGGCGAATCCACCCAACGCTCCGGATCCGATGCCGCAATCCTATCGACCTCTCGACTACCACCTCTCGTTCGCGGTTCCGCATCGCCTGACCGAGGTCGAGAGCTGGCACCAGCACACGCCGTTCGCATCCGCCCTGGTGACCGCCCTGCAGCCGCGCGTGCTGGTGGAACTCGGCACGCACCGGGGAGACTCCTATTGCACATTCTGCCAAGCCGTCGATGCGCTTGGCTTGCCCACCCGGTGCTATGCGGTCGACACATGGCAAGGTGACGGGCACTCAGGTCGCTACGGAGACGAGGTGTACGAGGATCTGCGCGCCTACCACGATCCACGTTACGGGCGGTTCTCCACGCTGCTGCGTTCCACATTCGATCAGGCGCGCGAGCACTTCCCCGATGGCTCTGTCGATCTCCTGCACATCGACGGGCTGCACACGGAGGAAGCCGTTCGGCACGACTTCGAGAACTGGCTCCCCAAGCTCAGCGAGCGCGGGGTCGTGCTCTTCCACGACTCCAACGTCCGGGAGCGCGACTTCGGCGTGTGGAGGTTCTGGCAGCAGGTGGCCGAGCGCTACCCGAGCTTCGAATTTCCGCACGGACACGGGCTGGGGCTCCTGGCGGTTGGATCCGAGGTTCCCGCGGAAGTGCTCGACCTTTGCGCGCTGAGCGGAGACGAGCGCCAACGGATCATCCGGCTCTACCAGGCCCTGGGCGAGCGAGTGCTCTACACGCGCCAGGTCGCTTCGCTTCGGGTGGAGAACGAGCGACGAAGCGCCAGCCTGGCCGAGAAGGAACAACTCGTGGCGCGCCGCGACGAGCGCATCCGATCCCTGGAGCAGGCGTTGAGGGAGCGGGATGAGGCGCTGAGGGAACGAGATGACGCAAGCAGGGAGCAGGCGCGCGTGCGCGTCGAGCAAGAGGCACGAGTCGTCGACCTCGAGGCGCAACTGGCGTTCATGCGCCGGGAGGTCGAAGGGTTCGTCTACTCGCGCTCCTGGCGGCTGACCGCCCCGCTGCGTTGGCTGGTCGGCGTGGCCCGGCGAAGGGGCTCCCGGGCTTCTCGCGGACCGGTCCCTGGGTCTGGGGAGCCGTCGCAGGACGGCCCCGCAGAGCTGCTGGCCGTCGACCGAGCTGCGCGGCCCCTCCTGGCGACCGGGGCGATGAACGGCGGTTGGTACGGGGGCGAGGAGATCCGGCGCTCGCCTCACGGCAGGCCCTCGATCGAGGAGAGTCGCCTGGCGGCGAAGTGGGCGGAGCGGATGGACGCCGCCGATACGCAAGCGATCCTCGAATACACCGGGAGCGCCACGGGTGCCGGCGACCAGGCGACTCGGTCGGCACACGGGGGCGCACCCTCGGCGCTTGCCAGATCGCTGGCGCCGCTCCAGGCCATCGAGGGGTCTCTGTCCAAGGTGCGCCCCGACGGAGTGCCGGCGCGAGCCGATGGACCGCCGTCGTTCACACTCGTCACCCCGTTCTTCCGCCATTACCGACACTTCGAGGCGTGCGCGGCCTCGGTGCTGGAGCTGGCCTCCAGAAGCCAAGGCCTGCCGTTCGAGTGGCTGGTCCTCAACGACGACCCTTCATTCACGGTTGCGGATCTAGAGCGCGCCATTCCCGAGCGGCTTCGTTCCGTCACCCGAGTGCTCTCGGACGGGCGGAACCACGGAATCGTGAAGCGGCTCAACCAGGGGATTCAGGCGGCGCGCAACGAGTGGATCCTGTTCCTGGATTGCGACGACCTCATTGGCGCTGACGCGATCCCGGTACTCGATCAGTACATCTCGCGATACCCGCGGTGTCGATACATCTCGTCCGCGATGCTGGACATCGCCGAGTCCGGGGAGGTGTTGCGGTACCGAAGACGGACGAGCGGCCCTTCGCGCCTGCTCACCGAGGGGATGACCGCCGGGCATCTCAAGGCGGTGCGCCGCGATGCCTTCGAGCAGCATGGCCTCCTCGACGAAGCGTTCGACGGCTGCCAAGACTACGAGTTCGCGCTCCGCATGGCGTTTGCGGAACCTCTCCTCTACATCCCGGAGTACCTCTATTCCTATCGCTGGCACCGAGCCTCCCAGTCGGTAGGCCAGAGCGCTCGTCAAACAGCCACGGCGGACGCGGTCGTTCGGCGGTACGCGAGCATGTTTCTGAGCAGGTCCGGGAACTCGGGTAGGCGCGAACCACCGCAGCCGGAGTCCCTCCTCCCGCAACGAGCCATCGCAATCGTTCGCACTCAGGGCAATCGGAGCGACCTTCTCCAAGAGGCGCTTCACTCGCTCCAGGTCCAGCAGCTGCCGGTGACCGCCGTCGTGGTCGTGCACGGCGATGCAGACGCACTGCGGAGGGTGGAGGGCCTGGTGGCGAGCACGGGCGGCGGTGTGCAGTTACTGCACGCACCTGACACCAAGCGGCGGCGCGGCTATCCCCTCAACGTCGCGCTTCGCCAGGCATACGAGTCGGCCGAAGGGCCCGGATTCCTCTTCTTCCTCGACGACGACGACGTCGTCTACCCCATGTTCGCGCAGAAGATGTACGAGGCGCTCACCGCTTCGGGAGCGGATCTCGTCTGCTGCGCGAGCAACCGGCGCATGCCGGGGCAGGCAGCGCAGCCTGGCTACTCGCCACTCCCAGCCCCCTGCCTTCTGGTCCAGAACTTCATTCCAATCAACTCGTACGCAGTTCGCTTCTCCGCGCTGGCTTCGAGGCGACTGCTGTTCAGCGAGGAACTGGAATACCTGGAGGACTGGGACTTCTTGGTTCGGGCTCTCGGAGAAGGCCTTCGATTCCACGCGCTCGAGGATACGCTCTGCGAGTTCCGGTTGATCGGAGACGGAAACCGTCCGGTGAAGGCTCGCCCCGATCTGTGGGCCAAGTGCGAGAAGCAGGTCAGGCGCGAAGCCGAGGGCGCGCTCCTGTCACTGGGCGGAGACCGTCTCATGGAACAGCTGCTGGCCTTCCCGGCGGACCTGCTGGCGAGGCTGAGCGCGAGCGATCTGGAATGCGTCATGGCTGCTCGTTCCCTCGTGGAGAAGGTCTGCCCGGCACCTCCGGAGGAGGTCGTTCCAGCAACTGGCCGGTGACAGCGCGCGGACGTCAGCCTCGGCGAACCCATCCTCCGACTTCATGGCCATGCACGTGAGCATCTCCGTCATCCTGCCCGTCTTCTGGCGCCAGCCCTCGCCCCAGGCTATCCGCGATCTGCGGAGGGCGCTGGACTCCGTGCTCGGTCAGAGCTACCCGGACGCGTTCGAGGTCTTGGTCGTCGACGACGGAAGCCCGAATCCGGTGGCCGGCGCACTCGCCGAAACCGCGTATGCCGCCGATTCGCGAATCCACTGGATTCGCCTTCCGCGCAACGGGGGGCTGGTGAACGCTCTCAACGTTGGCCTGGCCTCGGCCAGATACGACTTCGTCGGGCGAATCGACAGCGACGACAGCTGGCGACCGGGGAAGATCGAGAAGCAGGCACGACTACTCCAGCAGGATCCCGACTTGACCATCGTCGGGTCCGGAATGCGCCTGGTGCGCGAAGATGGCAGCCCCGACGAGGATCTCGTTCGTCCCGGCGACTGGAAGGGAATCCTCAACTTCTTCGTGACGGTGGGGTGCCCCTTCCCCCATGGCAGCATCGTTGCCCGCCGCTCGGTGTTCACCCTGCTCGGAGGATATCCCCACGACATGAGGTTCGCCCACTGCGAGGACTATGCGCTCTGGGGCGTGTGGTTGCGGTTCTTCAAACCTGCCATGGTTGAGGAGATCCTCTACGACTACACCGTGTCGACCGCCTCCGTGTCAGGAGTGCATGGCCACCAGCAGCGGGAGGGCTCGGGGCTGGTTCAGCAGACCTTCATCGACCTCGGGGACAGCAGCAGGCTGCCGGCCGCACTCCTGGGCCTGAGCAAGGAGCTCGGCGTGTCACTCTACGAAGCCGGTCGACTGAGCTTCTTGCTGTGGAAGTACCGACCGACTACGGCGCTGCCAGAAGGTGCAGTGGAGCACCTGCGGATTCTGCTGCCCGACAGAAGGATCGTCCTGTCGAGGGTACCGGAGAGATCCTGGCACGGCTGGCCGAGCGCACAAGCGACGTCGGCCCAGACCACGGGCCCGCTCGTGGGCCTGCATGTCATGTAGCGGGGCGCCACCGTACGCGTCCTGGTCGGCCGCCTTCGCTACTGCATCTTCAGCTTGGCCATGGCGATTGCGCTCATCTTGAGCAGTAGGAGGCCGTGGCGGAACCTCCGAATCTTGATCTCGCCATAGGTTCGCTCACGGTAGCGGACAGGGACCTCAACGATCTTGAGATTCTGTTTCGCAGCACCGAAGAGCAAGTCGAAGTCGCCAAATGGGTCGAAGTCCCCGAAGAAGGTCCGTCCAGCGACGATCTTCTCGTAGTCCCTCCTGAATAGAACCTTGGTACCGCACAGCGTGTCCTTGAGCCGCTGGCCGCAGAGCCACGTGAAGAGGACTCCGAAGAACCGATTCGCAAGCTTGTTCAGGAACCGCATGGCGTTCCTCTCCATGGGGTAGACAAGTCGCGTCCCGTTGATGAACTCACCGCGGCGCTCGGTCAGCGCCAAGTAGAACTTGGGGAGATCCTCGGGCGGAGCCGTGAGGTCGGAATCGAGGATCATGAGGATGTCACCCTCGGCGGCCGCAAACCCCTTGCGAACGGCATCGCCCTTGCCAAGCTTGAGCATCTTCCCGTGGAGGGCCCCATCGGCGGAGCCGGGCGGAACCTGGTGGATGAGCTTCACATCCTTGCGGCCGCGGTATTGCTCGATCATCTCCTGGATCGCTTCCACCGTTCCATCGTTGGAGTTGCCGTCCACGAAGATGATCTCGGTGTGACGTCCCATCGCGGGGATTCGCTCCACGGCAGCGCGAATGTTGCCGCGCTCGTTGCGGCAGGGAACGATGATACTCACGGTATGCTCCACGGTCTGAAGCTCCTGCGCGCGGGGTCGGGCCACGAGGTAGGTCGTGAGACAGAGGTGGCGGAACAGAGGAAGCTTCGCAACGAAACGGTTGAAGAAGGCGGACACCAGAGGGATCCATTTCGGGACGAGGACACGCTCGCCTCGTGTCACGATCTCGAATCCGTTCAGCTCCAGCAGGTTCGCGATGTCGTCCAGGGAAAGCCAGTTCTGATAGTCCTGCGGCATCTTCAAGCCGAGCTTCTCGCCCAGCCGAAGCACCGGCTCCCATAGCGCATTGAAATAGGTGATGACGATTCGAGAGCCCGGGTGCGTGACGCGCCGCAGGTAACGGAACGAGGCCCAGACGTCCGTGAGCTCGCCGATCAGGTCTGACATCACCACGTAGTCGAACTTCTCATCCAGGTCGAGGGCCTCCGCATCGCCAACCCGGAACTCGAGCCCTGGGTACCGATCCGTCGGGTGCTTCTCCCGGGCCACCCGGACCATCCCCGGGGAGAGGTCCACCCCGAGGCCTCGCGAGGGCCCGAGGGCGGCCAGGGCCTGCCCCGTTCCGGAGCCGAGCTCCAGGACGGAGCTGCCCGGACGAATGATAAAGCCGAGGAGGCGGTGGATCTCGTCGTAGTAGTACCGGTTGCGCGCGATCCACTTGTCTCGCTCGTCCGCCACCGCGTCGAAGTGCGCTCGCTTCTCTTCCTTTGTCCTCATCTGTCAGCGCGCCTCGCCGCGGAGGTGGAGATAGGCCCAGGCGCCTGATGGGATGAGCCACCCGGCTACCCGTTCGGCGCCTGCGACCAGTTTTCGTATCAACGTTCTCTGGGCCCAGTCGGGTCTGCCGATGTCTGGGTGGTAGACCAGTCGGTGCAGTGGGAGCGGCTGGAAGTGCTCGACCCGTACCACCTCGAAGCGCGGGGCGAGCAGCGAGGCCAGGCGCGGCCCAGTCGACCGGAGCTCGCCGCGCTCCTCTGGCCGGGCCAGGGCATGGACGAAGATGAGCGGGTTGTATCGGCACGGCTCGAGAACGTCGATGCGGCCCCTACGAGCGAGAACACGTCGACACTCGTTCACGAGAATCTCTGGGCGATCCACATGGTGGAAGACGTCCCGCACCAGTACATGATCGAAGCTCCCTGCGCCAAACGGGAGCTCCAGACCCGAGCCGGCGACGAATCGTGCCTGGACGTGCTGCTGCGCGAAGCGCACCTTGTCCACGAAGAGGTCGAGTCCCACGGCCCCGGGGGGCTCCCCGAGGTGCTTCAGCGTCTCGCCCTCGGCGCATCCGAGATCGAGAACGCGACGACCGAGTGGGTCGAAGGCCGCCCGCAAGAGCGTGCGTTCCTCGTCCGAGACGACGGGACTCTGGGTCTGCCACGCGAAGTGCGTGGGCGCGGCGGAGGCGAACGCTTTGGCGAGAAGAGGATCGGCCATCCTGCTCGGCCCTCCGTGGTGCCCTGCTGCGTGAAAGGAGACCGCTCGCGATGAGTACTCGAGACTGACTTGTCAACGGGAGAGCGGAGTCTCGCTGAGCCGCCTGAAGACCACGACGTGGAACTCGGAGTCGAATGACTCTCGAGCGAATTCGGGGGCCGCTTCAATGCGCTTCAGCACCGGCAGCGAGACCCTGTTCAGGAAGTCGGGAGGTACCGGCATTGCAGACTCCTCGAGCGAGATGAAATAGGGGACCTTGTAGTACGCCAGACGACCCCACGCCACGTTCGCGTCCTTCTCAGCGTGCCCCAGATAGACGTATTGGCAGCGAAGGCCGCGCTCCAGCTGGGCTTTGGCCGAATAGAACGAGAGCGTGTTCAGATTGAGCCAGTCGAGGTCCACTCCAGTCATGACGAACTGGCCGGCCGTACGCGCGGGACAGGTATGCTCGGCAAGTCGGGAGATCTCGCGTTTCAGAGCTCGCGCCTCTACCGGCGGGCCCTCCCAGTAGTTTCGGCCCGGAGTCTCGATCACGCCCAGACTTCGCCCGTGTACCACCGCCCACTGTCCGACCAGGGCCGCACACAAGGCCCACCCGACATAGGGACTTCCGCGCAGGCCGGTCACCAGCCAGGCGAGAACGACGGCGATCGAAGGCGCCAGGGCGAGCAAGTATCGCGTCTCCTCGTTCACCGTGAACGAAAGCATGAGGAAGACCGCGCCCACCTGCAGCAATGCCGCAAACAACAGGGGGCTCTTGCTGAACCCTCCGGTGACGCCACGCCTCCAGCGGAGCCCAACCACGAATACCACGAGGGCCGTGAGCGAAACGACCAGCAAGAGCCAAGTCGTCTCGGTCGCAAGGAAGCTCCTCCTGAGGGCACCCATCCAGTAGACGAGCTTGTTGAGCGCAGTATCCCGCCTGCCGTAGTCGAGTGCGACGTCGCTCGAAGCGGCAAGCTCCGCAAAGGCCAGTGTCGCGCCCCAATTGCGCAGATACCAGGCCATACCCATCACCATCAGGAGGGCGGCCGGAAGGCCCCGCGCGAGTTCGCCAGGGCGTGGACGAAGGACCATGCGCGGTCGAACGAACCCTTTGACCGCGTGGTATGCCGCGAGGAGGCCGGGGAACACGATGAAGGCCGGGGTGCTGACCTTGGCGAGGATTCCTATACTGGTGGCGAGAATCAAATGGGACAGAGTACGCAAGGGCGGCCGCAGCGGCGCGACCGCCGCCGCCCAGTAGAGGTAGCTGATGGCAAAGGCCTGAAGAGCCTCCGTGAGATAGTGGTGGGACATGCTCACGAATAGCGGGGATGCCCCGATGAAGAGGGTTGCCATCACGGCTGGAAGCGCGGAACCGGGGGCAATGGCCCGGGCGGTCCGGAAGGTGAGGACCAGAGTCCCGAGCTGAACGAGGAGCACCGATGCCAACAATCCGAACTCGATGGACCCGAGCAACTGGCCAACCGGAACGAAGAGCTGCCCGAGCCAAGCCAGGCCTGGAGCCTTGGGAGAGAGGACGGCCAGCAGCGCTTGCGGCCACTGGGCCGGCCTCCTCACCAGCTTGAACCAGAGGTCGACTGTTCCCTCTGCGTAGAACGCCGGGTCCCATGACCAGACCGAACTGTCTCTTGCCACCCAGTAGACGCTGGGCGCCAGCATGAAGGCGGCCAGGAGCCAAGGGGCGAACCGCTCCCACGGGCGGCCAGGCGTGGCGCTGCCTGGTTCTTCGAGATCCGGTTCCATGCTCTAGCTCCAGTCCGGCAAGGGACGCCAGCGCACCGCGAGGCGTTCGCACTTACCACACTCGCGCGACCAGTGGACGCCGGCTCGACAGGAGAAGCGACCGTTGGCGATCCAGCCGGGCCGTCCCGGCCGCTGCAGCCAGATCACTCCGGTGACTTCAAGCAACTCGACACTGTCCTCGACATACGAGTCATGGGCCTCGTCGGAAGGATCGGCACACGGGGGCTGGATGCACAGCCTCGATGCTGGAGGCCATTGGCCCGGCGCTCTGTTTGCTCTGGGTGTCGTTTACTCATTCGCCTGGTACGATGTGTCAAGGTCGCGTGCGCGGCTTTCGAGGAGTCGTCCGCAGCACGCTGGGCGTCAGCATGCGTTGACACTCCCACTTCGGTCACGCTACAAGCAGCGCGGGCCCGCCGAAGGGAATATCTGATGAAAGGTGTCATCTTAGCGGGCGGCACCGGCTCCCGCCTCTTCCCCCTCACCAAGGTTACGAACAAGCACCTTCTCCCCGTCGGGCGGGAGCCGATGATCTACCACCCAGTGCGGAAGCTGACCGAGGCGGGGATCCAGGAAATCCTGATCGTGACCGGCGTCGACCACATGGGCGACGTGGTGAACCTTCTCGGATCCGGCAAGGACTTCGGCTGCCGTTTCACCTACAAGGTCCAGGACGAGGCCGGCGGCATCGCGCAGGCCCTCGGGCTCGCCGAGAACTTCGCGGGCTCGAGTGCGGTCTGCGTCATCCTCGGGGACAACGTCTTCGCCGATTCCCTCAGCCCTTTCGTCGCCCGCTACCGGGCCCAGGGGCGTGGTGGCCGAGTGGTGCTCAAGAAGGTGGCCGACCCCCACCGCTTCGGCGTCGCCGAGGTGAAGGACGGCAGGATCCTCTCCATCGAGGAGAAGCCCAAGAAGCCCCGCTCGGACCTGGCGGTCACGGGCATCTACTTCTATGATTCTGCGGTGTTCGAGCTCATCCGCGGCCTCAAGCCCTCGGCGCGCGGTGAGCTGGAGATCACCGACGTCAACAACGGCTACCTGGCCCGCGGCCAGCTCTCGCACGACGTCTTGGAGGGCTGGTGGACCGACGCGGGGACCTTCGAGTCGCTCATGACGGCCAACGAGCTGGTCTCGGGCGTCGCCCCGCCGCACCGGGGTGGCAAGTCGGCTTGAGGAACGCGCCATGGCCCAGCGACTCATCGACGGCGTCCGCGTCAAGCAGCTCAAGCCCATCCCCGACGAGCGCGGGCGTCTCATGGAGATGCTCCGCCACGACGACGACCTCTTCATCGAATTCGGCCAAGTCTACATGACGACCATGTACCCTGGCGTCACCAAGGCTTGGCACTACCACAAGCTCCAGCACGATGATTTCGTCTGCGTGAAGGGGATGATCAAGCTCGTCCTCTACGACGAACGCGAAGGGTCCCCCACCAAGGGCGTCGTGAACGAGTTCTTCCTCGGCGACCACAACCACCAGCTCGTGCAGATTCCGCCCAGCGTCTGGCACGGCTTCAAGAACATCGGCGAGTCCGAGTCGATCATCGTCAACATCGTGACGAAGCCGTACGACTACAAGTCGCCCGACGAGTATCGGCTCGACGCTCACCAGAACCAC
>Ga0153916_10004536_pt1 | contig 10485 bp, 10 predicted proteins | sample Opewatmetagenome_FD_109642 | JGI IMG/M metagenome (GOLD analysis project Ga0153916, IMG submission 109642) | Freshwater wetland microbial communities from Ohio, USA - Open water 3 Core 3 Depth 4 metaG | ecosystem: Environmental > Aquatic > Freshwater > Wetlands | place: USA: Ohio, Lake Erie...
GGGCTTTTATGAAGGCGCAAAGGAATATAATTTATTTGATTGTTTTGAGTGCGGCTCATGTGCATTCGTCTGTCCTTCAAAAAGACCTATAGTTCAGCTTATACGGCTTGCAAAATCAATGGTAAAGCCATGAACTGTTTGTTAGATTTAGGGGTTTTATGGAAACGGTAAAAAAAGAGCATCAATTAATTATTTCTGTAAGTCCTCATGTAAGAAGCGAAGAAACAACAAGCAGGATTATGTGGAGTGTATCCGCTTCGCTCCTTCCGGCTACGATAACAGGCGCTTATTTCTTCGGACCGCAAGCCGTTTTTACGATTATCCTTTGTATAATAGCTGCCGTATTTTCGGAGTACGTATTTCAGAAGGCATTGAAAAAGAAGCCCTCTATTAGTGATGGTAGCGCCTTTCTTACTGGTCTCTTGCTTGGTATGAATTTACCGCCATCTGTACCTTTTTACATTCCAATCGTCGGCTCTTTTGTTGCTGTAATTATTACCAAACAACTCTTTGGAGGGCTCGGGTTTAATGTCTTTAATCCTGCCCTGATTGGAAGGGCATTCCTCCTCATTTCCTTTCCTAAACTAATGACCATCTGGAATGAACCTACAGCAGCCTTTATACATCTCGATGCCAAAACTACTGCCACGCCGCTGGGTATCCTGAAGGAAGAAGGCGCAGCAAAATTGATTGAAATCTTTGGCGATAAGATTAACCTTTATGAGCAACTTCTTGTTGGTCACCGGGCAGGTTCTATCGGTGAAACGTCAGTGCTAGCACTGCTCATTGGTGCTGCGTTCCTTTTCTACAAGGGATATATCTCATGGCATATCCCTGTATCGTTTCTTGGTACAGCGGCGGTAATTGCCTGGGTGTTCGGGGGAAAAGGTGCTTTGTTTGCCGGAGACCCTCTGCTGCACCTCTTGAGTGGCGGTATGATACTGGGTGCCTTTTTTATGGCTACCGACTATGTTACCTGCCCCTCGATAAAAAAAGGGCAAATACTCTTCGGTATTGGCTGCGGGTTTCTAACTATGCTCATAAGGCTTAAAGGTGGATACCCCGAAGGTGTGATGTTCGCCATACTCATAATGAACTGTTTTACACCCTTAATTGACAGAAGCTTTAAAACAAAACTCTTCGGCGCCAAAAAATGAAACAAAGGGGATAAAGCGATGACAGGCAAGGACATTTTAAAAATAACCCTTAATCTTGTTGTTATATATACCATAGGTGGGATCATCCTTGCTATTGTTTATGCCTGGACTTCGCCCATAATGTTTAAGAATGCTGTTATTGAAAAAGAACAGGCACTGAAAAAGCTTATGCCTGATGCTGATAAAATTGAGAAAATGGGTGACTGGTCCATACACGAAAAGCATTCAGAGTACTTTGCTGCCAAAAAGGGCGATAATATTATCGGTTATATTGTCCAATCATTCGGCAAGGGCTATTCAAGTTACATAAATACATTAATTTCAGTGGATAAGGATTTTAAGGTTCAAAGTATAAATATTCTTGGACATGCAGAAACACCCGGGCTGGGAGACGAGATCGAGATGGACAGCTTCAAAAACCAGTTTAAGGGCAAGGATGTGGAACATTTAACGGTATTAAAGGCGGATACAACGGAATATATACAGGCAATATCCGGAGCAACCATCTCCAGCAGGGCGGTTACTGAAGATGCTGTAAGAAGCGGGGTAGACTTCCTAATAAAGACAATAAAAGAAGGAGGATCTGAGCATGGCAAACACAATTAGTTATCTTGCTCTTATAAAAAATGGAATTTTTAAAGAAAACACCATATTTAGGCTCGCGCTCAGCCTCTGTCCCTCTATTGCAGTCACAAACAACTTGAGAAACGGTGTTTTAATGGGCGCTGCAGTTCTCTTTGTACAGGTAATGGTCAATATCACTGTTTCGCTAATGCGAAAATTCATCCACCCGAGGATACGGCTGCCCATCTTTATGCTTGTAATATCAGGCTGGGTAACTGTTACCGATATGACAATGGCAGCCTTTGCAAGGGAAGCATACAAGCAGATGGGACTGTATATACAGTTGATCGTTGCTTTTGCCTCAATCCTCGCCAGGGCCGAGATGTTCGCGAGTAAAAATAAGATTGCCCCATCTATGTTTGACGGTATTGGTATGGGACTGGGGTTTTTGTTTGCACTTACTGTAATAAGTTTTTTCAGGGAGTTGCTGGGCAAGGGATCGTTATGGGGGGTTCCGATTATTAATGCAAAACCCCTTCTTATAATGATTTTACCGGCAGGTGGTTTTTTTGCTGTAGGGATATTAATGGCTTTTTTCAACTGGGTTGATATAAAGTTTTCCCAAAAAGGGCCTGCTGGCGCATCGCAATGAATTAAAATGAATTATTGAACTCCGATGCATAGCATCGAGGAATTCATTGATTAAAATTTTTAAAGGAGGAATCCATGAGTATTGATTCCGCAAAGCTTTTTGAGCTCATTATTGCGGCCTCGCTTATAAATAATTTTGTTTTCACAAGGTTCCTCGGCCTTTGTATATTTTTCGGGGTCTCTAAAAAAATGGAGACCGCGGTTGGTATGAGTATTACCTTTACTTCGGTTATGATGATAAGCGCAGCATTAAGCTGGCTCATTTTTAATTATGTGATGATCCCCCTTGACATTACATTCCTTAAGATTATTGTATTTATTGGCGTTGTAGCTGGATTTGTACAGGCATCTGACACAATTATGAGAAAGGTTGCACCTGTGCTTTTTCACAAACTTGGCATCTATCTCGCTCTGATATCAACTAATTGTATTATACTTGCAGTTCCCTTGATTAACGCAGGTGAAAAATATAATTTTATTGAGAGCCTTGCCTTCGCATTTGGCTCAGGAATCGGGTTTGCACTGGCATTATTAATAATGGCAAGCATTCGGGAAAAACTTGAACTTGCTGATGTCCCCAAAACATTTAAAGGATTACCCATTGCCTTTGTAGTTACAGGGTTGATTGCCCTTGCATTTACAGGGTTTTCAGGATTAATTAAATTATAATTTGTGTAGAGTTTAAGAATGTATGACATTCAGAGAATAATAACAGATATCGTTGGGTTGATTCAGCTCTCTGACATATCTCACTTTATACTCCCTCAAATTGGAGTTGGCGGAGGGGTTGAAGCAAAAGAGTATGTTGAATTAATGCCTCTTATAAAATCCACTTTAATCTTCCTCGCTGGCCTAGGTATAATATTCGGCCTTGGACTTGCCTTTGCAGCAAAAAGATTTTCTGTTAAGATTGACCCGAGGGTAGAGCAGGTAAAAGAAGTTCTTGCCAATGCGCACTGTGGCGCATGTGGTTATGCGGGCTGTGAGCAGTATGCAGAAGCAGTAGTAAATAATCCTGACATCCCGCCAAATCTCTGTACACCGGGTGGTGCAACAACCTGTGAGGCAGTCGCATTAATCACAGGTAAGAAGGCTGAGATAAGAGAGCCTATTTTTGCAAGGATTATGTGTCAGGGCAGTTGGAGCCGGTCAGTAAAGAAATTCAAATATGAAGGCGTTCAGGATTGCAGGGCTGTTATACTTGCAGGCGGGGGGGACAAGGCATGCAGGTACGGCTGTTTAGGCTATGGGACTTGCTCGAGGGTATGTCCCTTTGATGCTATAACCATGACAGATGACCAACTTCCATATGTTGACCTCACGAAGTGCACAGGTTGCAGAAAGTGCGAGGCAGTATGCCCCACAAAGGTTATCGAGGTTCTTCCTTCATCAAGACAGGTCCTTGTTACATGTCATTCAAAAGACAGAGGCGTAGATACAAAAAAAAATTGTCAGGCAGGCTGTATTGCATGTGGTATCTGTAATAAGGTCTGCCCTTTTGATGCACCCTCTATTGAGAATAACCTGTCGCGTATAGACCTGGATAAATGCAAGGTATGTGGCCTTTGTGTTAAAAAGTGCCCTACAAAGGCTATCACAGACTTTATACCTAAAAGGCCAAAGGCTTTTGTTATGGATAACTGTATTGGCTGCCGGATATGCACTAAAGTCTGTCCTGTTAATGCAGCTTCTGGTGAACTGAAAAAACTGCATGTTATTGATCAGTCCAGGTGTATTGGATGTGGCATCTGTACAGCAAAGTGTCCTGTGCAAGCGATAGATGGCACATTCAATGCGGCTGAGGTCTTTGCCTCAGCAACTGAAAAGGGAAAGGCTGCCTAGGCAGTTTCATTGAAGATTATTATTGAAAAAGAGCACGGTCTAAATTTAAAATAATCGCCAATTAATAGACCTTCTTTGAAGGCAATTTAAATTTTTTAAGGAATGGGGGTTAGATTTATGAAACGTTTTAAAGTTATTCTGGCTTTATTTGTAATCTTAGTTTTTTCAGGGTTTGTTTTTGCAGGGAGCACAGGTGATGAGGCACTGCAAAAATTGATGGATGGCAACAAAAGGTTTGTATCGGGCAAACTCATGACTAAAGACCTCGGAGACACAAAAAGAAAAGAATTGTTAAAAGGGCAGAAACCTTTTGCAACAGTAATAACATGTTCTGACTCGAGGGTACCCCCGGAACTGCTTTTTGACCAGGGTCTTGGCGATATCTTTATCATCAGGGTTGCAGGCAATGTTGTTGACCCGCTAGAATTGGGCAGCATTGAATATGGAGTAGAACATCTGCATACTCCCTTATTATTTTTACTTGGCCATGAGAAATGCGGTGCTGTAACTGCAACAGTTGAAGCAGAAGGTAACCCAGAGGGTAACATAGGTGCGATATTGAAAAAAATCATGCCTGCTGCTGAGAAGGCGAAGAAAAAAGGCGGGACCAAGGAAGAGATCGTTGAAACAGCTATCAAGGAAAACGTAAAAGATGTCTACAATGATATCATGAAAAAAAGCAGTATCGTTAAACACCTTGTGCAAGAGGGCAAGTTAAAAATTGTTGGCGGTGAATACATGCTTTCAACAGGCAAGGTCGAAATGCTAGAGCTTCCAAAGGCAGCCGGCAAAAAGGCTCATTAAACTTGACATCCTCGTAAAAAGTCTAAAAAAGCACTTTTCTGTCATTCCCGTGGAAACGGGAATCCAGTCTTTTCAATTAGTTACATGCTTTCTGGATTACCGCTTTCGCGGGAATGACGACTTTTTACTAATGCATCAACCTTAATATTTGACGGTCTCGTAAAAAGTCGTCCCACTGGAATTTGAGCGCAATATACAGCAGTTTATATGGCTCAACAACACTGGATATTGTGGCAAAGAATTTTATAAGCGACTTTTTACGAATGCGTCAATATTAGTTGTAGAGAAAAATCTATGAAATCAAAACTTGCAATTGCCATTACTCTTTGGGGATGGCTACTTTTTGTGGTATGGCTATCCTATGATTATGCCGAATATCAAAATGGCTGGATTATTCATATTTTTGAGCCGGCTCTTCGTTATGAAATTTATTGTTTTTATGTTTTAATTTTCCTCATTCCGTTAATTTATACATTCTTAGGTTATCTTGTTAATGAAAGGGAAAAGCTCCTAAAAAAAGTTCAGGAATCCGAAGAAAAATACCGTGCACTTTCGCTATACGATGGACTTACAGAACTACACAACCGAAGGGGATTTGATTTTTTGGCGGAACAGCAATTAAAAATTGCTAATCGTGCAAAAATTCAAATGTTGTTATTATTTGTCGATGTAAACAATTTAAAACGGATTAATGATACTTTTGGTCATCAAGAAGGGGATAAGGCATTAATCGATACATCAAATATTCTAAAAAAGCAATTTCGTAAGTCGGACATACTGGCTCGTATTGGCGGGGATGAATTTGTAGCTCTTATTAACAAATCAATTGATAATCTTCCCGAAATACTTGCTAATCGTTTGGAAGAAAGTATTCGCACCTATAATGCAGAAGGAATTAACAGATTCAAACTTTCTTTAAGCATCGGTTTTGCACACTATTACCCAACATCCCCCTGTTCTATAAAAGAACTACTTAATCATGCAGACAAAAATATGTACCAGCAGAAACAGAAGAGGAATAATAATATTGAATCTTAATGGATAAAATTTAAGATAATACTCTAGTATTTGTTTAAAAAGGCCTGTGCTTGTACACAGGCCAATTAGTTACCCCTCCCTTGATGGGAGGGGTAAGGGTAGATTGAGATAAGCAATAATCTCTTATTGGCTCTTGTCTCCTTAATTTAAAGCCCTCTAATTGCTTTGCTCTTAGATGTATCCACAATGCTTTTTCTGCATCAGTAAGTATCTTTCTGAGGGTTTTAGCTATATATTGTGGTCATTGCTCAACCCTTAAACACCCCCACCCTTCCCCTACCCATCAAAAGGGTAGGGGATTACATTATTATTTGTTTTCCACACAAGCCATGGACATTACATTTGTCATAGCAAAACCGGCGATGCTTGTGTGTGTTGAAGAAGCTCCTATTATTTGATATTATATTAACATCTCTCGAATCTTAAAAAGGACAAAAATGCCATGCATGAAAGGTTAGTAAAATGTCTGGAGTCAAATAAAACCATTGCTAAATATAATCTATCCAGGCACGAGATCCACGAACTTGCAGAGTACCTCAGAAAGAATTGTATTTCAACGGACATAGAAAAGATAGTCAGAATGGTCGAAGATGTAATAGGAATAAATCCGACACTGGGATGGAAGGAGATACTGGAGGCTGCTGCAAAAAAAATTGTCGAGTTTCTCCATGCAGAGGCAGCTTCCATCCGCATTTTTGACCCTGAGACTGACAGGCTTGTTGCTTTTGGCTCCTATCAATATGCTGAGACTGACAGATTGGCAAGCATTCCTGTTGAAAAATCAGTGGCAGGTAAGGTCATAAAGAGCGGCAAAAGTTATCTTGTGCCGGATATACTGTCAGAACCGGATTACGCTAATAAAGACATAGTCAAAGAGCATGGTTTTAACTCTCTTATGGCAATACCGATAAATATCCCCAGGTTTCTTGAGAAGGAACCGGATATACTGGGAAGTATTCAGATCTATTACAAAGAAATAAACAGGGAATTTGACCCCCTCGAGGTAACAAACGCTGAATTACTTGTCCGGAGAGTCAGTTATGTCCTTGCAAGGAAACGCATCCTGGAACTTCAAAAACTCAATCTCCAGAAAGAGAAGATCGTTGAGAAGATTTTTTTAAAATTAAGCCATCGGGAAGGGATCAAGATGAAGGATGTCTTCAGGATGATGATTCCAGAATTGATGGATATTATACAAATAGAGAGCTGTTCTCTATTCTCTACTACACAGGACAGAGAACATGTTCAAATTGAGCTTGAATATCCCGTAGGTCAGGAAAGTCATGAGACAGGCTGTAAGTTCGCAATAAAAGATCATGCTTATTTTGATACGCTAATCAATCGTACAGAAAAATATGGTGATTACGAATTTGAGAGGATTGATTCATCCTATATCCTGATTAAAGACCCTTTAAACAGCAGATTGTCGAATGAGGAATTAAGAAAGTATGCATCTAAATATAATGTCAATTCTGTATTGTTGATTCCGCTCATGACCAGAGACGAATTTAATTATTTTCTGGTCTTTTATGCCATAGATCGCCGCCAGGAATTTACAGAACATGAGATTGAACTGCTAAACTTTCTGGGAAAAGAAATCATGAAGGCTCTAAGGATTGAGAAACTTGATGATGTTTTGCATGACTTTAAGAACCCCGGCATTGCCATCGCAGGTTTTGCCAAGAGGGCAAAAAGACTTCTCGAAACGGAAAATGTCGAGAATGTAAAGGACAAGATAGCTGAATATCTGGATATTGTTGTTAAAGAAACTATTAGATTGCAGGAATTGGCTATCTATCCCGACATTGAAGGGCGTGAAAGGGTTGTTGACCTTACAGAGGTTCTTAAAAGTCGTTTCAGGATTAATGAAGAAGCAATCAGGGAGCAGAGAAGGACTAATATAAAACTTATACAGGATGAATTACAAACCGGGCTATTAATATATTGTTCCCCATTTGGGTTCGAACGGGTTCTGGATAACCTTCTTGACAATGCTACAAAGGCCATACCTGAACAAGTAGGGGAATTGTCCATAAAGAGTTATCAAAGTGGAGAGACAGGATGTTTTGAGATTCGTAATACCGGAAGAATACCTGAAGAGAATATCGAGCAGATCAAAATGGGCGATGTTAAAGGCCGTGGTCTAAATATTATCTACCGTTTTATAAAGGCTAATCATGGAAAGCTTGAGGTCTTCACTGATGATGATTCAACAATATTCCGGGTTATGCTTCCACTTTATCAAGGGAATTGACCCTCTCAATTGCATTATTCGGGGCAATAATTAAACTTGTAAAACGAGTTCAGGATGACAATTGTTGGACAGCCTGCTTGCTGCGGGTGCTTCATTCCTAAGAGGTTGTCATGGGAAAGGATGTAATCAAGATAATAGAGAAAAAAACTGTATGGGAAGGTAGATTTTTAAGGCTCGCCCTTACTACATATATTGATTCATACGGTACGATAAGAGAATGGGAATCATTTGAGAGGGTCAATTGTAAAGGGATAGTTGCGGTTGTACCTGTTACAGATAATAAAGAAGTGCTCCTGACAAGACAGTTTAGACCGCCTGTGAACGGATATGTCATCGAATTTCCAGCAGGTTTGAATGATAGAGGAGATACACTTGAGGAGGCTGCAAAAAGAGAACTTCTCGAAGAGACTGGCTATACCGCAAGAGAGATGATTTTCCTCACAGAAGGGCCAATGTCGTCAGGGGCTTCGGGAGAAATACTCACAGCATTTCTTGCAAAAGGCCTTGAGTTTAAAGGCATTGGAGAGAGGGATGAGACAGAAGATATCGAGGTTCTGAAGGTTCCAATAAATGAACTTGATTATAAATTGTCTGTACTTCAGTCAGAAGGAAACCTTGTTGATTTAAAAATCTTCGGCCTTATAGAACTTGCAAAGAGATATCTATAGCTAAGATATTGACAATCGCTGAAAAACCAGGTATGAAAAATAGAAGATCGTCCTTCGCTGGATCCATGCTTGACTTCTTTATTCTTAATTGTATATAATTCACTGCATGAATGATTTTCATTCAAACAATGAATTAATTTACAAAAAGAGATGGACGGGTTCGCAGATAAGTTCTGCTGTCAAGACCTTTCCTGTGGTCATCATCTCAGGAGCAAGACAGGTAGGCAAAAGTACCTTTTTACAGAATGAATTCCAGGACTTCAAATATGTGAGCCTTGATGATTTCTCAACATTGAAGCAGACAAAGACTGATCCTTCATCTTTATGGATGGATACAGAAAGAATCATTATCGATGAGGCACAAAAGGCTCCCGAAATATTTACTGCTATTAAGCTTGCAGTTGATAAGACGAAAAGAAAGATGAGATTCCTCATCTCAGGTTCTTCAAACATTCTTCTCATGAAAGGGATAAGCGAGACCCTTGCAGGCAGGGCGGTATATTTTGAGATGCTCCCCATGACATATGGAGAGATGGAAGATAGACCAGAAACACTGAAGAACTTTTCCAACCTCTGGAGGACGGATTGTAAAATTACAGAAACAAAGGTTGTTCCCGTAGACCCTTTGACCTTTATGCTAAAAGGCTACATGCCTCCTCTCATGTATCTAAAAGATATGAAGGAAATCCTTCTGTGGTGGGAAGGATATATCAGAACCTATATCGAGAGGGATGTAAGGGAGCTATCGCAGATTGAATCATTGATAGACTTCAGAAGGGTGCTCGATTCCCTTGCAATCAGGACAGGTAATATCCTGAATCAGACAGAAATAGCAAGGGACACAGGAGTCAGCCAGCCTACAGTTTACAGGTATATAAAATTACTTGAAGTGTTAAATATAATGAAAAGGATTCCTGCATATTTTCAGAGCAGGACTAAAAGGATAACTAAATCTCCAAAGGTGGTTTTCATAGACCCTGGTTTAAGTATATATCTTTCGGGTTATCATGATTATGATTCGTTGAGAGGTGCCCGTGAGATTGGAGGATTCTTTGAGACAATGGTTTTTCTCCATCTTAAAGTCCTGTCTGAAGTCATGATACCAAAGGCAAACATATTTTACTGGAGGACAACCACCGGCAAAGAGGTGGACTTTGTCATAGAGCACGGAAGAAGACTCCTTGCCTTCGAGGTAAAACTCACCACAAACCCCACATTTGATGACATAAAGAATCTTTTAACATTTATCGAGGATTATCCACAAACAGTAAGGGGGATATTAATCCATGGAGGTGATGTTATAAAATGGCTTCATTCAAAGGTCCTTGCAGTGCCGTGGTGGTGGGTGGGGTGAGTACAGGGGATTTAAATTGTCACTTGCTTGAATTTAAATACCTTTTTATTAAATGTCGCTGTCCACATTTTTGCCAGTTCCTCCTGTGAATAGTGAGAGGAGTAAAAATCCCTTCTTGTGGCAACAGCCGGCTCCTTCACAAAACCGTCCTGA
>Ga0153916_10004537_pt1 | contig 10485 bp, 20 predicted proteins | sample Opewatmetagenome_FD_109642 | JGI IMG/M metagenome (GOLD analysis project Ga0153916, IMG submission 109642) | Freshwater wetland microbial communities from Ohio, USA - Open water 3 Core 3 Depth 4 metaG | ecosystem: Environmental > Aquatic > Freshwater > Wetlands | place: USA: Ohio, Lake Erie...
CAATGTAGGCAAACGCTTGAACCCCGGTCAGGATTATTGCGAGAACCTTGCTCGCTGTCGTGAACAAAGACCTGTCTTCAGGGTTGCTCATATCTGCTTGAACCAGCGCTGACCCAACAAGCAGCTGCAGAATCAGTCCTGAAGTTACAATAGGACCTATACCCAGCTCCATCAGGCTGCCGCGGCTTGAGGCGAAAATGACTCTGAGTGCCGCCAGTTCTCCCAAGGCCGTCGTGGATTCTATTCCAAACAAGGGAATCTCTGCCATGACCAAATAGATTACAAGCACAAGCGCCGTCCAGAAAAGCTTCTCATTGAATCTTACTCTACGCTCGGCCTGCTTGATTTCGGGAATGACACGTGCAACGGGCTTGAACAGATTGAGGAAACGTCCTGCCATGAACTATCGGCTACTCTCCCTGTTCCTCTGCTCCAGATAACACTTGACCACCAGCTTCCTTAATCTTGTCAGCTGCAGATTTTGAGGCGGTGGACACTTTCACAACAATCGGTTTGGTCACTCTTCCAGTTCCCAGCAACTTCGTGTAACCAAGTTTCTCCAAGTCCACAAGTGGTTTATCATCTTTGGTCTCGGTGGCGAGCTTCGCCATTTGGTCGAGTTTGCCCACGTTTATTATTTTCAGTTTTTGTCTGAGGCTTTTCGGCGAGGTAAAACCCGTCTTCCCAAAATAGTCCGGTTCATACCTCAAAACGTATGACCACTTGTGTTTATGTCGTCCCGCTTTGCGGTTAGGTTGACCACCTGTGTCTCTGTGCTGGCCTACTCTACCGTAGCCAACTGTTCGCGAACCACGTTTCTTCCGTGTTTTCCTCAGTTTGTGAGGCATCCTTTAGCTTGCAACCTTGTCTATCGGTTTTTCTTCGACGATCTTCTTGACTCTTATCTCCAATACTCCGTTCCTATGAACTAACCGCATAGTGCTTGAAATCACTTTGCTTGGAAGATTTAAACTTTTATAGTATTTTCTTCCGGAAGCCTCGGCTGAGAGAGTGAGCCTCTGATTATCAACACGGACATTGAGGTTTTCTCTGTTGAAGCCAGCGAACTCCGCGATGACCACAACATCATCCTTCTCATCAATAACATCGATCAACGGTTCTGGATCTCTGAGTCTCGTTTTTCCGGAAGTTCGCGAAGCATGATATTTGTACGGGATTTTCCAGCGTTTCAAGGGCACGTTTTCGTTCTTGAACACCCGAAAACTCGGAGCGACATCCTTCTTCTTGAATGTTTCAATGAAATTGAGCTTTCTGAACCGTTTTCTACTCCTTCTCCACTTTGCACTCAACGACGAAGCCTCCTCTTGGAAGACCTATGCAACCAGAAAGTGACTATAAAATGTATCGCAAAAGAAACTGTCGATAACGAAAGTCTAGAGCATACGTTTCATCAATTCGTTGATTGCGTCACCACGATATCCGAGTTCACCGCCAGACACGTAGCTTTTCTTTATGCTTCCCTTGAACCCCTTAGAAGGAGGATGAAGCCTGAAAACATGCTGCATCTCCCTAAGCTTCCAATATTGGACGCGTCCAGATAACACTGCCTCTGCAAACTCCTCGGCGGATTTGAACCCCAGTTTCTGCAAATGCTCTTCAGTGATTTTCTTGTTGCCGAGGAGCCTTCCTCTCTTTGTTAATAACAGTGTGAGGGTTTCCTTTGAGGGTTCGCCCCATGTGACGTAGTTCTGGGCTTCCTTCAGCATACCCAAAAACGAAGGTCTGTCATCGACTAGCACGGCATTATTACTTCTCGCCAAGTGAAGCATCTTCAACGTTTCTCTCAATTCGCGGTTAGCGCCTAAGACACCGCGAATCTTGACGACTGCCAAGCATTTGGTTGTCTTTGATTCTTCGCTCAACTATCTCACCCAGTCCGCCGGAGTGATCAACGTGTAAGTCTGCTTCAACGCGTCGAAAACAGCGTATGCAAAGGAAGGAACCGTCCTTGTTGAACCGAAACTCCTTGTCCAACAGTCCTTGATGCCGGAGAGACCCAAGACTATCTTAGCAACCTCACTTGCCACAAGACCCAAACCTCGGGGTCCCGGAACTATCGTAATCTTCACTCCTCCGGTCTTGCCCTCTATCTCGAAGGGCACCGAATGAAGCTTGCCGCATCCGCACTCCCAACTTCCACATCCACGTCTGACTGGGACAATATTGAGGCGGGCGTTCACCGCTCCTTTCTCGATTGCGTTGCGAACTTGACTTGCTTTTCCTGACCCCAGACCGACGTAGCCGTCTCTGTTTCCAACTGCAACGATTGCTTTGAACCTTGATTTTTCGCCTGCATCAGTCTGTTTTTGGACAAGGTTGATGTGTATGACTTCTTCCTGCAGATCCGGGAGCAACGTATCAACGATTTGCGGCTCGTTGATAGGTAAACCTGACATGAAAACTTCCTCTATGGAAGAAATCCTGCCTTCTTGGATCATTTTTCCCAGATGCGTGCGTGGAATCCATTTTTCCAAACTCACCGCGGATTCTCTTTGTCTCTGTCCCCTGTCCCTTCTCCTCACTCTTTCTTTCCTCCGCTGAACGATGCTGCAACGTTCGTTTTGACCTCGGCAAAATGCTTCGGCAGTTCCTCAGGAGTAAGTTTCTTGTCCAAATACTTCGAGAACTTCGCCCGATATTCTTCGGCATTTGCCGCAAGACTCTTTGCATAGTCGGCGATGTGTTGGCCCTCCACCCGTTTTTCGTCGGGAAGTTTTTCTTCACTGTGTGAGATGTCCATGCCTGCATCCAAGACCCCCTTAAGTATCGCGAACACCTGCACCCCCTGACACGGGGCATGGAGGCCGATGTCCAAATTCGCTTCTTCAATACCCCCTGACTTGGCTTTCAATCCGCATAGAAAACCAGTCAAGTATGCTGATGGAAGATTTCCAATCGGCGCCTTCCACCCATATTTTTTGGTGAGTTCCCTGCTGTGAGCCGAAACGAGCACTTCATCTCCAGTGGGTTTAGCCACAACAATCTGCGCAAGAGCATTCTTCAGACTCGTGCGGGCTACCAGACGCGGTTTCCCAGAAATCACCAGAGCTCTTCGTGCCCTGTAATCCGTTTTTCCAGATCTTCGACGCCTGAAAGGTGTGGAATAACGCGAATTCTTCGCCATCAACGTTTTCTCCATAGGTCATGTGTTTTGAGGTAGTTTTCAAGATCGGCTATCGATTCGAATCTTCCGCTGCTTGCCATCTTGTACATTTGCCTGTAGCTTGTCGAGGTTATCGTTTTTTCAGCCTTCAGTATATTGAGCCTTTTCCTTAGAGCACGAATGTGAGTCACCCACGCTTCTTTGCGTGAGATTCTTGAATACGCGCTGCCCGTCTTGCTCCCCGTCCCGCTTCTTCTGCCTCTCTTCTTCTTCTCATGCAGAATTCTGGCTCTCCCTCGGCTAACCCCTTTCTCAGGCAATGGTCGGATCGTGCCTTCATGAACGAGTTTCCTGATCTCCTCTCTTGTGATTGCCGCCTCAACATCATCCGTCTTGTCTGGGTTCATCCAAACGCGGTTTTCTCCAACATTCAGTATCTGCGCTGCGAGGCGTCGTTGGCTCTTGAGGTTAGTCACTTGGTTTCCATCCTCCTCTTGCGCCGTCTGGGCTTTGTTTCGGCCTTAGCGCTGGGCTTCTCTTCTTCGGTCTGCTTCGTTTCTTCAATTTTGGCTTCCCCTTGCCTTTCGAGTTGCTCTCCCTCTTCCTCGCCCTTCTTCGAGGGTTTTTCCTCTTGCATCGGCTTCCTAACTTCTCTGATGTTTAGAATTCTCAGTCTTCTTCTACGAGCATCACTTATGATTCTCGCCCTTTTTCTCATGCCAACTGTGTGAGCGATTCGCACCGCCTGAGTCTCAGGGTCGACTTCCGCAAGTTGATCAGGATTGTAAACCAGAACTTCTCTGCGCCCTGAAGGATGCAACCCTCGCGCAACAGCCGGGCCCCGGAAGCCAGCCTCTACTGTCCTAGGCCATCCTTTGATCTTGAGCCGCATTTTATGGTCCAATCCTTGCGGTCGACGCCAACTTTTCTTCAACCTGAAGTAACGCCAACTTTCAGGCCTTACAAAATTCGGTTTCTTCTTCTTGACACGCGCCCTCAGTTTCAGCGCCTTTTCCGCATCGAACGGTGGTGGCGGCTCAGTCATCTTACATGCCCTCACTTTTTTCGTACACGAAGATCCCGTCAAGGAAGATGCGTGGGTCTTTTCTTCTAACTCTCGTAGCTTGTTCGATATTACCGGCTGTCTGGCTCACATCTTCTATGTTGATCCCTTTGACGACTACATCTTCGCTCTCCACTTTGACTTGGGCGTCGCCAATTATCCGGGCTTTCCTCGGGCTTCTTTCTCCCGTAAAATTCTCAATCAAGACAGCTTTGTCTTTGACTTTGACCGAGATTGGAAAGTGGGAGAACACGATCTTGAGCTTGTACGTAAATCCTTTCATGACGCCTGTTATCATGTTCTGGATGTGCGAATGGACAGTTCCGACCAAGGCGGTTTCCTTCTTGCGCGGCCACTCGGCCCTGACTTGAACGGTTTTTCCTTTCAGTTCGACTGATAACGGAGCATATGAAAAGGTACGGGTCAATGTTCCCTTGGTGCCTTTGACTGCGATTTTCCTTCCGTCCAGAGTGACTTCTACTCCATCTGGAACTTGAATCGTTCGAGTGACCTCTACCGCCCGCATTTTCCATTCATTCCTAATACACGAATGCTAGGAGTCTTCCTCCAACGCGCCCTTCTTTTGCTTCCTTGTGTGCCACCACTCCTCTGGGAGTTGAAACCACTAGGAAACCGACATCTCTTGACGGCAGGAAAGTTTTTTCCCATCGTTCGAATTCGTCCGTTCTGACGGAAAAACGTGGTCTGACAGCTCCGCACTTGTTTATTCTTCCGAGCAGTTGGACCTTGAATTTTCCTGAGCGGCCGTCATCGATGAATTCAAATTCGCCTATGTACCCGTTCAACTGCATGATTCTCAGAACTCGTCCGAGCAGCTTGGACGCTGGGGCAATGACGCATTCATGTTTGTTGCGCATTTCGTTGTTGATTATGGTCGTCAAACCGTTTGACAATGAGTCCATTCAGTTCTTCTCCGTCACATGTATTTTTTGAAGCCGAGGCTCTTGGCCACTTCCCTGAAGCACTGCCTGCATAAATACAGATTGTAACGACGGATAACCGGTCCATAGGCTCCACACCTGCTGCACGGTCGGGTTCCTTTTCCATATTTTCTTGGTTTCGGAGGCTTCTGTTTTCCCATGAGTGCACCGACCCTATACAATTCCGACTCCCAAGGTGTCCTTAACGAACAACTTTGCTTCTTCAGGCTTCAACACGTGACTTGAACCTATCTTCGCTTCTTTTTTTCTGCGATTCCTGACACGATAACCCGGACGACTCAGTGCGACGCAGATATCCATGCCAAAGATCCCAATGTTCGGGTCATACTTCACGCCTGCAATCTCGATGTGCTCCTTTATACCGAACGAGAAATTGCCGCGAAGGTCGAAACTTCGGTCTGAAATCTTGTTGTCAACTACAGGCAAGACTTTCTTCAGAAAGTCCAAGGCAACTTGCTTTCGGAGCGTCACTATAACCGCAATGGGTTCGCCCATCCTTATGCCGAAGTCCCTTATGGTCACTTGTGCCTTCCGTTTGGAAGGAGTCTGACCCGTGAGATCCTCCAAAACCTTGGAAGCCTTTTCCAACGGCTCACCTGACTTGCCGACGCCGATGTTGACGACTACTTTGTCTACTCTCGGTTTTCGCATCGGCTGTTCTTCCCATGACTTGCGAATTTCGTCTTCGGACATCTAGGCTTCCTCCGGCAAGGCTATCAGAGGCTCCGTTTCGCCCACGGAAAAAACGAAGTCAAGGATTGTCTGGTAACGATTGCCTTTACCGTCTTCAATAGTCACAATGGCGTTCCTTCGCTTTTTTCCAGTTGCCTTCTCAATCTCGACGATTCGGCCATGTTTTCCAATGTTTTTTCCGCCTGTTACTATGGCGAAACCTTTCTCCTTGATCTTGGCTTGCCCGAGGATCTGGCCATCTGTCAGACTCACTTTGAGAGTGTCAAGAGTCTCATAGACATCTTCCTGAGGATTCTTTATGTCTGCAATCTTTACCAAGATGTTCGAACCATCATGCAGGTTGAGCTGCACATGACCTTCTCGAACAACTTGCTTGTCTTCAATCCTTGAAAGCTTGAAGCTGGCCTGTTTCTTGTCAACTGGGTTCATCGTAAGTCCTTTGGCGAACGGCAACACGGCAAAATGTTTGTCAACATCTGGGATTGAGACAATGTCCATCAAGCCGATGGGAAACTTGCCGGTTCGAATGACTTTTCCGTTGACTTGGACTTTGCCTTGGGAGACGATTCTCTTCGCCTCTTTTTCGGTTTGAGCAAACTTCAAGATGTCTCTGAGCACCAAGGTGAGGGGGAGACAGTTTTCGATCCCATGAGGCCCAGGTGAAGGTCTTACAGCCCAAGTGAATTCTTTCCTGTGGATAGGCCAAAAACGCGGCGCAGGTTTCCTCTTGAGCCCGGTGGTTCCTCCTTTCCTTCCCAAGACTATTCTCCTCCTTCAGATTTTTTCGCAGGTTTGCGTTTCAATGTACGCTTCTCTTTCTTCGACTTTTCCTTTTTGACCGCTTCCCGAGACTCAGCTTTGGCTTTCTCGGAAGTTTTCTTCTCTTCTGCTTTCTTCCTTCTCTGCGCAGGCTTCTTCCTGGGCGCTTTCTGGTCAATGGCTCTTTTTTTCACTTCGACAACTTCGGGGAGCTTCTCGGCTATTCTCTTGCGAGGTTTCTTCTCCGCTTTTTTCTCAACTTCTTTGGTCGCGGCGGTCTTCTTACGTTCCAAGATTTTCCTACGCCACTTGTCGTCGAGGTTCAACGATGTGAGCATCACTTTTGAGGGATGAATCGCCACGGGGATTGCAGTTCCATCGACTTTTTCCCGCGTCAAACCTTCAACGAAGACCCTGTATTCTTTCCGGTCTACTCGTGAGATTTTTCCTTCGAGCCCTTTGTGGTCTCCCCGCATGACACGAATGGTGTCGCCGCTCCTTACTGGAAGGTTTTTCACTCCCTGCGAAGCTGCCAGTTCCGAGGAAAGTGGAGCCGCAAAGAATCTTCGTCGCACATGATCAGGCGCTTGGTAGAGCATTTTTCTTTGTTTTGACGGCTTGGTCGTGACTTGCATCTTGACCCCCTCATCATACAATTATGTTTGAAGCGCTCGCGATTCTCGGCCACCTTTCAGCAGCTTCTCTAGCTACTGGTCCTCTGATTTCCGAGCCTTTCATTTCGCCTTCAGGGGTGATGATTACTGCTGCGTTGTCTTCGAACTGAATCCAGACGCCATCAGTCCTTCTGAACGGCCGTCTTTGCCTCACGATCACTGCTTGAAAAATCTTCTTTCTCATGTCAGGCGTTCCCTGCCTCACAGAGACTGTGATCTTGTCGCCCACCGCGGCAAGCGGGTAGCGCCTGAGACGACCTTTGTAGCCCATGACTTGAATCAGGCGCAACCTTCTCGCGCCCGTGTTGTCAGCACACCTCAACACAGAGGTGACCGGCAAACCTTTAGCAAGTCTGGGTCCATGTCCGGTCATTCCTTTCGAGACGAGTGCTCTCTGTTTTGCTTTGGCCGCCATGTCACTTTCCACCTAGCTTTTCGACGACAACGAACGACACGGTTTTGCTTACCGGTCGGCATTCAGCGATCTTTACGCGTTCTCCCTCTTTGGCGCCTATGCACGGCGGATTGTGAGACGGAATGCGACTGTGTCTTCTCTCGTATCTCAGGAACTTCGGAACATATAAAAGATAATCGCGCCTAACCACGACCGTCTTATCCATCTTCGATGTGACAACCGTACCCTCAAAGATGTGTCCTCTTACCGAAAGTTCGCCATGGAAAGGACAATTTCGATCCTCACATGACTTCTTGGGTTTCTTGAAAGTAAGAGACATCACCATAATCTCCTAGTTCGCTTCTTCAGACGGTCTTCAGGTCTGCCCACAAGAAGAGAGCCTTCAATCTCGACGACAGTTCCGTCCTGAAGCTTGAAATGAAAGACGCTTGAGTCTTTTGCAATTGTCTTCGTTTTCTCGTTCTGTAGAATCTTGAAGGTGTTACGTGTTTCATCCATTATTCTGCCGTGGATTCCCACATAGTCTTTATGAGAGCTTCTCGCCACTCTTGTTTCAGTTCCCAAGAATTCTTGCGTGACTATGTCCGGTGTCACCTTCATTTCTTCTTCCCTTCCACCTTCGGCTTCTTGGGTTTTTCTTCCTTCTCCGACTTAGGTTCCTTCTTTGCTTTCTCAGGCTGCTTCTTCTTTCGTTTCATTTCAGCTTTCTTCTTCCCTTCTTGCTCCGTCTCTACTACAGCCTTTGCTTTTTCCTTGCCTTGCTTGCTCTTCTCTTCGGCTTCCACCGTCATTATCCGCGCAATTGCCTTCCGCAACTGCTTGATTCTTCCAGGATTTTCAACCGTGCCACCTGCCCGAATCATCGTTTTCAACCTGACGAGCTCGGTTTTGAACTCGAAAAGCCTTTCCATACGGCTGTCGGAAGACATATCTCGGATGTCTTTGACACGGATAAGCGGCATGTTATTCCGGAGCCTCCTCTTCTTTCCCTTCAACGGGTGCTGCTACTTCACTCGGCGCTGCTTGTTCGACTTCTTCTTCTTCGCCGATCGGAGGCGCCTCCTCCAATTTCTCTTCCACCGGAAGTTTCTCCTCTAACTGCGGCATAACCTCCGCGATCTTCATCTTGTCTGGGAACTGCGCGTCAGGAGGCATTATTCTCACTCTTACGCCGAACATCCCAGGCTTCAGCTGGACATGGACCACAGCTCTTCGCATGTACTTCGTCGGAGGTTCTCCACATTTCGGAAAATAGCCAGCTCGAAATTTCTCGTATCTAGCTCGTTCGGTCCTGAGCTTTCCACTGATGATTATTTCTGCTCCTAACGCTCCTGCTTCCATGACCTGATTCAGAGCCCAGAACCCTGCGCGTCTGAAATGGATGCCTCGCTGCAACGCTGACGCCACTCGTGATGCTACAACATACGCGTTCAATTCTGGTATCTCAATTTCTGAGACGGATATTTGCGGGTTGGGAACTCCGAATTTCTCTTCTAGCACGCTTGCGAGGTCGCGTATGGTGTCTCCGCCGCGTCCGATCACCAATCCCGGACGCATAGCGTAGATGACGATGTGAGTGCCCAGCGGGGTTTTGGATATTGTGACGCCGCCGTATCCGGCTCTTTCAAGTTGTCTTTGCAGGAATTCGTCAATCTCAGTTCTCTTGATGGACTCAGTTATGAAGTGCTTGACGATGGCCATTAGGGTCTCTCCCCCGTCTCCGGTTTCTCTTCCAGCACCACTTCGATGTGGGTTAGAGTGTCGATTTTGGCGGAAGATCTTCCCTGAGCTCTAGGCCTGTAACGTTTCACCTTCATGGCTTGGCTGACCGCTGCGTGAATGATGCGGAGCCTATCGGCGTCCAAACCTTTGTTTTCGGCGTTCGCCTCGGCTCCCTGCAACACCTGCAGAACCTTCTGAGCGGCTTTTACGGGATATCTTCCCGCGAAGGCCCTCTGCAGTCCTTTGCGGTGAGCGGCTTTCTTGTTGTATCTCCTTACGGGTACTGCTTTTTTCTTGTCGGCAACGTCTCTCAAATATTGCTTCGCTTGCGTTAACATCATGCCCTTGACGGTGGTACATACCTCTCGGGCTAGTTTATGGGATACCCTAACGTCTCGACCGCTTGCCTTCACGGTCTTTTCTGGATCTAGCTCTTCTTTTGTTACGGAGTATCCCCATTTTGGCAAACTGTATTCTCTCCAGTCGCGCAATTCAACAGCTACAAGGCGATTTATATGGCTTTCCTTTAACTCAAACGGTTTTCAGAGCGAACTGCAATTTCGAAAGCGATATGCGCTCCGATGCCAAAAACCGATGCGGCAACCGCGTTTTCTGAACAGTGAGAACTGTGGAAGAGTATCTGCCGCAACTGCGGTCTTCAATGGGGAAGACTCGCGATGTGTTTATGTTCGGCTTCAATGTTATGCAGTAAACCAAGACACGGTGGAATCACATGCCTCCAACGAATGAACACATAACCATGTTACACGGTGCCGGCGGCTCAGTCATGCATGACTTAGTCAGGAACTACATCGTGAAGTATTTCGGAGGTTTCGGCAATGCGGAAGTCTCTTTGGAAGCTTTGGCGGACGCGGCAGTTGTCGACAACATCGTCTTGAAAAGCGACTCGCATGTCGTCAAACCTATCTTTTTCCCAGGCGGCGACATCGGACGCCTCGCAATCTCCGGCACAGTAAATGATATCTCGGTTCTGGGTGCCCAACCTTTCGCGTTGACCTGCGGCTTTATTCTTGAGGAAGGCTTGCTGATGAATGACTTTGAGTGAATCCTGA
>Ga0153916_10004538_pt1 | contig 10484 bp, 6 predicted proteins | sample Opewatmetagenome_FD_109642 | JGI IMG/M metagenome (GOLD analysis project Ga0153916, IMG submission 109642) | Freshwater wetland microbial communities from Ohio, USA - Open water 3 Core 3 Depth 4 metaG | ecosystem: Environmental > Aquatic > Freshwater > Wetlands | place: USA: Ohio, Lake Erie, Old...
GAACACCGGCATTTTATTATCGGTAATTCCCGGGGTCGTATCGCCTCGGCCAATCAACTCTCCGCCTGACCCATTGCCGAAACGGCGCTCCAGCGCCTCTTTGAAGGTCAGTCGGGCTTCGCCACAGACGAGCGCCCCATCCTGCAATTTCACCTCGCGCGGCGGGACGCGAAAAGCTTCGGCGGCGATGTTGATCAGCTGTTTCTTGAGGTCACGGGCCGCACCTTGCACTGCGGTTCCCATACAGGTGGTTGAACGGCTCGAACCGGTGGAACTGTCATAGGGCGTCACCTTGGTGTCGGCGCCGCTTATGCGGATCTGCTCCAACGGGAGCGTCAGTTCTTCTCCGGCGATCTGGGAAAGAACCGTGCGCACGCCCTGCCCCATCTCCGTGCTGCCCGCGAGGATGTTCACCACCCCATCGCTTTGCAATCGAGCCATGGCAACGGACACCGGCGTAGCGCCGGCGTTGGTCACGGCGCATGCCATCCCCACCGGTTTGTGTCTGGCATTCACGGCTTTTCTCCACTGGCTCGCCCGGATCAGTTTTTTGAGGTCGTACGCAAGATCAGCGTCCATCCCCTTGAGGCCTGGCCGAAGTTCTTCGCCCTTCTTTAGCAGGTTTTTTAGCCGCAACTCGGCTGGGTCCATGCCCAATTGAGCCGCTGCAATGTCCATCTGAGACTCGCCGGCATAAATCACCTGAGGCGCGCCGATGGCACGGAAAGATCCCGCCGAACCGCAATTGGTATAGACCGAATACGCATTGCTCTTGATGTTGGGAATATAATAAGGGCCGAGCACCCGTGTCGCCGCTCGGATGGTCACCTGCGGCCCATTATCGTCATAGGCGCCGGTGTCGAGGTAAATTTCCGCCTCGCGCGCGACGATCGTGCCGTCTTTCTTGAAACCGGTCTTGAGACGAACCTTGGCCGCGTGGCGCCGCACGGTCACCATCGAGTCGGTGACCGAATTGGCAACGCGCACCGGCGCGCCCGCCTTACGCGCGAGCGCCGCCACCAGGGGCTCGAATTTGGTGTACGATTTGCTGCCATACCCGCCGCCCAGGTAAGAGATGATCATGCGCACGCGCGCGGTCGGGACGCGAAACACTTTTGCAATATCGTTGCGCACCTGGAATGGATGCTGCGCCGACGACCAGATCGTGACCCCCTCCTCATTCCAGTGAGCGATCGCGCCGTGCGGCTCCATGGCGTAATGGTACACCATGGGAAAAGTAAAATGGTTTTCCACCACGACGGCGCACTGCGCGAATCCTTCTTGCGTATTGCCGCGTTCGACGCGCTCATGGCTGCAAATGTTGTCGGCGCGATCTTCGTGAATGAGCCGCGCCCCGGAAGCGCGAGCCGCATCAATCCCGATGGCGGCGGGCAGTTCTTCGTATTGCACCTCGATGAGCGACAGCGCTTCTTCCGCGGTCGCCGTGTCCGTAGCGGCGACCGCCGCCACCGGCTCGCCGACATAACGGACTTTTTCCATCGCTATGACGGGGCGGCCGTTGTAGGTCGGAACCAGATCGCCGATATCGGCTGCCGTGAGCACCGCAGCCACGCCCGCCAACGCCTCCGCCTTGGCGCTATCGATGGAAACGATGCGGGCGTGCGGATAGGTGCTGCGCAGGATTTTGCCGTAAAGCATGCCCGGCACCACTAAATCTCCCAGAAATTTTGCTTGTCCCGTTACCTTTTCAATACCATCGACTCTGGGGACGCTTTGGCCGACGTATTTCAACAGTGGTTTCGCCATGGACTCTCCGATTGTCGAAAATGACCTATCGAAACTAACAAAGCCCTCTCTCGAGTGCAACAAAAGCATCGGCGGTGTTGAGAACCCGAGATCTCTTCCATATAGATGGAGATCATGCGGTTTCCCTCGCCGCTCATTACCGGCACCCTCATCCAACGGTACAAGAGATTTTTAGCCGACGTGCGCTTGGCCGACGGCACGATCGTGACCGCCCACTGCACGAATACCGGCAGCATGATCGGCTGCAAAACACCCGGAAGCGCAGTTTATATTTCACGCTGCGTTAATCAGCGCCGGCGGCTCGCCTACACCTGGGAACTTATCCGCGTTAACGGTCACTGGGTCGGGATCAATACGTTGCATCCCAACCGTCTAGTGGTGGAGGGAATTGAAGCCGGAGTGTTCCCTGAACTGCAGGGGTACGGATCGATTCGGCGGGAGATATGCACGCGTCAAGGAACACGCCTCGATGTTTGCCTAGAAGGAAGGGACGGCTTTTGTTTTGTGGAAATCAAAAACGTCACTCTCGCAATTGACGGCACGGCCGCATTTCCGGACGCAGTGACCGCCCGGGGCAAAAAACACTTGAGAGAATTGATCCGCCTCAAACGGCAAGGCCATCGGGCCGTGATCTTGTTCGTCATTCAAAGGGCGGACTGCGACAGTTTCAGGCCGGCCGATGAAATCGATCAGGAATACGGCCGCTGGTTACGTCGCGCGGCCCGGGCCGGAGTGGAAGTGCTCCCGTATCAAGCGCGAGTGACCCCGCAAGAGATCGTTTTGACGACTCGGCTTGAAACCCGACTATAATTGCTGGGAGAAAGGGCGGCTCTTTGAGCCGCCCTCTTACAAGTCCTACCGTTTTTTATTTCCAGAGGACTGCGACTGAACCGGCAGCGGCAACCCCTGAATGATCAACGGCTCATTCATGCACGAAATCTTGCCTTGCCCAATGCCACCGTTAATTTCACCGTCAGCGCGTGGAGAGTTATCTCTCCTGTCGCCGTCGGAGTTAGAGGTGCAAAAGGTTTTTCCCAGAAGGAAAGGGCTCGTGGGAAATTCAAGGATCGTCGTGTTGTCGGCCGCCGAATTCCTCAGCTTAGACGCGTTCAGCGGATTTCTGAACACCTCGACCACGCGCCCCTGAGTGGTCACCACCGCCACGGCATTGCGCTCGTTGGCATCGACCCAGATATTTCCGGCCACATCCAAGGCAATCCCATCCGCGCCCTCGAGGATCGGATGAGCAACGAACACATTGCTCAGACAAAGCGTGTTCGCCGTAAATGTTTCATCGCAGCCCGTCGGGCTCTTGAGATTTCCCTGGCGGTCGAATTGGACTTTCCAAATCGCGCCTCGGGCCGTATCGGCCACGAAGAGATCGCCGCTTTTATTAAAGGCCAAACCATTGGCGACCAAGTCCTGTCCGCCCGCCGGTGTAACGGTAGTCGGAAGAGTAGTGCCGGCGGGAATCGTTATGGAAAATGTTGCGGGTGGAAAATCCCTGTTCTGGCGGCCAACTCCCTGAGAAGTTATGCCGGTTTGAGCAGTCACGTTACCGCCTAAATCGGTTCCGTTGCGCATCGGTTGTACCCGAAACACCTCCTCGCAACCGGTGCCCGTATTGCAAGCGCCCCCGCTAGAGCTAATTCGCCACACTCTGCCGAAACCTGTAGTTCCATCCCCTGTCCACAGATTGCCGTCGCGATCGAAGGCCACTCCGTTGGTGCCCGGTACTCCGGAAACAAAAAGCTTCGCATTGGGCGGAGTCGCAGCGTTTGGCGTAAACTGATAAATTCTGCCCGCGCCTCCATCAGCAACGAATAGATCCCCAACGGCGTTAAATGTAATGCCGCTAAAACTGCACGATCCCGCTGGCGTCACCGCCGCCGGGACATTGCCAACGACGGTCAGTGACGGGTTCGCTAAGTTAATCCGGTAAATCGGGCATGGAGCCGAGCCCGAGCCGCCGGTGTATAAATTGCCCGAGCCATCACCGGTAAGACCTTCGATTCCGTGGGGTATGACGACCAGAGTTTTGAAGCTAACATTTTGCGGAATCTGCGGCGCGTTATCCGCCGCCGAAACGAGGGGATATAAGAGCAGCGGGATAGATAACAAAGCTTTCCATCGTGACATCATGAGTCTCCCTCCTTTATTGTAAGGTCATGAATAAGACACGATCTGTTTGGAATGTTGCGGTGGTTATCCGCCCTCGATCATAAGCCACCTCCTTTCGCGACTGTCGTAGACCCTGATCTATCTTGCACACCATCAACCGAAGCACGAAGCACATATCAAAACGGTTTTCTTAAGACAAGGGCAAGGTTAAGCAAGTTTGGTGAGTTAAAAGTTGCGTTAGAACCCCGTTGTGTATAGCCTGCGCTGCGTAAGAGCAGAGTGGGAGGAATCACATGAAATTGGATAATCAGGTCGCGATAGTTGTCGGCAGCGCGCGCGGAATCGGTGAGGCGATCGCTCACACCTTCTCTCACGAAGGAGCGAGGATTGTGCTGGTGGATTTAGAAAAAATGAAGCTGCAGCTCGATGGCGTGGCTCAAGCCATCACTCAAAAAGGCGGCCAAGCCATTGCCATCCCCGCCGACTGCACGAACGATGCTCAGGTCAACAGGATGGTCGATGAAACCGTACAACGCTGGGGAAAGATCGATATTCTGGTCAACAGCGCTGGTCTGAGGGGACCGCTGGTGCCGGTGCAAGAAATATCGGAGCAGGAATGGGATTTGGTTCTCGCCGTCAATTTAAAGGCGGTGTTTCTCTGCTGCAGAGCCGTTTTGAAAGTCATGCTGCAACAGAACAGCGGCAGTATCGTCAGTATCTCGGGCACCGCCGGGAAAGAAGGGATGGCGCTGCGCGGCTCGCTCTGCGCAGCCAAGTGGGGACTGTTGGGATTGACCCAGACGATCGCAAAAGAAGCGGGTCCTTATGGCATCAGAGCCAATGTGATTTGTCCGGGCGGCATGGACGAACCAGACCTCCGAGCGATGTACGCGGAAAGAGCCAAAGGATTGGGAATGGAATTTTCCGAGCTGGAGAAAAGCGTCTTAGATCTCACACCGCTGCGGAAATATGCAACCCACGACGAAGTGGCGAAGGCGGCTCTTTTTTTGGCGTCGAGCGACTCTTCCCATACCACGGGCGAATCACTCAATGTCTCCGGCGGCCGTTTGATGAGTTAATCGCGCGCGCAATGGCGCGATGCTTTCTTTAGCCTGACCTGAACCGGGCAGATTCGCGAAGCGCAAATTGTTCCGCAACGGCTTTACTCTCGATAGGAAAAGAACTCAAAACCGTTCAGCGTTACGGTCCCAGCGAAGTCCAGATCCGGCCATAATGGGATGGAATCGTGAGCGCCGTCTCTTGGAGAGGCACGATGCGCTTGAGGCCCAGTTCGCCCCCGTGAAGCTCTTCGACATAATCGCCGCCGACGGGAAACCAGAACGGCACAACTTGATCGGAATCGCCGGTATTAATGGCGATGAGAGTATACTGCGGTCCGCTGTAGCGCGCGAATAGCAGAATACCTCTCCCGAGATAGCGGTCCCAGTCGTTGAAGAAGTAATAGGCGCCGCGGCGGATCTGCGGCCGTTGGCGCCGTATGCGGAGAAGGCTTCTGACCAGCTGCACGAGTCTCTGACCCACCGAATCGTAAAAGAAATCCCAACGGAGCGGTCGAAGCAGCGCTACGCGCCCGGCGCCGAAATCGGGAAGAAAGTAGTTCTCGCCGAACTCCTCGCCCTGCCACAACATCGGCACGCCCTTGCTCATGAGAGTCGCGATCAGGTAGGGCTGGAGCATGTACCAGCGGCTGCGGTCCCCCTCTAGAAAGAGCGGGTTGCCGGCCTCATCAGGATTGATCAGGCCAAAGTTGCAAATGAACCGCTCGTGATCGTGATTTTCGATGTATTGCAACGCGGTCTTGGAAATCACGTCACCATTCGTGCTCTCTTGCTCGGAATAACCGAAAAGCCCGAGCGAGAGGCCCCAATCCGCGAGCCGTCCCTGATCGCCGCGCGCCACGGCTTTGGCGGCATCGAAGGTGTGGTTCTGCCACGTACAGTTAGAGTAGGTCGTACGCAGGACTTCTTCGGGGCCTTCCAGCTGCTCGGCGCACTGGATCAAGCCGTTTGGAATTCCTGGCCCGGCGTCGAATCGATTCCAATACGGCTGGGCTTGCGCGATTTTGCTCTTGGTGAGTTGGTAGGTCTCATAGACCAGGCTCGCATATCCCACGCCGAGGGGCCCGTCCCAATAATTCGGCACGCAGTCGTAGCGAAACCCATCGACGTGATACACCTCGAGCCAATGATGGTTGACGGTAAAAAAATAGTCCCGGGTGAGTTGCCGGCTGAAATCGGTGCTCTTGCCAAAGCTGCTGAAGTAATCCTTGGCAAACGGCCCCATGAACGGGTTCTCGCGATACTGCAGCCGCGTGTAGGCGTCATAGTAGGCAAAATCGACGCCGGTGTGTCCGTACACCGCGTCAACGACGACCGCGATGCCGTGCTGATGCGCAATGTCGACCAGCTGCTGGAAGTCCGAGCGCTTGCCGAACCGTTCATCCACGCCGAAATAGCCGATCGGTAGATATCCCCAATCCACTGACGCGGCCACGTTGGAGAGCGGCATCACCTCAATGGCGTTCACGCCGAGATCGCCGAGATAGGCCATGAGATCACGCGTGCGCTCGAGATCCCCGCCCAGTTCCGCGATATTGACTTCGTACAACGTCAGGTCAGCCAGCGCCGGCGTGTGCCACGTCGCCTCCGACGCGCTCCACACATACGGTTGGTATCCGAGCGTGAACGCCGAAAGCTTACCGACGCCGAACTCGCGGGCGTAAGGATCGATGATCCAGTCGAGGCTGCCGACGTTCGGGTTGTTTATCCGGTAGCGATAGACATAGCGCCCGGCGGTCCCCCAGGCCGATCCCGATATCATCGGCGGCGTACCGGCGATCGGCACTGTGACCGACCAAAAATCGCCATACGGCGCGCGCATGCTGTGCGTCATCGGAAATTCCCGCGCCGGGACGAGCTGCAGAAACTGATCGCGCTCGTGAATGAGCTTGACCGTGACACCGTTGCCGTCGGTGTCGGATACCCAGGGCAGCCAAAGTCCGAACGTAACCGTCCCGTTGGTCTCGATCGCGCCCAGTGTGGCGAGCGGAAGCAAGTTGACGGCCATGAGAAATAACCTACAGCCCGGCCGCGGAATCGAGTGATACTCTTTTTTTTCTCCACAACCGATGGCTCATAACGCCTTCCATTGAATACGCCGGAACAGCACGCGCCCGGTATGCGTCTGCAGGCCGATGAAACGCGGCTTTTGCGGCGTTGATGGCAAGCCGCGTTGCGGCGATTGCGGATCGCCGGTGAAGTGAAAGCGATTCACAATCTGACCGTTCAGCCCGACAGTCAAATCGGCCCCGTCAACGGTAATCTCGTAACCATTCCACTCGCCGGGCGGATGGACGATCAGAGGTCCGTCGGTTGGTCCCTTGAACGAGTAGACCGCTCCGGTGCGGTGAATCGGCGCGTTATCGGGGCGCGCCAGCTCATCGATCTGAATTTCGAAGCCGAAGTTGATGCCGACGTAGGCGGTATTGTCGTAGCCTTGCTGCTCCGGATGCGGGAAAGCAACGAAAACACCGGAATTGTCGTCGGGCGCGGTCATCATCCATTCGAGCCGCAGCACGTACCGCGGCGGCGTTGGGCGCGAGAGCCATAGCATGCCGAGATCGGTTCCGGGCCGGGACTCGAGCGCGCCGCGGCGAACGAGAAACGTGCCGGGGTTATCGCGCCCCGGCTGATTGCGGATCGTCGACATTTTCCAATCGCCGAGCGCCGCGCCGTCGAAAAGGGATTGGAATCCAGCATCGGCGACGAAGGGCGCCGGTGTCATGATTCGATCACCCGTGCGCCGCGCCAGCGCGATACCGGTGAGCATCGGATTGGGCGAGCCGATGCTTGGGAACAGACAGGGACCGGCGGCGTAGAGATTCTCGGTGTGGTGAAAGCGGCCATCTTCGTCGGTAACGCTTTTCGCCGGGTCCGTTCCCATCCACAGCGGCCCGGTTTCGTGATGGGTCGTGCCAAGACCGTCACGGTTGCTTTGGATCACTTCCATGGCCTGTCCGTTGGCGAACGCGCTCGCCACTTGCTGCATGGTGGCATCCATAAAATTCCACAGGTCGTTGTCGCGCTGTGTAGGCGTTAGGGTCACGAGCGCGCGACGCACCCCGTACTCATCGGTGCGCGCATCGAGATCGACCCGGCTTGGATGCGCCGCGGGGTCGGCAAAGTCGGCTGGCGCGATCTCACCGATGCCGCGGATGGCGATCGCGACGTGGGTATCGGTCGAGGCGCGCAATTGGTCGAAGAAATCAACATCAGGAATCTTTCTGAACAGCTCATCCTCGGAGCCGACCGTGCTGCCGCCGCCAGTCGCGGTGATCTGGAGATGGAAATGGCCGAGCAGGTCGCCATTCGGCTTGGTCGCGCGGCCCTTCACGAATAGCGATGATGTTTGCAATTCGTTCGTGGCGGCGGACAGGCCCGGGATGGCCGACCGCGGTACCCGGATGACTAAATTTGAGCGGAGGTGGGCCATTAGGTTTTTTCCCATGAGCGGCAGCGTCGGGATGCCCGTGGCCTCGAACGAGAGGAGCGCGACGCGAGCGCTCTCGATCGTGCCGAGAGCGATCACGGCGACACCGCCTGGTGCGAGCTCGATGAAACCGTTGCTCGTATCAACCCCGGTAACGCGCCACGAGCCCGCGGCGGTTTGGGTCGTGCGCAGCGACAGCGCATGCGTGCCGGGCACGATCACGAATTCCTTATTCGCATCGTTGCCACTCGCATCAAAGAACGCGGTGCGCGCGGCTTTGATCAACAGCGGCACCGTGCTGAATTTATTCAGCGGAAAGAAACCCGCATGCGGCGGGCGCGCCTGTACGGCGAGCGGCGCTTCGAGCTTGAGCAGATTCAGGAGGTCGGCAGATGAGAGACCGGCGGTCGATGTAAGACCGAGAAGCTCGGCCGGGTCCGCTCCCGGTTTCAACAACGGCGATGGCGGCAGGTCGGCGAGCGGGATGGGACCGGTGATGGAGCCGAGCTGGTCAAAGAGGCGCCGCCGCAATGCGCTGTGCAACTCGCCGAAAATGAAGTCGTTGGTCTCGTCAACCCCGATCTGCCGCGAACTTTCGTCAAAGTACCGCGTCTTGAGATCGGTTACCGTCGATGCGGGCCACGTCGTCACTTCTGCGTCGAGGAGCCGCGGCGACCATCCACCCCAATATAACGAGCGGCCGCCGATGGTGTAGGCAAGCCCTTTGAATGGAATGGACGATTTCCACGGTATGCCCCAGACCTCATTGCGCGGCGGCTCCGGTTGCGGCGCGTTTTCGTTGAGAAAAAACGCGTTCGCCGGATCAGTCAACCCCTGGATGCCGGTGTTCTGAACGTGCTCGGGAATAGTGAACAAACCGGCGTCGATGACCACCGTGCGCAACCCGCCGCCCGTCTGCTTTTGGCGGAACCAGATGTGCTCCGCAATCGCCGCGCCGAAGGTGCCGCCGCCGATGACAATCACGTCGAAGGGCCGACCGCCGCCGCTCTGCCATGCGTTGGCTTCACTGATGTCGTTGCACAGGTATCGGCCTTGAACGTCCTTCGTAAACGAAGTCGCCTCCGTTATCTTTGCCACGCCTGCCTCCTTTCAGAAAATCAGAATACTGCCCAGGCCGGCGAAACCCGTCGTTTGCCGGACACGATTATTCGTCGCTCGCGAAGTCGGTTTTGTTGAGGCTATAGTCCTGAGCAAAATTGTTATCCCAGAACCATTCGCTGGTATCGAGATTATTGTAAAACACCGCAAAGGCGAAATCGCGGCTGCTCTGGTCGAGATTCAATTCGGGAGTTTTGAACTTCCACACCTCGATCTGCGAAAGCCCCTCGGCGACGGGAACGTTGCCGCTGAACGACCCGAAGGTATCCTGAAAACTTGCCCACCGATTTGTCGATAGCCGGAGCCCGACTCGCTTATTGAAGGAAAGATTCTTGACGAAGATCTCGCCCTCAACCCAGGAGGTTGTGAAAACGAAGCCGCCGCCGGCTTGAGTTCCTTGTCGGGCAACCGCTTTGTTGAGAATGACATTGCCGCCCACTGTATTGGGTCGGATCTCGTCGATGTGGTAATTCGCTCCGCCGTTGTTGTCCCAAAACGTCTGGCCATCAACTGAGTAACGGATGACAAACTGAGTCATGACGAAGGTGTCGTCGGTTCGGGCGAAGAGATCGTAAGCGCCAAAACTCTTCTGCCAATTCAGCGCCGTTTCAACCCACGTCCCATCGGAGCGGGCGTAATGCAGCGCGACGTCTTTTGCGAAGGCGATGTTCTTTACCTTGGCGCTGATCTTGGTATTGTTGACGCCCGTCACGCCACCGCCGGGTGAAAAGCTGTCGGATTCAGCGTATTTCAATCTAACCGGCTGTCGTGCCATCTTTTACTCCCAGCGCGGACACCCTCAGCTGATGTAGGTTTAGCTGTTAACTAGTTATTATTTTTGAAAGTTCGCCCGGCCAAAAATCCCCCGTCCGGGCATTGGGGTGAGATCGAAGACGCGACGGGGTTGAAGGAACCAACCAAAATTCTACCCATAAATTGGCAGACGGATTTCGAAAGTCAAGAACCAA
>Ga0153916_10004539_pt1 | contig 10484 bp, 11 predicted proteins | sample Opewatmetagenome_FD_109642 | JGI IMG/M metagenome (GOLD analysis project Ga0153916, IMG submission 109642) | Freshwater wetland microbial communities from Ohio, USA - Open water 3 Core 3 Depth 4 metaG | ecosystem: Environmental > Aquatic > Freshwater > Wetlands | place: USA: Ohio, Lake Erie...
ATTTATAACTACGAAGACACCGCGCCGGTAGTAGCGCCCGCGTCACTGGGCCGGGTTAAGGCGTTGTTTGAATAGAGGCGGTAGACAAGGGGCTTAAGCCCCTTGTTAACACCCCGTGTCCGGGTGAGGCCCCGTCGACAGGTGTACTAAATCAACGGCATTTGCGAGTTCCGCGTCCCCAACGAGACCCTTAGCGGGAAAATAACCGCGACGAAGCACAACTTCGTACCCGCGGTAAGGACCTTCACGAAGCCTTAAAACCTAGGGGGTTCTCTTATGTTTAAGAAATATATTTACGTTTCGGCCGCTTTTACCTTCATTATACCTTACGTCGCCGCCGGCGCTTGGTATCTGGTATCTTCCTGCCCCGCGCCGTGCGCGGAGCCGCGCGACCTTGCCGCGGGCGGGTATTACCTAGTAGGAGACGGCGCTACACCCCAGGTTTTATTAATAAACCCAAAAACAGGGTCCTTATATTCCAATTTCCCGGCGCCGGGAGGGGCCGGCGCCGGGGGTATAACCACTATACCGAACGAAGATACGTTATACTTATCAAATAACCTAACTTCCTGGATATATAAAATTACGACTACCGGCTCGGTCCTGAGTTCTTTTCTTTGTCCCCTTCCCGGGCCCGCCGGTATGTATTATGGGTGGCCGCCACGACTTGAGGTAACGATACCGGACCTGAACGTCGTAGCGGCGTTGGACCCCAAAGAAGGTTACTTGATAAGCGCGTTCCGGGGCCCTGGGTTAAAACCTACTTCGTGCTTTGGCGATAATTGGGGGTTAGTAGGCGACGCCGGTACGCATACCGTTTACGCTAGAATTTACCGTACCCCCATGATAACCGGCATCGAGATACCCTCAGGTCTTTTCGGTTACAATTATATAAAAGATACGGAGGCCCACATGGGTTTATACGTAGTCGACGCCGCCACTAAATATATATACAACTACGAAGACAACGCCCCTGTAGCGCCGGCGTCGCTGGGCCGTATCAAAGCGTTGTTCGAATAACATTTACGCCGAAGCTGTTAAGGCGGCCGTCGGGCCGCCTTTTTACTAAGCGGTTTTCGCCGCCGTCGCCGAATTTAAAATTTCGGGCCGCGCCGTCGCAACTTAACACGGGTATTAATATCGCGACCGGCGCCAGCGTATAATAAAAAGCCCACCGCCACATATTTCATGCCCCCTTGTTGTTGGCCTTTATAACGGTTTTTATTCTTTATCGCGTAATTCTTTTAGCGTCACGATGTCGGGGAGGTTGCGGTAGCGGCCGGCGTAGTCGAGGCCGTAGCCGACGGCGAAGGCTTCCCCTATCTCGAAGCAGACGTACCGTAGCGGCACCTCGACGCGCTGCATCGCCGGCTTATACAAAAGCGCGCAGATCTGGATGCTGCGCGGTTCGCGGATGCGCAGGTGGTCCACCAGGAACGCCGTCGTTAAGCCGGTGTCGACGATGTCTTCGATTACCAGCACGTCCCGGCCTTTTACGTTCACGCCCGCGTCTTTCGTCAGCACGACCTCCTCGGTCGTCTCGGTACCCTCGCCGTAGCTGATTATCTCCGCGAAATCGACCACCATCGGCAAGTCGACGGCGCGGATGAGGTCGGCGGCGAAGACGAACGCCCCCTTGAGCACGACCACGACGACGAGGTCCTTGCCGCCGTAGTCGGCCCTGATCTGCCGCCCCACTTCTACCACCCGCGCCGCCAAGACGTCGCGGTGGTGCAGGACCTTATCTATTTTCCCTTTGTAATCCATGGCGCGTCCTTTCCAGGCGCGGGAGGGCCGCCGCCCTCGGCCGTAAACAACGCAGCCGGACCGACGGCTCGCCCGGCCCCGCCCCGGCGCCCTCCGCCAGCGCGAGCATCGGGACCCACAAAATTCCCGAGCCCGCGCACACCACCGGCCAGCGCCGCCGTTCGGCCGCCGGCACCTTGGCGTCGGTAAATATGTCTTGTAATTTCTTCGTGCCGCCCAGGCCGGCCGGTGCCATGCGGTCGCCCTCCCGCCACGCCCTGAGCTGGAGCGGTGCCGCGGCTAAGCGCTCCTCCAGCCAGACTTCGGCCAGGCCCCGGCCGCGCAAGTTTTCCGGGGCTCGCTCGAGCGCCGCGATGAGTTCTACCCCGGCGGGCGCCGCGAGCGTTCGCCCCGGGACCGCGACCTCGGCCGACCAGTCCCGCAGCGCCGGCTCGGCCCTCGTTCGCTCGAGTGATAAGGCGTCGTGCTCCCGCCGCGCCGCAACCCCCGCCGGGAGGCATACGGCGCCGTCTTGCCGAAGCGAAAGCACGTCTTCCACGTGCCGGCGTTCCAACCCCCGCCTCGAGCCGACGAGCTGACGGTAAAGCTGCCTAACGGCGCGGCCGCGCAGCGCCTCGGGCAGCGCCGCCGGGAAGGACGGCGCGAGCCGTATTTCGTCGTCGCCGGCGTTGATTATAAGGCGAGAGAGTAGCGTCGCGGTGCGGCGCTCGAGCGCTTCTTCGTCGGCTCGAGCCGCGGCCGCGAGCGACGCGAAAGACGCCCGTACGCCGGGCATCCGCGCCTCCAACATCGGCAGCACCTCGAGCCGGAACCAATTTCGCATAAAAGACGGGTCGCGGTTAGTAGGGTCCTCGCGCCAGCGGACGCCCAACTCGCCTAAGTATGCCAAAACCTCGGCGTGGCTGCGTCCCAAAAGCGGCCTGACGAAGACGCCGGCGGCCGGCGGCATGGCGGCCAGGCCCAGCGTTCCGGCGCCCCGGGCCAGGTTGAGGAGGACCGTTTCCGCCTGGTCGTCTACAGTGTGGCCCAGCGCGACGGCGTCGGCGCCGCACGCCTTGGCCGCCCGTTTGAGGAACGAGCGGCGGGCGAGGCGGCCGGCTTCTTCGAGCGAACGGCCCGCGGCCGCGGGAAGCGACCGCACGTCGACGCGCGCGCTCGTGAAGGTAAGGCCGAGCGAAGCCGTTTGGCGCCGCACGAACGCGGCGTCGTCGGCGCTGTCGGGCCGCAGGGCGTGGTCGAGGTGCGCCACCGCCAGATGCCACCCCTGGCCGGCCGCGAGAGCGTTTAAAGAGTAAAGCAGCGCGGTCGAGTCCGGGCCCCCGGAGGCGGCGACCACGGCGGAGCAACCGGGCGGCAATATCCCCTCCCGGCGGCACCAACTCAGTACTCGCTCTTCAAATGCCGTGCCCATCTACTTCGGCGTCAACGTCGCGACCGGCAGTACCAATTCCGGCAGCGAGACGCCGCCGTGGTAGAACCCCCCTTCGAAGCGCCGGTGATACTCGCGCAAGTGATGGGAGAAGACGAGGTGCCGGTTGGCCTGCGCCAGCACGTACGTCTTCGCGAGGTAGTCGGCGGGGAGGCCGAAGGCCTCGGGTTGACGGACCAAAAAGGCGCCCTCGCCCTCCGGCCTGAGGTCCCGGCCCACCCAGTATCGCGGCGTCTTAGTCGCGTCCTTATCGGCGTAGACTACGGCCGCCGCGTCCGTCAACGTCGAGCCGTGGTCGCTGGTGAGCACGGCCACCGCGTCTTTGTCTTCCGCGATTTTCCGCAGCAATTGCTCGAGGGGCGAGCCGAGATACCACGTGAGCGCCAGGCGCGGGAGGGCTTCCCCCGAGGGGACGAGCGCGTCCAGCACGCCGCCCCGGCCCGACTCGTGCGTAACGGTGTCGATGAAATTGAACACGAACGCCGTGAAGGCGCGCGGCGACAACGTATCGATTATTTTGCGGGCCTTCTTTTCCTGCTCGGGGTTGGCGAATTTATAGTAGCGGATCTTTTTCGCCTTGGGGGCGTGACGGGCGGCGTGGTCGGAGAGGAATTGTTCCTCGTAGCGGTTCAACGATTCGCCGAGGCCGCTCTCTTCGCGGAAGGCCTCCTTGTAGCGGGCCGCGATCTCGGCCGGTTTCTTTCCGGCGAAGATCGCGTTCCGGGCGTATAAGGTGGAGGAGGGTAGGGCGCCGCAATACAGAGCCCGTTCGATGCGGTAGAGCTGCGCGACCCGCTCCTCGAGCAAAAGCCATTGGTCCAAGCGAAGGCAGTCGACGACGATGAAGTAGACCGGGCGCCCGGTCGCGATTTGGGGGAAGGCGAATTGGTCCACGATGTCCCAGGATAAAAGCGGCGCGTTTTCCGCCCGCGCCACCCAGGACGCGTATCGGTCGCACACGAACGCCGCGAAGGTCCGGTCGGCTTCGGCCACCAACTCGTTTTGCAAAGGCGCCAACGCCTGGAGTTCTAAGTCGTTTATTTCGCGTTGGGCGCGACTCATGTCCAGGTATAGGGCCGCCCAGTCGCCGAAGGTGGCCGCGTCGTCGTTTATAACATGTTGCGCCCGGTTGTAATACTCACCCCAGGAAGCCACGAACCGGTCGCGGCGGAGCCGGCCTATATCCAGGACTTTTTTGAGGGACGATAGGATCTGGTGGGGATTCACGGGCTTTACCAGAAAGTCGTCGATCTCGCCGAAGTACGCGTCGTCCATCAAGGTCTCTTCGGTGGACTTCGTGACCATGATTACCGGCAGCGACCCGTCCACGGCCTTCAGCGCCCGCAGCGTCTCGATGCCGTCCATCCCCACCATTATCTCGTCGAGGAGGACGGCGTCGAAGGACCGCTCGGTCACCAACGCCACGGCGTCCGGGCCGTTGGTAGCGGTCGCCACCCGGTAGCCGCGGTTTTCCAGGAATTGGATCTGCGACTTCAAGAGGTCGATCTCGTCGTCGACCCAGAGGATTTCCGGACGTCGTTCGTCGACCATAGCTTTATTTACCTTTAGGGCCTCCGTCTTTGAGGGTGAGGCCGAGTTCGTCGAGTTGCCCGCGCGTCACCGGCGCCGGCGAGCCGTCCATGGGCGACGACGCCCGCAGCGTCTTGGGGAACGCGATGACTTCGCGGATGGACTGTTCGCCGCACATGACCATGACCCAGCGGTCGAGCCCGGGCGCGATGCCGGCGTGGGGCGGCGTGCCGTACTCCAGCGCCCGTAAAAAGAAGCCGAACCGGCCTTCTATCTCTTCGTCGGAATAACCGAAGGCCTTGAACACGCGCCGCTGCAGCGCGGCGTCGTGGATGCGGACGCTCCCCGAACCCAACTCGATGCCGTTGACGACGACGTCGTAGGCGCGGGACAAAACTTTAAACGGCTCCGTCTCGAGTTTGCCCACGTCCTCGAGGCGGGGCGACGTGAACGGGTGATGCGACGGCACCGGCGCGCCCGTCGCCGGGTCCCGCTCGAAGAGGGGGAAATCGGTAACCCATAGGAAGTGAAAACCCTCCTCTTTTTTTACGTTCAACATCTCCGCGAGTTTAAGGCGCACGGCCCCCATGGCGTTGGCGGCGACCTCGAACGGGCCGCCGCAGGCGACGACGGCGTCGCCCTGTTCGGCGCCGGTTTTACTTAGCAATTCGACCGCGGCGCCGGCGTCGAAAAATTTCGCCACCGCCCCCGAGAGCGCGCCCCCCGGGCCGACCTTGAACGAGGCCAGGCCGGCGGCGCCCTCCGCTTTGGCGGCGGCCTCGAGCTCGTCGAGCTGCTTGCGGCTCAGCCCCCCCGGCGCGCGCAGCGCCAGAACCCGGCCCCCGGCGTCGATTATTTTGCGGAATACCTCGGCCGAGGTTGCGGCGAACGCCGCCGTTGCGTCGTCGAGGAGGAGGCCGAAACGCGTATCGGGCTTATCGCGGCCGTAGCGGTTCATCGCCTCCCGCCAGCTGAGCCGCGGCCAGGGCGTCTTAAGCTCGACGCCGATGCCCTCGCGGAAGGAGGCCGCGAAGACGCCCTCGGTAACCTCGAAAATATCCTCCTCGTCGGCGAACGACATTTCCAGGTCGAGTTGGGTGAACTCGGGCTGGCGGTCGGCGCGCTGGTCCTCGTCGCGGAAGCAGCGCGCGATCTGGAAGTAGCGGTCGACGCCCGCGGCCATCAAAAGTTGCTTGTACATCTGCGGCGACTGCGGCAGCGCGTAAAATTTTCCCCGGTGGACGCGGCTGGGGACGAGGTAGTCGCGCGCTCCCTCCGGCGTCGACCTCATCAGGACCGGCGTCTCGATTTCGACGAAGCCGCGCGCGGAGAGGTAGTCGCGGATGGCCTTGACGGCGCGGTGGCGCACGGCGAGGTTGTGCTGCATCCGCGGCCGGCGCAAGTCGAGGTAGCGGTACTCGAGGCGGAGGTCTTCGTGGACTTCCAGATCTTCTTCCGCCAGGTTGAAGGGCGGCGTCTTGGCTTTCGATAGTAACGTTACCGTTTCGGTAAAAACTTCTATTTCCCCTGTGTTTGTACCTGGTTTTTCCTTATCTTCCGGTCTTTTCTGGACTCGGCCAATTATGGTAATAACATCTTCGCTACGAAAAAATAGGCCCATTTCTTTGAATGCTTTTATATTTTTACCCGGTAACATAATTTGTGTATAACCGGAATTATCTCTTATGTCTGCGAAAAATATGCCCCCGAGTTCACGGGTTTTCCATATCCAACCGGATAATACTACTTCTTCGCCTACGTTATTTACGTTTAATTCTCCGCATTTATGGGTACGGAAAAAAGTTTGGAAATACTCGACGTTAATTACCGGAATATTCGGGTCTTTACGACCCGGTTCTACTTTTCCTTTTACACGTACCAAAGGCAAGCCCGTAAAGAAAAATACATTGCCGGAGCCGGCCGTAATACCTACAGGAGTCCGGCACATCGTATCGTAAATCTTTTTTGAGGTTGCCTCGCAAGCGTATATTAATAAAGCGTTTTCAAGTTGCGCCTTATCCGAAATCTCGATAGTTACCTGGTTTCGTTCCCATATTATTTTATTTAGCGGCCAACCGCAAACGATTACCTCTTGGCCTATATGTTTATTATTAATTTCGGCGCAAGAATACGTTCTTAGCATTTTGTAATCTTCCTTTACGGCGTTATACGCAGTGTTTTTTGATCCCGGTTCGACCCCATTTACTTATAAGAAGTAATTTTGTATTCGTTTTTAATTCTTATTTTTATATTTTTTTGACCGAGGGTGTTGGTAGTGTTTAATGAGTTTTAGCTTTCCTACCGTTTCCCAATGGTAAGCTATTTCTCGGCTATCAGATAATTTAATCACGGTAAAATCGTTTTTTATCGTACCGTCGGTCCTATTGAATTCAGCGCATATAAATTTATCTTCATATATCCTAAGTAATACTTTTTCTTCGGGATTGTTTATAACTATAAAATAAGTATTCCTCATAGCAAAAGCCCTACCGGCGATATAACTTACGGTAAACGCTATAAATAACGACGCGATTACGATATTAACGTGCGGCCTAACTTGGGTTGATAACCAATCGGAAAGGTTTTTTACGCTATCGTCTAGTTCATCTGCGGCGTTTAATTTATTAATATAACCCTTTATTTTCCTGTGTGATACTACGGGGAGTAAGAAATTAAAAGCCGCGAATAATATAAAAATACTAGCGAAAGGCGCCCACTCCTCCCAAGCTTCCCGGAAGCAAAATATAGCAATGCCTGTCATTATTAATAAAGGCACAACTTTAATAAAATTACGTATTAATGTAAAGGGTATAATGTCTTTAAAAAATGATATTAAATCAATAAATACAAATACAAAAAAGCCTATAAAAGTCAAGAGACCTAAGGCTTTCGCAATATCTACCATACTGATTTCTATTAATTGAAAAGGTATCCCGAAATACCAGCAATAACTCATTTCGAATGTTAATGCTACGCCGTATGCGCATACGGGTATCGAAGCTATCAGTAAGCCCTCGGTTAGACCTAATTTTTTACGGGCCGAATTCTGCTTTGTCTCATTCCCGCTTGGTTTTTCGTTTTGCCTTCCGTACACTTATATTAACCTCTCGTAATTGTTAAAAGTTATTATATTAATCCTAGGGATTTAACGGCCCGATATCCTTTTGTTCGAAATTTATATCCCTATTTTCGGTTAAGTATAATGCAAAAAACCTTTTCTTGAGGACTTTATTTTCTCTATCGTATTCTGCGCAAATTACTTTACCGCCGTATATACGAAGAACTACCTTTTCCGGTTCGGTGTTGATAACGGTGAAACTACTGCGCCTTTTTGCACACCCGTACCCAGTTGCATAACTCAACCCCAAAGACAATAATAAAATCAATATTAGTTTTGATAAAGATATTTTAAAAGGAATTATTTTGATTTTCAGCAAAGTTTTAATTTTTATTTCTTCATCTTTTGGCAGCTTTCGTTTTCCATCTCCTTTTTGAGCGTTATACGTCTTTCTCCTAATTTTATATAATAAATAAATTAAGAAAATAAATATAATCGTACCTCCGAATAGAATTATTAAGGCAACGAAGAGTTCTTTAGGATCTCCAAGTATTATACTAAGTACTATATAGGTTATTATGAAAACGCCGATTATTTTACCTATTAACGGTAGAAACCCTACTGCCGGTTCGAATAATTCTGAAAGCCCCCAAAAAAGCAATCTGATTAAAATCCCTATCAAAAGTAATATGGCGAGGGTATTTAAGACGGTAAAAATATTTATTTCTATTAATGATGCGGGGAGTTCGAAATAATTACAATAACCTATTTCGAATAAATAACATAAAACGTATGCAAAAAAAGGCGTTGTTGCAATGAGCACCGCTTCGGATATTTCTATCTCCCTTATACGAAGGTCTTCCATAATATATCCTTTTCTTTTTTCGATTATACCCCAAACTACCGACGCAGTAAAGTTAAACCACTAATAAAAAGGCGGCCGGAGCCGCCCTGCCGTAATTCCGGCCACTTGCGGATTACAAGTTGCGGTTCGTGACGTCCTCGGCGATCTCCTTGAGGCGCTCGCTCTTTTTCTCCACCTCGACCTCGAGCTCCTTCATACGCTGTTCCTTCTGGGTGGGGCTCAGGCTCGGGTCCGTCGCGACCCGGGCGATTTCCTTGGTCAGCTCTTCCATTTCCTTGTTGAGTTGTTGGACTTCCTTTTCGTGTTCTTTCGCGGCTTTGACGTCCGGGATGCCGGAGTCTTTCATCCCCGGTATGACGTCGAGGTCGGCCTTCTCGGCGCAGCCGCGGCAGCCGCCGGCGCCGAGGGCAACCGTTAACGCCGCGGCCGCGGCCAGGAACGTTATGGCGTATTTCAATTCGATCCTCCTGGAGTGGCGATTAGTTTCGGTTGGGAATCTTTTTCTTGGGCGCAGAGTTGTTCGTATATGATGTAAGCGAGGTCCATTAGGTTTGTCGTGTCGGCGGCGTTGTAGCGGAGCAACACGTCGAGCGCGCCCTCGGCGCCGCGGCGGTGAGCTCGCCAGAGTTTAACGGCGTCGTAGCCGTCGAGGCCGTCGACGTCGTCGTCGCGGTCGATGCCGAATTGTTTCTCGACCTTCTTCAGGCCGCCTTTAATGCCGAGCCGTTTCGCCGCGAAGCAGATGTCGTAATGGGGGAACTCGAGCCGCAAGTACGAGAACTCTCGTTTTAGAAACGGCACGTCGAAGGCGGCGCCGTAGAAGGTGACGAGGAGCTTGACGCCCTCCAGCGCGGCGTCGACGGCGTCCCCGGACAGGTCGCGGCCGGCGACGAGTTGGGTAAGGCCGCGGCCCGGGCGATACACGCCCACCACCGTCGTCTCGTCGTCCGGCGGCGCCTGACCCGTGGTCTCGATGTCCAGGCACGCCACGTCGTCGCAGAAGACGTCCAGCAGCCGCCAATGTTCTTTACGGGAGAGTTTCTGGTTGAAGAATTTTTCGTTCCGCCCCTCGAGAGCGGCGCGCCAACGCGCCAGGTCTTCCGTCCACAGCTCGTTGCGCCGCGGCGACGTAAATTTTACGCCCCCCCGCGCGAGGAACTCGTCCCAGCTCGAGACGCCCTCGCGCCAGATGCGGCGTTCGGTGTACGGGCCGACGCCGTTCAGAATGCGAAACGTTCGCCTTATCAAACCACATCTCCTATTCCCGCCGCGCCGCCGGCGAATGCCCAGAGGTACGCCAGCGCGCCGCTTATGCCTCCCGCCAGGTCCGCGCCCAGGTCGACGATATCGGCGCTGCGGCCCGGGACGAACGCCTGGATGATTTCCGTACCCGTGCCGACCGCGAGCACGGTGAAGAACGCTACGACGAAGGCGAACGTCCCGCCGCGGCGCGCCGCCCCCGCCATGGCCCGGGCGGCGAGCGCCCCCAACAACGCGTATGCCGCGGCGTGCCGCACTTTGTCGATGTTGAGCCCCCGCGGCTGCGGCGCCTCCGGGAACGCGACGCAGGCGAAGACTACCAGCATCGCGACCCACGCCGCCCAGGGTAGATAATATGATTTATACACGGTATTAGTCAAAACCTTTTATGCCTTTCTCTAATTCTACATTATCGAAAGGTACTTCAAGCGGGCCTATGCAAAAATATTTAGTGCCGGGTTGTATACTTTTAGTTTTATGTATTTCCCCCGGCTCTACGCAAATGATTTCCATATCCTTTAATGTATAATCGCTCCCATCGATATTTATTACAAACTCACCTTCTAATACGAGGA
>Ga0153916_10004540_pt1 | contig 10484 bp, 15 predicted proteins | sample Opewatmetagenome_FD_109642 | JGI IMG/M metagenome (GOLD analysis project Ga0153916, IMG submission 109642) | Freshwater wetland microbial communities from Ohio, USA - Open water 3 Core 3 Depth 4 metaG | ecosystem: Environmental > Aquatic > Freshwater > Wetlands | place: USA: Ohio, Lake Erie...
AGCCCGGCGACGGCGGCCGCGCCACCGGACCGCTGCCGCTCGCCGGATCGCCGTGGATGCAGCGCTGAGCGTCGCGCCGAAGCTCGCCACGCAGGGCCTCGTCGTCCGCCGCGGCGGCCGCGTAACGGTGGACGTGCCGTCGCTCGACGTCGCTCCCGGCGAGGTGCTGGCGATCATCGGCCCCAACGGCGCCGGCAAGAGCACCCTGCTGCTGCAACTCGCGCTGCTCGAACGCCCGGACGAGGGCCACGTGCTGTTCGACGGCGCCCCCGCGGGCGGCCGCGAGCTGGCGCTGCGGCGTCGCATGGCGGTCGTCTTCCAGGAGCCGCTGCTGCTCGACCGGTCTGCGCTGGGGAACGTCGAGACGGGGCTGCGCCTGCGCGGCGTCCCTGCCCGCGAGCGCCGCGCGCGCGCCCTGCACTGGCTCGCGCGCTTCGGTGTCGAGGCGCTGGCCGGGCGCACGGCGCGCACGCTCTCCGGCGGCGAGGCGCAGCGCGTGAGCCTGGCGCGCGCCTTCGCGCTGGGACCGGAGGTGCTCCTGCTCGACGAGCCGTTCAGCGCGCTCGACCAGCCGACGCGTGAGGCGATCATCGCCGACCTGGCCGCCGCGCTCGCGGAGACGCGCGTCACCACGGTCCTCGTCACGCACGATCACGACGAGGCCGCGCGCCTGGGCCATCGCGTCGCCGTGCTGATGCGCGGCCGCATCCGCCAGGCCGGCCCTCCGTCCGCCGTCTTCGGCGCGCCGGTCGATGAGGAGGTCGCCGCGTTCGTCGGCATCGAGACGATCTTCCCCGCGCGGGTCACCGGCCGCGCCGAGGGGCTGCTGACGCTCACGGCGGGCGCGCACGTGGTCGAGGCGATCGGGGCCGGCGACTTCGCCGAGGCGCTGATCTGCCTGCGCCCCGAGGACATCACCCTCTCCGCACCCGGCGAGCACGCCCCCGACAGCGCCCGCAACCGCATCGCCGGCCGCGTGCGCCGCATCGTCCGGACCGGCGCCGACGCGCGCGTGGAGGTCGACTGCGGCTTCCCGCTGACAGCCCGTGTCACCCGCCGCTCGCTCGACGACCTGTCTCTAGACGAGGACACGCCGGTCGTCGCCTCGTTCAAGGCGACGGCGGTACACCTGATCCCGCGCTGACCGGGCAGGCGCCCGTCTCTGGTTGCCGGGTAAGCACAGGGAGGACGGCTGCGATCCTTCGGCCGGAGAAGATTCTTCGCTGCGCTCAGAATGACAGCGCTAAGGGTGACGGCACCGGGCGCGGCGGAAGGCGGCGGCCGCGCGCCGCCGTCACCGATGGTGTGCCAGCGCGGCGGGCAGCTCCACGTCGTCGAAGATGAGGCCGTCGGTGCCCCAGGAGAGCAGGTCGGCGGCACGGTGGTGGTTGTTCACCGTCCACGCGTACACCTGCAGGCCGGCGTCGTGCAGCCGCTTCACCACCTCCGCCGACAGCAGGGTGTGGCGGATCGACACGCCGGCGGGCCGGGGCGGCACCTGCGCGCGGCGCAGCAGCGCCTCCAGCCGGGAGCGCCGCCCCACCGAGTAGAACATCCGCATCTCCGTGCCGGCCGCCGCGAGCCGGTCGAGCAGCTTCCACTCCCTCGACGACACGAGCGTCCGCGGCATCATCGACTCATTGTCGTGGTACAGCGCGAGCACGGCGTCGGCCGCGCGCGGCGTGGCGGACTTGATGTCGAGGAAGAGGTCGGCGCGGTGGTTGATCTCTCGCAGCAACGTCGGCAGCTTCAGCTCCCCCATCGCGAAGCGGATATACCACTTGTCGTAGAACACCGGCAGCGCGGGCAGCTTGCGCTCGTGCCGCAGCACGAGGTGCCCCTGCGCGTGCCAGAAGTCGCACTCGATCGCGTCGACGCCCGTCGCCAGTGCCTGCTCGAGGTGATGGAGATTGTTGCCGGCGCGGTGGGCGATGGCGTAGAAGCCGCGGTGTCCCCGCGGCGCAACGGCGGCGTCCGTTACCGAGGAATCGTGCGTATCAGGCCGTCCCGACGACGTTCACCAGCACGCGGCGCAGTCGCGGGTGGTCCAGCTCGATCAGGAAGATGCGCTGCCAGGTGCCAAGCGAAATGCGCCCGTCCACGATCGGCATCGTCTCGCTGGCGCTCAGGAACAGGTGTTGCACGTGCGAGTGGCCGTTGGCGCACTCGTCTTCGTTCATGTTCACCGTCCGCCGGGAGAAGTCGTTGTGCTCGTAATAGGCGTTGGGCGGGGCGAACTGCCGGAGCGTGCGGGCGAGGTCGCGCAGCAGCAGCGGCTCGTTCTCGTTGATCTTCACCGCCGCTGTCGTGTGCTGGGAGAAGGCGGTCACCTGGCCGAACTGGACGCCCGCCGACTCCACGACGCGGCGCACGTCATCGGTGATGTCTATGAACTCGGGCGCGCAGGTGGTCTCGATCTCAATCGCCTCGCAGAGGACCCGCGCCGCCGGCGCATCCGCCCGGGCCACGGTCTCGCGCCGGGCCTCGACCATCGTTCGTTCCATCAGTCCGCCTTCGTGCAGGAAGCTGGCCAAAATCTGCCGACATTCTCACGGACGCCCCCTGTTAGCGCAATTCTGGGCGCGCATAAGCCCCCTTCGGGCGGGCGCGCTTGCGGGATTCACATAAGCCGAGGAAGGCGCCGTCAGAGTATCGGCGTGAGCGCGGCCGAGCGCCTTCGCCGGACCCGAAACATAACGACAGGAGCCCGCCGGAGCGGGCCCCTGCATCACTCCGCCGTCCCCGCGCGTTAACTGACCGTCAGCTTCCCGCTCATCGTCGCCGGGTGGACGTCACACTGGAAGTAGTACTCGCCCTTCTCGAAGGTCAGCGTCACCTTCTCCGTCGCCGGGCCGCTGGTGATCGCCGTTGAGCCGGCGTCGGCTCCGCTGGCGTCCGAGCCCTTGTAGAAGTGGATGTTGTGCGGGATACCGCCGTCCTTGTTGTCCAGCTCGACCGTGACGGAGCCCGCAGAGGCGGTCAGCGTGCTCTTGTCGAACACGATGTTGCTCGCCGTGATCGTGATCGTCGTGCCGCCGGCCGCGGGCGTCCCCGCGGCTGTCGTCGCAGCCGCAGTGGCGGCGGACGTCGCCGCTCCGGTCGCGGCCGCGGTGGCGGCGGACGTCGCCGCCGACGTGGCGGCAGCCGTCGCGGCGGTCGTCGGCGAGGCGGCCGGCCTGGTGCCGCTGGCCGGCGTGATCTTGAAGGTCGCCACCGGCGTCGGATCCGGTGTGGTCCCGCTCGAACAGGCGACGGCGCCGAGCATCAACGCGCCGATCAGCAGCAGCCCTCCAACGCCAAGCAGGGTCCTCATCCTCGTTCCTCCCTCACTCCGGGGACGCATGCATCCGCGCGCCCGCAACGTTCATTGCGTGAAAAGTTGCACGAGCAAGGTGTACCAGCCGAGCGGCACGCCGGGAAGGGCAGATCGGACTGAACTATCGGGAGATCCGGCTGGCGCAATGAGTCAGAGCGGCTGCCGCCCGGCGAACCCGGCCTCCAGCTCATGCCACCAGGCGATCCGATCCTCTCCCAGGCGCCAGCAGAGGTGCACGACCCGGCCCTGACGCTCGCTCGGGAAGTCGACCAGCCCCTCATCGAGACCCTTCAGCTCGACGCCCCAGCCGTTGATGCGCGCCAGGCGCTCGTTCAGGTCGTCGACCAGCGCCTCGGCCCGGCGGCGCTTCAGCGCCAGCGCATCCTCGCCCTTCACATGCCCGTTGCCCGCCGACTTCTCGACGGCGTGCACCAGCTCGTCGCGCAGCGCGTCCAGCTCGCGCTTGCACGCCTGCATGGCGAGCAGCTCCTCGCGCACGCGCGGCAGCAGGTCCTCGGCCTGTTCGAGCGTAAAGAGGATCATGTGCGTCCCGGCGCCTACAACTCGCTGACGCCCGTGAACGTCCACTTCGCGATCTTCAGCGACGGTACGCTGCGCACGCCGCCGCCGAGATCGCCGAGCACGAGCATCGCGTCACGCCCGACGAGGTCCACGTGATTCAGCGCATCGACGTACCCCTGCGTGAAGCGCAGGCTGCGCACCGGCCCGACGATCCGGCCGTCCTCGATCAGGAACGTGCCGTCGCGCGTCATCCCCGTGACGACGACGTTGAGCGGATGCACGGTGCGGGTGTACCAGAACCGGCTCACCCACAGCCCGCGCTTCGTGCCGCGGACCATGTCGTCGCGCGACGCGTCGCCGGGCGCCATGAACATGTGGAGCGGCAGCGGGCCGATCGTATTGCCGGCCGGCAGCGCGTGGCCGGTCGGGCGTGTGTCACCGCCCTGCTTGCCCGCGAAGTAGCTGTCCCAGCACACCTCCTTCGCGACGCCCCGCTCGATGAAGTCGACGCGCCGCTTCGGCAGGCCCTCGTAGTCGAACGCCATCGGCAGTCCGGCCGGCGACAGCCCGTCGTCCCAGATGCTGACGTTCTCGCCCATGACGCGCTCGCCGATGCGGCCGGACATGAAGCTGCGCTTCTCCATGAAGGGCAGCGCGCCGAACGAGAGGTAGGAGAAGAAGTCGAGCATGTCGACGACGGCGTACGGCTCCAGGATCACCTCGTACTCGCCGGGCTCAACCGTGACCGGATTGACGCCACGCAACGCCTTGTCGACCGCCTCCTGCGCGACGCCCTCGCCGTCGATGTCGCCGACGTCCTTGCTCACGCGCGCCGCATGCCCGCTCGACGTCTCGGACATGACCACTGTATTGATGTCGGCCTGCGTCTCACGGTGCAGCGCGAAGACGCCGAGCGAGTTGGCGATCGCGTACTCCTGCGCCGAGGTGTGAAACGCGCCCGCCGCCGTCAACCCCGCACGCGACGAGGCGTCGCAGATCTGCGCCACTACGGCGGCCCGCTCCTCCGGCCCGCAGCGCGCCGTCCGCTCGACGTGCGACGCCACCTGTGACACCGGCTCCCGGCGCGGGAGCGAGCGGAAGTCCTCGTTCTCGCGCTGGTGCTGCGCCAGTTCGTACGCGCGCCCGGCCAGCCGCCGCAGCGCCTCCTCGGAGATCTCGTTGGACGAAGCGATGCCAATCTTCTGCCCGATGACAGCGCGCACGCGCACGTCGACGTCCGTGTGCTCGACGTTCTGGTGGATGTAGTTGTTGGCGAAGCGCGTCAGCGCGGAGTTGTCGGCGAAGACGGCCACCTCCGTCTGGTCGGCGTGGCTCGCCCCCAGGACCGTCTCGACGATGCGCCGGATCTCAGTCTCGCCCAGCATCGCGCTCCCATCCGCTCAGTGCGCCCGTGTCTCAGGCGTCCCGCCTTCGACTATAAACGCTCACGGGGGCTGCGTCACCGCCGTCAGTCCGCACGCGCCCATGCCACGCAGCGCACCTCGGCCGCGCCCGCCTCCAGCAGCGCCCTCGCGCAGGCGTCGAGCGTGGCGCCCGTCGTCACCACGTCGTCGACCAGGAGGATGCGCCTGCCGTCGACGCGCGCGGGCACGCCGGCGAATGCTCCGGCGACGATACGGCGGCGCTCGTCGCGGCCCTGTGACTTCGCCAGCGGCGCGGTTGCCCGGACGCGGCGCGCGGCGCGCGGCTCGCACGGCAGCGCCACCGCCGCCGCCAGGTGCTTCGCCAGGATTGCCGCCTGGTTGTAGCCCCGCGAGCGCTGGCGGCCGCGGTGCAGCGGCACCGGCGCCACGACGTCGACGTCCGACGCAGGCAGGGCCAGCCGCGCGGCGAGCAGCGCCGCCATCGGCGCGCCCAGAGCCGACAGGCCCTGGTACTTGAACTCGTGGACGAGACGGCGCGCCTCCCCGTCCATCACGAACGCCGCGCGCACCGAAGCGAACGCCGGCGGCTCCGCCCGGCAATCGCCGCAGACGGCCGATGCTGCCGGCCGCCAGCACCGCTCGCAACGATGCCCCGCCGCGACCGGCAGCGCCGCCGCGCAGCCGTCGCAGAGCAGCGAGCCGCCGCGCCCGCACACGCTGCACTGCGGCGGGAACAGCAGGTCGAGGGCAACGCGGGACGCGCGTTCGAGTACGCTCGCCATGAGCCTCGCGAGTATACGCCCGCCGGCGCCGGCTGAACAGCGCCACCAGAGACGTTCCGGCACCCACCGGGCGTGGCTACAATGGCCGTACGCCAGTGATCGATGGAGCGCGCATGACCACCGTCAGCATCCGCCTCTACGCCGGGCTCAAGGACATGATCGGCGCGCGCGACATCCAGCTCGAGCTGCCGGACCGCGCCACGGTCGGCGACCTGCGCGACACGCTGGGCCGGCGCTACCCGGTCGTGCAGGCGTTCCTGCCGACGCTCGTCTGCGCGGTCGACGAGGAGTACGTGCCGGTCGACCACGTCCTGCGCGACGGCGACCACGTCGCGCTCATCCCCCCCGTGAGCGGAGGCCGCTGATGTTCGAGATCACACGCGAGCCGCTGGACCCGGCGCCGCTCGTCGAAGCGGTGCGCCGCGACGAGAGCGGCGCCGTCGCGCTGTTCTACGGCGTCGTCCGCAACGAGAACAAGGGCCGCGCCGTCCGCTACCTGGAGTACGACGCGTACCCGGAGATGGCCATCAAGAAGATGCAGGAGGTGGCCGACGAAGTGCGCGCCCGCTTTCCCGTCACCGGTGTCGGCGTCCTCCACCGCATCGGCCGGCTGGAGATCGGCGAGACGAGCCTGCTCGTCGCGGTCTCGTCCGGGCACCGCAAGGAGGCGTTCGAGGCCTGCCACTACGCCGTCAACCGCATCAAGGAGATCGTCCCCATCTGGAAGAAGGAGGTCTGGGAGGACGGCGAGGAGTGGATCGAGGGCCACGTGCCCGACGTGCCCGGCGGCAACGCGTGACGCTTGACATGATCATGCCCGCCGGATGTGAGCGGCGGGCATGTTGCTGTATCGACGACAAGAAGCTAGCTGGCGACGGGCGCGCGCGACTGCTCGAAGCAGTCGCTACAGTAGACAGGGCGGTCCAGGCGCGGCACGAACGGCACCGTCGCGTTGCCGCCGCAGTTCGCGCAGGCGACGGTCGTCATCTCGCGGCCGCCCCCGTTCGAGCGCTCGCGCCGCCGGTTCGACCGGCACGTCGGACAGCGCTGCGGCTCGTTGAGGAGGCCTTTCTCGAGATAGAACCCCTGTTCTCCCGCGGTGAAGACGAACGTCGCGGAGCAGTCGCGACAAATCAACGACTTATCCTCAAATGCCACCTTGCTTTCCTCCTTGAGACAGGTAGTGACGGCCGCGCAGGGTGTGGCGCAGCATGGCGCAGAGTGTAGGGGAGCCGTGAATTCAGCGTCAAGCAATTTGATCGCCAAAGTCACCTCTATGCGCGAAGATGTCAACCGTATGCGCGAAGATGTCAACGATGCCTGAGCGGCTGCCGACCCCGCGCCACTGCCAGCTCTGCGGCCGGTACCTCATCGAGCGCTTCGTCGAGTCCGAGAACCGCAACCGCTTCCAGTGCGAAGGCTGCGGCTTCGTCCACTACTTCAACCCGCGCGTCGTCGCCTCCGTCATCATCGAGCATTCCGGCCGCCTCCTCCTCCAGCAGCGCGCCATGGAGCCGAGCCGCGGCCTCTGGACCTTCCCCGGCGGCTTCCTGGAGATCGGCGAGACGCCCGAGGAGGGCGCCGTCCGAGAGGCGAAAGAGGAGGTGGGGCTCGACGTCAGCGTGCGCTCGCTCCAGGGCATCTACACCCGCCGCCAGCACGGCATCGTCCTCGTCGTCTACGAGGGCACGAGCGCCGGCGACGACGCGAAGGTCGCCGACTGGGAGTCGACGGCGGTCCGCTGGTACGCCATCGACGCGATCCCGTGGAGCGACCTGGCCTTCGAGACGACGGAGGCGGCGCTGCGCGACTGGGTGCGCGACCACGCGCGATAGCCCGCCACGCCCCGAGGCGTCGGCGGCCACTATAATGACCGCGGAGGCGCTGATGGCGGACACGGAGATCGTCTTTTCGGTGGAGGAGTCGCCCGAGGGCGGCTATGAGGCGCGCGCGCTCGGTTACCCCATCTACACCGAAGCCGACTCGATGCCCGAGTTGAAGGCGATGATCCGCGACGCCGTCCGCTGCCATTTCGACGAGGCAAGCCGCCCGAAGGTCATCAGGACGTTGAAAAGCTAGTCATCCTGAGCGCAGCGAAGGATCTTCTCCGAACGAGATGCTTCGCTTCGCTCAGCATGACAATGGGAATTGCTGCCTCGCCGCTGGCCCCCGCCCGCGGTGCGGCGCTACCCTCACCGCATGCGCATCGACATCCTCACGCTGTTCCCCGAGATGCTCGCCGGCCCCTTCGACCACAGCATCATCGGCCGCGCCCGCGACGCCGGCGTGCTGGAGATCGCCGTCCACAACCCGCGCGACTACACCGAGGACAAGCACCACGTCGTCGACGACTACGCCTACGGCGGCGGCCCCGGCATGGTGATGAAGCCGGAGCCGATCTTCGAGTGCGTCGAAGCCGTGCAGGCGATGGCGGAGCCGCCCGGCCGGGTCGTGCTGCTGACGCCGCAGGGACGCCTGCTCAACCACGACGTCGTCGAGGAGCTGGCGCGCGAGCCGCGCCTCATCGTCATCTGCGGCCATTACGAGGGCCTGGACGAGCGCGTCCGCGAGTTCCTGGTCGACGACGAGATCAGCGTCGGCGACTACGTGCTCTCCGGCGGCGAGCCCGCGGCCATCGTCCTCGTCGATACCGTCGCGCGCCACCAGCCGGGCGTGCTCGGCTCCGAGGCGTCGCTGGAGGAGGAGTCGCACGCGCAGGGCCTGCTGGAATACCCGCAGTACACGCGCCCCGCCGTCTTCCGCGACATGCCCGTACCCGAGATCCTGCTCTCCGGCCACCACGCCGAGATCGCGAAGTGGCGCCGCCGCCACAGCATCCTCCGCACCGCCCGCCGCCGCCCCGACCTGCTGGCGAAGGCAGACCTCACGCCGGCGGAGCGCCGGCTCGTCGAAGAGGAGTCGGCTGCGGACTGACCTGACGAGTTGGCCCGCGAGCGCACACTGCTGACAGCTGATAGCTGACGGCTGACTGCTCCCGTGCTGCTATACTGATCCCGACACATAGCTCGTTCTGCGGGAGCTGGGACCAGCCCGGCTGAGAGGGCCGCCGTCGCGGCCGACCGCTGAACCTGACCCGGGTAATGCCGGCGCAGGGAGTGGACAACGCACCGCGCCTCCAGCCCGGAAGGCGCGTTTCTCATGCCCGACCTGGAGCTCAACCCGATCCCCCGCGCCCTCACCGTCGCCGGCAGCGACTCCGGCGGCGGCGCCGGGATCCAGGCCGACCTCAAGACGTTCTCCGCGTTCGGCGTCTACGGCGCCTCCGCCGTCACCGCCGTCACGGCGCAGAACACGCTCGGCGTCACCGGCTCGCTGGCGATGCCCGCGACGCTCGTCGGGCAGCAGATCGACGCCGTGCTGGCCGACATCGGCGCCGACGCGGTGAAGACCGGCATGCTCGCCAACGCCGAGATCGTGCGCACCGTCGCCGCGAAGCTGCGCGAACACGCCGTCGAGAACCTGGTCGTCGACCCGGTGATGGTCGCGACGAGCGGCGCCCGCCTGCTGGAGGAGGACGCTGTCGACGCGCTCGTGCGCGACCTGCTGCCGCTGGCGCTCGTCATCACGCCCAACGTGCGCGAGGCAGAGGCGCTGACCAACCGCACGATCCGCTCGTGGGACGACGTGCGCGGCGCGGCCGCGCAGATCGTCGAGATGGGCGCCCGCGCCGTGGTCGTCACCGGCGGCGACTTCACGCCGACGGACGCCACCGCCGCCACCGACATCTGGTACGACGGCCACGCCTTCCGTGAGTTCGCGTCCGTCCGCGTCGATTCGACGAGCACGCACGGCACCGGCTGCACGTTCTCGGCCGCGATCGCGGCCGGCATCGCGAAGGGGCTGCAGACGCTGGACGCGGTCGCGCTGGCGAAGTCGTACGTCACGCTGGCGATCCAGCACGCGTACCCGGTCGGCCACGGGCACGGCCCGGTACACCACTTCTACCGCTACTGGCAGCCCGTCGGGCCGAGGTACAAGCCGGGGGTGGCGCCGCGATGAGCCTCACCGCATTCGGTTTCGCCGCCGTCGGCACGATGTTCGCCACCTACTGGCTGGAGGACCGCTCGGCGTGGTTCGTGCTCGTGTTCGCCGGCGCGTGCGCCGCGTCGGCGCTGTACGGGCTGCTGGCCGGCACATTGCCGTTCGCGATCGTCGAGACGCTGTGGGCCGGCGTGGCGCTGCTGCGCTTCCGCAAGCGGCGCGCGGCAGCGGGAGGAAACTGATGCACCTGTTGTGGAAGCGCTACTCGCGCTCCGGCTACGCGCCGCCGTGGTTCTACGCGCTGCTCAGCGCGGGCTTCATCGCACTCGCCGCTTGGGCGCTGGTCACGGGCGACTGGCTCGTCGCGGCGATCGCTATCGTGATGCTGCCGATCACCGTCGGCGGCGCCATGCTGATGAAGAGACTGAGCGAGGCGTCGGAAGCGTCGCGGAAGGCGCTCGACGCGAGGAAGGACAG
>Ga0153916_10004541_pt1 | contig 10482 bp, 11 predicted proteins | sample Opewatmetagenome_FD_109642 | JGI IMG/M metagenome (GOLD analysis project Ga0153916, IMG submission 109642) | Freshwater wetland microbial communities from Ohio, USA - Open water 3 Core 3 Depth 4 metaG | ecosystem: Environmental > Aquatic > Freshwater > Wetlands | place: USA: Ohio, Lake Erie...
CCCCTCCCGTCGCCCTCCCCCGATCAGGATGGCCGCCATGGCCTTTTTCCTTTCGACTCCACTGCCTGAATACTCCCTCAGGACCCGAAAACCCGGCCTTTATCACCCGGTGCACCGATACTCGTTTTCACTGGTCCCGTATGGAAGAGAAATGCGCCCCTGCCCGGATCTCTCCCCCGGATCTCCTGATCGTGCTCGTGATCGCCCTCGGGGCCTTCATGGCCTCGCTGGACGTCACCATCGTGAACATCGCGCTTCCCGCGATCGCCGCGTCCCTTGATATTCCCACCTCCGCTGTCTCCTGGGTCATCACCTCCTACCTGATCGTGATGGTGAGCCTGCTCCTCGCCGCCTCTCGCCTGGGGGACCGGGAGGGGTACCGGAAGGTCTTCCTGCTGGGTTTTGCCCTCTTCACCCTGGGATCCCTCCTCTGCGGCATCTCGGGCTCCCTCTCCATGCTGGTGCTCTTCCGGATGCTGCAGGCCGCGGGCGGCGCCATGATCTCCGCCCTGGGGGCGGTGATGGTGGCCAGTTCCCTGCCTGCCTCAACCCGGGGGCAGGCTCTCGGGATCGTGGCCATGTTTGCCTCCCTCGGGATCGCCCTGGGTCCTGTCCTGGGCGGCTTTTTGACCACCGCCTTCGGGTGGCACGCGATCTTTCTCGTCAATGTCCCCGTCGGGATCCTGGCCATCGCTCTGGGGGTGCGCATCGTCCCCTCCACTCCGCCCGTCAGTCCGGGCGGCCGGATGGATGCGGCGGGGATCGTGCTCGTCTTCACCGCCCTTGCCGGGCTCATCTACGCCCTCTCCGCAGCCCAGGATACCGGCTTCACGATGCCCCTCCTCGCGGTCGTGGGCCTGGCCCTTGCCCTCTGGTCCCTCTTCTTCCTCCATGAGAAGAGGACCCCAGGAGCCCTCCTGGATCTCACGCTCCTTGCGAACCGTGCCTTTGCAGGAAACAGCATCGGCATGCTTCTCCTGATGATGGGTGCGGCAGGTGCCACCTTCCTCTCCCCCTTTTACCTGGAGGGTGTACGGGGGCTCTCCACCGACACGTCCGGCGTGGTGATGCTGGCATTCCCCGTGGCCCTGATCCTGACCGCACCGATCGCAGGAAGGGTCTCGGACTCCATCGGCACGCGGAAGGTGGCCATCGCGGGTTTTGCCGCGGGCGCCCTCGGGTTTTTTGCCCTCTCCACCCTCACCCCTGCCTCCCGCATCGGGCATGTGGCGCTGGGCCTCTTCCTGCTGGGCTCCGGGGCAGGGATCGCCAGCCCGCCCCTCCAGAGCGCGGTGATGGGGGAGGCGCCGCCGGAGAAGCGGGGGATCGCGTCGGGGTTCCTCCGGATGATGATGAACCTGGGGTCTGCCGTGGGAATCCCCCTCTTTGGCCTGGTGGCAACGACGGTCCTCGGGCCTCTGGCGGTCCACGGTACCGGGGCCGTGCACCTGGTGATCCCCCCGGCTCACCTCACCGCCGCGTTCCGGGCAGCCTTCCTCACCGGAGCGGCCATCAGCATCTCCGCCCTGGTGCTCCTGTTCATGACCCCGGATACGAGGCCAGAGGCCGGCGGGGAAACGGAACCGGTCATCTAGATCCCGTACCCCCGCTCACCCGTCCAGGTCCATGACCGGTGTGACGCGGGCGGGCACAGTCCGCGGGATCGTGAGCGGGTACCCGCCCTCGCGGGGGATGATGACAAGGGTGAATGCCGAACGCGGCAGCAACGGTTCCGGCGCGATGACGAGCAGGTCAAACTGCTCGTTGGGCTCCAGGATCCGGTCCCCGTCAGCAGCGTGGTAGGGGATGACGTGCGAACGGGACACAATGGTCCACGCGGGGCCCTCCAACGGCGGGGCCGGATCGGAAGGGAGGGCTACGGATCGGTTCCCGAAGGTCCAGGTGACCATGGCCCGGTCCATGTCAATGCCCCCCATGTCTCCCACCAGTGTGGAGAGGGTGAAAAGGCATGCCCCCAGGGCATGGGGATTCTCCTGCGGGAACCGGATCGTGACGCCGCCCGTGACCGTATCCGATGCCGCGAGGCCGTACACATTCCCCACCACCCTCAGGGTGGCGCCGGTCTCCTGCAGGGTCGTGGGGATCAGGCCCTTCGGGGGACCGCTGCCGGATGAGAGGAGATGGATAGCCCCCATGCCGCAGAGGATGAGGCCGGCCAGGACCAGCACCTCCAGGACAGTGACCGCCCGATCGCTCCCCGCTGCAGGCAGGCCGCGCCAACCGGTCCGTGAAGGGGTGCCCCGAGCCCGGTGCGGGGCGGGAGGGGCTGGGATGACCGCCACCCTCCCGGTCACCGCCCTCGTCTCCGGCCCGGATCAGTCAAAGGTCACCCCGGGGCTCAGCCGCACCAGGATCCCCGAGAGCATGGAGAAGATCCCGAAGATGAAGACAAAGAGCCCCAGGGTCAGCATCAGGGGAGAGGGGGTCCTGATGTCCATCACGATGAGAATCATGCCGAAGGCCACATTCAGGATGCTGCTGACAGCGATGACCCCCTGGTATTCCTGCAGGTCACCGGAGAAGGCCAGGCTGATTTCAGAGATACCGGAGAGAAAGAGCCAGCCGGCGAGGCCGGAGAAGAACATCGGGTCCTGGAGGCCGGTGGAGACCATCATGGCCCCCCCGGCCATGAGGGAGAGGAGGAACAGGAGAAGGGTCCCCTTCCGCCCACGGTCCGAGGGTTCGGTGGCGAGGGCGATCATGGCGGTCATCATGGAGAGGAAGATGAGGACGAGGCCGATGGCGGCCGTCCCCCAGTTGAGGAGGATACCCGGCATGACCACCGCCATGAGGCCGAAAACGATGCCGACGCCCCCCCGGAGGAGGAGACCGTTTCCCTGATACACATGCCGTCCCTGCGCCATCCGGACCCGCTCTCACTCCGGAGTGTCCATGAGACAGCTCATAAGGGTTGTGGTTCCTTCCCTTTTTCTTCGACGGTGGCACCCCGGGGAACCCCCACCTTTATCAGCCTTCCCACCGACCGCCCTTGCAGTACATCGGGTTCTCCCGCGTGCACTCTCCTTCCCCGAGGGGGGTCATGCCGGGACGGAAGGGGAGAGTGATGCAGGACCGGTCGTTCGAACAGGGGGGCGAAGGAGGGAGCCCCGCATCTCCTGACCCGTCCTCCCCCATTCTGTGGGCCGGGCTGACCCTCCTGTTCCTGCTCGTGATCCCCGGCGGGCTTGCAGTCCTGTCCGGCATGCCACCTGCCATCCTTCCTGCCCTCGCCCTCTCCACTGTTCTCCTCCAGGCGGGAGCGGCCGGCAGCGGAGCGTTGGGAAGCCATGGTGTGGCCAATCTCCTGGTGGTGACCAGCTTCGGCCTGGGATATATCCTGTTGGAATTCGAAGTGCTGGACCATGTTGCCCGCTTCTCTTCACGGGTCACCGGCTGGATTTCCGGGGTGAGCCGGAAGGCTGCGGAGATCCGGTTCCTCTCCCGTTTCGGGATGTTCCTCCTCCTTCCCCTGATGTGGATGCCCGGTATCGGCCTCTACGGGGGAGTGGTGGTGGCGTGGGTCTTCCGGTGGGACCGCATCCGGTCCTTTGCGGTCCTCGCTCTCGGTTGGATGCTTGCCTGCGGGGCGGTGTATCTCCTGGTGGGGCAGATCCTGCACTTCCTGAAAGGATGATGGCATTCCCGCAGGCCTGTGCGGATGACCGGTGAATCCAGAAGGAGCGTCCCCGGATGGCGGGTTCTCGCCTTTCCACTGCCATGCCCGGGGAAAAGAGCACTACTTTTATCCCTTCCGTTGCAGTAGTACTGAGCTGCGCGTGGGTTGCCAAGTCAGGTCAAAGGCGCCGGCTTCAGGGGCCGGTCTCGTAGGAGTTCGGGGGTTCAAATCCCTTCCCACGCATGTGCTGCGGGATGACAGGATTGGGTCATCCAGATCTTCCTCTCAGGTGTATCTCAGCCCTGATTTTTTAGACAGATTCCATATTTAACCGGTATTTCTGGTGGGAAGGGGTATGGAGAGTCTATCCTCAAGAGGGAGGGCGACGGGAGGGGGCACGCCCCCTCCCGGTCCCACCCCCGGGAGGATAGCCCGGTCCAGGAATGAGTCATTGTTGATGATGTTTCATTCGGATGCAGGTCCCGGTGGAATCCATGGGAGGCGATCCAAATCCACGAATCACACCTATTTATCACCGGGGAATCCCATGTTCATCATATGGCTGCTGTGGGCTTCCAGGAGGAGGAGAAGGGGAAAGGGAGGGGGGCCTTCAATCCCCTCGCTATCTGCCTGATCTTTCTTGTGTTCGGGATCCTGTGGATTCTCTTCACGGGAATCCTGCTTCCGATCGTGACCGGAAACCCGGGACTCTCCGGTGAGGTCTCCGCGGTGAGGGAATGGGGCCTTGTGATCGGGGGAACCGCACTCCTGTACCTCCTTCTCCGACACTACACCGGCACCCTGAAGGAATCCGAGGAACAGTACCGGACCCTTGTCGAGAATGCGGGGAGCATCATCCTCACCATGGACCGGGACGGGAAGATCACCTTCTTCAACCGCTATGCCGAGGAGCTCTTCGGGTTCTCCCGCAGGGAGATCATCGGGAGCAATGTGATCGGGACGATTGTCCCTGCTACCGAGAGCTCGGGCCGGGACCTGGACCAGCTGATGCAGGACCTCCTGGCATCACCCGGCCGGTTCGTGAAGAACCGGAACGAGAACGTCACCTCGACCGGAAAACGGGTCTGGGTCCTGTGGACCAACCGGGCCATGTACGACAGGGAGGGGTACATCGCCGGTGTGCTCTCTGTCGGGAACGAGATACCGGAAGAGAAGCCCCGATCCTGAAAGGGCAATCCCTGACGGGAGGATCACCCCTCCCGTTCCTCACCGGTATCGACGATCCCCTTCACCCGCCCCACCTGGCCATCCGTGAGCCGGACCTTGATCCCGTGGGGGTGATAACCGGTCCCGGTCAGGATCTCCCGCACGGTGCCCCGCACCCTCCGGCCGTTCCGCTGGTCTCCCTTGGTCACGATATCAACGAGAGCCCCCTTCCGGATGACTGATCGGTTCCGTGGATCCTTTACGGGTTCCATCTGTCCTGAGTGGTTGGATGGCCACCCCCATCTCCCTTTCCCCCGGGATGTGGGATTTCCGGAGTGGCCGTTGGAGCGATTTCCTGCTCCCGCCCGTGATTCAGGAATCTCCCCTGACCACCGTGTAGCCGGCCTCCAGGAGTACGCGTTCCACCCGAAAGTCCCAGGATGCATCGTCAGGCTCCGAGATCGCACCGACGCGCTGTTCCCATACCCCGCAGAGAACCGGATCATCGGAATTGAGGTGCCTCCTTCCCATGACCCGCCCTGCCTGCCTTCCCCGCGAGTCTAGGACCAGGAGCCGCCAGCACTGGAACTCCCTGCAGATGTCAGGACGTGTGGCATGCACGATGCAGCAGACCCGATGGTTGTCCGGGTCATCCCGCAGGAACGGGCATGCCTCCGGTTCCCTCTGGAAGATGCTCATGTTGTCCAGAAGGTGGGTCTTGTCGGGGTCCACCGAGACACGGGTCACGTCACCGGTATACCGGTTCAGGAGCGAGTACTCGTGGTTCGCGTACTCCTCCCGTATGGCATGGACCAGCCCCAGGTGGCTGCAGCACTCCCCGCAGATCCGGCACCGGAATGTCACCGCCTGGCACCACCCTCCTGCATTCCACCATGTTCTCTGCCGATCCAGAAAGATAATCCCTCCGCTGCGGGTTCTCATGACGGGCCAGGGTGTATATTATATACAAAATGTATAGTATAGTATACAGCGGTGAACGATGAGGCGTAACACCTTCTATATCATCCTGGGGCTGGTCATCCTCTTTGAGGTGGGGGTGTTCTGGTGGGCGGTGGAGATACACAACGCACTCCTGATGCAGGTGGCATTCATCCTTGGCGTTGTCGTGATCTACCTCTCCCGGCGCAGGGTCGAGGAGGTCATCGAGGATGAACGGACCGTGCTCATCACCCAGAAGGCAGCCCTGCGCACCCTGGAGATCTTCTGGGTGATCTTCTTTGCCGTGAACCTGGGGTTGCAGTGATTGGCCTGGGACCGCCTGGTTTTCCCCGTCCGCCGCCGCAGCCTCCGGCAACGGATGGGATACTCCCCTTCCATCTCCTGGGCCGGTTCGCGATCATCCAGATGGCGCTGCTCGGCCTGATGATCCTCCTGTACGTCGGGTTCAGGATGTACTATGCACGCAGATACGGGGAATGGGACTCCGATGAAGAACAGGGTTAAGGTCTTCCGGGCGGTGCATGATCTCACCCAGGAGCAGCTGGCGGATGCGCTGGGGGTGACCCGCCAGACTATCCTCGCCATTGAGAAGGGGAAGTACGATCCCTCTCTCGATCTGGCCTTCAGGATCGCCCGCCACTTCAGGGTCTCCGTGGAGGAGCTGTTCCTGTGGGAGGAGCCGGTAAAAAGTCCATGACAGTCCGGGGAGGCAGGGCCCTTCACCTCCTCATCTCTTTCCGGCCGGAGGGGGGGTACCCCCCTGGGGCTGTCCTGGAAATGTCTGGATTAGGTAACTATTGGTAATCTTTATATAACAAAATGTATAACATGCTTTACACAAATCGATACACCTGCCGGAGAACGGCGGCACCGCCGCACCCGGCAGGGGACACGGGAGAAAGAACATGAAAGCGAGTCATATGGTACTGGGAATCGCCATCGTCATCTGGACCCTGGCGGTCATTCTGGTCCCGGCAGCACGCGCTGCAGACACGGGAGCATCAGCAGAAACCCCGGAATCGATGATCGATGTGACGGGTATCACCATCAGCCCCGAGGTGTTCATGCGCGGGGATACGGGCACGGTGACCATTGAGATCCAGAATACCGGCGAGTCGGCCGTGACCATCCACCGGGCCAAACTCATGACCCCCAGCGGCGTCTCCATTGCGAACGACATGGTCTACGATGCAGTCGGTACCATCGGCCCGGGGCATTCCATGTCCTTCACCTACACCGTGAAGGCGACCGCATCGGACGGTATCTATTACCCGGAGTTCTACCTGGATTTCCTGACCGGGGGGAGTCTCCGGCAGTACTTCCCGGTGAAGATTGACAGTACCGGTATCCAGGTCTCGGTCCTGGACGCCCCGGACACGTATGCTGCGGACAGCAAGGAGACGATCTCCCTCTCCCTGGGCAATCCCCGTGAGACCAGCGTGAACGGGGTCACGGTCACCCTCCTGGGGGAGCATATCAGGGCCTCCCAGACCGCAGTATTCCTGGGAACGCTCCGGCCGGATGCCGAGAAGAATGCCACCTTTGAAATCACGCCGTCGGAATCCACCGAACTCACCTTCAATGTTTCCTACCGGAACGGGATGAATGACCACTTCACGACGCTCTCCCTTCCGGTTACTGTCGGCGGGAGGAGCATGGCCGCGGAACTGGTGGTGAATAACGTCGAGGTGGCGCAGGGCAGCGGCGCGATCACGGTGACCGGCGACGTGACCAATGCTGGCCTGGAAGAAGCATATTCGGTCAAGGTCACGGTCGGCACACCGGCAGTACCGGTGGATCCCTATCCTGTCGATGTGATCGGTGCCCTTGAACCCGATGATTTTTCCAGCTTCGAGCTGACGTTCCGGGCGCAGGGTGCATCCACGGTCCCGCTCGTCGTGGAGTACCGGGATGGGGAGGGCACGATCCTCCAGGAGACTGTGACCATCTCCCTCACCGGCGGGACCGGCCAGGCTTCTGCAGCCAGCCCGAGTGTTTCGGGAGGTACGGCCGCCGATGGCCGCACCAACCGGGCGGGAATGTTCGGCTCCTTCGGGACGGGATTCGGGAGGATCCCGTTCCTGCAGATGGCTCTCGTCCTTGTCGTTGCCGTCGTTGGCGTCGTGGCATGGCGGAAAGGTTACTTCGGGAAGATCCGTGACCGGTTCCGTGGCCGATCCCGGAAGTGAGGGCAGGGGGATGCAGGTGAGCCAGCGGCCGGTGATCGTACTGGACCGGGTGACCAAGGTGTACCCCCTGCCTGCGGGCGATGTCGTGGCCCTCAACAATATCTCTCTCACCATCAACGAGGGGGAGTTCGTCACCATCATGGGCCCCTCGGGGTCGGGAAAGTCCACGCTCCTCAACCAGATCGGGTGCCTGGATGTCCCGACTTCGGGAGACCTCTCCCTCAACGGGAGGGACGTCAGGGCAATGAATGACCGGGAGCTGACCGATCTCCGCCTCACCACCATCGGTTACATCTTCCAGAAATTCAACCTGATTCCCCTTCTCACGGCTTACGAGAACGTGGAGTACCCGTACCTCATGAAGCACCGGAAGAACGATGACACCGGGCACGTGCGGCGTCTCCTGTCCCAGGTGGGGATCGATGAGGCCCTGGCCACCCATAAACCCCCGGAACTCTCCGGCGGGCAGCAGCAGCGGGTGGCCATCGCCCGGGCTCTCGTGAACGACCCGGCGATCCTCCTCTGCGACGAGCCGACAGGAAACCTGGACTCCCAGACAGGGATACAGATCATGGAGGTGCTCGCGGGACTCCACCGGAGGGGTCGCACGATCATCATGGTGACGCATGAACGGGATATCGCAGCGTATGCGGAGCGGACCATCACCATCCGGGATGGGAGGGTGGCATGATCGGGAAGGACATCCTCTTCCGGCTCTCGGTCCGGAGCGTCCGGCTGCACCTCCTCCGGTCAATCCTGGCCGCGCTCGGCATCGTCATCGGTGTGGTTGCCATCGCAGCCATGGGCATGATGGGCGCCAACATGACCCTCTCCGTGACTGAGGACCTCTCCAAGATGGCCAATATTCTGGTGGTGAGGGCGTACACCGGGGGCGGAGGCGGATTCATAGGACCCGGAGGGGGAGGTTCCCGGGTCGTAGGGAGTTCCCAGGCGAGCGATGAGGAGATGATCACCGAGGACCAGTTCCGGGATATCGACCGCATCGCCGGGTCATACGGTACCGTATACTATGTCTACACGCAATCGGACACCATCGAGATAGGAGATCGCAGAGGGAGGGCCACGATCATCGGTCTTGATCCCGACGTGGTCCCGGAGATCCTGGAACTCGCGGACGGAGAGTATCCGAAGAGCACCACGTCTGTCGTGATCGGTCCCCGGCTCGTGGACCGTTTCGCCCTCAAACTCGGTTCCAAGCTGGACATCGGGGATCCGGACGAGGGGACGACCACGACAGTGCGGGTCGTCGGCATCCTCCCGGAACGGGGGATGACCCTGGACCTGAACACTGATTCGGCCATCATAGGCAGCGACAAGCTCTACACCGGTATCTACGGCGGGGAGGGGGAGTACGACCAGGTCACCATCGCCGTGGACAACCTGGACGAGGTTGCGACCGTCAAAGAGGAGATCCTCGCGCAGCTGAACAGGAAGGAGGAGGAGGTGACCGTCCAGGACAGCAGCAGGATACTGGAGAGCATCACCTCAACGCTCTCCACCATGACCTCGTTTGTCATGGCCATCGCCGGCATCTCCCTGATGGTCGCCGCCGTATCGATCTTCAATGTGATGATGATGTCGGTCACCGAAAGGGTCCGGGAGATTGGCATCCTCCGGAGCATCGGTACCCAGAAGAGCGATGTGCGGCGGATGTTCCTCTATGAGGCAAGCATCCTGGGGCTTGTCGGAGGGGGGATCGGTGCAGTGATGAGCCTTGTTATCGGGTACATGGTGGTCCTGGGGATGGTCGGGACCACGGAGTTCTTCTTTGCAGGGGAGAGCCTGTGGTATATCCCCTTTGCAATGGCCGTTGGCATCACCATCTGCATCATCTCCGGGGTCTACCCTGCCTGGCAGGCCTCAAACCTGGACCCCATCGAGGCACTACGTGCGGAATGAGGGGAGAGGGCACCGGGTCTCTTCCCCCTTTCTTCTGTAATCCCCGCGGCCTTCAGCGTTTCACCCGGTATCCCGCCTGCAGCACCTCCCAAGGAACCACCATCCCCGGGGATTCTGCCCGGTCCAGGGTCAGGATCCCGTCCAGGTGGTCCACCTCGTGCCGGACCAGGGATGCCAGATCCGGATCCACGGCCTCCCAGATATCCGGGGTGCCATCCCGGGTCACGAACCGGACGGACAGGCTCACCGGCCGCATGACACGGACGGCGAGGTGGGGGAAGGACATGCACCGTTCCCAGACGGGGCTGGATTCCGGGCTTTCCCGGATGATAACCGGGTTGATCAGGGATATCTCCCTCCCTTCCCTTTCGACGATGAGGATGCGCAGGGGAATCCCTATCTGCGGCGCGGCAATGCCGTGGGCGGCACCGTGGCGAGCCTGGAACCAGTGGAGGGCATCTTCCAGGAACCGGATCGTCGGGCCTGCCGGGGCGAGGGCGTCAGCGGGGAGGGGTGCTGCGGCCTCCCTGAGCCGGGGATCGTCGAGGGAGAGAAGCGGGTGCGGGGGAGGGCGGAACCGCCATTTCACACGGGAGAGCCATCGGGACA
>Ga0153916_10004542_pt1 | contig 10481 bp, 7 predicted proteins | sample Opewatmetagenome_FD_109642 | JGI IMG/M metagenome (GOLD analysis project Ga0153916, IMG submission 109642) | Freshwater wetland microbial communities from Ohio, USA - Open water 3 Core 3 Depth 4 metaG | ecosystem: Environmental > Aquatic > Freshwater > Wetlands | place: USA: Ohio, Lake Erie, Old...
CGGGGTTGCGCAACTGGCCGCCGCCGCCGCCGCGACCGTCGGCCTACCGAGCGACGACGTCACGCTGGTACGACGGGCCGGGCTGGTGCACGACGTCGGCGCCATCGGCGTGTCCGCCGGGATCCTGGACAAGCCCGGGCGGCTCACCGCGGCGGAGCGCGAGCGGGAATGGAGCCAGGCCGTGGACCTCATCATCGTCGAATCCGCCGGATACGTCGGCGCGGAAGGCGGCATCCAGATCCGGCCCGACCCGCGGGCCATGCCCCTGGCCTTCCTGGCGGACGAGCTCCTGCAGCGGATGCTCGCCAAGCACTGCATCCGTTTCCTCGGCGTGCTGGACGACCGGGTGCGGGATGCCGTGAAGAGACGCGGTGAGCTGTGGCGGATCACGCCGCTGCCGAAGACCCCGGATGAGATGCGGGCGATGATCGCCGCCTCCCGCATCGGGATCGGCGGCGGGGAGATCTACTACTACAGCGAGGTCACCGGCACGCGATACCTCACCTTCCCGGAGCTCCGGGGGCTGGGCTCCCTGGACGACGCCGACCTTCGCAGCCACCTCGCGGAGATCTCCCGGCACCTGGGCAGGAGAAACGCCGCCGGAAACCCCGAGGTGGCGTTCTTCGGCGCGGGTCCCGGTCTCTCCCGTTCGGATTTTACCCACCTGGACTTCGCCTCCATGGACGCGGCGCTCCTGCGCTCGACGTACGACGAGCTCGTGGGGAAGTTTCGCTCGGCCATCCGCCCGGTGTTCCTGCAGGACGACCCGGAGACGCTGGAATGGAAGAACGCCATGGTGGCGGCGCTCATCGGCCGGGAGAACGAGCTGGTGACGGAACAGACGCTGCTCGGCCTGAGCGCGGAGTTCTTCATGCGGATCGAGTGGCTGCCCGGCGCCCGCATCGAGGAGGGAGAGCTCATGCTGGACCCGGTCCTGGACGGCGTGGAGGCCAACGAGGAGAGCGGGCACCTGCGGGACGAGAAATCGCGGAAGTTCATCCTCAACCTGGTGAGGGAGTACGGGGACCTGGAGTTCGTGAACGTGGGCCGGGTGATCGGTTCTCTCTCCCGCCGGGCGGCCATGCCGGGGCGCCGCGGCGTCTACATCGCGGCGTTCAAGCAGCGCCCGTCCCCGTCGGAGATGGTGACGATCATCCGCCTGCAGAAGCAGGGGGTGCGGGAGTACCTCGAGCAGGGACTGCCGCTGCTGGACGCCATGGTTCGCGCCGAGGAGTACACCGAGTACGTCCTGGACCGCCGCCTGGGCTGCCGGCAGCTCGGGATGAATCTTCCCCTGCGCGTCACGGCGAAGAAGATCAGCGAGCACTACGCGCCGGGCCGCGGCCCGGGATACCCCATCTGGACGACGTATTTCGAGCGGGAGTACATCCGGGGGATCGCCACGGACAAGCTTGCGCCGTCCCGGTTCGAGTCACCGGAGTTCGCGCTTCGCTGCGCGCGCCTCCTCGGGCAGGCGGCGGCGCCCAACATCGTGGCCGGGCGGTGCGACCGGATGGGAAGCCCGTTGTTCGACGACGGCGACGAGGTCCTGATCATGGACCCCGAGGGCATGCCGCAGGACATCGTGGTCTCCGATCACACCGGGACGTTCAACGACTACTCCTGTCCCCTGTCGGAGCACGCGGTTACCTACGCGCTGCCGGTGAGCCGGCGCCGTGCGCACCTGCCGGACCCCGCCGCCTTCGCCCATGCCTACCTCTCCGCGTTCGAGGAGCGGCTGCGCAGGATCCAGGACGACTACCGCCTGCGCCGCAAGGCCTTCGACTCCCTCTTTCTCCACCTCCCGGCACAGGAGCCGGGCAGCTTCGCCTGGCGGTGGAAGCGGGTGCTGGCGCGCCTGGACGAGACCCGGCCGGCCGCGCTCGTGGAGCTCATCCGCGGCAATATCGGGCTGTAGCCCGCGCGGGCAGCCCCGAAAAGAAGAAGGCCCCGGGAGCGTGCGGCACCCGGGGCCTGACAACCGGAAGGAAAGCGGAAAGACGTTTCAGATGTCGAAGTACAGCATGTATTCCCAGGGGTGCGGCCGGAGGTCCAGCGCCTGGACCTCGTTCTTCATCTTGTAGTTGATCCAGGTTTCGATCACGTCCGTGGTGAACACGTCCCCCTTCAGCAGGTAGTCGTGGTCGTTCTGCAGGGCGCTGAGGGTCTCCCGCAGGGAGCCGGGGGTCTTGGGCACCGCGGCCAGCTCCTCGGGCGGCAGGTCGTAGATGTCCTTGTCCAGGGGCTTGCCCGGGTCGATCTTGTTCTGGATGCCGTCCACCGCGGCCATCAGCATGGCGGAGAACGTGAGGTACGGGTTGCTGCTCGGGTCCGGGCAGCGGAACTCCAGGCGCTTGGCCTTGGGGGAGGTGGAGTACATCGGGATGCGGATGGCCGCGCTGCGGTTTCTCCGGGAGTATGCGAGGTTCACGGGGGCCTCGAAACCGGGCACCAGCCGCTTGAAGCTGTTGGTGGTCGGCGTGGCGAACGCCAGGATGGACGGGGCGTGCTTGAGCAGCCCGCCGATGGCATGCAGCGCGGTCTGGGAAAGGCCCGCGTAGCCGTCGCCGGCGAAGAGGTTTTTTCCGCCCTTCCAGAACGACATGTGCACGTGCATCCCGCTGCCGTTGTCCCCGAAGAGGGGCTTGGGCATGAAGGTCACCACCTTGTTGTGCTTTTTGGCGGTATTCTTCACCACGTACTTGTACTTCAGCACGTTGTCCGCCATGGTGACGAGGTTGTTGAACCGCATGTCGATCTCGCACTGGCCGCCGGTGGCCACCTCGTGGTGCTGGGCCTCGATGGGGATGTCGATGGACTCCAGCGTGAGCATCATCTCGCTTCGGATGTCCTGCAGGCTGTCGTTGGGCGGAACGGGGAAGTAGCCTTCCTTGTAGCGGATCTTGTACCCCAGGTTGGGGTTCTCCTGCCGGCCGGTGTTCCAGCGGCCCTCCACCGAGTCGATGTGGTAGTAGCCTTCGTGCTCGTTCTGGTCGTAGCGGATGTCGTCGAAGATGAAGAACTCGCACTCGGGGCCGAAGAACGGCGTGTCGGCGATGCCGGTGCCCTTGAGGAAGGCCTCGGCCTTGCGCGAGATGTTGCGGGGATCGCGGGTATAGTCCTCCCCGGTGAGCGGGTCGCAGATGTTGCAGACGACGACGAGCGTCTTGGCTGCCAGGAACGGATCCACGAACGCGGTGTCCGCGACGGGTTTCACCAGCATGTCGGACTCGTTGATCGCCTGCCACCCGCGGATGCTGGACCCGTCGAACCCGAGGCCCTTCTCGAAGACCTCCTCGGTCAACTCCCGTGCGGGGATGGAAAAGTGCTGCCACAGGCCCGGGAAGTCCATGAAGCGCAGGTCGACGACCTCCACCTTTTCCGTGGCGATGAACGAGACTACCTCTTTCGGAGTCTTGCCGATGCTCATGTTTTCCTCCTTGTATTTTGAACCCCTCCCTTGCCGCGCCCGACGCGCTGGCGCGTCATTTCGGCGCGGCAGGGCTTCGGCCGAAAGCCGCAGGAAGGGTGGGGATATTCGTCCCCGACATGCTATTTACAAGAAGCATGCCAAAAAGACGGAATTGACTATCTCATTACTGAATAGATAGTTAGGTCTTCCATTCAGAAGCGGCTCCGGCGAGCCATACACACGAATGTAGAATATGCGCTGTTGTGCCTACAGAATTGTAGGTTTTTCCGCTACCTGAGGAGCGCGATTGGCGCGCCCGCGCCGACGGTGCTACACTGCGGCGGCATGGGGGAGATATCCGGACCGCTGCTCGGCATCGACATCGGCGGGACCAAGACCGCGGTCATCGCCGGCCGCGCGGCCGCTTCCGGCCTGCGGGTGACCGGCCGCCGGGCCTTTGCGACCGAGCCGCTCAGCCGCCCCTGGCGACTGACTCTCTCCGCCATTTCCGAGGAGGCACGCCAGGTGCTCGGGATCGACGGGCGGCAGCAGCGGCCGGTTGCGGCGGGGGTGAGCTGCGGCGGCCCGCTGAACAGCGGAAGCGGCACTCTCCTTTCCCCGCCGAACCTCCCGGGGTGGGACCGGGTGCCGATCGTACAGGAGCTGGAGTCCGCGCTGGGATGCCCGGTCTTCCTGCAGAACGATGCCAACGCCTGTGCCCTCGCCGAGTGGCGCTACGGCGCGGGGATCGGGACGCGCAACATGGTGTTCCTCACGTTCGGCACTGGCATGGGAGCGGGGCTCATCGTCGACGGCCGGTTGTACGAGGGAACAAATGACCTCGCCGGCGAGGTGGGTCACATCCGGCTGGCGGACGACGGCCCGGAAGGCTACGGCAAGCGGGGGTCATTCGAGGGATTCTGCAGCGGCGGGGGGATCGCCAACCACGCGCGGGAGGAAGCCGGCCGATGGCTGGCGGCAGGGCGCCCCGTTTCCTTCTGCCCGACGCCGCGGGAGCTGAACTCGATCACCGCGCGCTCTGTCGGGGAGGCGGCGGAGGCAGGGGATGCGCTGGCGAGGGAAATCCTCGCGGCGAGCGGACGCTGGCTCGGCCGCGGCCTTGCCGTCCTGATGGACATCCTCAATCCCCAGCGGATCGTCATCGGCGGCATCTTCGTGCGGTGCCGCGTGTTCCTGCAGCCCGCCATGGTAGAGCAGATCGCCCGGGAGGCGCTTCCCGGCGCGGCAGGCGCCTGCGAGATCGTCCCCGCGAAGCTCGGGGAGAGCATCGGCGACTTCGCCGCCCTTTCGGTGGCCGTGGACGGCCTGGCTAGGAGAGAAGGAAGGAAATGAACCACCTGGAAGAGTTGATCCAGCGCTACCCGGTCCTCGCCCCGTGCCGCGCCTCCATAGAAGCGGCCTTCCGCGCCCTGGAGTCCTGCTACGCCTCCGGCGGCAAGCTCCTGGTGTGTGGCAACGGCGGGAGCGCGGCGGATGCCGATCACATCGTCGGCGAGCTCATGAAGGCGTATCTCCGACCGCGCCGGTTGCCGGCGGACGCAGCCGCCCGGCTTCGCGCGGCGGATCCCTCCCTGGGACCGGCCCTCGCCGAATCCCTGCAGGGCGCGCTTCCCGCGGTGAACCTGGGGGCCGGCGGCGCGCTGCTCTCCGCGTTCGGCAACGACGTGCGCCCCGAGCTGGCCTACGCGCAGGCCGCCTGGGGATACGGCCGCCGGGGAGACGTGCTGCTGGGGATCAGCACCTCCGGCAACGCGGCGAACGTCCGCTCGGCGCTCGCCGCCTGCCGCGCGGCCGGCATCACCACGATCGGCCTCACGGGGCGGAGCGGCGGGAAGATGGCGGGGCTCTGCGACATCCTCGTCGCGGTCCCGGCGGATCGGACCTTCGAGATCCAGGAGCTGCACCTCCCGGTCTACCACTGCCTCTGCGCCATGGTGGAGGAACGGTTCTTCCCGTGACGGCGTTCTCCGCGGGAGACCTCCGCGAGCTTACCATCTCCCGTCTCGTCGCCGGGGGCGACGGGCTGGGGTTCCTCGACGGCAAGGCCGTGTTCGTCCCCGGGGTGCTCCCCGGCGAGCGGGTGCGCATCCGGGTTTCGCGGCATCGCCGAGACTACGACCGGGGTGCCCTCCTGGAGGTGCTCGAGCCTTCCCCGCACCGGGTGACGCCGGGCTGCCGGTACGCCGGGATGTGCGGGGGATGCAACTGGCTGCACATCCGCTACGAGGAGCAGCTTCGGCAGAAGGCCGCCATCACGGCGGAGGCGCTGCGGCGCACGGGAGGGATCGAGCGCGCCGAGCCGGGAATCGAGCCGTCCGAGCCGTGGGGGTCGAGGAACCGCGCCCAGCTGCACGTCTCTGGCGATGGCGGCCTGGGCTACATGGGCGCCGGGAGCACCCGCGTGGTGGCCGTGGATGCCTGTCCCATCGCTGCCCCGGCCCTGCAGGGGCTGTTCCGCGGCGAGGCGTCGCATCCCGGAGGGTTGGAGCGCTTCACCGCGTTCGGATCCGCGGAGGTCCTCGCCGTGGAGGGCCGGGACGACGACCATGAGCTCGCCGTCACGGTGGGCGGCCGCCGGATCCTGTTTTCCGTCGGGTGCTTCTTCCAGTCCAACCTTGCCGCGCTGGAGAAGCTGGTTTCCTGGGTCCTGGCGGGACTGGAAGGCCGGACCGCGGCGGACCTGTACTGCGGCGTCGGGCTCTTCGGTTCCTTCCTGTCGGAGCATTTTTCCCGTATCATCTGCGTGGAATCCAGCGCCATGAGTGTCTCCTTCGCACGGCGGAACGTGCCGGGGCCTTCGCACGAGTTCTTTCCCATGAGCGTGGAGCAATGGACGTCCACGGTCGCCGGCCGCGAGCCGCTGGACGCCGCGATCGTCGATCCGCCGCGCGCCGGCCTGGGCCCGGAGGTCCGCCAGTGGCTCGCGGAGAAGGGGCCCGCGAAGCTCCTGTACGTCTCGTGCAATCCCGTGACCCTTGCACGGGACCTTCGCGGCCTGCTCGCCGGGGGGTATGCCCTGGATGACCTGCGCCTGTTCGACTTCTACCCGCAGACGTCTCACATCGAGGCAGCCGCGAAGCTCGGCCGGGGAGGCAACGGATGAGGGTTCCGGCGTGAGCCGCGCGTTCGTGGACGAGTCCGCCTCCGAATCTCGGGAAGACGCCTCGCCGGAGCTGAGGATCCCGCTGCCGCCCGGCGCCAAGAACTACGTGACTCCCGCGGGCGCGGTGCGGCTGCGCGCGGAGCTCGACCAGCTCCTTGCCGCCGAGCAGCCCCGCCTGCCCGAGGTGCAGCGGCGCATCGAGTACCTCTCCCGCATGAGGGCGATCATGGAGGTGATCCCGCCACCGGGGCCCGTCGTGCCGAGGGTGGTCTTCGGCACGATCGTCACGGTCCGCGAAGACGGGGGCGCGGAACGCGCCTACCGCATCGTGGGCGTGGACGAGAGCGACCCCGGCCGCGGCGCGGTGAGCTGGATCTCGCCGGTCGCCCGCGCGCTGACAGGGAAGAAGGTCGGGGAGCAGGCGCGTCTCAGCCTGCCCGCCGGCGAGCAGGTTCTCATTGTGCTCTCGATCCAGCCCATTCCCGACGTTCCGGCGGAAGGCGAGCGGGGGTGAAGACGCCCGAGCTCCTGGCCCCCGGGGGCAGCTTCCTCGCGGCGTACCACGCCTTCGAGGCCGGCGCCGACGGCGTCTATCTCGGCCTGAAGGAGTTCTCCGCGCGCGCCGGGGCTCAGAACTTCAGCCTGGACCAGCTCCGACGCATCCGGCAGCTCGCCGCGGAACGGGGGCGGCGGGTGTACGTGGCGATCAACACGGTTGTGCGGGAAGAGGAGATGGCCCGGCTACGGGACGCCCTGGCGTGGCTGGAGGCGCTTCGCGTGGACGGGGTGATCGTCCAGGACGTCGGCGTCTGCGACGTGGTCCGAAGCGCCTACCCCGGGCTCGTCCTTCACGCCTCCACGCAGATGGGCGTGCACAGCGGCAGCGGCCTGCGCGCGGCGCAGGACCTGGGCGTCCGCCGCGCGATCCTCTCGCGCGAGCTCCCCCTGGAGCGGATCCGCGCGCTCCGTGCCGCGCATCCCGGGATCGAGCTGGAGGTCTTCATCCACGGTGCCCTGTGCTACAGCTTCTCGGGCGCCTGCCTGGCCTCGTGGGTGCTGGCCGGGAGGTCCGGCAACCGGGGGGAGTGCGCCCAGGTCTGCCGCAGCCGCTTCGTTCCCGACGGAGCGGGCGCCCCGGATTCCGAAGGCGGGCACCTGTTTTCCACCCGCGACCTCTTCCTCGGAAAGGACGTCCTGGAGCTGGCCCGCATCGGCATCGACGCCCTGAAGATCGAGGGCCGGATGAAGTCACCCGAGTACGTCTTCAACGTCACCCGCCTCTACCGCGAGGTGCTGGATCGCGGGGAGGAGATCCCGGCCGACCGCTACGCGGAGCTGGTGAGAAGGACGGAGCTGGGCTTTTCCCGGACACGGACTTCCGGGTGGTTCCGGTCCGCACGGGGCGCGCGCCTGTTGGAGAAGGGAGCGCCCGGGCACCGCGGCGCCTTCCTCGGCAACGTGCGCGCGGTCCGCGGCCGCACCATCGAGCTGAAGCTGGAAGGCGATCTGTCCCTCCACGACGGCCTGGGGTTCCTGGAAGAAGACGGCACGGAGATCACCGCGTTCCCCGTCCTGAAGATCCTTCGCGCGGGCGGAGCAGCGGGGAAGTTCGCGCGCAGGGGAGAGGTCGTCACGATCCAGGTGCCGAGGGAAGCCTCGACGGGCATGCCGCTGAAGGGCCAGGAGATCCGCCACCTTTCCTCCCGCTTCCTGGATCTGCCCGAGCCGAGCGAAGCTTCCTTTGCAGCGTACAAGATCCCGGTGGACTTGCGCGTCAGCCTCGACCGGGAAGGGACGTTCCGCGTGCAGCCGGCCGGGTTCCCCGAGTTCTCGGCGCGGGTGACGTTTTCCGCCTCCGAGTCCCGGAGGCCGTTCTTCTCGATCCTCGCCGCGCTGCTGAAAGAATCCGGAACTTCCGCCTTCCGCCCCGGGACCGTGGCCTTTGCTAATGACTGCGGCTTTCCGGATGACGGCATCTTCGTTCGCCCTGCGGAGCTCAAGAGGCTGAAGAACGAGCTGTACCAGCATCTCGATCGGTCGTTTCCCCCCGTCCCTCCGGCGCCGTCCGTGGAGCCAGAGCAGCCCGGACCGCACCTCCTCTCACCCCTGGATTCCCAGGCACTTGCTTCCCTTGCCGACCGCCGGCTGCTGGGCCCGCCGGGAGCGGCTCCCGTGCCGTTTGTCGGCGGCGATCCCGGGAGCCTGGGGATTGCCGGGCTCGCCGACCATTGCGGGTTCCGATGGCTCCCGCTGCCGCCGATCCTCCTGGAAGATGCCCGCTGGACCGAGGCGGTGCAGGGACTCGCCCGAGGTGCTCCCGACACGCGCATCGCGGTCGGTCTCAACAACGTCTCCCACCTCGCTTTCGTCTCCGCCCTGGAAGGGCTTTCCAACGTGTGGTTCTTCGCCGATTTCTTCTTCTACGCGGCCAATGACTGCACGTTTCGGCTCCTGAAGCGGCGTGTGCCGAGGCTGCTCTTCGCCTACGAGTGGCTGGAGGACGACCGGGTGCCGGCTGATCCTCGCTCCGGCCTCCGCGCCATTCCGACGGTCCGCATCTCGAAGGACTTCTCGCCGCCGCTGTTTACCAGCCTCGGATGCTTCACACGGCATTCCACGAACGGCGGCCGGTGCGCGGAGGACTGCCCGAAGGACTTCTCCGCCGGCCTTCGCCAGGGGAGGAACCGATTCCGGGTAATCGTGCGGGACTGCGTTACCTACCTTTTCCGCACGTGAGGCCCGGCACGCCCCTGTCTTGGCGGGAAGGGCTCGGGTCGCTATCATGACAGTGCCATGAAGATCGCGATTGTCGGGGCGACCGGTCACATCGGGTCGTACCTGGTTCCACGGCTCGTGCAGGAAGGCCACGACGTGGTCTGCGTCAGTCGCAGCCGCCGGGCGCCCTATCGCGATCCCGGGATCTGGCGGTTCGTCGAACGGGTTGCGTGCGACCGCGAGGCCGAGGAAGCGGCCGGCACGTTCGGGACGCGGATCGCCTCACTGGGCGCGGAGGCCGTGATCGACCTCATCTGCTTCACCCGGGAGAGCGCCGAGCAGCTCGTCTCGAAGCTGGAAGGCAGAACCGGCCACTACGTGTGCTGCGGGACCATCTGGGTCCACGGGCACAGCGAGGTCGTTCCGGTCACGGAGGCCATGCCGCGACGCCCGTTCGGGGACTACGGGGTGAAAAAGGCCGAGATGGAGGCGTGGCTCCTGGCCCGGGCTGCGACGACCGGTTTTCCGGCCACCATCCTTCACCCGGGACACATCGTCGGGGTGGGCTGGGCTCCGTTGAACCCCGCCGGGAACTTCAACCTGGAAGTCTTCCGGACACTCGCCGACGGGAAGCCGCTGTGCCTGCCGAACCTCGGCATGGAGACCGTGCACCACGTGCACGCGGATGACGTGGCGCAGGCATTCTGCCGCGCGCTGGAGCATCCCGGGGTCTCGGTCGGGGAGAGCTTCCACGTCGTGTCCCCTGCCGCGGTGACCCTCCGCGGCTATGCCGAGCGGACGGCGCGCTGGTTCGGCCACGAGGCGGCACTGTCCTATCTCCCCTGGGAGGAATGGAAGAAGACCGTTTCGGCGGCGGACGCCGCCGCCACCTGGGACCACATCGCCCACAGCCCTTCCTGCAGCATCGAGAAGGCGCGCCGGCTCCTGGGCTACGAGCCGCGCTACGGATCCTTGGAGGCGGTCTTCGAGTCCATCGACTGGCTGGCCGCCCGAGGGTGGAATCCGCCGGATACGTCGGCGCCAAATCCGCCGGATACGTCGGCGCGGAAGGCGGGGGACTGAAAGCCCTCACCCGCTACCGGCGGCGGTTCCTCCCGCGCCTGCCGTACCTCTCCCGGCTGCCCCTCACGGACCGCATCACGTTCTCCCGCGAGCTGTGGTCGGGCACGTTCTACGGCGTCTTTGCCGGCATCGCCTTGCCGCTGATCC
>Ga0153916_10004543_pt1 | contig 10479 bp, 8 predicted proteins | sample Opewatmetagenome_FD_109642 | JGI IMG/M metagenome (GOLD analysis project Ga0153916, IMG submission 109642) | Freshwater wetland microbial communities from Ohio, USA - Open water 3 Core 3 Depth 4 metaG | ecosystem: Environmental > Aquatic > Freshwater > Wetlands | place: USA: Ohio, Lake Erie, Old...
CAGCGTAGTCGAGCCGGGCGATTTCGAAATCCTCGTCGGTCCCTCCTCCCGCGATAACGATCTGCTTAAGGCGACCTTGCGCGTAGAGTGAGCGTTCATTTCGCACTCTCCAAGAAAAAAAATCTCGTGCCTCTGGTATCCTGGTAGCCATAGGCACGAGATTGACCGATTTGATTGAGAATGTAACAGCTATTCTGGATGGTTCGATTCTTGTGAATCGAGTGTAACTTAAGGTACCTTGCTTACAAGCGCCGGGCGGTAGACTCCCCTTCTTTCATCTTTCCACTCATGGTTGGGATTTGAGGCTCAACCGTGCGTACAGGAGGCTCGCGGCTGACAAAGAAAATCGGGGCTGGTACTTCGGGTCGAGCGGTAGCTGCCGCGATCCGTGCGGCTGTCTCCGTAGTCGCCGCAACCTTTCCAGCCTTGCTCAGGTATATGAACCAATACATCATTCCCACCATCACTACGCCACCGATGATGTTCCCAATCGTTACCGGCACCAGGTTCACCAGAAAGAAGTTGCTCCAGGTGAGATGAGGAAAGTCAGCCGGGGTTTTCTTGATCGCTTCGAAGAATGCCGGAGTTCCCATCTGCTTGATGAACAGGGCAATCGGGATGAAGTACATATTAGCAATGCTGTGCTCAAATCCAGCCGCAACAAAGGCTGAGATAGGTGGAATGATCGCCAGGATTTTATCAATCGTGCTACGGGCACTATAGCACATCCATACAGCCATGCAAACCAGTGCATTGCAAAATATTCCAAGTACCACGGCCTGGGCGAAACCCAAGCTCGTCTTGGCTTCACCTGTGCTCAGGGCGGTCAGGCCGATTGACCCACCCCCAAAGGTGTATTGACGGGCTGCGAACATCAGGTAAGCAGTGAGTAGCGCACCGATAAAATTGCCCAAATAAACAACGCCCCAATTGCGCAGTAAAGCGCCCAGTGAAATCCTCCGGTTGGCGAAGGCGATGATGATCAGGCTGTTTCCAGTAAACAGTTCTGAGCCTGAGACTACCACCAGGATCAGGCCTAAGGTAAAGGTCAGGCCTGCCAGCAGGCGGGTGATGCCATAGGGAAGAGCCGAACCCCCTGCACTTACCGTGGTGGCAAAGATCGCACCCATCGCAATAAAGGCACCCGCCAGGATCGCGAGCAGGAACATGCGTAAGGTATCCAATCCGGTTTTCTTGACCCCCGTCTCAGCGGCTTTGACTGCCATCTCAGCTGGTAGCAGGGCATCGAAGGAAACTTCCTTTGGGGGCTGCTTGCCATCTTTGGGCGTGTGTGTAGATGATGTAAACATTATAGTCACCTCATGCATTGGTGGTAATTTCGGTATCAATGGCGAAGATATGGTCGTAGCGCTCATCGATCGGTGATGCAACGGGTAGTTCAGGTTGGATCACGTGTAATAGACCCTGGCACATTGCATTGAGCCCCACGTGCGCCAGCTCGGATTGGGGCAGACCAGTTTGCCCGGCAGTCTTTTCAAATGGACAATCACAGATGATAAAGCGTAACTCAGGTCCAATCTGATGGATGGTGAAATTCACCTTTAGGGTCTCCAGCACACACTCCATGGCGCATACACCCGGGTTAGGAAACCCATTTAAAAATATGTTATCCAGCATGTACATCGCTACTGCCTGTCCCATTCCACTGCCGAAGCTCTCCATGAGGGCATATGCCTGGTTCTCATCGTACCCTGTCTGGCAGACCATGGCATACTCCAGGAAAATCTCACACAGTGGGATGGCCGTTTCTTCTCCCGCACCGGTTAACTCTCCCCAAATCTGAAAGCCGTGCAGGAGATCATCACGTACAAAAACATCGCGTTGTCCGACTTCGTTGTAGTACATATCGGTGCTCGCAATTGGGTAGCGACAGATCAATGTAGCTTTTGTTTGAATAGATTCTTGCATGGTACCTTCCCTCCGTATAATTGTGATTTTTATGATCACGATTGCATAGGTCTATTACACAATGTGACGTTAGTAAAGATTGCGTATTAATTCACTATGTAGTTTATACCGAAAGAGGGTAACAATATCAAGCACCCACGAGTTACAAAGTGGTTACAATATTTCCCCATTATTTGTTGTTACGCGCTGGTGACCAGCTAGGGCTGGTCTTTGGGAATATTTAGCACATAGCCGGCATTACTGATGGTTTCAATGAGAGAAGGGGCGCCTGCTTCTGTTTCCAGTTTGTTACGTAAGCGGTACACCAGCTGTTTGAGCATCTCGTTGGTTGCACCCTCCGGACCCCAAACACGTAGGATGAGGCTGTCATTATTAAGCACACGGTCGGGATTTTGCATCAAAGCACGTAGCAAGCGTGTCTCCAGATGTGTCAAACGGACTGGGGTAGCGCCACCGATGCTAAGCTCTCTTCTCTCTGCATCGAAAGAGAGCGGGCCTGTTTGTAATATTTCTTGTGGTTCCTTCACCGCCCGGCGAAGCAATGCCCGGATTCGAGCGATCAGCTGGCGCGGGCTGAAGGGTTTGATGATGTACTCATCAGCTCCGGCGTCAAGGGCGGCAATCACGTCATCGTCGGTATCGCGTACGGTAAGCATGATGATCGGTATATCCGCTTCGGTTCGGATGCGTGTGCAGACCTCCAGCCCATCCATACGGGGTAAACCCCAATCCAGCACGATCAAATCGGGGCGTTCTTTTGAGAATTGCTCAAGTGCACTCAACCCATCATGGGCGTTGTCTACTTCAAAACCCGCCCGGCGGATGGCAAAGGCCAACACGTCCGATAGCGCCAGGTCATCATCGACGACAAGTATCTTGGTCATAGCTTTTCTTTCTCCTCTGGAGGATGGATAGGGATGGTAAACCAGACTTTGGCGCCTCCCTTGGGGAGGTTCTCTGCACCAACCTGCCCGCCATGCATTTCAACAATTGACTTGACCACTGAGAGTCCCAGACCGATCCCATACTGGGTATCATGGGACTGGTTAGCGGTCACGAAGCGTTTGAACAGGTCAGCGAAACGTTCAGTAGGAAGACCAGGACCAGCATCAAGCACTGCAATTGTCACCCAATCGGGGTCCTGGATGATGTTGAGCTCGATCTTCCCATTCATAGGGCTAAACTTACTGGCATTGGACAACAAATTAACCAGCACCTGGATCAAGCGATTAGCATCCGCCCATAGGGTAGGAAGCTTTTCAGGCATGCTCAAAAGAAGTCTCTGTTTACGACGCTTGAGCAAAGGTGACATTAAAAGGGTTGCATTCTGAACGATCTCTTGAAGATTGATGGGCCGGCGGTGAACCTGGAAGCAGCCGGCTTCTATGGTGGTGCTTTCCAATAGATTCTCGACCAGTGTCTGCAGGTGCAGCGTGCTCAGTTGAATGGTTTCCACCAGCTCCCTCAGTTCATTGGGGGTCAGCATGGTGCCCTCCTCCACCAGAATCTCGGAGGTGGCAGCAATCCCGGATAATGGGGTGCGGAATTCATGTGCTACATTAGCCAGGAAGTTATAACGTAAACGATTGACTGCTTCCTCCTCGGTCACATCACGGATGACCACCACCCGCTCTGAGCCATAACCGCTAGGAGGATGTTGGTCTAGCGGTGATATGGTGACGTAGAGAAGCAGCTGTTTTCCTTGGGCGTCAAGGACATTCAAGCGCTGTGCGATTGGTCCATCGGTTGGTTTTTGCAGTAGCTCGCCAACCGTCATCGGCTCGCCCGGGGCTGGCGGGAAAATATGAGTGTAATGCAGGCGTTCTACCTCCTCGCCTTTGTAACCCAGGATTTCTTCAGCGTCGGGGTTGAAAAAGGTGATCCGGTCATTTTCGTCCAGGGCAATCACCCCCTTGGGGAGCAACGATAACAGCCGCTCGGCATGTTTCATCTCCCGCTGGGTTACCGCAAGGGTATGGCGCAGCTGCCGGCGGGCCAGCTCAAAATGGCGACTTAGCTGATTAATCTCCGGCACGCCGCTAGTGGCGGGGGTAGATACATCTAAGTTACCCTGGCTAAACTGATCGGCAGTTTTACTCAATTGTAATAATGGGAGCGTGATGGAGCGAGCCTGACGCGCCACCAGGAAGATGCCCAATAGCATGACCAGGAGGCTAAAACCCGCCGAGATGATAATGGTGTTAATCATACCCTGCCGGATGGAGTTGCCTGGAAGGGCCACCTCACTTAATCCCACTACATTATCATGAGAATCACGAAGCGGCATCAATCCTACATAATAAGTTTGATCCAGAGCAGCTCCCATGGTGCAGCAAGCCTGGCCGGTCTTCTCAACTCGCAAAGCTGACTGCGGGTCTAGCGACCAATCAGGAGCAGCTGGCAGGCTGGTGGCAACCCGTTTACCGTTTATGATCAAGCTTTGTGCCAATCCGGTTTCGGTTTCAAGGGTGAGCATATAGTCCCTCTTAAGCTCCCGGGCTACCAGCACCCATCCAAGGACGGGATTATTTTCCTCCGTTGACTGAATTTGACTGACCCCCACGATGAACAGCCGTCCCGGATTCCCCACGATGACGAAATCAGCGTAATAAGGTTCATGTCCAGACAGGAAAACCTGTGGGGAAGGCAGCTCTGCCAACCGATCACCAGCCTGGAGGGAAGGGGTGATCACCTGCACGATATCCAGGTTTCCGCTTTCCTGTTTGAGACTATCCAAGTATGGTCCCATCGCCGTCACATCATCTTGTTGGATCAGGTTGTAAAGAGTCGGACGGCCAGCGATCAATCCGGCAAGTTTCTTCAGGCGGGTAATTTCTGCATTATACAGCCCCTGGGTAGCAGATTGTGTATCTTGAACACGAAGCCATACCTGTTTTTCGAGCGCCCGCCACATGGCAATATTGGCAGGTAAACCACTGAAAACGATGACAGCAATCACCACCAACACGAGGCTCAGGATGAGCCGCTGTGAAAGGTTCATCAGTTGGAAGCGCTGGCGAAGGCTGTTAACGAAGCGGTGCATATCGGTCACATGACCCACCAAGGTAAATGGCAAGTGACATATAAGTCAATAATAATTTTAACACAAGTGCTACCCCCAAAGGATTGACGCAAGTGGAAAGCTCCTTCTTAGAATTCTTCTTCTCCATCTACGGATCACAGATAGACTCCTCCAATAATATACGAATTACCCTTCTCGGCAATGATTAATCGTCAAGTTAAATATCGCCCGAACGTTTTGAGGATCCTCTTGCTTGCTATCCATCAAAATAGATTGGGTTCGAGATCAATGCTGGCAACAAGGGCAGACCTGGCAAGAAGCTGCGTAGGACTTCAAGGAAAACAAAACCGGGTGCATCCAGGCTATAAACGCTACGTACTGTCCCATCGGTTTCAGCTTTAAATACGGGATTGGACCCACTTTTGGTCACCACCTGAACGACATCTCCGGCAAGCAAGCGGCTGACCTTATATTCAATTTGCTTTATCTTGGAGAACTCCACACTATCTCCTAGAATCGCCTCTCCGGTAGTCATCTCCAGCTTAGGACCTTTAACACTATACGTGATATAGGCATGTCCAAGCTTCAATCCAGAAAGGATATCGCGTGTACTGGAAGACATGGCGTAGACACATGTGGCCGGTCCACCAGGAAATAGAAGCAGAGAGTCACGGTGATAATCACTCCCTCCACAAATGGGCACTTTTTTACCGGCCTTGAGCATGGTTTGCCACAAGCCAATTGCCTGCAGGTTGGATCCGCGCATCGGACCGTTCCAAATCTCAAGGCAGTCGAATGGAAGCGAATTCATATCAAACAGGAACGGGCAAACGGCATCACAGGGGTGGTTTATGCTAATAAATGCCCCGCGTGAGTGGGCTGAGGAGAAGCGCGCTTGCACTTCCTCTATCGTATTGGCAAGGAAGGGTTCATCATACGGCTTATCCACTCCCAGAAAGTTGGCATGTCCCTGGTAATGGGTCCACTCGACCCCGGGTATCAGCGTAAGGTTGGAGTGTTGAGGCAAAGTATCTGCTGAAACCATCTGGTTGTGGTCAGTGATAGCCAGGTAATCCAGGCCATTTTGGAGGGAATGCTGAGCTAAATCTTCGAGCCGCAGGATACCGTCCGAGGCCAGGGTGTGAGTGTGCAAATCTCCCTTATAAAGCCGCATATATTTCGAGGTAAAGGATAGCTCATAGAGGACATTCACGCCCTCCTCTGCCACCTTATAAGCCCCAACAATGATCTGCCACTCGCCAGGAACCAGGGTGCAGGGATGGTACCCGGGTGTCGCAAGCGTCTCACTGAGTGAGATGCTTAATTTATCAGATCCGGATGCGCCTACTTGAGTCCCGTCGGGGGCAATCAGACCCAGATCGATGATATTGATCTCTTTACGAGAGATAAAACTACCATGCTCAACCTGGATTTCGCGTTCACGGTGCCTATCATAGTGATAGGTGAGAGAAAACGTCTCGGTATTATCCGGCATGGTGAAAGGAATAGTGAAGTAAGTTCCTTGCCGGCTGCTCTCGATGAATAATGGGATCTGTGTTCGTGTTTCGTTAGGTATTTGGTCCATGGTAATTTAAATCGGCTCCAGATTTGCAGCCAGGAAGCGCTGAATTTGCGCATTCCAAAAGAACCAGTCATGGAAGCCATCTTCCTCATGGTAATCAACATGAATACCCTGGGATAGGCAGGCTGCATAGAATTGCTTGTTAAGTGGATACAGGTCGTCCTGGCGCCCGCAGGCCATATATAGACCAGGCAATTTACCTGGATCCTTAGCCGCTCGCTTTAACCAAACAGCCGGATCGTGCCCACTACCTGCCATTTTACCCAGGTCTCCAAACAGATACTCAAATTCTCCCCGCCGTGGATCGTCGTGATATTCCGTAATGAATGCAAGAGATAATACTCCCGAGAAGCTAGCCGCGGCTGAATATAGCTCGGGATGGAGAAAAGCTGCCTTGAAAGCCCCATACCCACCCATGGAATTACCGGCGATGAAGGTATCTTCACGGCGAGGGGACAATCCAAAGACATCTTGTAGATAACGCGGCAGCTCGACCGTCAGGTATGAAAAATAATTCTGCCCATTGGGTTGGTCGGAGTAAAAGCTGCGACCCGCTGATGGCATGATAACCACCAATCCATAGAGTGCGGCGATCGATTCTATTGCCGTATACCGCTGCCAGGCACTTGCATCGTCGCTAAGCCCGTGCAGAAGATAGAGTACTTTACGCCTGGCAACTGCAATATCGCCCATTTTCCCTGGATCAGGAAGGATAATATTCAGTGGCAGGTTGACCTTTACAGTTTCGGGCACATGATCGATGCGTAAAAGTGCCATGATGACCTTCCTTGATTATTCAAGCTCAGCAATAACTGGATTACTAACCGTCTTTTCGAAATTGATAAAGAATGAGAAGGCAAAACTGATCACCATCAATACAGGTGGAAAAATGGTAAGCAGGAAGCGGGAGGCCTGATCGGGTTGCGGTCCCGGATTCGTACCGCTCTCATACTTGTATAGGATGAATACCAAATAAAAAGCAACACTGGTGAACAAGCCATTCAACCGGTTCATAAATCCCAAGGCGTTTGAGATAATCCCTTCCCGCCGCAAGTTATGCTTTTGGGTGTCCTCATCCATGATCTTTGCACCAATCAAATCCATGGTTGTAATCACGCCGGCGAAGCCGAAACCCACCAGGGCACTACAAAGGATCCCGCTGATAAGAGAATTAGCAAAATAGAGCGGAATAAAAGCGACCGCCAGTGCTAGTAAGGAAGTGCGCCACACCGGCATCAAGGAATATTTTCTGACCCATCTTGCCCAAATAGCAACACAACCAATGGCAATGAGTAAAACCGCAGCCAAAAGAAATGTCGTCTCGCCTCCGGAGAGCTTTAAGGCATATTTCACGAAGAAAGGCATCGATGCCAACACAAGTGACATGGCGGCGCTATAAAAAGCATTTGCAAATCCAGCTATCCAGAACTTCCGGTTGGTGACCAAGCTTTTAATGCTATCCCAAAGCTGGGGTTTCAACTCATCCGTATGGACTTTTGTTTCCTGACTGGTAAAGCTCATATATAGGATGACCCCCCCGCCGAGCAGGCCGTACAGAATTGCGGTAAGGCTGTATCCAATGGCTTTGGTGACCATGGGCGTCAGGGCGATGCTGATGATCATAGCAACCAGCTGAAAAGCCTGCCGGAGAGCGTTGGTGTTCGCCCGGCTTGTGTCGTCGCGAAAAAGCTCGGGGAAAAGGGCAGCATAATTGGCATTGATCACCGAATCAAGTGTTCCGGTAAGCATGTAAAAGAGCATGCAATAAACAACCAGCGAATTGCCTGCCAGAAACGCTAGTGGACTGTAAAAAGCGATGAAACCCAGAACCAATAATGGAGTCCCGATCACCAGCCAGGGACGTCTGCGTCCCCAACGCGAGCGTGTTCGGTCGGAGAGAAAACCGTAAACCGGATTATCCAAAGCATCAATAAAGGTGTAGATCAAAAGCATAAGAGAAAACTGCACAGTCGTCATCCCTAATCTGTCCACGTAGAAAATAAAGGCAAATGATTTCAACATGTTGATCGGAATGGAGGTGCCAAACATGCCAATTGCGTAATTAAAGGATTTCAAACGAGGATTGGACACCGTGATAGCCTCCTTTGATGATACAAATTACTTACTTGGGAAACTGGATTTGGTGATTGGTATTCAGGTATTATATAACAGAACCCGAAGCGATTGCGTTCTCGATGATAGGGGAGGTGTACGGAAACAAGTAAATCGTTACCCCCCACGTACCAGTATAGGATTGGTAAATCGCGCCCCTTCAATGACTTTCTGGGCAATTTCATAACCTTCGGAGATTAAGCCATCGGTATGTTGAAAATCCCAAATCGGAACAGGAAGTTTCCCTGTAAGACCGAGGTAGAGGATCGGTATTCCGCGGGCTTCTGCTAAAGCCAACTCGAGATCCAATTGCCGCTTTTCCACGGTGAAGATCAAACGGTCCAGAAATCCCCTGATCCCATTCCCTTCGCCGAATGTTTCGCGTGAATCGATTAAATCCAGCGCAACAATCTGCGTGGCGCCGAGATTGAGAGCTGGCTCGACCGGTAAATTACTCACCACAGCTCCATCCATCAGGTAGCGATCTTGCTTTCTTACTGGCATGTACCAGGGAGGTAATGCAGTGGAAAGCAAAAGCGCATCCAGAATTTTGTCATCCGGCTGTTCTCCATGTAAAATCGGTTTTCCGGTGTTGAGATCCGCAGAGACGATAACCAGGCTTGGCTGTGTGATATCCATAAAACTTAATTCAGGCGCTAAGCCGTGATCAATAAAAAAATTTCTCAGGCGGTGCGAGGGATCACTCGATGAACGATTAAACATGGCGCGTACTGTAAGCCATATATAATTCGCTGGCAACAGATCGGAGGTGCCCGCACTGCGCCAGGCAGCAGCAAGCTGATCCAGGCTATCTTTAGAAAACCTGTTCAATGCCAGAAAGGTGGCATTCACCGCTCCAATCGATGCGCCGATCAAAAAATCGGGTTGGATACCCGCTTCTAACAAGGCATACAAAGCCCCCACCTGCAATGCCCCACGCGAACCGCCTCCACTTAATACAAATGCTAATTTCTTATTCATTGAACACCACAATTGTTACGCACATAAGTTCCTTGATCAATTTCAACCCCTCTAGATTATGAATATAGGAACAGTATAACAAGCTAACGAATGACAGTCAATCAATTACTTATGGGTAGAGCCTTGATGATTTTCATTCTCATAATACGGATCCCCCAAAAATCCTGTACGTATAATCCAGTATATAATATGAAACTAGCCTTCCTCCTCAAGAATTAGCTAATAACATTGTGGTGGAGAATGATCCGATGGATATCCCTCGAGCTAATCCTTATTCAAAATCGTTATGGTTAAGTCTCTTCACCTGGTCAATCGTCCTACTCGCCTCCGACTTACCCAATGCGATCTGGGAGGAGTTGCTCGGAGAGCCACCTGCCTGGCTTTTCTGGGCAAAGATTGGTCTTCTTTTGGTACTGATCTTGATCAGCCTGGTATGGAAACCCATCCAGGAAGTGCGTCCTTATTTCTTCCTGCTGCTTGTGCTGATGCTGGCTCTCTGGGGAATGAATTGGTTCCGAGGAACTGCGGTGTATATCCAATGGGAAGATCGAGTGAATTGGGTAGTCGCCATGGCGGGTTTCCAACTCTTAAAGCTGGTGGTTGTCGCTATTATGATTGTGGTTTTACTGTTGATGGGAAGGCGGTGGAAGGATTTCTTCCTTACGCGAGGCCAGCTTGATGCACCTTTTAAGTCTATAAAGAATGAGAAAAATCCAGGCAAGCGATCTATTTCCTGGGGGGGTTTAGGGCTTATCCTGGGTCTATGCATTGCGCCACTCACGCTACTCTTTTTTGGATTGGGAAACTTGCCCACATCCAGCATATTGATCAAGGCGTTACCATATTTCCCGGC
>Ga0153916_10004544_pt1 | contig 10479 bp, 10 predicted proteins | sample Opewatmetagenome_FD_109642 | JGI IMG/M metagenome (GOLD analysis project Ga0153916, IMG submission 109642) | Freshwater wetland microbial communities from Ohio, USA - Open water 3 Core 3 Depth 4 metaG | ecosystem: Environmental > Aquatic > Freshwater > Wetlands | place: USA: Ohio, Lake Erie...
ACCGACCCAGAGCTCATGTTGCAGGTAGACATCGACTGGGGCACACAGAGGCTGATCAACCTGTTCGCGGCCTGGCGCGAGCAGTTCGTGGACGTTCTCCGACGGTTCGGAATGAGGAGCATCTCTGAGCTGCGGGGTCGCACCGACTGTCTCTACCACCTGGACTATGCCAAAGAAGGTGAGGCGGCCTGTGCCTGACAAGGCCGTGCGGCTACTTCAATCGCGTGCGGAGCTGTTTCGGGGACACCCGCCGGTCGTCGAGCCGCGTGCCGCCGATGAGGGCGGTTGCGGCGTCACCGGATTCGCGTGCTCTATCCCCGTGCGCGGCCGCCACATCTACGCTCCCTCGCTGCAGATGCACAACCGCGGTAACGGCAAGGGCGGCGGCATCGCCGCTGTCGGCCTCGTGCCCAAGGACATTGGCGTGTCGCAGGAGGTGCTTGACTCCCACTACCTGGTGCAGATCGCTCTCCTCGACCCGTCGGCCCATGCAGACGTGGAACGGGAATGCATAGAGCCCGTATTCGATATCGCGCTCTCCATGCGCGTCCCGACCGTGGACGACTACCGCGAGGTGCCGGGCCTGGAGGCCCGGCCACCTGACGTCCACCGCTACCTGGCGCGCGTCAAGCCGGACGCCCTGCAGGCCTTCGCCGAGAAGAACAACCTCGGCGGTCTGCCTCCACGCGAGATCGAGGACGAGTTCGTCTTTCGCAACTCTATTCGTCTGAACGAAGCCTTCTACTCATCACTGGGCGAGAAGAGGGCGTTCGTGCTCTCACACGGGCGGAACCTGCTCGTGTTCAAGATCGTGGGCTACGCCGAGCAAATCGTTCAGTACTACCGACTCGAGGACTCCCGCGCGCACGTCTGGATCGCCCACCAGCGCTACCCCACGAAGGGCCGGGTGTGGCATCCGGCTGGCGCTCACCCGTTCGTCGGCCTGAACGAGGCGCTGGTCCACAACGGCGACTTCGCCAACTACCACTCCGTGACCGAGTACCTGCTGCAGCGCAACATCCGCCCACAGTTCCTTACCGATACCGAGGTCTCGGTCTTGCTCTTCGACCTGTGGTCAAGGGTCTACAAGTACCCGCTGGAGTACGTCATCGAGGCGCTCGCGCCGACAACCGAGCTCGACTTTGAACAGCTCCCCGAGGACAAGCAGCGCATCTACCGGCAGATCCAGGCGGCCCATATTCATGGCTCCCCCGATGGACCCTGGTTCTTCATCATCGCGCGGAGCTTGCCCGACCAGAAGCAGTTCCAGCTGCTGGGCATCACCGACACCGCAATGTTGCGCCCGCAGGTCTTCGCCCTCTCCGAGGGGGAGGTGCAGATCGGGCTCATCTGCTCCGAGAAGCAGGCCATCGACGCCACGCTCTCCAGCCTCGCGCAAGAGGACCGGCGCTTCTGCCCCGTGGCTGATCGCTACTGGAACGCCCGCGGCGGCAGCCACACCGACGGCGGAGCGTTTGTCTTCACCGTCGCTGAGGAGAGTGGTGGCCACACCCTCACCTGCAGGGACAAGTTCGGCCGTGCCGTCTCCATCGACGGGGGCCGCGTACGCTGCGATGTCACCTCGTCCGGCCTGTCCGACGAACGCTCCCGCTCCACACGAGCGCTGGTCCGCAGTTCGCTTCAGCAGGGCGACGCCCTCAGCCGGTATCGCCACGTCACGCAGAACCTGCTGGCATGGGAAGCGGGCGAGCTTCGCGAATTCTGCGCCGCCGTGTGCGATGAGGCGGACAAGGGGCCGACGAAGACGGTGGCCATCGAGGCGCTCACCCTGCTCCGCGACCGCCGGTTCGATGCGGGAGACAAGCGGCGGAGCTCTGTCCTGAGTGTCCTCGACGACGCGCTGACCCGCCTGTTCGAGAGCGCCCCCCTCTTTGGCGCCGGCCCTGCGGACATCTACCGGCGGGTGGACTGGGAGACCCGAGGACTCCTCGCGGCACCAGAGACGGGGGAAGAAGTGCTTGTCGTTACTGCGGAGCGCTTCCCGCCGGAAGGCGAACAGTGCGATGCGGTCCTCTTGCGCCGCGCCTACGAGCTGGGTTGGCGGCGCTTCATCTGCCACGGCTACCGCGGTCAGCGTTTCACCGGTTGCGGGCTGGGACCGGCCACCGACGACGTCCGGATCGACGTCTACGGGAGCTCCGGCGATTACCTGGCCTCCGGCATCGACGGCCTCTCCATTTTCGTGCACGGCAACGGTCAGGACCAACTCGGCCAGATCATGAACCGGGGCAAGCTGGTGGTCTACGGCGACGTGGGCCAGACGTTCCTCTACGGAGCGAAAGGCGGCGAAGTGTACGTTCTGGGCAACGCGGCCGGCCGGCCGCTGATCAACGCGGTGGGCCACCCGCGCGTGGTCATCAACGGCACTTGCCTCGATTTCCTGGCCGAGTCGTTCATGGCAGGAGACCCGCTTGACGGCGGCGGCTTCGCGATCCTCAACGGCATCGAGCTCGACGAGCACGGCCGCGTGGTCCCGCAGCCGACGCCGTACCCGGGCAGCAATCTGTTTTCCCTCGCCTCAGGGGGGGCAATCTACATCCGCGATCCGCACCGACAGGTCGTCGAGGACCAGCTCAACGGCGGCACCTTGACCTCGCTCACACTGGAGGACTGGTCGCTCATTCATCCGTACCTCCAGGAGAACGAGCGGCTCTTCGGCGTCCCCGTCGAGCAACTGCTCACGGTTGACGGCAAGCGCCGCCGGTCCGAAGCGGTCTATCGGAAGGTGAGCGCTGTCAAGCTGGACGTCCTGGCTGCGCAAACGGGGGGCGCAGAATGAGGTCGGCGGCATCCTGCCAGACCAGCCGGACGGGAGCCTTGGCCCCAACCCGCTGCGCGCACCCGCAGCCAGGGAGGAGAGCCTGAGATGATAGTAGCAAGTCCAAAGCCCATGTCCGAGATCAAGCAGGTGCTTGCCGGGCACGACAAGGTCCTTTTCGTTGGGTGCGGCACGTGCGTGACTGTGTGCCTAGCCGGCGGGGAGCGCGAGGTCGGGATCATGTCCTACGCCATGCGTATGGCGCGCCGACTGGACGGGCGCCCCATCGAGATCGAACAGATCACGATTGAGCGGCAGTGCGAGAACGAGTTCATTCAGGAGTTGGCTCCCGCAGCGGAGCGCAACGCGGCTATCCTCTCGTTCGGCTGCGGCGCCGGCGTGCAGGCCATAGCGGAGCGCTTCCTGGAAAAGCCGGTCTATGCGGCGCTCGATACGCAGTTTCTCGGCATCCTGGAAGAGCAGGCGGTCTGGACGGAGAAGTGCCTGGGATGCGGGTCGTGCGTGCTATCGGATTTCGGCGGCATCTGCCCTATCACCCGCTGCGCCAAGAGCCTGCTCAATGGCCCCTGTGGCGGCTCGACGGGAGAGCGGTGTGAGGTCGCCCCTGATCGACCCTGCGGCTGGCAGCTCATCTACCGCCGCCTGAAGGCCCTCGGTCAGCTGGACAGACTGCAGCACATCGTCCCGCCAAAGGACTGGCGGACCAGCTGGCACGGCGGTGGCGCGCGAAGGCTGGTGCGCGAGGAGCACCGGATCTAGCTCCGTCCTCGTTCCCCTGGCAGCGATCCCCCGCATCTCGGCTGCGCACCCCCGAGCGAACGGTGCTCATCTCCTGCCCAGTCCCCTATCGACCACCCTTCGTCGCTAGAACTGACCGGATCGAGCCGAATCGCCGGTTGACTTTCTCTTCGGGGGATGCTACAAGGAAGCCGCTTGAACATGCGGAGTCTTCGGAGGTCTCAACCATGTGCCAGTTCTGCGTCGAGCACGGCGAAGGGAAGAAATGGTATCTCCAGGCCAAGAACTACAGCCTGGAGCTCGTCAATGAAGAGCGAAAGCGCTTCATGGCCGACTTCTTCGAGAACGTTGAGCGGATGGTGAGCGACAGGCTCGGCGGGCTGGACAAGCTCATGGCTGCTGACCCTTCGGGCGCCAAAGGTGTCTTCCCTCAGCTCGTGGAACAGCAAAAGAAGGAGCACTGGGGACAGGTCGTTCCTCTAGAAGAAATTGAGCAAATCCTCGACAACAGCGTCGCAGTAGTAAGAGTACCTTGCGTCTGTCGGAGCACTCTTCGCGGCATTCGCGACGCCAGGTACTGCTTTGGCGTAACCTCCGGCCTGAAGGACCCGCGGGCGTCGGTGTTCCGGCAATATCCAGACTACTCCACCGACTTGGAAGTGCTGAACAAGGAAGAGGCCAAGAAGGCCATCCAGAAGCTGGACCGAAATGGCCTCGTTCACACGGTGTGGACTTTCCTGACACCGTTTATCGGTGGCATCTGCAACTGCACCGTCAACGAATGCCTGGCGCTAAAGACCCGGACGCGACTCGGTTTTCCAACGTTCTTTAAGGCGGAATACGTAGCCACCATCGACTGGGAGACCTGCTCAGGCTGCCGGGATTGCATGAAGGTGTGCAACTTCGGGGCCATCAGCTACTCAGCTTATGTCGACAAGTGCTCCATCAATCAGCTCCAGTGCTACGGCTGTGGCGTGTGCCGGTCTGAATGCATGCGAGATGCCATCACCCTGCGGGACCGGAACGCGGTTCCCGCGCTCAAAAACGAGTGGTGATGCCATGATCCAGATAACGTGGGACAGCAACAGATGCACCTCTCCCCGCCAGTGCCGCAAGTGCCTTGATGCCTGCCCACAAGGGGTGTTCATGACCTATCCCCGGGACGGTCGAAAGCCGGGCGAGCTGACCGAGAACTGGTGCGTAGCACCCCTCTTTCTCAGCCTCTGCACTGGGTGCCAGATCTGCGAAGAGATATGCCCTGAGAACGCCATCGCGCTCAGCGCTGGCTAAGCGCCGTAGATACGTCCTTGCCACGAGGGTGAACTGAGGGGGTCGAGCACGGAGTTCGACTCGGGGTGTCGGCGCCTACGCGTCCCCTGAGCCTTCGGTCTCGCGGCGGCCTGCTACGGTAGGCCTTACGATCTCACCTTTTCCCGGTGGTTAGCCTGGACAAGACCAATCATGTCCAGTTCCAGGCTCCGGAGCCGGGAGGCCGCGACGCTGGCAACGTCCTCCATCACTGCAATGCCCATGCTGGGGTCGGCCCGCATCAGCGCCAGGAGCGCATCCCGCTCGATGCCGAGAACCCTTGTCCTGGACAATGCCACCACGCTAGCGGTGAGTAGGTAGGGTCGTACAAGCGCTGACCACCCGAAGGCGCCGCCGGATGAGATGATTGTGATGGGGATGCGTGTTCCGCCTGGGGGCTCGTACTCCACGGCTACCTGCCCGTCTTCCACCAGATACAGCTTGCGAGCCTCAGAGCCCTGGCTGCAGATGACGGCATTGGCCTCGTAAGTCTCTATCCGTCCCAGGCTCCTGAGTTGCTGCCTTTGCTCTTCGGTGAGGCTGCGGAAGACGTGCGGTGGGAGCAAAGCTTCCATGTACACCTGTGGCAAGACCTCCATCTCCCGCGCGGGCCTGGTTGCAACTGGTGTACGCACTGCCGTCCTTGCTCGCAGAGTAGCACCCACCAGCAGGGGGTCCACGTTTTCCTCGCCGCCGCACTCAGGGCGATAGCAGGTCACGTTGTTGAAGGCGCAAGCCCGTTCGCAGCTGGGGCAGCGCCCCGGCGGGCTCGGCGCTTGGAGGTAGTAACCGCAGTTGGAGCACATCCAGTGTATCATCGCGCGCCTCCTGCACAGAATCTCTGGCCCCCAAATGGCAGGTGGCCCTGCTCTCGGCTCAATAGGGAGCAGGGCCACCTGGTCTCTTCGTTCTCGCGATCTACTGGTGACAGTTCTCGCAGATGGGCTCGTGACTCGTGCCGTCGGTGTAAGCCATCGCGTTGAGCGTGGCATTGTCGGATTGCGCCCCATGTACACCATGGCAGGTCAGGCAGGTAACGTTGCCGGAGCTGCCCGCCAGCACGGGCTCCTTGAGTGTGGCACTGTCCCACAGCCGCGTTCCGGATGAATCGCCACTCCTCGGGTCGAAAGTCTGGTCCGTGGGCAAATTGGGCGCGGTCATCCCGGCGGTCGCCCACGGGTGGTTCTTGTCCGGTGTGTCAAAGGGGGCCCGGGTGTGGCAGGCAAGACAGACCTGGGCGTTGTCCGGGTTGGGCGGCTTCCCTGCCTTCATCAGGTCCTTGGTGAAGCGCCAGTCCCCGTCGTGGGCGTCGTGACAGGCGGAGCAGTAGCCATCGCCGTAGGTCGAGAGATGGGTGGCCGGCCCCATGCGGTGGTTCACGGTGGTGTCCGCTGCGATGTACATCGAGTCCAGCGCGACCGTTCCGTCATGGCAGCTAAAGCACAGCGGCGCGGTCGGCGCGTCCGAAAGGAGCTGGTACCCCGGTGCGGCCGGCTTGGGTGTCCGGGCCCACAGGTAGGGTCCCTGGGCATCGTGCGGAATGTGGCACTGCTGGCAAGTGGGGTTGCCGGGCGAGCCCAGGTCGTGTGCCGAGCCGTAGATATCGCCTGGGCCGGCGTAGCTCACCCCCACCGCCAGAGCCCCTCCCAGGACCCCCAAGATTGCCGCGAAAACTGCTAGTCTCTTGAACATGGCCCAAACCCCCTGTCCGGCCAGCGAAATTTAGTCATTGCGAATTTAGTCATTGCGCCTGCTTTCACAAACAAGATACCCCGTCGACGGTCAATAAGTCATAAAACGCCAAGCTGGATCATGTGAATACTTGTTCACCTTTGGCTCCACTGTGATGGGGAAGGCACGATGCGCCGGCCGCGGGGGAGGCGAAGACAGTGGCGGGCGGAATTCCTGGCCTCCTGGCCTGCACAGCCCAGAGCCCGTTGGCACGATCGGTTGGGGAATATGGAACCCGCGGCCCCTTGTAGGGTAGATGGCGAGGTGCAAAAGTGAAGAAAGTCACGATTGACGAACTCGAGGAATCGTGTGAAACATCTGACGCGGGCTGGTCTGATCTTGGCGGCCGCAGTGGTCGCCTTCGTCCTGTTGCGGGCGGCCATCCTCCAGGGCGCCTTCACCTTGGATGAATTCGCCCTGCGGCCGCCGAACCCGGAGGCCAACCAGCGGGAATGGATGAGCTTGCCCGCCGTCTACGGTGATTCCTCCAGTTGCGGCAGCGCCGACTGCCACAGCGACATCTACGAGGCCTGGACCAGGTCGGCGCACGGCACCGTCGCCTGCGAGAACTGCCACGGTCCAGCCGAGGCGCACGTGGAGAACCCAGTCGCCAAGGTGTCCAGCGACACCTCACCGCAACTGTGCGAAACTTGCCACGCCCAGCTGGCGGCCAGACCTTCGGCGTTCCCCCAAGTCGAGCCCAGCCAGCACTATCCCGAGTCTCCCTGCCTCTCCTGTCACCTGCCACACCGACCCGGGCCGGCCGCCACCATCACTCATGCCCCCGAAGGAGATTGCCTCCAGTGCCACAGCGCTACTAACGCACGACCGGCCAAGCCCGTGCCCATCAACCACGCCGGACGCACCAACGATCAGTGCCTGTTCTGCCACGAAGGGGAGAAGCAGTAGGCGAGACATGGCAGGGGATGAGGGGAAGGGGACCGGCCTCGACAGGCGAAGCTTCTTGAAGCTGGCGGGCGGCATCCTGGGCAGCGCCGGTGTCTACGCGGTCCTTATCAATGTGAAGGGCACCGCCGTCCTGGACATCGCCTCAGGACAGGCTGCGGGCGACTACGACCCCAATGAGCACTACTGGGGATTCGTGGTCAATTCGCATAACTGCATCGGCTGTGGAAAGTGCGTCGTGGCCTGCAAGCAGGAGAACCGGGTCCCCCAGCGGGACGACTGCAACCGCACGTGGATCGAGCGCTACCACCTCACCGAAGACGGCCGGGTGTTGGTGGACTCGCCCCAGTCGGGCATCAACGGGTTTGTGGGCAAACCGTACCTGAAGCCGGGCGAACCGGAGCCCATCATCGACAAGGCCTTCTTTGTTCCCAAGCTGTGCAACCAGTGCGACAACGCGCCCTGTATTCAAGTCTGTCCCGTTTCGGCCACCTACAAGACGAAGGACGGGATTATCCTGGTGGACCAGGAACGCTGCATCGGCTGTCGCTACTGCATAATGACCTGTCCCTACGGCGCCCGCTACCTGGTCCCGGCCGACGCCGACCGGTCCCCCACCGGCAACACGAGTGTGGCCGACAAGTGCACCTGGTGCTATCACCGCATAACAAAGGGCCGGCTGCCGGCCTGTGTGGAGGCTTGCCCGGTCGGAGCCAGGGTCTTCGGCGACCTCAATGACCCCGAGAGCCCCGTGCGCAAGATCATGCGCGAAACGCGGGTGGCAGTGCTGAAGCCGGACCTGGGAACCAAGCCCAAGTGCTACTACGTGGGGCTGGAGGAGGGGGTGCGCTAACCATGGACGGCTTCGCCTACCCGAACGAAGTTCAGATCGGCTGGGGCCTCATCGTGGTGCTCTATCCCTTTACCACCGGCCTCATCGCCGGCGCCTTCATCGTCTCGGCCCTGTACTACGTGTTCAACGTCGAGAGCCTGCGACCGCTGGCCCGCTTCTCGCTGGTGACCGCACTGGCCTTCGTCATAGTGGCCCCGCTGCCGCTCCTGGTACACTTGGGCCAGCCGGAACGGGCGGTTGAGATATTCGTGACGCCGCACTTCACCTCGGCGATGGCCATGTTCGGCTACATCTGGCTCTTCTACATGGCCATCCTCATGATCCAGACGTGGCTGGTGTTCCGAAAGGACATCGTGACCTACGCGATCACTGCCACCGGCCTCAAGCGGCGCATCTACTCCGCCATGGCCCTGGGCGTATACGATGTGTCGGCCAAGTCCCTGGCCATCGACCGGCGGCTCGTGAAGGTCTTGGGCGCGATCGGCATTCCCTCGGCCTGGATCCTGTTCCACGGCTACTCAGGCTTCATCTTCGGTTCGGTCAAGGCCAACCCCTGGTGGTCGACGCCCCTGATGCCCATCATCTTCCTGTTCTCAGCCGTGGTCTCCGGGATGGCCCTCCTCATCATCCTGTACGTTGCCGCCATGGGGGTGCAGCGCAAGCCGCTCAACCACGACGCCCTGCGCTCGCTGGCGAGCTGGCTGGCTGGCTTTCTGGCGGTGAACGTGACCATCGAAGCGCTGGAAGTAGCAACCATGATGTACATGCAAGAGGAAAGCTGGGACACCGTCCGTTCACTCATCACGGAGCGGCTGGCTGTGAGCTATCTGGGGATCCAGCTCGTCCTGGGCTCGGCCCTGCCCCTGCTGGCCCTGTGGGTGGTCGCTCTCGTCCGCTTGCCCCAAAGGGCAGCGACCCTCCTTTCCTCCGCCGGCGCGCTGCTGACGCTGGTGGGCGTGTTCGCGATGCGCTGGAACGTAGTCATCGGCGGCCAGATTCTCTCCAAGAGCCTGCGAGGCTTCCTCAGCTACACGCCGGAGATCGGCGGCCGCGAGGGCATCCTGGCGGCCCTGCTCCTCATGGCCTTACCTTTCGAACTCTTCGCCCTTATCACGTACTTCATCCCTCCCTGGCGGGAGGCGCCCGTTGAGTCCAGCGGAATCCAGCTAGAACTGAACATGGTGGAGCCCGAGTTCCCTCGGCCCGCCTGAGGATCAGACGGGTTGTCGAAGGGGCACCTGGACGCAGGCAGGCGAGGCGCAGCTACCGCCCGTGGTTAGTGTGGTTCTTGCGGCTGCTCTGGTTGTTGGGGGGGACGTGCCCGTCGCTGCGGGCGTAGGGGAGGCAGACCAACTGGCCGGTGGCTTCGTCGGTGAAGACGTAGGCGTCCACGCCGAAGACCTGGCGCAGCACCTCCGGCGTGAGCACCTCGGCCGGTGTGCCGTCGCGGAAGATGCGGCCGTCGCGCAGGCCGATAACCCGGCGGCCGTAGCGGGCCACCTGGTTCAGGTCGTGCATGGTCATGACAATGGTCAGACCGCAGCGGTTGAGGTCGGCCAGGAGGTCCATCACCTCGAGCTGATGGTAGTAGTCCAGGAAGCTGGTGGGCTCGTCCAGGAGGAGCACCTGCGGCTCCTGGGCCAGGGCCATGGCCAGCCAGGCCCGCTGTAGCTCCCCGCCCGACAGCTCCGCCAGCCGGCGACCCCGCAGGTCACGCAGGTCGCACTGCTCGATGGAGCGTTCTACCACCTCGCCGTCGCGACGGGTGGCGCCCTGAAGCCAGGTCTGATGGGGATAGCGGCCGCGCCACACGAGTTCCTCCACCGTCAGGTCGGGCGCCCCTTCAGAGCTCTGAGTGAGCACGGCCAGGGTACGGGCAACCTTCTTGGTGCTGGTGCGGTGGATATCGCGGTTGTCCAGCAGCACCACGCCCGTGCGCGGGTGGAGCAGGCGGCCCAGGCCCCGCAGGAGGGTCGACTTGCCGCAGCCGTTGGGACCGATGACCGCCACCATTTCGGCAGCATCGATGTCCAGGCTGAGGTCGTTGATGACCTCCAGCGGCCCGTAGGCCAGACCCAGCTCCTGGGCCCGCAGCTTCATCGCACCTGCCTCAGCAGATAGAGAAAGAACGGGGCGCCCACGC
>Ga0153916_10004545_pt1 | contig 10479 bp, 14 predicted proteins | sample Opewatmetagenome_FD_109642 | JGI IMG/M metagenome (GOLD analysis project Ga0153916, IMG submission 109642) | Freshwater wetland microbial communities from Ohio, USA - Open water 3 Core 3 Depth 4 metaG | ecosystem: Environmental > Aquatic > Freshwater > Wetlands | place: USA: Ohio, Lake Erie...
GGGACCGAATCCACTGCGACAGTCTACCGTACCCTATCCTTTGATGAACCTTTGCAGACCTTCGGTCTGTTCGCCGGAGAGTTGGTCTCAGACATAGATGCCTACCGTGAATTGCGCGATCTCGACGGCCTAGAGTACCGAAAGTGGCGGTCCGGAGTGAAACATGACGCGGCGAAAGTGATGGAGTTCACGCAGGATAATGGCTTCTTCGTCAACGGACTCGGGGAGCGCTGCGAACTGGAAGGCGACTACATCTTCCCTTTGCTCAAGTCGTCCGATTTGGCGAACGGAAGACTGCAGCCTACACGATTCGTCCTACTGACGCAGCGTCGGGTTGCCGACGAGACAGACGATATCCAGAGTACTGCCCCAAAGACGTGGCGTTACCTTATTGACCATGCTGGTCAACTCGACAAGAGAGGCAGTTCCATCTACGCGAACCGCGCGAGGTTCTCCGTCTTCGGCGTAGGCGACTACTCGTTCTCGCCTGCGAAGGTCGCCATTTCGGGGCTTTACAAGAATCTTAATTTCCAAGCTATAGGGAGCGCTGGCGGCAAACCGATCATGGTCGACGACACCTGTTACTTCATTCCTTGCGACTCCGTGTCAGAGGCCGATTTCTTTGCTGGCCTCCTGAACTCCGAAACGGCCCAGCGATTCATATCCGCTCTTGTCTTCACGGACGCGAAGAGGCCCGTCACTATCGACGTCCTCAAACGAATCGACCTCAAGAAGCTAGCGGAGCATGCGAGTCGGGAGACGACGGCCGTCCAGTACCTGTCTTCATCACCCCTTGAGTCTAGTCATCAACGCCTTTTGGTCTTTGAGGCAAGTGAAGAGTATCGAACCAAGAAATCCACCGGACCCCGTAAGGCACGCGGACGCGCCTCACGGGTCCGGTGATTTCAGACGTTAACCGACAATAATAATAACTATGAAAACTGAAACAATATATATCTATCTGCTGGACGAAGGCACTGATGTATGGAGGCCCGTTGAAGCGGAAAACTTAGGCAACAATCGATACAGAATAATTTCATCAAATAACGATCCAGAAGACGAAAAATGGGAATTTCAAACCGGAGACATTGTTTCCTGCGAGCGTAAGATATTAGGAGATTCCGCTTCGTCGGTTGACTTGGTGGCAGTATCAAAAGAATGAAAGAAAATACACGTTTAACAACCAAATCGAGGCGACAGGAAATAATCTCGGCGGCTTTTCTGAGGGTGGTTGCCCCTGCGCCTCATTTAATTCGTTCCCAAAACCGCTCAAGGCGCACGCCCGAGCAGTTCAATCTCATTCGATACGGTGCTGAGGGGCATCTGCTCGAAAGGCCTTTGGCAAAAATCTATCCTGATCCTGTATCTGCCCTCGCGCAAATCCGGCGGGAGCGTGAGGTCAATGAACCGCGAGGTTCCTCTGTCGGGGATCATGACACAATCCGCGTCACCCTTATGCCTGATCTCAGCAGTCGCGACCGGGTTGTCTCCTTCGGCACCGTCCGCAAAGGCAACAACAGGTTTGATGCCAAACCCGAAATCACTGACCGCGGAGAAGAAGAGACGTACCGTATCTCCCGTCCTGTAGCGGTCATAGTCCGTAGAGAGATAGATACGCCGGTTGTAGTCGCTCTCTCCTGTTCTCACTCCTGATGTCTCCGCCTCCCAGAACCTCGGCCGTGCTGAATCCAGGTGAACATTCTTTCCGCCGTAGTACCCGACGCCGCAGCAGTTCTCGCTCCGGATAAGCTCCCACAATTCCTTGCTCTTAACGCCTTTGATATTGAAATCGAGAGCCAGACCATCTATGTGCGTGCTTGTCCTGGCGACGTTTCCCCCGGCGTCCCTCAGTTTGGAATTGTACTGGGGACTCCGAAAGCCCGACTCCAGGTTGATCACCTTTCCGGGAGCAACACGGTCAGAAAAATAATCGAGCATAAAGATCAGCCGCAGCGAGACGTGTTCATCTTTCTCCTTTGCGGGGAACCCGAACACCGCGTCGATCCTGCGAAATCCCTCTTCATTGAGGGAACCGTCAGGAGTGAGAAGGGTGACTCGTGCTTCCTCGCCGGTATGCACATTCCTGATATGGATACTGCCATCACCCATGAGGAAGAAGCGACCTGCGCTTGTTTCGGCCCCAATCAGGGCAGGAAGGACAAGAAGCATCAGACAGGACAGAACGGCTTGAAACGGGCTTGCCATCGTTCCTCCTCTTCTCATGTTCCATTATAAATGCCACGGGAACTATTGAGCAAGCGATAGAATGGCAGGCAGGACAAGAAACAGAATACGCAGGCTAAGGCCTGCGTTCAGAAACGATGCATTACTTATGATCGCCTTAGCAGTTTTTCCTGGAAGTGCCCGGCTTCCCGTGGTCCACCCCTCAGGTCGAAATCCCGAGGCGGGGAAATACTACGAGCTGCAGCAAAAACCAGATAACGAGAAATACGACAATGAGAAGCCAATCACTCACCTTTCGGCTCCTCGGTCTTTTTCCCTTCGACCTTCTTCTTCACGGTCTTTTTCCCTTCGGTCTTTTTCTTCACGGTCTTCTTTCCTTCGACCTTCTTCCCTGCGGCCTTCTTCCCTTCGGTCTTTTTTCCTTCGGCCTTCTTCCCTTCCTTTGCTTCCTTTGCTTTTCTCAGTTCTTCAAAATCCACAAACTCCAGGACCGCCATGGGAGCAGCATCATTCACCCTGTTCCTGGTCTGGATAAGCCTGAGATAGCCGCCGTTCCTTCCGCTGAAACGCGGTGCGATCTCGTTGAAAAGCTTTGCGATGGAACTCCTGTTGGGCACATGGGAAAGGGCCACGCGCTTTGCGTGCAAGTCCCCTCTGATGCCGAGGGTAATGATCCTTTCGGCCAGTTTCTTTGTCTCCTTGGCCTTTGCTAATGTAGTCTCTATCCTCTGGTGCTCGAACAACGACGCGAGGAGGCCCCTCAAAAGTGCCTTTCTCTGGTTCGCAGTTCTGCCGAATAATTTTCCGGAAACCTTGTGACGCATTCCTGTCTCTCCCTCCGCTTCCCTATGATTGCTTTAGTGAATCCAAATCAAGTCTCATGCCGAGGTGCAACCCCATGGAATGCAGTATCTCCTTTATCTCGTTCAAGGACTTGCGGCCAAAGTTCTTTGTCTTCAACATTTCGTACTCGGATTTCTGGACAAGTTCCGAAATGGTCTTGATGTTCGCATTTTTCAGACAGTTGGATGCCCGTACCGACAGCTCCAGTTCATCAACGTTCTTCAAAAGGTTCTCGTTGAACAATGGGTCCCCCGGTGCAGCTGCCACCGCAGCGTTTTCCTCAAATTCCCCGATTTCCGTATCTTCCTCGGAGATAAAAAGATCCATGTAGTCCATGATGATGGATGCCGCCTGGGAGACCGCCTTTTCAGGGCCCACGCTCCCGTCCGTCCAAATCTCCATCACCAGCCTGTCGTAGTCCGTAGCACGGCCGACCCTGGCCTTCTCCACAATAAAGTTTACTTTCTTGATCGGACTGAATACCGAGTCCACCGCGAGCATATCCACCGGAAGATCAGCTTCCTTGTTCGCCTCAGCCGAGACATAGCCTTTTCCCCTTTTGATGTGCATTTCTGCATCAAAGGTCGCCCCCTTGTCAAGAGTGGCAATGATCTGATCCGGATTCAGCACCTCGACGTTTGCATCAACACGCAGGTCACTTCCCTTCACTTCCCTGGGCCCGCTCACCTTGATAGTCGCCACCCTCTTGTCGTCGCCATACATCCTGAACCTGAGCTTTTTTATGTTAAGGATGATGTCCATCACATCCTCTTTCACCCCGTTCATATGAGAAAACTCGTGCAGGGCGCCTCTGATCTTTATAGCAGTCACCGCCGCACCTTCCAGGGATGAAAGCAACACTCTTCTCAGGGAATTGCCCATGGTTGTGCCGAAGCCTCTTTCAAAGGGTTCAGCAATGAGTTTTCCGTAGGTATCGGTCAATGTCTCTTCATCAAACCGAATCTTATCGGGTAATTGAAAGCCTTTTTTTCTTAAGTCCATTAGGCCTCCTCTGCCTTAAAGGTTATCAATCTTTTATTTTGAATAGAGCTCAACGATGAGCTGTTCCTGAACAGGAAGCTGGATCTCTTCCCGCGAGGGAATATGCATCACCTTGCCCCTAAAATTCGCAGCATCCATCTCCAGCCATGTGGGGAGCCCGCGGTGCCCGGCCTTGTCCAGACTATCCTGGATGGACGGAATACTTCTGCTCGACTCCTTCACTTCAACAACGTCATTGGCCCTGAGGGTATACGAGGGTATGTTTACCGGCTTGCCGTTCACCATAAAGTGTCCGTGGGTGATCAGCTGTCTCCCCTGTCTCCTGTTGGCAGAAAAACCCATCCTGTACACTGCATTGTCAAGGCGGCATTCAAGAAGCTGGAGCAGAGTCTCTCCGGTAATCCCCGTGCGCCTTTCTGCTTCGTGAAAGCACCTTCTGAACTGTACTTCCATAAGGCCGTAGGGCTTCCTCACTTTCTGCTTTTCCATAAGCTGAATACCGTAGTCGGAGAGTTTCCCCCTGCCCTGTCCATGCTGACCGGGAGGATATTTCCTCCTCTCGACACCGCACTTCTCGGTAAAGCAGCGGTCACCCTTAAAAAAGAGCTTTTCTCCGCTCCTTCGACATATCCTGCATACTGCGCCTATGTATCGTGCCAAAACTAAACCCTCCTTCTCTTCGGGGGTCTGCACCCGTTATGGGGGACCGGAGTAACATCCTTAATAAGATTGATATCAAGACCCGCGGCCTGCAGAGCCCTGATGGCAGACTCTCTTCCCGCACCGGGGCCTTTAACAAAAACATCCAGCTGCTTCATGCCGAAATCCATTGCCTTCTTCGCCGCCGCCTCGGCCGCCATCTGTGCGGCATAGGGCGTTCCCTTCCTTGATCCTTTGAACCCGAGACCACCTGAACTTGACCAGGCGATGACATTGCCGTTCTGATCCGTTATCGAGACAATGGTATTGTTAAAGGTCGCCTGAATATGGGCCGAACCGACATTGATGTGTTTCTTCTCCTTCTTCGAAGACTTCTTCTTCTGCGTCGCCATCCCTACACCTCCTTCTTCCTGCCCACAACGAGCTTCCTCGGACCCCTGCGGGTACGCGCATTGGTCTTTGTCCGCTGTCCGTGGACAGGCAGACCGAGACGATGCCTCAGTCCTCTATAACAGCCGATATCGGTAAGCCGTTTCACATTCATCGACACTTCACGCCTGAGGTCACCCTCCACCTTGAAATCCCTGTCTATGACATTCCTTATCTTTACAATGTCTTCATCCCGCAGGTCTTTCACCCGCACATTGGGGTTGACTCCCGTCTCTGCCAGAATCTTCTGAGACAAGGGCTTCCCGATGCCGAATATCCTTGTAAGACCGATCTCTATCCGCTCATTCTTGGGTAAATCTACGCCAGCGATTCTCGCCATCCCTCCTCCTATCCCTGCCTCTGCTTATGCCTGGGGTTCTCACAGATGATCCTGATAACGCCTTTCCGCTTCACCACCTTGCATTTCGCACACTTAGACTTTACTGATGACCTGACCTTCATAATATTCAACCCTTTCTCTTAGACCATTCCGCATAACTGTCACCCTGAATTTATTTCAGGGTCTCTTTAGCCTGATTTCCAAAGATGCTGAAACAAGTTCAGCATGACATTTTATATTCGCTTTCTTATTTAAACCTGTAGGTTATCCGCCCCTTGGTAAGGTCATAGGGTGAGAGCTCGACCGACACCTTATCTCCGGGGAGGATCTTGATAAAATGCATCCTCATCTTCCCCGATACGTAAGCAAGAATAACCTTTCCATTTTCAAGCTCCACCCTGAACATCGCGTTGGGGAGCGTCTCGACGATCGTCCCCTGAACCTCTATATTCTCTTCTTTTGGCATTAGCTTTAAATTATAATGATTTTACTACATTTTAGTCAAGATTCTGGGACCGTTCCCCATTATGACCACCGTGTGCTCACAATGCGAGGAAAGGCTGCCGTCAGCGGTAACCGCTGTCCAACCGTCATCAAGGACAGAAACCTCGTGGCCCCCCGCATTCACCATAGGTTCTATGGCCAGGGTCATTCCCTCCCTGAGTCTCGGTCCGTGACCTGGTTCACCGAAGTTCGGAACCTGGGGCTCCTCGTGCAGAGACCTGCCAATCCCATGGCCGACAAAAGATCTCACAACGGAAAAACCGTTCACCTCTGCATGCTTTTGTATGGCATGGGATATATCGGATACCCTGTTGCCGGGTCTCGCCTTTTCTATGCCGAGCGCAAGAGCCTCTTTTGTAACCCTCATAAGCTTCTCGGCCAGCGGACTTACCTTTCCCACAGGCAAGGTAACCGCTGCATCGCCGTAAAACCCATCGAGATAGACTCCCAGGTCAATGCTGACGATGTCCCCATCATTCAATACCACGGATGAGGGAATACCGTGAACGACCTGATTATTCACCGATGTACAGACGCTGGCCGGGTAATTCCTGTATCCCTTGAAAGCCGGGACAGCTCCCCTGTCCCGGACCATCTCCTCGACAAACCGTTCGATCTCCTTTGTCGAGATTCCCGGTTTAACGATCCCTTCCAGGGCTCTGAGCGCCTCTGCGACGATGATACAGGCGCGGGACATGATCTTAATCTCCTCAGGAGACTTCAGGATGATCATCCCCGGACACCCCTTATTTTTTTTTCAAAGACCCGACTATAAAAGAGAACCCGGTGGTTCCCCGAAAAAGTTCCCGTACGCGGCGTCAACCTCTTTCATCTCCTTCCCTTAATCCTTCCCTTCTTCAAAAATCCCTCGTAGGACCTGGTCAGGAGATGAGACTCTATCTGGGAAACGGTATCCAGTGCAACGCCGATGACGATCAAGAGGGATGTGCCGCCAAAATAGAACGGAACATTGAATTTCGTTATAAGCACCTCAGGGATAACGCACACAATGGCAAGGTAGATGGCCCCTACAAAAGTCAACCTGGAAAGGACCTTATATATGTATTCCGAGGTCTTCTGTCCCGGCCTGATTCCCGGGATATACCCTCCATATTTTTTCAGATTATCCGCGATGTCAACCGGATTGAACACAATTGCGGTATAGAAATAACTGAAGAAGAATATCAGACCGACATAGAACAGCGTATAAAACACAGTGCCAGGGGAAAGTTGCTGCGCCACCCCCTGAACCCACGGTACTGCAATAAATCCGGCAACCGTTGCGGGGAACATAATGATCGATGAGGCGAATATGGGAGGAATAACCCCGGAAGTGTTGACCTTCAAGGGGAGATGGGTGCTCTGTCCTCCATAGACCTTTCTCCCGACGACCCTTTTTGCATACTGCACCGGGATCTTCCTCTGCCCGCGTTCGATGAACACAATCGCCGCCACTACCCCGATCATCATCGCCACAAGGAAGATAACGAAGAAGATTGAAAGTTCGCCTGCCTGGACCAGCCGGAAAGTGCTTACTACCGCATTCGGAAACCTGGCAACGATTCCCGCGAAGATAATAAGGGATATTCCATTTCCGATCCCCCGCTCCGTGATCTGTTCTCCCAGCCACATAATAAATGCGGTTCCCGCTGTGAGGGTAAGCATCGTGAGCAAACGGAAAGACCAGCCAGGATTCTGGATAAATATTCCCTGGGACATGCTCTCGAGTCCGACCGCTATTCCGAAGGACTGGATGGCGCTGATAACAACCGTGGCATACCGGGTATATCTGACGATCTTCTTCCTCCCCGCCTCCCCTTCTTTTGCCAGTTTGCCGATGGCAGGGATGACAACAGTGAGGAGCTGAAAGATAATGGATGCGCTAATGTAAGGCATGATACCGAGGGCGAATACAGTAACCCTGGAGAGGGCACCCCCTGAAAACATATCGAAAAAGCCCATGAGCGCTCCGCCCTTTTCCGAAAGGAACTTGCTCAGTTCCTCACCGTTTATTCCGGGCGTTGGGATATGGGCTCCAATGCGGTACACTGTCAAAAGAGCAAGGGTAAAGAGTACCCTGTTCTTCAGCTCAGGTATCTTGAATACATTCTGAAATGCTGAGAGAACCCGCAATCAGATCACCTCTGCCTTGCCGCCTGCAGCCGTGATCTTCTCCTGGGCGGCAGAACTGAAAGCATGGGCCTTCACGGTGACGGATTTCCTGATTTCGCCACTGCCGAGGACCTTCAGGCCGTCCTTGATATCCTTCACTACCCCCCTCTCGCGGAGAATATCGGGGGTAATCACATTCAGCTCCTCGACCTTCGAAAGATCCCTGAGGTTTATCACCGCATATTCTTTGGAAAAGGGATAATTCTTGAACCCCCTCTTGGGAAGTCTCCTCTGGAGCGGCATCTGGCCGCCCTCAAAACCGGCGCCCTTAGTGCCTCCGGACCGGGCCTTCTGTCCCTTATGACCCTTACCCGAGGTCTTGCCGAGGCCTGAACCGACGCCCCGTCCAACCCTCCTGTCACTTCTCGTGCTGCCTTCTGCTGGTCTGAGATCTTCTATCCTCATGGTATGTTATTCCTTTGTTTCCTGAGTTCCCGTTTCTTCCTCTGACCTCTTCCTCATCTTCGTGACAACGCTCGGGTCCTTCAGTCTTGAGAGCCCGTCAAGGGTCGCCTTCACCGTATTAAACGGATTGTGTCCACCCAAAGACTTTGCCACCACATCCTGAATCCCTGCCACCTCAAGAATGGCCCGCACGGCACCTCCCGCAATAAGTCCTGTCCCCTTCAACGCCGGGTTCATGATCACCATGCCTGAACCGAATTCCCCAATGATCCGGTGAGGAATGGTCCCGTCTTTCACCGGGAACCTGATCAGGGATTTCTTTGCCTGTTCGATCGCCTTCCGTATCGCTTCAGGAACTTCAGCCGCTTTGCCTTTTCCGATACCGACGATGCCGCTGCCATCACCGACAACGACAAGAGCGCTGAAAGAGAATCTTCTTCCGCCTTTCACGACTTTCGCGACTCTATTAATGTAAACAACTCTGTCCTTCAGGTTCAGTCCTTCTGGGTCAATCCTTGCCACTCTGCCTCCTGCACATAAAGATTAGAACTCTAATCCCGCTTCCCTGGCGCTCTCGGCCAGTGCCTTTACCCGACCGTGATACCGATATCCACCTCTATCAAAAACCACCTTCTTCAACCCCTTCTCCATGGCCCGACGTGCGATAAGTTCTCCCACCTTCTTGGCCATGCCCACCTTGCCTTTGTGACTTTTCTGGGCATCCAGATCCTTGTCAAGGGTCGAAGCGGCGACAATGGTATTTCCCTTTGTATCGTCTATGACCTGTGCATACACATGACTCAGGCTTCTATACACCGAAAGTCTCGGCCTCTCAGAGGTGCCGACGACCTTTTTTCTCAGCCTCAGGTGACGCCTGTCTCTGCTTTCTCTCGTCTCTCTACTCAAACCGCCAACCTCCCATCAACTATTTTTTGCCCGCTTTACCAACCTTCAGCTTTAACCTCTGCCCGGCATAGCGGACGCCTTTACCCTTGTACGCGTCAGGAGGCCTCAAGGCCCTTATGTTTGCCGCAACCTGACCGATTACCTGCTTGTCAATCCCCGTAAGGGTGAGGGTTGTCTGCTTCTGGTCCACCGCCGCAGTAATCCCCGGAGGAAGCTGAAACTCCACAGGATGGGAGTATCCCAGTGTCAGAACGATCTTATTGCCCTGAACCTGGGCACGATACCCCACACCGGTTATCTCAAGAACCCTCTGGTAGCCCTGGGAGACCCCTGTTACCATATTTGCCACAAGGCTTCTTGAAAGACCATGTAACGACCTCTCCGGCTTGGAATCCCCTGCCCGTTTCACCAGCACCTTACCTTCATTCACAGAGAAGCTCACCGCTTCAGGATAGCTCCAGTGTAACTCCCCCTTAGGTCCCTTGACCCTGACGGTACTCCCGTCCAACTTCACGTCCACACCGCCGGGAATATCTATAGGTTTCTTCCCAATCCGCGACATTCTTATCTCTCCTTACCAGACATAACAAATAACTTCTCCGCCGACACTTTCACGGCGGCATGTCCTGTCACTCACTATTCCCCTGGGTGTGGTGAGGATGGCAATCCCGACCCCTCCCATCACTCTTGGGATCTCCTTGCTGCCCACATATACCCTCCGCCCCGGCTTGCTCACTCTTTTCATGCCTGAGATTACGTTGTCATTGTCCGCGTATTTGAGTGTCAGCCTGAGAATCCCCTGCCTCTTGTCCTTCAATATCTTGTATGCCCTGATAAAACCCTCTTCCTTGAGGATCTTTGCGATCTCCAGCTTGAGCCTTGAAGCGGGGACGTCGACCTTCTCTGACTTGACGAGAGCCGCGTTTCTTATCCTTGTGAGCATGTCTGCTATCGGGTCAGTCATCATTTACACACCTCTACCAGCTTGATTTTGTCACACCGGGGATCTGACCCCGAAGCGCCAGTGCTCTGAA